>ENA-ORCO01000017-ORCO01000017.1-marine-metagenome-genome-assembly--contig:-NODE-17-length-322973-cov-21.975221_pt1 | contig 322973 bp, 335 predicted proteins | sample MGYA00248633_ERZ508508 | MGnify/ENA primary metagenome ERZ508508 (study PRJEB26179, sample SAMN06268845) | marine metagenome | isolation source: A23 P1 aerobic enrichment on pine of planktonic cells...
GCCTATTAAAGGAGGTCGTGAGCTGGGTTTAGACCGTCGTGAGACAGGTCGGCTGCTATCTATTGGGGGTGTGAGGTGTTTGACAGGAACGTTCGTATAGTACGAGAGGAACTACGAACGGGTGCCACTGGTGTACCGGTCGTCCGAGAGGGCGTGTGCCGGGCAGCTACGCACTGCGGGGTAAGAGCTGAACGCATCTAAGCTCGAAACCCACCTGGAAAAGAAACACCGATTGAGGTCTCTCGTAGAAGACGAGTTCGATAGACTCGGGGTGTACGCACCGAGGCAACGAGGTGTTTAGCCCGCGAGTACTAATCGACCGACGCCACACATTCATAACAGGCTTGACCGCTATACAGCGGGACGAGTCCAGGCGTTAACTGGATTGCACGTACATACGGTATTCAGTCGATCACCGATCCAAGGTTGGATTGAAATCGCGGTTCGATTCCGCGAGTCGGCGTTAAGGCGGCCACAGCGGCGGGGCAACTCCCGTACCCATCCCGAACACGGAAGATAAGCCCGCCTGCGTTTCGGTCAGTACTGGAGTGCGCGAGCCTCTGGGAAATCCGATTCGCCGCCTGCCATTCATACTGGGACACGTTCGTCCCAATTCATTCATCACCCTCGACGAGCGACAGCGCTCGTCGGGGGTTTCTGTATTTCTGTCGCGGAGTGGCGACACTCCCTGGACTTCGTGGATCGCGCTACTCAGTTCGAGTGGCGTGTCGGGTTGTGCCGTCGGGTTTTATTGCCGCGATCCAGTCTGGATTGCACGATGTTGTCAGTGCCGACAGTGTTGTGACGTCATCGTCACGACAGTCACTAGGGGCGACACTCACCGCCGATGCGGTATGCGGCGCGGTCGCCGGTTCCCGGTTCGGTGCGAGCGCCCTGTCGAATGTGTGGCTGGCGGAGATCTACGGGGAAGTCGTGTCCGGCGAGCTCGCTGGGCAATTGCCCGGCAGTTGCGGTCGGCGGTTTCGATAGCCCTTGCAGGCTTCCGCTAGGCTTAAGCGACCGAGCGGACTACCTCTATTCGCGCCAAGGTGGCAGAGTCTGGCCCAACGCATTCGCCTGCAGAGCGAAACCCCCGCCGGTTCAAATCCGGCCCTTGGCTTTCTGCTACGAACGAACGTGAGTAGCGAAAGCCATCAACGGATTTGAACTACGTGACGAGCGGTAGCGAGTCACGGGAGTTCAAATCCGGCCCTTGGCTTCTAGCGAACCACTACTCCCGAGCACCGCGTAGCCGCAGGCTTGCCGGCTATTCGGCTGCTTCTTCGTCGGCCATCCAGCGTTGGCCGTAGGAGCGGTAGCCGTCGAAGTCGCCGTGCTGGATCTCTGCTTCGATCTCTTCGCGGGTTTCGGGGGTGATGCGGACGAGGTGGCAGAGTGGGTGGCCTGGGAGGGCGACGGGGTTCTCGAGGACGCCGACGATGAGGCCGGTGAAGGGGGCTTCGATGGTGTGTTCGTCGTTCTTGAAGTGGTCGGTGATGGTGCAGATGGGGTCGCCGTCGTGGACGAGTGGGCTGGGGCCCCACTGCATCTCGACGAGGCCGCCGGTGTCGGCGCGGAGCCAGCGTTTCTCTTCGGTGGGGCCCATGATCTTCCGCCAGCTGGGGTCGGTGACGGTGCCGTCGGGGTAGATGTCGTAGTCGGCGAGGACGCTTTCGACGCCGTCGACGGCTTTCTCGATGAGGGCTGGCTGGAAGCGGTGGGCTTTCCCCATCTCGATGGTGAGCGTGGGGATGTCGTTTCGGCTGGCGACGGCGCGAAGGGAGTTCTCGTCGCCTTCGCCGGAGAGGATGACGTTGGTGCCGAAGGCTTCGGCGAGGCGTTCGACGGCGGGGTTCTCGATGTCGGCGCGCGCGTGGTACATCGTGGTGCGGTTCCGGGTGGAGGTGTGGAAGTCGAGGCCGAGGTCGCACTGGCTGACGAAGCGGTGGTAGACCTCGTAGGCCATGCGTTCGGCGGTGTTCGCGCGTTCCTTCCCGGGGAAGGAGCGGTTCAGGTCCTGGTCGTAGATGGGGAGGTAGCGCTGCTGGGCCTGGTAGCCGGGGACGTTGACGACGTGGATGAGGACGAGGGTGCCGTGGATGTCACCGGGATTGTAGCGGTCGGCGACCTCCTGGAGGACTTTGACGCCGTTGAGTTCGTCGCCGTGGATGGCGGCGGTCATGAAGACGCGCGGCCCGTCCTCGGTGCCGTTGATGATCGTGACGGGTATCTCGACCGGGTCACCGAGGTAGGTTTCGCTGACTTCGTACCGGATATGTCGCTTCTCGCCGGGGTCGACGTCGGCTTCGTAGCGGAACGGTTCGGGCGCTGTGTCTGTCATGTCTGGCTCGTTGGCTTGGCGCGCGGAACTACTTTCGGGGTAGTCGTCCCCGGGAGCGGGGCGACACATGCATTACGGTGTGGTCACTTGCCTTGTGCATGGCAGAGGGGGCGAATCGCACCACTGGCTCGCATCTCACGTTGAGCATCTGGCATCCGGACTGCTGGACGCTCGAGGTGACGGAGCACGCGAACGGCGGGTTGTTCGGGCACGGCGTCTATCCGGTCGGCGGGAAGGTGAAGGGGCGTTTCACGGTGTATGCGGACTCCGATGAATCGCTGGAAGCTCTTACGGCCGCGATCGAGGAGTCGCGGCACACCGATACCGTGTGGCGGCTCGACGAGAGCTACGACTTCGGGTCCCGGCTTCCGACCCCGGGGAATGCGACGCAGAGCGTCGTGGTCGAGTACGACGAGGGGACGAGTATCAACGACGCGCTCGTCTCGAACGGCTTCATCCCGGATAAGGCGGTCTGGATCCACGATGGCCGAGAGTACTGGACGGTCGTCATCGACGAGGACCGCGAACAGATCAAGGCGCGCCTCGAGGACGTCCGGGAGACGATGGACGCGGAGATCGACATCCAGCACATCGTCTCGGACAACCGGGAGAGCGGCGGGGTGCTTCGGCAGGACATCCTCTCGGAGCGTCAGCGCGACGTGTTCGAACTCGCGCGCGAACGCGGCTACTACGAGTGGCCTCGTGAGGTGAGCGCGACGGACCTCGCGGAGGAGTTGGGTGTCTCGAAGGCAACGGTACTCGAGCACTTGCGGAAGGCCGAGTCGCGGTTGTTCGCCGCGTTGCCCTGAGAGCCGCGAAGCACGTTCGTTCTGGGTGCGTTCAGGTCCGTGAGAGTTTCCGCTGGATGCCGAGCACGACGAGCGGGATGGTGATGGTCGTGATGAGCATGACGACGGCGAGCGCGTCCACCTTGGGTGAGATGCTCGTACGGAGCATCGAGAAGATGACGACCGGGACGGTCGTGGTGGTGCGCTGCACCCAGAACTGAGTCGCGGTGAACTCGCCGAAGGAGATGACGAACACGATGACCATCGCGGTGATGATGGATGGCGCGATGATGGGGAGCGTGACCTCGCGGAAGGTCGTGATGCGGTCGGCGCCCATCGTCTGTGCGGCCTCCTCGAGGGTCTCGTCGAAGAGGTAGAGCTGGCTGCGGATGATGAGGAACGCGTACGGGAGGCCGAGCAGGGCGTGCATCGTGATGAGCCACCAGATCGAGCGCCCGATGCCGAGCTGGGTGAAGAAGATGGTCGCCGCGACACCGACGATGATAGGCGGGATGAGGAGCGGCGAGAGCATCACGATGACGAGGCCGTTCTTGAGGCGGAAGTGCTTCCGCACGAACCCCATCGACGTCAGGGTCCCGATGAGTCCCGCGAGGAACGCGGCGGCGACGCCGACGACGACACTGTTCAGGAGTGCCCGGAGCATCAGTTCGTCCTGGATGAGCGCCTCGTACCAGCGGAACGAGATGGATGCTGGCGGGAACCCGCCGAGCCTCGCGGGGTTGAACGAGTTGATGATGATGACGACGAGCGGCAGCAGCATCGAGGCGTACACGAGGAAGGTGACGAACTTGATGAGCGCCCACTTCGTCTTCGTCGCGAGCGTGATGCCGAAGTAGCCCCGGGACACCTCGTCGTGGTCGAACGAGATGTCGTGGATGTCGTCGTCCCCGGCACTTGCGGTGGGCGTCCCGCCGTCCGTCTGGATGCCGGATTCGTTCCGCGTTTCGGCCTGGGTGTGGGTGTCGTCGTTCGACATCTCAGACCGCCCCCGTGTCGAGTGCTTCTTCGAGGTCGACGCGTCGCGTGAAGAGGTAGAGGAGGAACGCGATGACGAGGAAGTAGACGATGGAGAGGGCTGCGGCGAACGGCCAGTTGAAGTCGATCATGAACACGGTCTCGATGACGGGCGCGATCATGCGGGTCTTCGGGCCGCCGAGGAGGGTGGGTGCGAGGAAGGCGCCGGCGGAGATGATGAAGACGAAGAGGACGCCGGAGACGATGCCGGGGAGGGATTGCGGGAACGTGATCTCTCGGAAGGCGCGGAAGTCGGTGGCGCCGAGGGTCTTCGCGGCGTGGATCTGGTCCTCGTCGATGGTGCTGACGGAGACGTAGACGGGGAGGATCATGAACGGCAGGAGGCTGACGGTGAGCCCGATGATCATGCTGTACTGGGTGTACATGATGTCGAGGGGGTTCGAGATGGCGCCCAGACCAAGCAGCAGCTGATTGATGAGGCCGTTGTTCGAGAGGACGATGATCCAGGCGTAGGTCCGGATGATGAACGGGACCCAGTACTGGAGGACGACGAGGCCGAGGAGCACCCACTTCCAGTCGGTCTTGCTGCGCCCGAGGAAGTACCCGGCCGTGTAGCCGAAGGGAAGCGCGAGGCCGGTGACGACGACGCCCGCGATGAGGGAGTCCACGATGATCTGGTGGTAGACCTGGCCGTTCACGAACCGCTGGTAGTTCGCGGTCGTGAACTCGTAGACGACGTTCCCGTACTCACCGTTTGTCGCGAAGCTGATGACGACGATGACCGTCATCGGGAGCACGAGGAACAGGAAGATCCAGATGAGGCCGCTGCCTGGGGCGGCGAGGAAGCGCGCCAGGTCGTGCTCCATGAGGTCGTCGAACATGGGGCCGAGGCGGGAGTCGCTCGTGCTCATCGTCCCTCGAGGCAGGTGATGTTCTCGGGGAGGATGTAGACCTGTGCGTCGTCGCCGACGTCGAGGAAGTCGGAGGAGGCGTTGTCGGGGATGTGGCTGACCTGGATGGTCTGGTCGAGTTCGGGGACGTGGATGAAGTAGTTCACGTCCCGGCCCCGGTAGTCGACGTCCTCGATGACGCCCGCGAAGGTGTTATCACGTGGTTGGCTGCCGTCGTGCAGTTTGAGTTTCTCGTCCCGGAGGAACACCGATACCTCGTCGCCGTCCGCGATGTCGTCGTTCGGCGGGACGGTGAGTTCGAGGCCGCTGTCGGCCGGGCCGAGGCGGGCGGTAGCCGTGCCGTTCTGTCGGTGGTAGGTGCCGTGAACCTGGGTGGAGCGTCCGAGGAAGTCCGCGACGAACGGGGAACTGGGGTTCCGATACACGGTCTCCGGGGCGTCGTACTGTTCGAGTTCGCCGTTGTTCATGACGGCGAGCTTGTCCCCGAGGGAGAGCGCCTCGTTCTGGTTGTGCGTGACGTAGACGGTGGTGACGCCGGTCTCGTTCTGGATGCGGCGGAGCTCCGTCCGGATGCTGTTCCGGAGGTTCTTGTCGAGATTCGAGAGGGGTTCGTCCATCAGCACGAGGTCGGGGTCGAACGCGATGGCGCGGGCGACGGCGATCCGTTGCTGTTCGCCGCCGCTGCACTCGTTCGGGTACTTCTCCTCGTAGCCCTCGAGGTTCACCATCTCGAGCATCTCCTCGACGCGCTCGCGCTGGCGCTCCTCGCTCGCGCCCCGCATCTTCAGGCCGAACGCGACGTTGTCGAACACCGTCTTGTGCGGGAAGAGCGCGTAGTCCTGGAAGACGAGCCCGATATTCCGCCGGTAGGGTGGCAGTTCGGTGATGTCCTCGCCCTGCAGTCTGATCTCACCGCTCGACGGGGTTTCGAGCCCGGTGATGGAGCGCAGGATGGTCGTCTTCCCGCAGCCACTGGGGCCGACGATGGTCACGAACGATCCTTCCTCGATGTCCAGCGAAACGTCGTCGACGGCCGTGAGGTCGCCGAACTGCTTCGACAGTGCGTCTAGTTCAAGAAATGCCATAGTGGGGTTTCGGACGACTGAGTTGGCGTCTGTGGTCGTGGGGTCGAATTCGGGTCAGGTTGGCGGCGTTAGCTCGTGCGGACGGACTCCCACTTCTGCGACCATTCGTCGTTGTGCTCGTTGATGTAGCCGACGTCGGGGAACTTCAGTCCCTCGCCGCCCTTCGGGTCGTAGTCGTAGAGGTTCTTGATCGACTCCGACGTGACGTCCGTGGCGGGCGGGAGGCCGAGTTTCTCCGTGACCGGCTGGAGGATGTCGTCCCGCAGGAGGAAGTTGATGAACTCGTACACGGTCTTCGTCTTCTTCTCGCTGAGCCCCTTCACGAGGGCGTGGTTCTGGGTGTAGCCGTACGCGCCCTCCTCGGGGATCGTGTAGCTGAGGTGGTCGTTGCCGTCCTGGACGGCGCCGTAGATGACGTTCCCCCAGGCTTCGCCGACCCACGCGTCCTTTGAGGAGAAGAGGCGGGCCTGCTCGTCGCCGCTCGTCCAGTTCGTCACGACGAGGTCCTGTTGTTCCTGCACCGTCTCCCAGATCTTCTCGATGCCCTTCTCGTAGGAGCCATCGAGTTTGATGTCGTTCGGGTCCATCCCGAGGTAGAGCGCGGTGGTGAAGACCCGGATGAAGCCGAAGCCCTCCATCGCGACCTTCCCTTCGTTCGCCGAGTCCCAGGTGGCGCCCCAGGAGGTCGGGTTGTCGAGTTCGTTCTTGTTGTACGCCATGCCGACCGTCCCGTAGGCGTGCGGGACGCCGTGTGTCTCCTCACCGGGGTCGAACGCCGGGTTCTTGAGGGGGTCGAGGACGTTCGATTCGTAGTTCGGGATCTTGCTCGTGTCGATGGGTGCCCAGAGGTCGTCCTTCGTGCCGTTGAAGAGGGTGAACGGCGGGACGCTCGTGAAGTCGACGTTCGCCTGCCCGGCCTTGATCTTCGCGTAGCCGGACTGCTGGCTGCTCCGGAGGCTGACCTTCACCTCGACGCCGAACTCGTCCTGGAACTTCGTGAACGCCTCGGATTTGAGGGCGTCGAGCATGCTTCCACCCTCCATCTGGAGGACGATCTGGTCGGCGTAATCGCCCGTGCCGCCACCGCCGCCCGTGATGGACGTACAGCCGGCGAGGGATACGGCGCCGGCGCCGCCGATAAGCTGGAGTGCCCGCCGACGAGTCGCCGTCGACCGTGTCGTCCGCGTCGACTCACCGGACGGCCTGTTATCTGATACCATGGATATATGGTACATATTACCGGGCATAACAGTACGACCTCTCATGAAAGGCTACGACGGTGCCAATCGACCGGTCGAGCCCCCGGTCGGAGCGCCGTCGGCGTGGTCGTCAGGCGAGCGCCGTCCGGATGATCTCGGCGGCGTGCTCGAGTTCCTCGTCGTTCACGCCGTGCCCGAGGTCGGGATAGATCTTCTCGGTGACGTCGGCGCCCAGCGCCTCAAGGACCTCGGTGGTCTCGTGGACGCGCGACTTCGGGATGTGGGGGTCGTTCGCGTCGCACCCGACGAAGACCGGGGTGTCGTCGAGGGTGCCGTCGTACTCGCGTGCGGTGCCTTCTGGCCCGATCACTCCCCCAGAGAACGCGACGAGGCCGCCGTACTCGCGGGCGTTCCGGGCGACGAACTCGCTCGCGAGGCAAGCGCCCTGGCTGAAGCCGAGGAGGACGACGTGCTCGTGGCCGACGGCCTCGGCCGCCTCGGCGACGACGTCCCCGACCTTGGCGAGCGCGGAGTCGAGCCACGGCTGGTTGTTCTCCATCGGCGCCATGAACGACTGCGGGTACCACGTGTTGTTCGCGGCCTGCGGCGCGAGGAACGCGACGCCCTCGTTCGGGAGTTCGCTCGCGAACTGCAGCATCCCGAACGCGGTCGCGCCCCGTCCGTGCGTCATGACGACCGCGACGTCGGCCTCGTCGAGCGGGGTGCCGACGGTCTCGACGGGTGTGTCGCCGTGCGGGTCTGGCTGGCTCATCGTGTAGCCTCCACGGTCAGCGACGGGAGGTGGCTTTCGGTGTCGGCACGGGCCTCCGCGAGCCGCCGCGACCAACGCGACCGATCCTGGAGTGTCATCGTGTTACCTGGTTATGAGACGAACCTATTTACCTCCTCGCCGACGTACGTGATACCAGGTACCAACGATGTCAGGGAACGTCCGAGAGCAGATCGAGGAGCGAGAACAGGAACTCGCACAGACGGAGGCTGCAGCGACCGAGGAGTCCGTCGAGGAGCAGCACGCCGAGGCCTGCAGCATCATCGACAGCATCCAGCAGATCGGGAGCCAGTGGCGTCTCATCGTCCTACACGACCTCCAGGACGGCGAGAAGCGCTTCAACGAACTGAAGCGCTCCACGGGCGCGAACGCCCGGACGCTCTCCCGCGTGCTCGACGACCTCGGCGAGAAGGGGTTCGTCGACCGGCGCGTCGAGGAGGACTCGCCCGTCGCGACCTACTACAGCCTCACCGAGAAGGGCGGGTCGCTCTGCCCGGTCTTCGACGAGATCGAAGCGTGGGCCGACGAATGGCTCGAAGTGGGGCCGGCAGCCGAAACAGATTCGGAACCCGAATCCGCAAAGGACGTCGAAGCCGACGACTGACCACCTCGCTGACCAGCTCTTCCGCCGTTCCCGTTCTTCCAGTATCGGACCACCGGTGTCGCGGGATTCTTCCCCCTCGGTCGCCTTACCTCATCCATGACCGAGCTCGCGACGTTCGGCGGCGGGTGCTTCTGGTGCACCGAAGCCGCCTTCAAGGAGGTCCCCGGTGTCGAATCCGTCACGTCCGGCTACGCCGGCGGCCACGCCGAGGACCCGACCTACGAGGCAGTCTGCAACGAGACCACGGGCCACGCCGAGGTCATCCAGGTCGAGTACGACCCCGACGAGATCACCTACCCGGAACTCCTCGAAGTCTTCTTCACCGTCCACGACCCCACCCAGCTCAACCGCCAGGGCCCCGACACCGGCACCCAGTACCGCAGCATCATCCTCGCGCACGACGACGAACAACTGGAGACCGCGAACGAGTTCATCCAGGAACTCGAGAACGAGGACCTCTACGATGACGAGATTGTGACTGAGGTCGAAGCACTGGAGACGTTCTACGAGGCCGAGGAGTACCACCAGGACTACTTCGAGAAGAACCCGAACGACGCCTACTGCTCGTTCCACGCCGCGCCGAAGGTCGAGAAGGTCCGGGAGAAGTTCGCGAAGAGCGACGCCTGATCAATCCGGTTATTCGGGTCTGTATTCCTCGACATCGAGCACTGTTTGGACGTCCTCGTTCCAGAAGTGCTGGTCCGCTGTCGCGAACCGTCCGCCATGTTCGCGAGCACTGGCGGCGATCAGTGCGTCCGGATAGTCCGCCAGCACGCCCCGATTTCGGAGGGCTTCCTGTAGTTCTGCAGCCTCTCGTGCTGTTTCCTCAGTGACGTAGAGGACCGCCATCGACGCGGATATCGCTTCGGTAACCTCCCCTCTAGTACCACTGATGTAGCCGTGGAGCTGTCCCATGTAGGATTCGTAGAGTACGATCGATGAAACCGCCCACTCCTCGTGTTCGTAGGTGGTGAGGAAGTCCCGCGCCGCGTCCTTCCCATCCAGGTAGTCGCTGAGCAGCGTATTGTCGAGAATGAGCATTTACTGCTCCTCGACGTCGTCTTCCATGTCCTGACGCATCTTCTCCCGGACGCGCTCCATCCCCTCCCGTGTGTCCTGCTCGGTGTCTGCAAGTGCGCCAAATCCCGCCCATGGGTCACGTTCGGTGAGGCGGAGAATCACGTCCTCATAGCTCTCGCCCTCTCGCTTGTAGAGATCGAGTCTGGTCTTTGCCTCCGTGGAGAGACGAATCGATGTCGTTCCCATGTATGCACATACGTATGCGTATACGAAAACGGTAACGGTAGATAGGAACTCTGTCCAGTTCTGAACCCGATCTCGAGAGTGGGGTGGACTGTGTGTATCAGTTTGCGGTGCGTCTAACTTCTCTTCAGCAGCCTCCGAAAGCGCCCCCACGTTCGAGTCCCCGGACTCGTTGCGGGCCCCGCTACGCTCAGTGCTTACTTCGTCCGGGTTCCTCGATCGCTTGGCCCCTTTCGATTTCCCACCCTACTTACCGGACGGACGGGCCGGCCGATTCACATGGATTGTTTCCCTGCAGTAACCGCCGGGGCGTCCGATGTTTAGGTACGGTAGAATGGTCGCCGTCTCAGTCCGCCGGTTCGACGTCTGGCGGCGATTCCGGGGCTTCTGTCTCTGAAACAGTGTTTCCCAACGGGGCACCCTCGGCGTCCTTCGTCATGCTTCGCACGTGTAGATCGCGCTGCGGGAACGGGATCTCGACGCGGTGTTCGGTGAACGCGGCGTAGATGGCCTTGTTGAGCTGGTGTGTGGCGCGGGCGTCGAGCATGGGTGATTCGACCCAGCAGAGGAGGTCGAACTCGAGGGCGCTGTCGCCGAAGCGGCGGAACCGGACGCGGGGCTCGGGGGCGGATACGACCATGTCCTCTGCCTCCGCGACGTCGAGCAGGAGTTCTTCGACGAGGTCGGCGTCGGTGCCGTAGGCGACGCCGATGGGGACCTTGATGCGGGTCTTGCGGTGCGGGGCGCTCCGGTTGATGATGGTGGCGGCGTTCAGGACGCTGTTCGGGACGGTGACGACGACGTTGTCGCGGGTGAGGAGGCGGGTGCTGCGGATGGAGACGTCGACGACGGTGCCCTCGAAGGTGTCGAGCACGACGTAGTCGCCGACCTTGTAGGTGTCATCGACGTAGAGCGCGATGCTGCCGAAGAAGTTCGCGACGGTGTCCTTCGCGGCGAAGCCGATGGCGATGCCGGCGATACCGGCGGAGGCGAGGAGTGGCGTGACGTTGATCTGCCACGCGGAGAGCAGGAGGTAGAGCGTCGCGATGACGATGAAGAACGACCAGAGATTCTGGAAGATGGGGCCGAAATCCGTGGCCTCTGGGGTCTGCTGGTCGTAGATGTCGAGCATCTGGTCGCCGAGGCGGATGAGGCCGCGCGCCCAGACCGTGAGGAGGAGGGTGGCGGCGACGCCCCGGAGGACGAAACTCGTGGTGCCGACGGCGAGCACGTACTCGGTCGCGAGGAAGGCACCGGCGAGGGCGAGCGTGACGTCGACGGGGAGACGGAGCTCCTGGAAGACGGCGTCGTCGTATGCGTTGTCGCTGTGGTCGACGACGCGCCCGAGGATCTCCACGGCGATGCGTGAGACGACCCGCGACGCGACGAATCCGAGGACGACGAGGATGGCGGCGCTCTGCCAGTCCGGGAGGGCGCGGAGCCACACGACGACGGGGTCGAGGGCGGCGGCCGCCGGAACGGCGGCAGCCAGGGCGTGAGACATGTTCGGTGTATGCGGCCAGACACGATAACGGGTTCGTCTCCCGGTGCTGGTTCCAGTCGGCGCTGCCCGGATTCAGGGCTCCCGGCCGTAGACGGCGAAGTACGCGACGCCGAGGAGGCCAATCGCGCTCGCGACGGTGAACGCGAGTTCGGGGGACTGGTCCCAGAGATACCCCCCGATGGCGGCGGAGGGGATGACGACGACGTTCCGCGCGAGATAGTAGGCGCCCGTGACGGTGCCGCCGCTTCCCTGCTGTGCGGGCGCGACGATGAGCGCCTTGTGTGCCGGGAGGCCCGCGAATCGGAGGCCGGAGAACGCGAAGAGCGCGAGGAGGACGAGGCTGTTCGCGGGCGCGAAGATGAGCACGACGGGGAAGACCGCGTACACGGCGAACCCGAGGTTGACGACGGGTTTGAAGCCGTAGCGGTCGGCGAGGCGGGAGACGGGGAGCATGCTGAGGAGCGCGATGACCATCTCGACGCCGAGCAGGATGCCGAAGAACGCGGCCGGCGCGAGGTCGACCGGGCCGAGGTGGAGGCCGACGTCGAGGTGGCGGGTGACGACGAGCACGAAGAAGACGTACACCATCCCGTTCGCGAACCGGACGAGGGTGTCGGCGACGAGCAGCGGTCGGAGGGTGGCCGGAAGGGAGCGGAGGTCGCCGATAACGCTGGCGACGCCCTCGAACTCCTTCCCGATGGAGTCGCCTTCGGGGTCGTAGAGGGTGTGCTGGGCGATGGTTGCGACGGCCCCGAACCCGGCGGCGACGAGCAGTACGACCCGGAACCCGCCGGTGAACGTCGCGGTCGCAGCGAGGACGGCTGTCGCGATGAGGGGGCCGAGCAGGAACCCCGTCCGTCGGAACGTCTCGGTGCTCGCGAACCCGGTCGCGAGGTCGTCGTCGGTGGATTGTTTCACGATGGCGAACGTCGCGCCGAGCCCGAGGGACTTCCACGCCTGCGTGAGCAGAAGGCCGAGGAAGATGCCGACGGGGAGGACGAGCGGGTCCATCGAGCCACCGACCTGGACGCCGGCGAACTGGGCCGTGGGCAGGTGCCAGGGGCCGAGCCGAACGATACCGAAGACGTCGGCGAACGCCCACACGACGAACCCGGCGGTCGATGCGGTCCCGAACAGCGTGAGCGCCCGCCGCGAGCCGATTCGGTCGGAGAGCCGGCCCCCGGGGTACGGGTAGACGGCGGACACGAGGTTCGACGCGCTCCCGAACAGCCCGACCGCCGCCCCGGACGCGCCGAGGGCGACGAGATACTCCGGGACGTATCGGCTCGTCATCTGGAACGCGAGGCTGAACGCGAGCATCGCGACCGAGAGCACCAGGACGTCGCGCTGCAGGCTGAGGAACTGCCGGACGTACCCCCTGACACCCCCGACCTCGTGGCCGCCGTCTGCCACGAACACGGGCGACGAATCCTCGTCGAGGGTCATCACCGGTGGTTTCTCGGCCACTACCTAAAAACGCGCTCCCGCAGGATGGGAGCGTAAAGTAACCATTAAACCCCGCGGCTTCCACGCGTCAACTATGCAACGACGCGCAGCGGCTGTCTCCGTCGCGTTCTTCCTCGTCATCTCGGCCGGGGCGTACGCCTTCATCGGGGCCGCCCAGGAGCCCGCGATATCCCTCGAGAACCCGGATCACGCCGTTCAGGGCGGCGAAACGCTCACCGTCGCCGGGACCGAGTACTCGTTCACCGAGGTCAGTGACGGCAGCGCCACCGCGACGTGGACGAACCAGTCCGCCCGCTACACCGCCACCCTCGAGAACGGCTCCGTCGTCGAGTACGAGGGTACTAACTACACGGTCGTCCCGAACGAGGGCGAGGACCCGACCCGGTTCCGCCTCGTCGAGAAGCAGACCGTCGACCGCCCGACCACGACCCAGAACGGGACCGAGTACGTCATCGTCGAGGAGGGCGACAACCGCACCCTCGTCCCGCGAGACCAGTACCTGCCCGAACCCCAGCAGCGGGTCTTCGCCGAGGGTGACGACTTCGACTACCAGGACACCACCACGACCGTCGCGGACGTGACACGCGAGGGCGTCACCCTCGAATGGTTCGCCCCGCGAACGAACGAGGTCTCCTTCAGCGAGGGCGAGAACACGACACTCGGCGACACCCCCTATCTCGCGCACTTCGAAGCCACCGGCACCGGCGGCTACGAGCTCCAGCTCACCGACAACTACCAGGACTACACCGACGACGTCGCCGCCCAGGACTACTACACGGAACGCATCAACGGCCTCTGGGGCGTCAGCATCCTCTCCGCACTCGCCTCCATCTTCATCCTGATGCTGTCCTTCCTCCCGCCCCGGTACTAACCCGGTCGGCGCAGCCTCCTCCCGGTTCGCGCGCTTCCTGATTCCGTCACAGTTAGGTACCGCCTCCCCCACCACCTCGATATGAACGTCTTCGCCGACCGCCTCGACGTCCTCGGCGTGCTCGCCGGCGCCTTCCTCGTCCTCGTCGCACTCGGCACCGCCGCCGGCACCCCGTGGACGCACTCCGGCGGCACCATCGTCATGCTCATCCAGGTCTTCGGCGTCGTCGCCACCGCCGCCATCGGCATCGGCCTCGTCTGGCTCGCCCACTTCAAGGCCTAGTTCTCCCGAACCGTTATCCGACGCCCGCCCGACCACCGGGCCATGCACACTGTCAGTGCCCGCGACGCCATCTCGTACGCCATCAGCCAACAGCTCGCCCGCGTCTACGCCGTCATCATCGCCGGCTGGATCCTCGTCAGCCTCGGCCTCGAAGCCCAGAGTGCGATCACCAGCCCCATCGAGTACGTCGTCGCGTACCCACTCCTCCTCGCCGGCGTCGTCGCCCTCTACGGCGGCACCATCGCCCTCCTCTACAAACTCGTCGCCGACGCCAACGCCGCCGCACAGTCCGCCTGAACAGATACCCCCCTTATTCTGCGTCACACTGCTGGCCTCCCCGACACCGTCGAGTCACAGCTGGCCGAGAGGGATTTGAACTTTGGCTGGACGCTCGCGTGCTCACGGCTATGCCGTTCGCACTAACGTGGCGCTTCGCGCCACGCTTCCCTCGCGCCCAGCCGAGCTCAAATCCCGCTGGGCGTTTTCACTGCTCACTTCGTTCGCAGGATAACGGGCCGAGAGGGATTTGAACCCCCGACCGTCTGGTTAAAAGCCAGACGCTCTGCCGGGCTGAGCTATCGGCCCTGTCCTTCGATTCCCGCCACGGAGCCTAAACGTTTACCATCGTGCCGGAATCCTTACGCCGGTCCCTCGGGTTGCTTCGAGTGATGACAGCACGTGGTGGCGACCCCGACCTCCGCGAGTTCGCGAGCGAGCTCGTCGAGTTCGACACGACGGCGGGTCGGGAGCGGGAACTGGTGGACTGGCTGGAGCAACAGCTCGCGGCGTGGGGGTTCGAGACGTACCGATGGACGGCGGACCCGCTGGAGCTCGCGACGCATCCGTCGTTCCCGGACGACCCCGAGGAGATCCCGGTGACGGACCGACCGAGCGTCGGCGGCGTCATCGAGTTCGGTGACCCGGACGCCGGGCCGACGATCGTCCTGAACGGGCACGTCGACGTCGTGCCCGCCGAACCCGAGCTGTGGTCGAGCCCGCCGTTCGAGGCGACGTGGGATGGCGACGAGCTCACCGCGAGGGGTGCGGCGGACATGAAGAGCGGCTATGCGGCGTGCGTCTTCGCGGCCCGTCAGCTCGCTGAATCGCCGCCGTGCGGTGATGGTCGTGTGGTCGTCGAGGCGGTCGCGGGCGAGGAGGAGGGCGGCATCGGCGCGGCAGCGGCCGCGCTCAGCAACCCATATCCGTTCGAGCGGGACGCCGCCATCGTCGCCGAGCCGACCGAGCTTCGACCCGTGATTGCGAGCGAAGGCAGCCTGATGAAGCGGCTCCGCATCGAGGGACGGAGCGCGCACGCCGCGACGCCGTGGCGGGGCGTGGACGTCCTCGACCACTTCACGACCATCCGGAACGCCTTCAACGACCTCGCCGCCGAGCGCGAGGACCGAGTCACGCACGCGCTCTACGAGGACTACCCGACGAAGTGGCCGGTCGTCTGCGGGACCGTCGACGCCGGCACCTGGGCGTCGACGGTGCCCGACGTCCTCACCGCGGAGTGGCGGATCGGTGTCGCGCCGGGCGAGACCGTCGCCGAGGTTGACGCCGAGTTCGACCAGCGACTCGCCGACGTCGTCGCCGAGAGTGACTGGCTCGCCGACAACCCCCCGCAGTTCGAGCGCTTCAGCATCCAGTTCGAGGCGAGCGAGATCGACGCCGACGAACCGGTCGTCACCGCCGTCCAGGACGCCATGCGCGGGACGGGACTCCCGGACGGGGATGCCGAACCGATCGGCGTCACGTACGGTGCGGACGCCCGCCACTACATCGAAGCCGGCATCCCGACCGTGCTGTTCGGCCCGGGGAGCATCGGGCAGGCGCACTTCCCGGACGAGACGGTTGACTTCCGTGAGGTGGAGACGGCGACCGACGTCATCGAGGACGCAGTTCGGAACTACCTGGCCTGACGCCCGACCGGACTCGGGCGACTACGCGTCGTCCAGCGAGAATGTTCCGTTCAGCGCCTCGGCGACGAGTTCGCCGGGGTCGCGGTCGTCGAGCGCGGCCTGCCGACGGAGCTCTCTGTAGACGGTCGGCGGCAGCTCGACGGTGAGCTCGCCCGGCGTCACGCCGCGGTCACGGAGGGCGGCGTCGACGTCCCGGCCGTCGTTCACCTCGCTCGCGATCGCCCGCACGTCCCGGACGGTGAGGCCGTGGTCGATGGTCGCCCACGCGAGCTGGAGGCGGGCGTCGCCACCCACGCGAGCGATGTGTTTCGCCGCGGTGGGTGGAATGTGGCCGAGCGCGACGTGCCGACGGACGGGCCGCGGGAGGTCGTGGACGCGTGCCCACTTCCGGATGAAGGAGACGGAGACGTGGTCGCCGGCGCGCTCGGCGGCGGCCTTGTACGAGCCCTCGCCACGGACGAGGGCGGCGCATGCGGCCGCCCCACGGAGCATGAAGATGTGGTCGTCACCCAGCTCGCCGGCGGCGAACTTCCCGACGGTGTCGGCGGCCTCCGCGAGACTCTCGGGGTCGTCGGGGTCGAACGCGACGGCCTGCTTCGCGCGGTCGCCGGTGACGCGCTCGTCCCCCCGGATGACCGGCGTGCCGACTGGCGACTCGCGGTCGGTCGGCGGGATCTCGTCGGGGCCGTCGCTCATACCGTCTCGTGGGTCCCCCGGGGTAAAACGTCCTCGCCCGGGACAGTACTCGGCGTCACTCCTCTTCGACGTCCCGCTGTTCGGAGAGGTGCTCCCAGATCTCCGTGCAGCCAGCGCCGGGCTCGACGCCGTCGAGGTGTGCATCCGCTCGGTCCTCTTCGGCCTCGTCCTCGGTGTCCGGCACTGTCACGTGTCCCATGGCTCCACGAGCTCTGGGGCGACGTCAGCGGACGTGTGCTGGCGTTCACCCGGGCTGGTCTGGTGGCGGTTCGTCATCACGCCTCCGTAGTGACGCCGTCCTCTTAACCCCGCCTTCCCGTGCAACGACCGCCCGCACTCGCCGAAACCGGCGAGCCTTGACGCGACCCGGCACGCCGACGGATGGGCGTCGCTCGCCCGCTAGGCCGCCACAGCACCGCCGCATCGCTGGTTCCTGCCCCGGTCTTCGTGTCACCGGGCTGTGCGACCCCTGCCAGCGACGACACCCTTTCCGCCGCGCAGCCGAAACCGAGGGTATGGTACACCGGCTCCGGCTGCTCGACGACGCCGCCTGGGTGAGCGTGAACGACGCCCGGGAAGCCGGTGCGGGCGAACTCTGGCCCGCGACCGATGCGGGCGTCTGCGACTGTGAGCCCGCGTGGCTGGTCGTCCAGGCGTTCGTCGAGGTCGGCGTGGACGGTCGACGAATCGATGCACGGGCGGCCGTCCAGTGCATCGAGTGCGGGGACGAGGGGACGACGAACTGGCTCCCCATCGGCCGCGTCGACTCGGACGGCTTCCGGCCCTGGGACGGTCTCCGCCGACCCCGGCCTTGAGGCAGCATTATCCGGTATCGGGGTGCGCCGGGGAGGATTGACGGCACGGGCGGGGCTTTACCCGTGCTCGCCAAAAGGGGGATAAGAATGCCCACGGACGTCGAGAACTGGAAAGACGAGCTTTACGGGAACGAGATACGCGACCACCTCTTCGAGTTCGCGGAGAAGGGCTGGGACGCGATCCCCGAGGACGAGCACGACGAGTGGTTCGAGCGCTTCAAATGGTGGGGGCTCTACCACCAGCGGAAGGGACAGGAGTCCTACTTCATGATGCGCATCGGGACCCCGAACGGGGTCCTCGAACCAGGGCAGCTTCGTGTCGTCGCCGAGATCGCGGACGAGTACGCCCGCGGCCCTGCCGAGAACCCCGAGTTCGGTGACGCGTACTGCGACTGGACGACCCGTCAGTCGATCCAGCTCCACTGGATCAAGCTCGAGGACATCCCGGACATCTTCGAGAAGCTCGAGAACAACGGCCTCAGCGCACAGCAGGCGTGTGGGGACTCCTGGCGGAACATCGTCGGCTGCCCGGTCGCCGGGAAGGACACCCACGAGCACATCGATGCCTGGCCGGTCGCCGAGGAGCTCCACGAGACCTTCAAGGGCGACGACGACCACGTCAACCTCCCCCGCAAGTGGAAGGTATCGGTGACGGGCTGCGACCAGGGCTGTGGCCAGGGCGACATCAACGACCTCGCGTTCGAGCCCGCAGAGAAGACGGTCGACGGCGAGACGAAACTCGGCTTCAACGTCCGCGTCGGCGGCGGCCTCGCCCGGAAGGAGCCCCGTTTCGCCCGGAACATCGACGTCTGGGTCCCCGAGGAACGGGTCACGGACGTCGCGGGCGGCCTCTCCGCGCTCTTCCGTGACCACGGCGACCGCGACAACCGCTTCAACGCCCGCATCAAGTTCCTCGTCGACGAGTGGGGGCCGGAGAAGGTCCGGAAGACCCTGCAGGACGACTACGTCGACTTCGAACTCGAAACGGCGGGAGCTGACCTCCGCGACCAGTACACGTACAACGCGGGGACGGGCGAGCACGGCGACCACGTCGGCGTGCACGAGCAGCCCGACGGCAACTACTACGTCGGCCTGAACGTCCTCGTCGGCCGGCAGGGCGTCGACGACGTGTTCGAACTCGCCGACCTCGCGGACGAATACGGTAGCGGTGAGGTCCGCCTCACCCAGCGCCAGAACATCATCGTGACGGACATCCCCGAAGCGGACCTCGACGAGTTCCTCGCCGAGGACCTCCTCGACACCTACGAGCCCGACCCGCACCCGTTCATGCGTGGCTCCATCGCGTGCACGGGCACCGAGTTCTGCTCGCTCTCCATCGTCGAGACGAAGAACCGCCAGGTGCGCTACGCCCGCTGGCTCAAGGACAACGTCGACGTCCCGGACGGGGTCGAGGACTTCCACATCCACCTCTCCGGCTGCACCGCGTCCTGCGCACAGCCCCAGATCGCCGACATCAGTCTCCGAGGGATGAAGACCCGGAAGGACGGCGAACCCGTCGAAGCCTGCGACATCGGCCTCGGCGGCGGCCTCGGCGAGAACCCCCACTTCGCGGAGTGGGTGGAGATGCGCGTCGCCGCCGACGAGGTCCCCGGCTACATCCAGAACCTCCTCAGTGTGTTCGAGGAGAACCGCCAGGGTGCGGAGTCGTTCCGCGACTTCATCGAGCGCCACGACGCCGACGACCTCACCGGCCTCGCGGAACCCGAGGAGACGGACTACGAGGACCCGTACATGCACAACACGAAGATGACGTGGTACCCGTACGCGAAGGACGACGACTTCGACGCCAGCCCCGCGCCGACCGACGGCGAGGGCAAGCCCATCGCGTCGGCCGACGACTAAGCGTCGCCGTCCACACACGACCGACGGCCGCCGACGCCGAAACACCCTCCCCGCTCCATCCCCTCTCTCGCGTCATGGCCGACCGCATCATCAAGGTGAACGCGTACACGACGTTCAACCTCCTCGACGGGGAGGCCGAGGGACACGGCTGGACGGAGGACGCACTCGCCGTCCTGAACGTCACCTCGGGAGACGCGGGTGACGTCGTCCTCGAACTCGAGCTCGATAACACCGAGACCGAGCAGATTCCCGCACACGCCGAGCGCGTCCGACTCTCACCGTCGGAGGCCCGGGAGCTCGCGAGCGAACTCGACTCCTACGCCGACCGCGCCGAAGCCGAATAGCGTCCCGCACTCGTCAGTTCTCGCCGTTCTCGCCCGCTTCGCCGCCGTCCGCTTCCCAGGCGTCGGCTCGCGCCCGCCATCGTGCCTGCTGGTCGCGCTCGGTGACGTGCCGTTCGCCATCTGCGAGGTCGGCCCGCACGACCGTCTCGAAGTTCGTGGCGTCGGCGAGGACGCCGTCCTGGAACGCCTCCACGAGTTCGTACGTCCAGTTGTCGCCCACGACACCAGCGGGTAGGATGTCGTTCCGGAGAACGGCAGCGTGCTCGTGGTGCCCGACCGATTCGAGCTCGTCCTCGGCGTCCGCGAGCCGGTTCATCGCGTGCCCGACTGCGTGGTGGAACGACAACAGGTCACCGTACGCCTTGTAGAGATGTTCGCGTGCCAGCTGGAGGTCGTGCAGGGCGTCGCGTTCACCCTCGGAGAGGTCGTCGATGGCACCCATACCTGGACTGTTCGGCCGCCCCGTTCAACTGTGTTTGGCTGGTTTCGCCGTTCTAGATTCGAGTAGCCTCGTCTCCCATCGACGGTCGACGGTGGGCGAGGAGACGACCCCTCCCACTTCTCGGGGTGGAACGACAGAGCAGCCCCGATACCATCAACATCCTGGCAATATGGTATTTCTTGTGCTGCTGGTGTTACAACTACGAGTCCAGCTCTCGACGATCACACCCCGACTCCCCGCTCAAGTACGAGGTGTCGAACCCGTACTGTCCCTGGCTGACCGGCACCTACCGCCGCTGACGGATTATTCCATCTGGTTGAATTTGTGAATAGAAGCCGGCGGCCCGTGAATTCGCCGCGCTCGGCCGATACCGTGTCCAAATGCGAACGCCTATCGTGTGTTACCGCCTCCCTCACTCCATCATGGTCGAGGGGGGCGAGCGGCCACAGCCGGGGGTCGGAGCGTGGAGTGACGACAACACAACGTCGAGTCGGATTCACGGAACACAACTGATGGCCCTCGTAGAGAACTCCCCGGAAGCGGTCTTCATCAAGGATACCGAGGGGCGATTCGAGTTCGTGAACCCCACAGCCGCGGCACTTTTTGGACTCGACCCCTCCGACGTGCACGGTCGATTCGACGCGGACTTCTTCGCGACGAGTGATGCGGCCGAGATCCGCGAGATCGACAGCCGGGTCATGGAGACCGGGGTGGTGGATACCAGGGAGACCGCCCGAGAAATCGGGGGCGTGCGACGAGTCTTCCTGGAGCACACGTACCCCTACCGCGACCCCAACGGAACCACGGTCGGCGTCATGGGGACCAGCCGCGAGATCACCGAGCGCACCCACCGCGAGGCCGACCTGCAGCGGAGACACGACCGGCTGGACGAGTTCACCGCCCTCATCTCACACGACGTCCTCAACCCACTGGCCGTCGCGCAGGGCCGACTCGCGCTCGCGCAGGCGGAATCCGACAGCGAGCATCTCGATGCCATCGGTGTCGCCCTCGACCGGATCGAGGCGATGGTCGCCGACACGTTGCAGCTCGCGCGGCAGGGAGAGGTCGTCACCGACCCCGAACCCGTCCACATAACGGCGCTTGTGGCGAACTGCTGGGCGATGATCGGTGCTGACGACGCCACCCTCCGCCTCGACGACGAATTCACACTGGTCGCCGACCCCGACCGCCTCCAGCACGTCTTCGAGAACCTCTTCCGGAATTCGGTCGTCCACGGCGGCCCCGACGTGACCGTCCACATCGGTCGCCTCGAGGATGGCTTCTACGTGTCGGACGACGGCCCAGGCATCCCGGAAGTCGACCGCGAACTTGTCTTCGCACCCGGCCACAAATCGGTCCACGGCGGCACCGGATTCGGGCTCACAATCGTCCACCGCATCGCCGACGCGCACGGCTGGACGGTCGATATCTCGGAGAACGACACTGGTGGCGCACGCTTCGAATTCTCGGACGTCGCGTTGGTCGACGGGGACTGACCCGGCGATCGGTCGCCCCTACCGCCACGTGATGTACGTCAGGAAGAGGAGTGCCACGAGTTCGAGGCCGCAGAGCGCGACCATCCCGAGCTGCACGTCGGTGCCCGCGTTCACGAACCACCCGACGAAGGCGGGGTGGAGGACGTAGTAGTAGAGCCAGAGGGCGTTCTCGACGAGGAGGAAGCCCGCGAAGACGAGGAGGCCGAGCGTGTGCTTGGCGCCGTGCTGGCGATAGCCCCGGAGCCAGACGGAGCCGAGGAGGAGCAGGAGGCCGAGGTTCACGGCGGCGGCCACACGAGCCACGTCGAGCCAGACGGTCATCGTGTCACTCCTCCTCGCCGCATCGCTTTAGGTTCGTTCCAAACTTCGTCCCGAATCGTGGCTGTGTCCCTGGTCATGATCGATCCTCGTCCGCCTCTGTCGGCTCAACGGCGTCAAGCACCTCGTCGAGCGTGTCGCGGTGGGTCTTCACCTGGTCGGTGAAGAGGTAGACGGCGGCGTAGTCCTCGTCGGTCTTCCGCACGACGTTGTTCTCCATCAGGACGTCGAGGTGGTGGCGGATGGTCGTGTAGTCCATCCCGAGCTCCTCGGCGAGCTGGTTTGCATTTCGTGGCCGTTCGTCGATGGCGCGGAGGAGACGCGCCCTGGTGGGTCCCCCGCGGGAACTCGCCAGCACGTACCAGAGCACGTCCTCCATCTCGTGTGCGCTTCTCCGAGGACAGCCATAAATCCGGGGGACGGGCGGGCTCTGGCAGCTACACCGACACCGTTTCGCCGACCTCGGGCGCCGACGCCTCGTACCCGTCTTCCTCGAGCTCCGACGCGAACGCCTCGCAGCGGTCCCCGTGGTTCACGAGGAGCTGGCTGCCGCGATAGTCGTCGAGGAAGTCGAGGAGGCCGTCGCGGTCGGCGTGCGCGGAGAAGTCGAACGCTTTCCGGCGGGCCGCGACCTGGACGTGGCGGCCGTCGAGCTCCGTGCTGCCGGTGTCGAGGAGGTCGCGTCCCGGCGTCCCCTCGACCTGGTGGCCGGTGAACGCGACGAGGTTCTGGGGGTTGCCCTTGATCTCGGGGACGTACGTCATCGCGGGGCCGCCGTTGAGCATCCCGGCGGTCGTGATGATGACGGCGTTCTCCTCGGCGATACGCCTGCGCTGGCCATCACGACCCGTCACGACGCGGGCGTGTCCGACGGCGTTCCGAAAGGCGTCGGGGTCCCGGAGGTATTCGGGGGTCTGGCGGAAGCGGTCGGTGACGGCGACGCCCATCCCGTCGACGTAGCAGGGGATGTCGTGGGCGGCGCAGATCATCGCGACCTCCTGGGTGCGGCCGATGGCGAACGCGGGGGCGACGACGGTTCCGCCCCCGACGATGGTCTCCTCGACAGCTTCGACGAACCGGGCCTCCTCGCGCTCGCGTGGGTCGCGCGTGACGTCACTGTACGTGCTCTCGGTGATGACGACATCCGCGTCCGGCCGGCTGGTCGGGGCGGAGAGGAGTCGCTGCGATTCGCCGTGGAAGTCGCCGGTGTAGAGGAGGGTCGTTTCACCATCGCTGATGCGGACGTGCGCGCTGCCCGGGATGTGGCCGGCGTCGAAGAACGTGACCGTGTGCCCGGCGGCCTCGAAGGGTTCGCCGTAGCCGTGCGTCTGGGAGACCTCGCCCATCGCGCCGACCTCGGCCCGCGTGAAGGGCTGGTTGTACTGGCCCTCCCGGAGTTTGAGTGTGTCCTGAGCGAGCAGGTACGCGAGGTCGCGGGTCGGGGGCGTCCAGTGAACGGGCGGCCGGCGGTCGCCCTTGAGCAGCGCGGGGACGAGGCCGACGTGGTCGAGGTGGCCGTGGCTTACGACGACCGCCTCGGGGTCGACGTCGAGTGGCTGGCCGCCCCCGTCGCCGCCCATCCCGTAGTCGAGGAGGAGGCGGTCGTTGACGAGGATGGCGCTCCGCCCGATCTCGCGGGCGCCGCCCAGGAACCGGACGTCCATATTGGGTCGGGGTAGGCGACGACTCGGTTAGTGTGCGTCGGTCCCCCGGTTGTAGGTGGCGGCAGCGTCGGTAGTACGAACGCAGCGATGCCCGGGGTACGACCTATCAATCCAGTATGCTCGCCGCGTGATTAGTGCCCGACACGATATATTCTGTCGCGCCCATTACACTAAAGGCTTGTTCGGCGGAATCCTTGAATGAAGCGCGCGGCGGGGAGCCTGTGCGCCCAGAAGCCCGATAGCCGCATCGCCCTCCAACCAAATCTACCAGAATAACAACAATACATGACAGGGTCATCCGACCGGATCCGTGCGACACTGCTCACAGTCGTGGTCGTCGTCTCGGTCGCCGCCACCCCCATCGCGTTCGGGAGTGCGGCGACTGCAGAAGCGAACAATCTCGAGATAACCTCCGCACAACCGGTGGCAGGTGACGGGACGGTCACCGTCACCATGACCGTCTCCGATGGGGCGAACGCGTCGTTCATGGTCGCAGACAGCGCTGGCGCGACCAGTAGCGTCAGGACCGTGACCGACGACGGTCCCGGTGACGCGCTCGATGGAACCCCAGGGAAGGTCGAGGTTACGCTCGATCTCTCCACGCTCTTCTCTTCGATACCGGCGTCGGGCGGCGGGATGGTGTACGGGAACCAAGGCGATAGTGCCTCCACAGGCGCCCCGAAGTCCCGGGAGCTCGACATCGACTCGAGTCCCCCGACCGTCTCGGTCGGCGGGTCGTCCGCCATCTCGGTAGCAGCGGGCGACCAGATCGACATCCCGTACAGCCTCGAGGACGTACCAGCCTCCAGTAGCGTGACGGGGGCGATGCAGATCGTCGCCGGCGACGGGACCGTCGTACACCAGTTCAGCGACAGCGTCCAGACGGGGACCGACCGGACGGCACAGACCACACTGCCCTCCGACATCGCGGCCGGGACCTACGACGTCCGACTGACCGCGACAGACGCGGTCGGCCACACGACCAACGATACGTGGACCGACGGTCTCACCGTCAGCTCGACCACCGATTCGAGCGCCACGGCGACGAACCCGCAGGTGCTGGAGTCGGAGCCCATCAAAGGCACCGGCACGATGAACGTGTCCGCGGACCTCGCCTCCAGCAACGGTAACAACATCACGTTCGTCGTCGAGGATGGGTCCGACACCGCCAGCGACGGGAAGACGGTCACCGATGGCGGCACGAACGACCTGGATGGGTCGGCCGATGGCACGGTCACCACGTCGCTTGACCTCGCGGCGCGCTTCGGCAGCCACGACGTCGTGTCGGACGCGCAGGCTCGCCTCCTGGTCGCCGGCGGTGACTCCGTGACCGTCGGGAGCCAGGACGCAAAGGAACAGTTCTCGCTCGACGCCTCGCCGCCATCCGTCGTGCTCGTCGGTGGTGGCTCCGCCTCGAATCCGGTCCCGGTCTACACGCAGTCGGGGAACGTGACGACGGATGAGGGGGGTGAGGTAACGGCGACGGCGGAGGTCGGCTGGACGGTCACCGACGACCCCCAGAAGTACGCGAACTACACCCTCACCGTCAACCGGGACGGGAACCAGTACGCCGAACTGCACTACACCGGCTCCAACGACCGGATATCCACCAACACCGACATGGTGACCGTGAACAGCAGTTGGCCCGAGGGCGAGTACAACCTCAGTATTCGGGTCGTGGACGAGGCCGGGTACACCGCGAACGACACCTACGAGGGCGGCCTGGTCGTCGACAACACCCAGCCGTACGTCGTCGACAGCTACCTCGAGGCGAGCCCGTCGAGTGACGAGGGCGGACAGATGATCGTCCTCGACTTCGCGAGCGGACCGATCGCGAGCGACTCCGTGACCACGACGGATTTCAACGTCACCGTCGACACGCGGACACTCCCGGAGAACGCGACCGGCGTCAAAATCAACAATCTCAACGTCACACTCGACAACGAGATCACGATCACGCCGGGGCTGCGGGGGACCGAGAATCTCACCGACCAGACCCGGTCGGAGTGGACGTTCGAGTCGCCGACCGTCCACCTCAACTCGAGCGAGCACATCGCCGACGTCGCCGGGAACGAGCTCCAGGGCCCGCACACCTGGGCCAACGTCTCCGGGACCAGTGGCGCTCCGCAGAATCCCGACGAGATCTATGTGTCGCCGACGCCGGTGCACGGGGACGACGTCGACGCGGTGACAGTCTCCGTGAACTTCACCCGCACCCGGTCGGGCGAGAACGGGGACGTCATCGTCGGCGACCCACCACAGCCGGGGACGATCTACGTCCGGTTCACCGGTCCGTCGGGCAACACCACCGTTCGGTCGATGCCGGCGAACACTGACGACAGTCTCACCAGCGGCACGTTCGACCTGACGGAGTCGGGCCTGCAGGACGGCTCGGTCACGGTCGAATCCAGGTTCGTCGACGATGACGGCACCCAGAACCCGGACGGCTGGGTCACACCGACGACCGTCGACATGCAGTTCCCGCCGTCCGTCGCGTCGATGAACGTCTCGAACACCCCGATCGACGCGGTCGACGCGAACTCCTCGCAGACGGTCACGGTCTCGTTCACCGAGCAGATGGACACCGACGTGGCGCCGACCGTCGAGGTAACGGGGCTGCCGGAGGGCTCGGTCCCGGTCACCCAGACGGCCTACCAGGACGCCACCTGGACGGGGACCGTCGACCTCCCACAGGGGGTCGACACGACCGCCACGCTCGAAGTGAGCAACGCGACCGGCTCCGACGGCGCCAGCCTCTCGGGCCCAGCCACGTCCAGCTTCCGGATCGACTCCGACCGCCCCGCTGACCCCGTCAACGTCACGTTCGCCGACAACACCATCAACGCAAGCGAGATGGATGCCGTGGGCGTGAACGTCACGTTCGATGGCAGCGTGGACGCGGAGACGCTCACGCTCAGGTTCGACGACGGCACCCAGACCGTCACCCGGACCGTGAACGTCTCGGCGTCCGACTCCGGGTCGGGCACGTTCTCGACGATGTCCACCGCGACCACCGTGGACGCGACGGTGAACCTCACGAACTCGGGGCTGAACGGCTCCGTCACCGCGTCCGCACAGGTCACCGACTCGGTCGGGAACGTCAACCCGAGTGGCTACACCGCGACCAGCACCAGCGTCGAGTTCCAGGCCGACAGCAGCGGCGATGGCTCGGATGGAAGCGGTGGCGACGGTAGTGGTGGTGACAGCGGCGGAAGCGGGACGGTGAACCTCCCCGCGCCCTCGGACGTCTCCGTCGCGAACGCCCCGCTGGACGCCGCCGACATGCACGGCGTACCCGTCACCGTCGCGTTCTCCGAGGTCCCGACCGACGGGAGCGTCGAGGTGACGTTCGCCGACGAGACGACGACGTTCACCCAGACGGTCGAGGCGAACACCAGCAGCACCACGACCCGCGTCACGGCCGACATCTCGTCCGAGAACTTCACCGACGGCCAACTCGACGTCTCTGCACGCATCGTCGATAGCAGTGGGAACGAGAGCGACGCGGTGACGACGACGGCCGTCCTCGACACGACTGGACCCGAGTTCTCGAACCGGGCGCCCGCAGCCGGCGCGACCGCTGGCCTCGGCCTCGACGCAATCAGCGTCGACGTTGCGGACGCCGGCGTCGGCGTGAACGCCTCCGCGCTGAAGGTCTCCATCGAGGACGGCGACGCCGACGACGCGTGGGACGTCGAGCACGCGACCGTCAACTCGGACCAGGTGACCTACGAGAACGGCACGCTGACGTACGTCCCGTCGCCCAGCTTCGAGGGCGGGAACGTCACCGTGCACGTCACGGCCAGCGACACGATGGGGCACCAGACGGAGACGCAGTGGAACGTCACGTCGACCACCATCGAGCAGCTCTCCATCGACGCCGTCGAGCACCACTTCGTCGGCGTCGTCCAGGAGCCCGACGAGTCCGTCACGGTCAGCGCGGTCGCGACGGGCCCGACCGGGTCACCGATCCAGTCCACGAGCAACGGGACGTTCGAGCTCGCGCTCACCCGGAACGGCAGCCAGGTCGCCGGCACCCAGACCGTGTCGGCCGACGCGTCCGCCGGCACGATCGACGCCGATCTCACGAAGGCCATCACGGGCACGCCGGAAGCGGGTCCCGTGAACGTCACCGTCTCGACGGCGTCCGGCGACGCGGTCGCGACGACCACGGTGAACCTCACGCACAAGGTCGTGGCGTTCGACCAGACGTGGGAGCTCATGGGCACGCCGATGCCCGTCCGGACGCTCCACACGTCGGGCGTCGCGAACTTCTACAGCTACAGCCCCGGCTCCGGCTACGAGAGCGGCGTCGACCCGACGCAGGCCGGCGTCGGCTACTACGCGGAGCGCGACGACAACGCGACGACCGCCCGCGTCGGCTACACGTTCGAGACGGCCAGCCGGACCACGTTCGGCAACCAGACGCTCGAACCCGGCTGGAACCTCGTCGGCGCGAGCTTCGACGTGGACGCCAAGAACGGCGTCGCCGTCGAGAAGGACCTCGCGCCCACCCAGTTCGACGACCCCGGCGTCGTGGTGTACGCCGAGCAGCAGGGCGACCTGCACCTCGTCACCAGTGGCGCCACGTCAGTCGGCGAGTTCGACGGGTACTTCGTCTACGTGAGCGACGAGACGACCCGCGTCTTCGCCGTCGAATCCTACCAGCCCGAACAGGACCAGCAGTCCACCGCCTGAACAATGGAGACACCCAGCCAGCCACTCCGAGCGCTCGCCCTCGTCGCGCTGGTCGCCTGCGCGGCGACCCTCCCGGTAACCACGGCCACGCAGGACGACGGCCCGGGGAAGCCCGCCGCCTACTACGGCAGCGTGACGGACGCCGACGGCGACCGTGCGCCGGTCGGCACGGAGATCGTCGCGGTCGTGAACGGCTCCATCGTCGACCGTATCACCGTCCATGAGCTCGGTCGGTACGGCGGTGAGGGCGCCACCGAGGACAAGCTCGACGCGAGCACGAACGCCGGGAGCACGATCAGCTTCCACCTCGGGAGCGCCAGCGGCCCCGTCGCGTCGCCGCCCGGCGACCACCCCCTGACGGAGGGCACGCACGACATCGACCTCGTGTTCCCCGCGAGCGCGTTCGAGGGCACGAGCGATGCGGGTGGTGGCGGGACCACCACGACACCGACCACGACGACCACGACCGCCGCCAGCGGTAGCGGCTCGGGTGGTTCCGGCGGCTCCGGCGGTGGTGGTGGCGGTGGCGGAGGCGGCGGCACTGGGGCCGGTGGCGGCAACACCGCCCCGACCACCACGACGTCGTCGAACGCGACCACGACGGCGACCACGCCGGCGACAACGTCCGTCACGACCACCGACGCAGCGACCTCGACGTCCGACGAACCCGGTGGGCAGACGACGAACGCCGGCGCCACGTCGACGGGGTCGAACACGACGACTGCGGCGAACACCACCTCTGCGACGGACACGACGGCCGGGACGACGATTACTGACAACGTCTCCCGGGCGCCCTCGCCCGGCTTCGGCCCCCTCGTCGGTATCGTTGGGGCCCTCGCGGCCGTGCTGCTCGCGCTCCGTCGCGACTGACCTGCTGACCGACGACTTCCCAGTTTGAGGGTCCAGATTCGTTGTTCTTCGCCGGACTCGTCAGGCGTTATTGGGGATCAGGCACGGGTTGTTCTGCGCCGAGCCAGCGAAGGATGGCGTGCCGTTTCAGCCAGCCGACGACCGAGGCGATACCGAGGAGCGCCACGATGGCGACGGTCTGCCAGAGCGCGCCGGCGGCGAGGTTCGCGCCCGCAACCGCGACGAGGAGATAGCCCGGGAGTCTGCCGACGACCGACACGACGACCATCTTCTTGATGTCGAGGTCGGTGAGGCCGGCGGCGAGACAGAGCACGTCGTCGGGGAGGCCGGGGACGAGGAAGATGACGAAGAGAGCGACCAGCCCGCGCTCCCGACAGACGTCGTCGAACAGGTCCAGCGTGGGCCCGTACACGACTGATTCGACGTACGGCCGACCGTAGCGACGCGAGAGCGAGAACGCGATGAACGACCCGATCGCGGCGCCGGTGAGGCTGTACGCGGTGCCGGCGAGGCTGCCGAAGAGGTAGCCGGCGGCGAAGCCGAGGAGCTGTCCGGGGATCGGGGCGACTACGACCTGGGCTGCCTGCAGGAGGACGAACGCCACCGGCGCGAGGACGCCGAACGAGTGGACGAACGACCGGAGGGCCACCGGGTCGCTCAGGCCCGGGGCGTACGCTCGGAGCGCGAGCGTGGTGACGACGAACAGGACGCCGAGCACGGCGAGGAATGCGACGGTGGACCGCCGGGTCTTGTTCGACGTGAAGACCCGGAGCGGCGCCGGCGGTCGGGGCGTCGCTGACTGGGGAGAGTCCGCGAGTCCCCGATCCGGTGTCATGCCGGCATCTGGGCGTCGGAGCGGCTTCGGTGTTGCCCTCTCACGCGCCCTACCGCATGTCCACGAGCGCGACGAACGAGTCCTCGTCGGCCGTGATCCAGGTCGTGACAAGTTCGACGTCGTCGACGTCCGCGGGATAGATGGTGCACTGACGGCCGTCCGGGGTCTCGACGACCTCGGCAACGGGGTGGTCGGCGAGCGGTGCGATTCCGGGATTCGGCGTCGTAGTTTCGTGCATGGGTTGCGGTGGGGCGGTCGACGAACGGTACTGCTTCACTCGAAGGTACGAGACGCAACCCCACACCACCTGCGTTCGTTCTCAGTTCCTGGGAGCACCCGCTGGCCGGCCGACTGCCGGCTCGATGGTGTCGAATCCGGACGAAACGGCCGAATCTGGCTCCGCGTCGCTACCTGAACTCGTCTGTTGCCCACGCCTCCACCCGGAAGCGCGTGTAGCCACCGTGCGCGGTGTCGAGGGCGGCCAACCACCAGTTCCACCGCGCGGCGGGCCCGTCCTCGGGTGCGTCCGCGAGATGCTCCACGATGTCGTCCGGCCCGAGCTCGTGCCCCTCGTCGTCCCGGAACTGCCCGCTATCGACGAGGTCACCGGCCGCCCGAGCGACCGCGCGGCGTTCGCTCGGCGTCCCGCCGAACGCCTGCCGCAAGTGCAGCATCAGGACCTCCCTGTTCACACCCACACTTGGGCCACACGACCCAAGAAGGCTCGCGTCGAGGCGAGCCAAGCCCAAACTCGGTATCTTCTCAAAAACGTATATTCAACCTGAAATAGTGTCCTTCAAATCGTATCGTTCTGGCTCGGGTCGAAATACTGGGGTACGAAAAATATCAGTCGGTCTCAGAAAATATAGTTCCGGCAGCCGAACCTTCCACGAACCCGAACCGCCCGACCAGCCGCTGGAATCTGCAGCCATCCCACACCAACGAAACGCCGCGCCCGCGTGGGGGCGCGGCCTGCGGTCCGGTGCGGTCCGGTGCGTCGGCGTTGCGGAGGGTGGTGGGAGGACTGAAAGGGGGCGAGCGTCTCGTGAGCCGAGAGCGTGCAAGCACCGGAGCGAGCGCCAGCGAGTGAGGAGCGTGGTTCGAGAGAGCGGAGCTCTCTCGTCATTGTCGGACTAATTCCGACAGGCAGCGAGAAGTCTCCGACTTCTCGCAGCATCACGAAAGACGCGAACGCGTCTTTCGAACGACAGGATGCTCGCAGGCCACGAGACGCTCGATGGGCTTTCAACTGTCTGAGTCTGGTCGATGCGCCGCCGCACGTGTCCCGTCAAGCCGTCCAAATCCTTCGGTTCTCCCATGAAATCCTTTCGATGGCCTTTAGGCGGGGCGACGAGTTCGCCTAGGCATGGCTACGTTCCAGGTCGTCATCTCTGACCCCGAGTCTGGGCAGAGCTGGCAGAAGGAAGTCGACGGACAGGACGCGAATCGGTTCGTGGGGCGAGAGATCGGTGACGAGGTCGATGGCGGTGCGGTCGGCCTCGATGGGTTCACGCTCGAGATCACTGGTGGGAGCGACGAGGCGGGCCGGCCGCTGCGTTCCGACGTGAAGGGCGCGGGTCTCAAGGACGTGCTCCTCGAGGGTGGCACGGGCTTCAACCCGAGCCGTGACGGCGAGCGCAAGCGCGTGAGCGTTCGGGGTCGCGAGATCAGTGACGTCGTGGCGCAGCTGAACGTCTCCGTCGTCGAGGGCGAGGGCTCCGTCGCGGAGGCTTTCGGTGAGGGCGAGGCCGAGGAGGAAGCGGACGCGGAAGAAGCCGAAGCGTAAGTTCGTTTTCTGGTTCCCTGCAACAGGGTGTCGAGTTCAACGGCCTTTTGCGGGCTGACCGCGTCGTTCCTGTATGACTGATTCGTCGGTACGGGCGGCGTTCCTGGCGGGGGAGCGTCCGGAGGACGTCGCGCTCTATCTCTCGGCGTCGTTCGTGGACAACATCGACTCGCTCGCGGAGCAGGGCCAGCGCACCGAGGACGGCGTCGTGCTCGTGGTGGACGGCGACCGCGGCCGGAGCGTGTTCAAATCGATGACGGGGATGGACGCGATGGACTTCGCGGGGAACGCGATGCAGAACACGGGCAGCATCGACCGCGACCTGACCGGGGGCGAGTGCCCGAACGCCGCCGAGGGGCCACAGGAGCACACGCCCGAGTTCACGTTCGCGTTCACGGAGGCGCAGAACGAGGAGGTGGGCGGCATGTACGCCGAGGGCGACGTCGTGCACGCGTACGTCTACTGTTCGTGTGGCACCGCGTACTCCGATAAGTGGCTCGCGGGCGAGGCGTAACGCCAGCCACGCCACCTCCGTGCTGGCTGTGTGAGCGTCACCCACGCCACCCGAAGACTTCTTCCGAGGACGGCCGAGACTCCACCAATGACGGTTGCAGGTAGGGAGTCGGACATCGATGACTCCGTCGTCCACGGCATCTTCGAACGCGAGTTCCCGGACTGGACGCTTGAGAACTGGCAAGAAGCCGACGAGGGCACGGACTTCGTGGCGTTCCTCGACTGCGATACCGCGGACGGTCATCGTCGGGTCGTGCTGAAGGTCCAGGACTTCCTCGACCCCGAGAGCTTCCGGCCCGAGCCGAGCCTGCTCGGATTCGTCGGCGAGAACACCGAGATCCCCGTCCCGGAGGTCGTCGCGAGTGACCTCGAGGGTGACGAGTTCCCGCCGTACTTCGTCATGGCGTACGTCGACGGCGACACGCCCGACAGCGAAGCTGACCTCTCCGACGACGCCATCGCCCGGATCGCGGAGATCGCGGGCCGAAACCTCGCCCAGCTCCACCGCCTCCCGACCTGGGAGTCCTATGGCTGGCTCCGGCTCGCCGAGGACGTCGACGAACCAGGGGCGACGCACTACGGGCTTACGCCGGCCGACCAGCTCGACTCGTGGCGCGAGTTCGTCGCACAGGGCATGGCGAACGCCCTCGACCGCCTCCCCGACCGCTTCCGCGACCTCGAACCTGGGCTTCGCGACGCACTCGACGACGCCATCGAGGACCTGCCCGACCAGCCTCGCTGCGCCCTCCTGCACGGTGACTACCGGCTCGGAAACCTCCTCATCGACGTCGAAACTGGCGAGACGAAGGCCGTCGTGGACTGGGGGAACCACACCGTCGGCGACCCCGTCCAGGACCTCGTGAAGACCGAAGACCACCTCTGCGGCTACGCACGCCGGGACGACGACCGTCGCCGAATCGTTCGCGATGCCCTCCTCGACGGCTACCGAGACCTCCGGGACGTCCAGATAGACCCCGACGTTCGCGCCGCCTACCTCCTCTGTTCGCGGGTCGGCCCGCTCGCCTGGTTCGACCTCTGGTACGCCGACGCAGACGACCCCGACGCGGTCGCACAGCAACATCGCGACTTCCTCGACCCCTACCGCTGACCCCAGAAGGAGAACGTTTTCACCCCATCCACGAGAGCACCCAGACGACGATGCCCTCCACGCCAGATTCGGACTCCGCACCTCCCAGACGACTCTCTGAGAACAGACGGACCGTGCTCGCCGGCCTCGGAACGGCACTCACAGCTGGTTTGGCTGGCTGCAGCGGCCGGATTCCCGGAACCGGCCCCGAGACGGTGGACGCGGAGACGACCGTCGAGGACGACCGTGTCCTCTGGCGTTACCCCCGCCGCGACGGCGACCAGGAGGGAATCGGCTATGCGGCTGTCACCGCGGACCGACTCCTCCACCGCGAACGGTTGCCGCCCACCCTGCGTCTCGAGTTCAACTCCACCGTCGGTGGGCTCGCCGCGAGCGACCCCTACCGCGGCTTCCACCCGGACTGGTTCCGGTTCCGCATCCGGCCGCCCGGCGACTACGCCGCCCGCCTCCAGTACGCCGTCCGCGTCGAACCACCCGGCCAGTGGGAGGGCTTCGGGGCGTCCTACGACATCCAGACCGGTGTCCGCGAGTTCTCGGTCGAACTTCGCGATGTCGACACCCAGGGAACGATCCTGATTCCCGCCGTCTTCGACCCCGTCATCGACGACCTCCCCAGACAGCTCCACTGCTCGTTCACGGTGCAGGCCTCGCGACCGGGCGTCTTCGGGGAGACGGTTCGCGTCAGGGACTCGGCGACCCTTCCGCTCGACAGCGTGCAAAACGAGTAGTGGCGGTTATTCGTCGGCGGCTTCGAGCGCTTCTTCGGGTTCCTCGCCGGTGACGTCCCAGAACGCCTCGAGGATGATCTGTTTCGTGACCGCGCCGCGGGTCGTCCAGTGGTGGGCGTAGTCGAGCATGTCGTCGTAGATGTTGGGCTTGCAGCCGGCGGCTCGGGGGTGGCCGCCACCGCCGACGAGCCGCGCAACCTCGTGCGCACGCTCGAATCCTTCGCTGCCCCGGATGCTCGCACTCCCGGAGGGCTTCACGATGACGGCGGCGTCACAGCCCTCCTGGCGGAGTGTCTCGGCGACCTCGTTCTGGCTGCAGCGCCCGTAGGTGACGCCGACGGTGACGTCCCGGATCTCCTCGATGTCGGCGCGGTTGACGGCGCGCTCGATGAGGTCTTCTTTCTCCACGCGCCGCTCCTCGAGGTACTCCATGACGTGCTCGGGGAGGTCGGCGCCGTGCTCTTCGACGACCTCGATGTAGGTCTCGTTGTCCTCCCAGTACGCGTAGTCCGAGATGTCGTCGCTCCGGGGGTCCTCCTTGATCCAGAGGTCGTGGTCGCGGGTGACCGCCGCAAGTTCTTGAAAACGCTCGGGGACGTCGCCCCCGATGCTCCGCACCGCGACGTCGGCGGTGCACTCCTCGTCGCTGTCGCCGACGACCAGCTCGACGCCGGCGTCCTCGACCGCCTGTTTCGCCTCGTCGGTCCACTGGTGGTGGTCGTACCAGGTGACGGACTCGGCGTGCTCGACGAGGAGGCCGAGCTCGACCTCGATGTCCGCGAAGTCGTCCGGGCAGAGGTCGCAGATGTAGACCGTGGCGCCGCCGGGGCCGTACTCGGCGGCCCGGCGGATGCCGTCGTCGAGCTCGTGCGGGCCGGTCGGGATGAGCGAGCCCTCGCCCTCGACGGAGCGAATGATCGCCGCACAGCCGAGGCCGTCGGCGTCGGGGTCGGCGACGACGATGACCTCGCTGTCCTCGGTTCGCTCCCTGATCTCGAGGTCCTTGCGCTCGTCCTGGATGTCGTCCGGGACGAAGAACCCGCGGCCGGGGAGCAGGCTCTTTCGCTCCGGGGACAGCGTGTCGCTGTCGATGACGTACTCCTTCATACCCGTGGTCGGAGTCGACGGGACAAGTAGGCGGTGGTTCGGAGCTGCCTCGACAGGGCAACTGCGAGCCCTGCCAGGCGGTAGCACTGATTGGGGTGACGATCAGGCTGCTGCTTCGTCGGCGTCCTGGAGCTGGCGCACCGTCAGCACCGGCACCGGACAGCTCCGCACGACGCGCTCCGCGACGCTCCCGACGAGGAAGCGGTTCTCGCCGTGCCGGCCCCGGGTCCCGGTGGCGACGACGTCCGCGTCGACCTCACGGGCGTACGTCGTGATCTCCTGGGCTGGTCGGCCCTGCCGAACCGCGGTCGTGACGCCCCGGTCGGCCCGGTCGACGATATCGTCGAGCGCGTCGTCGCCACGTTCCTCCAGAGCTTTCTGGAGCTGGTCCTTCAGTTCCTCGGGCGCGTTCTCTACTTCGCCCGCTTCCACGACGTAGAGCGCGTGGACGTCCGCGTCGAAGCGCCCCGCGAGGTCCAGCGCGACGTTCACGGCCCTCGTGACGGACTCAGAGCCGTCCGTCGCGATGACCACCGTATCGATCATACCCCGTGGTTCCCGCCGCTGGCACTTAACCGTTCACGCGGAGCGTTTTTGATGCCGGACCGTGAACCCCCGTCCATGGTACTTGAGGTGGACACCGTCCTCATCCCCGTGGACGGGAGCGAGGCGTCGGCCGACGCCGCGGAGTACGCCGTCGCCGTCGCCGAACGCTACGGGGCAGACCTCCACATCCTCTACGTGTTCGGGGAGGCGATCTCCCGCGGCATCGAGACCGGGGACCTCGACGAGGACGAGGTCGCCGCGGAGACACAGACGTTCATCGACGACGTCGCCGCCATCGCCCCCGAGGGCGTCACGGTGGACTCGTCGATGGCGTACGGCTTCTCGACGCACCGGAAGACGACGCACCCCGGGAGCGTCGTGCTCGACTGTGCGGACGACGTCGACGCCGACTTCCTCGTCATCCCCCGCGAGAGCGTCGGCGGCGGGACCGGCGACGTCCTCGAGAAAGCAGCCGAGTACGTCCTCCTCTACGCCAGCCAGCCCGTCCTGAGCGTCTGAACTCCGGTTTTTCACTACTGGTCCGCAGGTCAGCAGCCGGCGGTATCGGCAGGGAACCGAACCACGAAATCGGCCGATTCGTCCGGCTGGCTGGTGTCGGTGGTTCGTCCGGCTGGCAGAGTTGGGAGGTTGGTCCGGCCGACATCTTTCGAGAACCAGTCCGGCCGGCAGGCGGTCGGGTGGGAATTCGAAAGGGGGCGACTACTCGTGGGCTTCTCGGTGGGCACTATCCCGAGTAGCGCGAGGGATATCCCAGCGAGAACGCACGAGGAGGAGCGGGCTTTCGGAGGAAGAAGATGACGCTGTTGAGTTCTCAGCGTACCGAAATCAAAGCAGGATGGCCATCTCGAGTTCGAAGCTCTCCGCGCTTGCGGTCTCGAACCCGACCTTCTTGTAGAGGTTCACGGCGGGCTGGTTCCAGCGTTCGACGGTGAGCCAGACCTTGTCGACGCCGGATTCCTGGCCGTGGCCGAGGAGGGCTTCGATGAGGCGGGTGCCGATGCCGGCGCCCTGGTAGTCCTGGTGGACGAAGATGGCGAGTTCGTAGGCGTCCTGGCCGTCGGGGACGAGGGTGGCGTGACCGATGGCTTCGTCGTCGTACCAGGCGACGACGTTGTAGCTGTCCGCGTCGAGGAGGGTGTCGAGCCAGTCACGGACGCGCTCCTCGCCGACGGGTGGGACGCCTTGCGCGCGATCGGCGGGGTCGAAGTCGTCGTACATCTCGACGAGGGGTTCGACGTCGGCGTCCTCCGGGTTCCGGGCCATCGCACGCACGGCGATGTCGCGGTCGTCGCGGTCCGTGAACTCGACGGGTGGGCGGTCGAACTCGTCGGCGGGCTCGTCGGGGTAGATCCGGTCGCCGTTACGCATCGTGGACCCCCGTCATCGGACCAGTGTTACGGTGACGTGGGAGTTCAGGAGCACGAACTCCGCGATGTGGCCCAGCCGGATCTTCCCCATCGGGCTCTGTGTTCCGCCGCCGAGCACGATCTCGTCGAAGTCCTCGCGCTCGGCGATGTCCACGATACTGCTCCCCGGATCGCCCGAGACGCGCCGGACGTCGGCGTTCAGGTCGCCGTCCTCGAGCGTCTGCCGGACCGCCGCCATGACCTCTTCTGGGTCCCGGTCGCTCTCGGGGTTCTCCACGACCGCGACGGTCACGTCGTCTCCCGCTTCGCGAGCGCGACGAACCGTTCGGTCGAGCGCGTCGAGCGAGTCCTCGCTCCCACCGATCCCGAGCAGCACCTTCATTCTGGGCGGACGTTCGATGTCACTCCCCAAAAAGCCATGCCCCGGCGCTCCCGCCGCAGGCAGACCGCGACGCAACCCGCCCAGCTTCCGGTTCGGGCGTCTCGCGGCCGTCCCGACCCATGGGTCAAGCTTTTCCCCGCACGTGCGGTATCCCGTCGTATGTCGAACGACCCGTGGGAGGCGGACCTGACGCCCGCTGTGCGGCGGGTAGGGGGGACGGGCACCGGGGAGCCAGACGATGCGGGCGCCGAGACTGTCGCTACCACCGACGCCGACGACGTCTCGAACCTCACCCCGGCCGTCCGCCGGGTTGACGAAGCGACCGCGGACGCGGTTTCCGCATCGGACTCGAAGTGGAACGACCTCACCCCCGCTGTCGAACGGGTCGCTGGCGTCCGGGAAGCCGACGAGGCAGACTCGGCTGCAGCCGACTCCCGGTCCGGCACCGGATTCGCCACTCCGCACCCGGTGAAGTCGCCGAACCTGAAGCCCGCCGTCACCCGCCTCCGGGGCCGCGAACGGCGCATCGCCGAGGGCGAGACGCTCCCCGCCGACGTCCGGAAGTACGATCGATTCAAGAAGGTCGACGGCGCCACCTACGACCGCGTCAACGACTTCCTCCGCGACCGAACCTACATCACCGCCCGAGAGTGGGCCATCGCCCGCCTCTGCGCCGACTTCCGCACCGAGACCGGCGTCGAGATGACAAAGATCGGCGAAAATCTGCCATATCTCATCCCGTTCATGACGGACACCTACACCCCGCAGGCCGTCAACCAGGCCCGTTCGGCCTTCAGGGACAAGGTCCGGAAGGCGGGCGCGACCTTCCTCTACGGCGCGATGTCGGACTTCTTCACCGCCGACGAACTCGACGACGTCATGTACGAGGTCACCGAGGTCGCCAAATTCCTCCTCGAAGTCGAGGGCGTCGACCTCGCCGTCGAGGACGAACTCGAGGCCGAGGAACGCATCAGTAGCGTCATGCGGGAGGTCCGGCAGGCCAGCGACAGCCTCCGCCACGAAGGTGTGGAGTGTCCAGAATGCGGCCACGAGTTCGACGCGAAGACCGCGGACCACGCCGAACACGCGAGCGCGGACGACTAACTCCTGTTTCTGCATCCTGTTTCTGCACTCCTAGTACCAGAGTCTGTCCGACCGTCCTCAGACGTCGTCGGGCAGGAAGAGGCTCGGGTCCTCGAGTTCGAGTTCGACGTACTCGCCGTTCAATCTGCGGAGATAGACCATGACGGACTCCTGGGCGACCTCCACGAACTCGCTCGGCTCGAAGTACGTGGGGAAGAGGAACACGCGCTCGGCGTCGGTGTCCTGCATCACGACGACGGCGTAGACGACGCCCTCCTGCTCCGCCCGCAGTACCTCGTACTCGTCGAACGTCGACGTCTCGACGAACTCGGCGACGTCCCCGAACTCGTTGTCCGGCAGCAGGACGTCGATCCCCGTCCGGGCGTCGCTCTCGACGACGGTAACGTCGCCGGGATGACAGACGATGGTCTTCCAGCCGCGCTCCTCGAACGCCGATGCGGTCGAATCCATGTCACCGATGACCGCCTCCCACGCGTCCATCGCCTGGACGTTCGTCAACTCCGCCGGATCCATCGCCCGCAGGACGTCCTGGTCGTCGACCATCTCGCCGTCGACCGCCTCGTCACCCTGGTCGCTCATTGCCTCGAATGCGGGACGCGACTTCTGAAAAGTGTTCCTCATCGGTACGTGGCCGTATTGGGTTTCGGGCTTCTTGCTCCACCGCACCGCCGCTTCCGGGAAGCCCCAGGGCGTCTCGCGCACGCTCGTCGGCATATCCTCACTGCGTTCGGATAGTGGCCGACGAGCGCACACGTAAACGCGAGACGCCCTGCCCCTTCCAGTACCACCCGATGTTCTGGCGTATAGCCGACATACGCGGGTTTTCAAGAGTCGATGCACATGCGGCGTCGTCTGCCGAAACGATTCCCTTCTCCGCAGTCCGCAAGCTATATCTCTCCGCGAGCGGCAAGTCCTGCCAGTGACTGACGTACTCTCGCTAACGGACCTCAGGACGCAGTTCCGCACCGAGCGCGGCGTGGTGAAGGCCGTGGACGGCGTCGACCTGACCGTCGGCGAGGGCGAGACGGTGGGCCTCGTGGGCGAATCCGGGTCCGGGAAGTCCGTGACGGCGCTCTCGGCGATGCAGATCGTGGACTCCCCCGGGGACGTCGTCGGGGGCGACGTCACCCTCAACGACCCGGAGCTGACGGCGGAGCTCGTCGACAAGTACGGGCCGAACGCGTCCTTCCTCGACCAGCAGTCGGGCGACATCGACCTGACCGACGCCCCAGAGGACGCCTTGCGGTCCGTCCGGGGCGGGTCGATGGGGATGATCTTCCAGGACCCGATGACGTCCCTGAACCCCGCCATCACGGTCGGCGAGCAGGTCGCGGAGAGCCTGCGACTGCACCAGTACGGCGGGCAGAAGCCCGACACGTGGTGGAACGCGGTGCGGGAGATGCTGCCCGGCAGCCAGACCGAGGCTGTCGAGGGCGAGGTACGCGCGGACGTCGTGGAGATGCTGGAGCAGGTCGGCATCCCGGAGCCGACGACGCGGCTCGACGAGTACCCACACGAGTTCAGCGGCGGGATGCGCCAGCGCGTCCTCATCGCCATCGCGCTCGCCTGCCAGCCCCGCCTCCTGATCGCGGACGAGCCGACGACCGCGCTCGACGTGACCATCCAGGCCCAGATCCTCGACCTCATCAACGACCTCCAGGACGACCTCGGGATGTCCGTCCTCATGATCACGCACGACCTCGGCGTCGTCGCCGAGACCTGCGACCGCGTCGCCGTCATGTACGCGGGCGAGATCGTGGAGGAGGGCCCGGTCGACGAGATCTTCCACAACCCGAGCCACCCCTACACGTACACCCTCCTCGAATCCCTCCCGACCGAGGACAAGGAGCGCCTCACCCCCATCGAGGGGAACGTCCCCGACCTCATCGACATGCCCGAGGGCTGCCACTTCGCACCCCGGTGTCCCTGGGCCAAACCCGAGTGTACGGAGGGCGAGATTCCCTACCTCTACCACGGCCCCGAGGAGGCCGAGCATCGCTCGAAGTGCGTCCTCGAGGACTTCGACACGGACGAGTACGGCACCGAGGCGGGCGTCGCGAAGGAGAGCGACGTCGACACCAGCGGCGAGCCGCTCGTCTCCGTCGAGGGCCTCCGCAAGCACTTCTCGCAGGCGGAAGGCCTGCTCGACGAGTACCTCCCTGGCGAACGCCCATCCGTCAAGGCCGTCGACGGCGTCTCCCTCGACGTCTACGAGCGCGAGACCGTCGGTCTCGTCGGCGAATCCGGCTGCGGGAAGTCCACCGCCGGCCGCACCATCCTCCACCTCGAGACGCCCACTGATGGCCGCGTCGTCTACGCCGGCGACGACCTCGGCGACCTCACCCCCGACGAACTCCGCGCCCGCCGCCGGGACATGCAGATGATCTTCCAGGACCCGCTCTCCAGCCTGGACCCCCGGATGAGCGTCGGCGCGACCATCACGGAACCCCTCAAGATCCACGACCTCCCCGAGAGCGACCCCACCGTCGCTATCCGGTCGAGCCTCACCGTCTCCGGCATCGACCACGGGAACGTCACGCTCGACGTCGCCGACAACATCGACGCCGTCGTCGGGTCCAGCGAGGGGCAGGCGCACGTCGACGTCGCTGTCGAGGTCGTGGACGACGACGTCACCGTCACCACCGACGGCCGGCTCGACGTCACCACGGACGTCACCCGGAGCGACGCGTCGGGCGACATCGAGTCGATCGACGTGTCCGTGTCGGCCGGCGAATCGCAGCGCCGGATGCGCCGCAACCGCGTCCTCCAGCTCATGGACGCCGTCGGCCTCGACGCCAGCCAGTACGACCGCTACCCCCACGAGATCTCGGGCGGGCAGCGCCAGCGCGTCGGCATCGCCCGCGCCCTCGCCGTCGACCCGGACTTCATCGTCGCCGACGAACCCGTGAGCGCGCTCGACGTGAGCGTCCAGGCCCAGATCATCAACCTGATGGAGGACCTGCAGGACGAGTTCGGGCTCACCTACCTCTTCATCGCGCACGACCTCAGCGTCGTCCGCCACATCAGCGACCGCGTCGCGGTGATGTACCTCGGCGAGATCGTGGAGGTCGCAGAGACCGACGAGCTGTTCGCGAACCCGAAGCATCCCTACACCAACGCCCTGCTGTCGGCGATTCCCGAACCCGACCCGCGAGCGAGCACCGAGGGCCGCGTCATCCTCCCCGGCGACGTCCCATCCCCCATCGACCCACCGTCCGGCTGCCACTTCCGGACGCGCTGCCCCGAGGTCATCCCGCCAGAGGACCTCGACGTCGCCCAGGACGCCTACCGCGAGATCATGAGCTTCCGACAGCGCGTCGAAGACGAGGACATCGACCTCGACGTCGCGTGGACGCACGCTGCCGGCGGTGACACGGGCGACGCCGCGGTCGCTGACGGTGGTCGCGCCTCCGACACCGCGTTCGTCGAGGCGTTCCACGAGTCGTTCTTCGACACCACCTTCGACGGGCGGACGCGGGACGCAGTCGACGACGCCATCCGCCACCTCGCCGACGAGGACTGGGACGCCGCGAAGCAGACGCTCCGGGACACCTTCGAGAGCGTGTGCGAACGCGAGGACCCCGTCCTCCAGGACACCGAACACCCGACGGCCTGCCACCGCTACGACGACTCGGTCCCGGGCAGTCATCCCGACCAGTACGGGCCCTGAGGCGCGACGTTCCACGGGCCGAGACGCGGACGGGCACACCCCGACCGTGTGACTGGCCAACATTGCCGCGAACCGGCGTATTCAAGTCGTCTAGACCGCCGAAATCGGGGGAATTACCGCACGACTACGGCGGTTAAGCGCAAGTTTTGCTCTTCGGTATTCTTAAGGGGTCATACGAGTAACGAAGCGCCATGCCATCCGACAGCACGGTCGATCGGCGGCAGTTCCTCAAGGCCGCGGGCGGTGCCGCGGCAGCAGCGACGCTCGCAGGGTGTGGCGGCGGTGGCACCGACACCACCACGTCCACGAGCACGAGCGACGACGGTGGCGACACCACGACGACCACGGACGACTCCGGCGCCCAGCCGGAGGGCACTCTCGTCTACTCGCGTGGTGACCACCCACAGAACTACGACCCACAGCAGACCACGAGCGGCGAGGTCGCGAAGGTCACGAACCAGATCTTCGACAAGCTCATCGAGTTCGAGCCCGGCACCGGGGGCGCCCTCATGCAGGGGCTCGCCACCGACTGGTCGCTCGAGGGGACGACGGCGAAACTCACGCTCCGCGAGGGCGTGACGTTCCACGACGGCAGCGAGTTCACGGCATCGGACTTCCGCGCGACCGTCCGGCGGTTCACGGACTCCGAGTACGACTACTTCCTCGGTGACGAGAACCGCTCCGGGTACGCCGGCTTCACGTTCGGCAGCTGGGTCGACAGCATCGACGACTCATCCGACTACGAGGTCACCATCGAGCTCACCCAGCAGTACGCGCCGTTCCTCCGCAACCTCGCGATGTTCGCGGCGGCTGTCCTCTCCAAGGACCAGATCGAGTCCCTCGGCAGCAGCCCGTCGGCGCAGGTCGAACTCGGGAAGGACCCGAAGGGCACCGGCCCGTTCTCGTTCGACCAGCTCGACAACTCGAACCAGCGCGTCCTGCTCGCCGCAAACACGGACTTCTACGGTGAGGGGCCGAAGGTCGGTCAGGTCGTCTTCACGACGGTCAAGCAGAACTCCTCGCGCGCCCAGTCCGTCATCAACGGCGACTCCCACATCACGGACAACCTCGACTCGCAGTCGAGTTCGCTCGTCCAGGACGCCGGCTCCGCCTCCCTGATGTCGAAGAACGGCATCAACGTCGGCTACATGGCGTTCAACATGGAGCGCGTCGAAGCGTTCCGGAACAAGAAGGTCCGGCAGGCCATCTCCTACGCGGTCGACACGAAGGCGATCGTGAACCAGATCTACCAGGGCTTCGCCAGCCAGGCCGACCAGCCGAGCCCGCCCGACGTTCTCGGGTACAACGACTCCATCGACCCGTACGCGACCGACAAGGAGAAGGCTCAGACGCTGCTCGAGGAGGCCGGCTACGGCGGCGGCTTCGAGTTCCAGCTCGCGACGTTCTCCAACCCGCGTGGCTACAACCCGAGCCCCATCGAGACCGCGAACCAGGTCAAGTCCGACCTCGAGGAGATCGGCTTCACGGTGAACATCAACCAGTTCTCCACGTTCTCCTCCTACCTCACGTTCACGTCCGCCGGGAAGCACGACGCGTGTTTCCTCGGCTGGTACACCGACAACGCCGACCCCGACAACTTCCTGTACGTCCTGCTCGACCCGAAGGTCGAGATGGACGCCGTGCCCGACGGCCAGGACTGGGTCAGCTTCGACACCGAGGGCTACTCCACGCTCAACGTCTCCGCGTGGGCGAACGGGGACTACATGACCAAGGTCCGCGAGGCCCAGCGGACGTACGACGAGGCGACCCGGAAGTCGCTCTACAAGGAGGCGAACCAGATCGCGCACGACGAGGCGCCCTGGATCTTCATCGACTACGCCCAGACGCTGCGCGGCGTCAACGAGGCTGTCGCCGAGGGGAGCTTCACGGTCTCCTCCGTCGGTGGCCCGTACCTCAACACGGTCGAACTGAACCAGTAACCCGGCGGACCGTCCAGCCATCCCGGCCCGTCGCGGATGGCCGTTCCACCGGGCCCGTATTGCCCGCGAACCGACACGTCGGCGGCACTGCGGCCGCCTCGACACCGTAGCCGTTAACCCACTCCACTGCCGCAATCAAGTCGAATGGTCTCACACCGGTTCCTTCTGAAACGACTGCTGTTGCTCGTCCCGGTGCTGTTCGGCGTGGGGACCCTGGTCTTCGCCATCCTCTACCTCGCGCCCGGGAACCCCTGTCGCGTCATCCTCGGACAGCGCGCGACCGAGCAGCAGATCGCACAGTGCGTGCAGAACCTCGGCCTGAACGACCCGGTGTGGGTGCAGTACGGCCGCTTCCTCTTCGACGCCGCCCAGTTCGACTTCGGGCAGTCCTACCAGATCGCGCGCGGGACGCCCGTGAAGCAGGTGCTCGTCGACAAGCTCCCCGTCACCATCGAGCTCGCGCTCTACGGGCAGTTCCTCGGCATCCTCTTCGGCATTCCATTTGGTATTCTCTCCGCCATCAAGCAGGACGAGCTCACCGACCACGTCACGCGCTTCGGGGCGCTCGCCGGCATCTCCGTCCCCATCTTCTGGTCAGGCCCCATCCTCATCCTGCTGTTCGCGACCTACCTCGGGTGGTTCCCGACGAGCGGCCGCATCGGCTCCACCATCTTCCTCCCCGACACCTGGATGCTCTTCGGCACCGAGCTCCCGCTCACGGGGCTCGTGACGGTCGACACGTTCATCATCAACACGGGCGAGTTCGTGAAGGCGGTCATGGCGAACGGCGTCACCGCCATCCAGAACCTCCCCTCGTACTACTCGTGGTTCTTCTCCGCCGTCCACCACATGTTCCTCCCCGCCATCACCATCGGCGTCTACTCGATGGCGCTCGTCTCCCGGATGATGCGCTCCTCGATGCTCGAGGTCGTCCGCCAGGACTACATGCGGACCGCCCGCGCGAAGGGCCAGGGCGCGAAGATCACCATCCTCAAGCACGGCTTCCGGAACGCCCTCATCCCGGTCGTCACCGTCATCGGCATCCAGTTCGGTACCCTGCTCGGGGGCGCCGTCCTCACCGAGACGGTGTTCGGCATCGGCGGCATCGGGACGATGCTCGTCTCCGCCATCGGCGCGAGCGACTACCCGCTCGTCCAGGGCACCGTGCTGACGTTCGCACTCCTGTTCACGCTCGTGAATCTGGGCGTCGACATCACCTATAGCTACCTCGACCCACGCATCCAACAATGAGCACCGACACCCGATCCAGCCCGTCGACCCGTTCCGTCTTCGAGCGCCTGCGGGACTCGCCGTTCCTCTCGAGTCTCCTCTCGAATCGCCTCGCGCTCGTAGGGCTCTCCATCATCCTGTTCATGGTGGTCATCGCCGTCTACGCCCGCCTCTTCATCGACCTGCAGGCGATCACCACCTCACAGCTCGGCACCGGTATCCCGGACCGCGCACCCCCAGGCTGGCAGGCCACCGGCGTCCCGTGGAACGAGCGGCTCTTCGGGACCGACGCCGCCGCCCGCGACATCTTCACCCGCGTCATGTACGGCGCGTGGCTCGCGATGAAGTTCGGCACCATCACGGTCGGCCTGTCGACGGCCGCCGGCGTCGGCCTCGGCATCATCGCCGCCTACTACGGCGACGTCACGGACAACGTCATCATGCGGACGATGGACGTCCTCCTCGCGTTCCCGAGCCTCCTGCTCGCGCTCGCACTCGTCGCCATCTTCGGCGCGGGCCTCTGGAAGGCGGTCATCGCGCTCACCCTCGTCTACACGCCGCGCTTCGCCCGCGTCGTCCGCGGCGCCGCGCTGAAGGTGCTCGAGGACGAGTACATCGAGGCGACCGAGGCGCTCGGGGCGAGCGACGCCCGCGTCCTCGTCCGCCACATCCTCCCGAACACGCTCGCGCCCATCACCGTCCAGTCCACCCTCAACTTCGGGCTCGCCATCATCGACATCGCCGCGCTCTCCTTCCTCGGGTTCGGCGCACAGGCGGGGTCGCCCTCCTGGGGCCTGATGCTCTCCCGTGGCGTCGAGAACGGCCTCCTCACCGGGAAGTGGTGGATGTCGTTCTTCCCGGGGCTCTTCCTCGCGCTGACGGTGCTCGGGTTCAACCTCCTGGGCGACGGGATGCGGGACGCCCTCGACCCACGGATGCGCGATGCCATCGAATGACGGCCCGGCTGAGCGGGCCCGCACCCGCATCGCGGCCGCGACCGACCCCGCCGTGCTGAAACGCGACGCCCGCGTTCGCGCCATCGTCCTCGGATTCTTGCTCGGCACCATCGCGGTGCCCGTGCTGGTCCTCGTCCAGGGCTGGCTCCCGCGAACGGCCTCGAACACGACGTTCGCGTTCGGCGCGCTCGTGCTCGGGTTCGCGGTCCTCTCCTGGTCGGGCGCCGTCATGCTCGGGCCCGCTATCGAGTACCTCCAGGACTACATGGACCTCGCGTCCGGCTGGACCGAAGCGGGCGCCCGTCGCGCCTTCAGCATCCTGTGTGCACTCGGGGCGGGCCTCATGCTCGGCGCCGTGCTCGGCACGCTCCTCCTCCAGTGGCTCTAATGCGGTTCAGCCGACCGCCGCGAGCGCGGCGGACGGAAGGCGGGCGGTCCAGGAGCACGTACCAGACGGGGACGGCGCGACGAGACTCCCTCCGACGCCGACGAAAAGCAGGTAGCGAGCCCGAAACACGCCCCCGACGCGGCTGGTCGTCAGTCCCGCCGGACGTTCTCGCCCTGGTGGTCGGCGAACTCGTCGGCCTCGCGGTCGTAGACACGGGTCCCGCGGACCATCGTCCACTCGGGGAACACGCCGTCGTGCCCCTCGAACGGGGTCCAGTCGCAGTTCGAGTGCAGGTCCTCGGCGCGGATCGATTCGACCGCGTCGGGGTCGACGAGCGTGAGGTCGGCGTCGTAGCCCGCCGTGATCCGTCCCTTCCGGTCGAGGTCGAAGATGCGGGCGACGTTCGTGGCGGTGACGTCCCGGACGCGCTCGTAGGTGAGTGGGCCGTCGCGGGCGGCCGCGAGCAGGAGCGGGAGGCTCGTCTCTACGCCGGGCACGCCGCTCGGCGCATCCCAGATCGAGGCGGCCTTCTCCTCGCGCGTGTGAGGTGCGTGGTCGGTCGCGACGATATCGATGCGCCCATCGACGAGTCGGTCCATCATCGCTTCGCGCCGCGCCTCGCTCCGGAGTGGTGGGTTCATCCGGCCCCAGGTGCCGAGCTCGTCCAGGTCATCCCGGGAGAGGAAGAGGTGGTGGGGCGTGACCTCGCAGGTCGCAGCCCCAACCCGGGCCGCGTCGACGCCCTCGGGTGTGCTCGTGTGGGCGATGTGGACTGTCGCGTCGGACTCGGTGGCGACCTCGACCGCGCGCTCGACGGCTGCTGCCTCGGCGTCGGCGGTGCGGAACGCGCTCCACGCGTCCGCGTCCTCGCGCTCCTTCGCTTCTGCTCGCGGGTCACTCCGTTCCCCGCTCGCTGATTCCGTGCTCCGTGGGAGCACGCTCTCGTCGAACAGGTCGGCATCCTCGGCGTGCACCGTCACGACGACGTCCTCGTCGGCCGCGCGTTCGAGCGCGTCGGCGAACAGGTCGGCGTCGATGCCCATGTCGCCCGTGGAGTCCGCGAGGAAGACCTCGCCCAGCGCGAACAGTGGGCGCTCGAAGAGGCTGTCGGGGTCCCAGTCGGGCGTCACACCGCCGTTGACGCCCCAGTCGACGACCGAGTCCGCGGCGTACTCGGCCTTCTCGTCGAACGCGTCGCCCGTGATGGTCGGTGGATTCGTGTTCGGCTGGTCGACTACGGTCGTCACGCCGCCCGCCGCGGCGCTCCGGCTCCCGGTCGCCCACGTCTCCTTGTGGCCGTAGCCGGGCTGGCGGAAGTGGACGTGCGCGTCGATGACACCTGGGAGCAGGAGCTTCCCGCCAGCGTCGATGTAGTCGTCGCCCTGGAGGCGGCGGCCGACGGCGTCGATGACCTCACCGTCGAGGCGCACGTCGACGTGCCGGCCGTCCGCGAGCGTCGCATCCCGGATGACTTGCATGGTTGGAGAGACGCGGCGGCGGGCCTAAACCCTCCGAACTTCCGTCCGGACGGGGCTGTCGGGTATCGCCCCGTCCGACTACGCGCCGTCTGGGAGGCGGTGCTCGAAGTGCTCGCAGCCGTCGCGACTGACCGGGTTGCGTGCGCCGCAGTTCGGACAGTTCCGCTTCGGCTCGGCGTCGTCGCCACTGTACGAGGTCACCGAATGAACGATCGAGAACTCGACCCACAGTGCGACGACGGCCACGACGCAGACCACCAGCAGACCACCGAGTGTCAGCACGAGCTGCATCGACGGGAGACTGTCGACGCCGAGGAGCACCGGCACGGGGTGCATACCCCGAAGTACGGGGCGACGACAAAAGACGTACCGACAGTTACACGACGGACGTCTTGCGGATTCGGGTGTTCAGACCCGCCGGACCTCGGCGTCCGACGCGTCCACCTCCTCGTCCGTCGACGCCTCGACGATGAGTGCTCGTTCGAGTTCCTCCAGGACCGCGCTCCGTCGGCCGCCAGCATCCTCGACACTGCCGACGGTTCGGGGGTCGAACGGGAGCCCCAGGGCGGGGTACACGTCGTCGAGGACGGTCGAGATCTCGCGGGCGTCCGCGACGATGCAGACGCCGGACGTCATCGCGGCGTCCTGGCGCACGCGCTGGGCGATACCCACGAGCTTCCCGTCGTACTGGAGCGAGTGCGACCCCGGGCAGAAGGAGTCGTCTGGTTCGCCGCGCTGGGCGGGGACGCCCGACCGCCAGAGCGCCTTCTGGACGGCGCCCGTCACGCGCTCGTACCGGGTGTGGAGGCCCTCGCGGACGTCCTGGACGGGTTCGGTGCGGACGAAGGCGATGGTGGAGTCGGCGTACGCGACCGCTCGCCCGCCGACCTCGCGTTCGACGGTCGGGAAGCCGAGCGTCTCCGCCGCCGCGACGGCGCCCTCGTAGCCGTCACGGCCCGCGTCCCGTCGGCCGAACGCGACGTGCTTGCCCGGCGTCCAGACCCGGATGCCGACCTCACCGGTCTCGCCCGTCCAGTCCATGAGGTCCCGCGTCTCCTCCCGGTCCGCCTCCCTCGTGTCGGCCCGGCCGCGAACCACGCGCATATCCATCGACTCGGCGTCGGAGCACGTAAGCGATTCGCCTCCGAATCGCCAGCATGGTCGAGCTTCCGGGCCACGTCCTCGACGCCTACCCCCGGTTCTCCCGCTACAACTCGCCGTACCCGGAGCACGACGCGGCGACCGCCATCGACCTCTATCCCGACCGCGACGACGGCCGAGCACCCAGCCCCGTCGCCGGCGAGGTCGTCGACTACCGTCGCGTCCGCTGCCCGCCGAAGCCCTACGCCGCCGACCACGACCACCTCATCGTCGTCGACACCGGCGACCACCTCGCGCGAATCCTCCACGTCGACCCGGAGGTGGCGGTCGGCGAATCCATCGGTGTCGGTGACGACCTCGGCACCCTCGTCCGCTCCGGATTCTTCGCTCCCTGGGTCGCGAATCACCTGCACACTGCGTTCCGTCCCCACGACGCGAACCCCGTCCGGGCTACAGGGTCGCTCCCTCTCGACGTCGACCTCGACCACCCGGTCGAACCCGTGGCGTGGGACGGCACCGGCACCGTCGTCGAAACCGGCGACACGTGGGTGCTCCTCGACAGCCCCGCCCACCCCGCACCCGGTGAGCGATTCGCGGGCATCGCCGGCGACGACGGCCGGGTCCTCGACGGGGGGCTTCCGCACTACGAGCATGGCGGCTTCGCTCCATCGACCGACCTCGTGACGACTCCCGACGAGGTCTCATTGCTCGGCACAGTCGTGGGTGACGCCGTCCACACCGCTACGCCGGATGACCGGCGACACGTCCAGTGGCGGGACGTCACCGTCACCGCGAACGACCAGGCGGTCGTCGGCCTCAGCCTCTTCTACAGCCGGGACTGGCTTGGCGCGAAACTCGTCCAGCGCGACCACGACTGGCACGTCGGCGACGAGCTCCGGGTCGACGTTCGGTCCGAACGCTGACGCGTCACTACCCCGGTGCGAACCTGATCCCGTCACGGGTCGTTGTCTCGCCGAACAGCCAGTCCGCGTGGTCGAGTGCGTACTCGCGGTGGTCGTCCTCGATGGCGCCGATGGCGTCCCGGACGAGCACAGGGCGGTAGTCGCGGAGGCCCGCGCTGCCGGCGGTGTGGAGGACGCAGACGTTCGCGAGGGTGCCACAGATGAGGAGGTCGTCGACGCCGTGCGCGTCGAGGTGGCCCTCGAGGTCGGTCTGGTGGAAGGCGTCGTAGGTGTGCTTCACGACGACGTGGTCGTCCGGCCGGGGGTCGAGCTCGTCGACGAGTTCGGCCTCCCAGGACCCCTCGAGGACGTGTTCGGCCCAGCGGTCGAACTCGTCGTAGTAGTGGGTGTCCGCGAACTGCTCGGGCGGATGGACGTCCCGCGTGAAGACGACGCTCGCGCCAGCGTCCCGGGCGCGGTCGACGAGGTCGGCGCAGGGTTCGACGGCGTCCTCGCTGCCTGGCGCGTAGAGGCTTCCGTCCGGATGACAGAATCCGTGCTGCATGTCGACGACGAGTACTGCGGTGGTCGCGGGGTCGAACGTGGGCATACGCCCCACTCGGGCACTCGCCGGAAAAAGGGTTACTCGGCGACAACGAGCGACGGGGTCCGCAACTGCTTTCCCGGACCGTGTCCGAGTACGGATAGCATGCGACGCCTCGCCCTGGCTCTGGCCGCCCTGCTCGTCCTGAGTGGGTGTGCCGCTCCGACGCCGGACGTCCCGATCTACGACGGCGGTGCCGACGGCCCCAGCGACCCCGAAACGGACGTGCTCGGCTGGGAGCAGGGCATCTGGCACAACGAGACCATCGACGTGGACCCGAGCGATGGGCTCAGTCACCGCGAACTCAACCTGACGGTCGCCCGGTCGATGGCCCGCGTCGAACACATCCGAGGTCTCGAGTTCGACAAACCCGTCCCGGTCTCCATCATCACGCGCGCCGAGTACCGGAATCAGTCGCGCGCCGGGAACACCTCCGAGACGCTCCGCACGTTCGACAACACGAAGTTCGAGGCATTGTTCCTCGTCGGCGAGCAACGAAACGCCCTCGCCGCCCAAGAGGCCAACCGCGGGTCGAGCGTCCTCGGGTACTACAGCCCGAGCCGTGACGAGATCGTCATCGTCTCCAACACCGAGCAGCCGAGCATCGAGGAGACCACGCTCGGCCACGAACTCTACCACGCCGTCCAGTTCCGCACCTTCGACCCCAACTACCAGCACCGGACGCGCGACGAGGGGAACGCGAACGACGGCCTCATCGAGGGCGACGCACGGTACGTCGACCAGCAGTACGGCGCCCGCTGTGGTGACGAGTGGTCCTGCGTGAGTCCGCCCGTGGAGAGCAGCGGCGGGAGTGGCGGCAACAGCCAGCTCCACCTCGGTATCTACCTCATGAAGTACTTCCCGTACAGCGACGGCCCGGGCTTCGTCGCGCACATCAAACAGAACGGCGGCTGGGCGGCCGTGAACGACGTCTACGACGCCCCACCGAAATCCTCCGAACAGGTGATGACGCCAGCGAAGTACCAGAACGACCCACCCACCACGGTCCAGCTCGCCGACACGTCGAGCAGCGAGTGGGAGTGGGTGCAGCCACGCGGCCGCGCCGCCTACGGCGAAGTCGGCGTCGGCGGTATCACCGCGATGTTCGCGTACCCGTCCTACGACTCCAGTCGCTCCGGGACGGTGCTCCGGGCGAACGAGTTCCTCAACCTCACGCCGAGCGGCGAGGTCTCCAGCACCGACCCCATCAACTACGACATCAACTACACCGAGGGCTGGGACGGCGAGAAGCTCTACGTCTACGAGAACGACGCCGGTGAGACCGCCTATACCTGGCGGCTCGCGTGGGACTCCGACGCGGACGCGCGAGAATTCCGCGATGGCTACGTCCGCCTTCTCCGGTACTGGGGCGCCGAACAGCGCGCCGAGAACGAGTACGTCATCCCCGAGGGCGAGAGCAACTTCGCCGACGCATTCCGCGTCACGGTCGACGGCGACACCGTCACCATCGTGAACGCCCCCGACCGCGGGAGTCTCGACGACGTCCACGCCTGACCCCGCCCCAGAAAGGGACCGCTAGGCCGCTGGGTCGATGCGCGTGGTTTCATTGTACGTCCCCACCTACCACCGGGTATGACCGACTTCGACGTGGTCGACCCCGCCGACATCAGGGCCGGTCGGGCCACGGACGCCTACTTCGACCGTACGGTCGAGACCCTCGACCACGCCGGGCTGAACCCCCACGTCGTCGCCGAGGTGACGGCCGACCAGTTCCCCACCGGCGAGTTCGAACTCCTCGCCGGCCTCCAGGACGCCGCCCGCCTCCTCGAAGGGCTCCCGGTCGACGTCGACGCACTCCAGGAGGGCACCTGCTTCGACGGCGGCCCCGTCATGCGCATCGAAGGGGACTATCGCGACTTCGCCCGGTACGAGACCGCGCTCCTCGGCTTCCTCTCGCACGCGAGCGGCGTCGCGACCAACGCCCTCCACGCTCGCCGCACCGTCCCCGACACCCCACTCTACAGCTTCGGCGCCCGCCACGTCCACCCGAGCATCGCGCCGATGATCGAACGCAGCGCCCTCCTCGCGGGCTTCGACGGGTTCTCACACGTCGCCGCCGGCGACCGCCTCGACCGTCAGCCCTCGGGGACGATGCCGCACGCGCTCATCCTCTGCTTCGGGCGGAACAACCAGGAGGCTGCGTGGCGGGCGTTCGACGACGCCGTCGACCCCGAAATCCCACGAATCGCGCTCTGTGACACCTTCAGCGACGAGAAGGACGAGGTGCTCCGCGCGGTCGACGAGCTCGGCGACGCACTGGACAGCGTCCGCATCGACACGACCAGCAGCCGCCGGGGTGACCTCCGACACATCGTCCGGGAGGTCCGCTGGGCGCTCGACGCCCAGGGTCGCCAGGACGTCGACATCTTCGTCTCCGGCGGCCTCACGCCCGAGAGCCTCGCCCGACTCGCAGACGTCGCGGACGGCTTCGGCGTTGGAAGCTACGTCACGAACGCCGACCCCGTCGACTTCGCGCTCGACATCGTCGAGCTCGATGGTGACGCCATCTCGAAGCGCGGCAAGCTCGGCGGCGTCAAGGAGGTGTACCGGACCAGCGACGGCGGCCACCACGTCGCCCTCGAAACCAGTCCCGGACCGACGGACGGCGACCCGCTGCTGGAGCCGCTGCTCCGGGATGGTGAACTCACGAGAGAATTCGACCTGGACCGCGCTGCAACGCACGTCGCCTCCGACGCCGAGACGGTTGGATTCGACCGTTAGTTCGTCAGCTCTTCGACGTCGCCCTCGGGCTCGATCTCCGCGAACACCTGCCCCTCGAACAGCGTCACCATCACGTCCTCGTCCTCCCACGCGCCGTTCGGGAGTCCCGCCTTCCGGCACGTCCGGTCGAGGTACTCGAAGACGCTCCAGTCGTTCTCCACCGGAAGCGTCGGATACATCCAGCCGTGGCGGCCACGGCCGTCGACGGCCACACCGTGGACGCCGAGGTCGATGTCCTCCGTCGGATTATCGGTGAGCAGGAGACTCGAGACCGTGCACACGGAGACACTGATGGTCTCGAGCTCGGCCGGCTCCACCTCGGAGCCACACGACGCATCCGAGGCCGCCTTGATCGACGCCTCGACGATGGCGTGTCCCAGCTGCTTCGAGCCGTTCCCGAGTTCGCGAGCGGACTCGTGGGCGCCAGCACACCCCCGGAGGCGCCCCCGGCCACGCGTCGACTCCAGCCGGACGAACGCCGCCGTCCGGTTGTAGAACGCGTCCCGCATGCTCCCTGGCTGTTCCCGCTGCCCGTTCTGAACGTAGGCTTCCACCGATTCCCGCGCGAGTTCGACGGCCCGTTCGCCGTCCTCGAAGGAAAGGTGTACTTGCAGGGCCTCGGACATACAAGAACAGTATATGGCCGAAAGCATCTTGAACCCTTCCCTTTACCTCGAAAAACCATGAGGGTTACCAAGCGCCGGCCACGAGCCCCCACACCCCCGACGACGGCATGCGATTTCCTCGCACACTCGCGATAGCTCGCTAGCCACAAGATTCAAATTTCAGAAACAGATCGGCAACAAGGAACCGGGTCGCGGACACCGACACCCTTACCCCGATATTCCGCCTACACCCGGACGCAGCGGGAGCCCGGCCACCGTGGCCCGACCGAACCGCGCGAGGTGCGGTTTCACCGCCCCTCGACTCGCGACCTTCGGTCGCGCCCACGAGGAAAGTCCCCCCACCGTCCGGGCAGGCGACTGGACGCAAGTCCAGAGTGAGAGATCGCTGGCAATGGAACAGACACGACACGTCGCCATCCAATCGATGATATCCGCGAACCGACCCGAGAGGGAAGGGAGTTAACCGATAGAGACCTGCGGATGGCGGACCGATGGAACGGCCACCCTCGCCGGTGCAAGCCCACGCCAAGGAAGGTAGCCCGGACACGGCGTGGGCGCTCAGCCGAATGCCGGGCCGAACAGAAGGGGGCTTACTCCCCGCAGCTACTCCACCGTCTATCACGAGCGGCGGCTTATGCGACTGCTCGATATAAGCTGGATCAAAAGCACGGGCACTCCCGTGGCTCGCCTGTGGCGAGCCGTGGTCCGTGCCCGGCCGGCTCACTTCGCTCGCCGGGAACCGCTTCGCTCGGGTTCGTTCGATCTACTCGCTCCCGGATGCTTGGTACCGGTTGGCTCTCCTGCTGATTCGCGCGTAACTTTATATCCGAAACCGCGGCAAAAGTGGTGCAGTGCTGTAGACTCAGCCTGGGTCGGATCGCGGGTGCGCGACGCACCGGCCCGGTACTGGTGAGACTGCTTCGGGTCTCGTGAAGCGTCGCCTGTTCGCCAAATCTGGACTAGCGGTCAGTCCTGGAACTCGTCCTCCCAGCGGAAATACCCGTTCCGCTGGACGGCCTCGCCGTCGACGCTGAACTCGGAGTCCGTTCGCATGTCGGTGAGGAGGTCGACGTGGACGTCGGATTCGTTCCCCGTTTCGCCCTCGGGGAGGTTCGAGTTGTAGGCGCGGCCGAGCGCGAGGTGGATCGTGCCAGCCATCTTCTCGTCGAAGAGGATGTTGTCCGTGACCCGGTCGATGCCGCGGTTCATGCCGACGCCGAGTTCGCCGAGTCGCTTCGCGCCCTCGTCAGTCTCGACGACGTCCCGGATCGCGTCCTCGCCCTGGTCGGCCGAATAGTCGACGACCTTTCCATCCTGGAAGGTGAGGTGGACGTTCTTGACGCGCTGGCCGCGGACGGTCATCGGGACATCGAAGACGACCTCGCCCTCGGTCGCGTACGGGGCGGTAAAGACTTCGCCAGACGGGAGGTTGTGGCTGTCGTAGTCGACGCTGGCGGCGGAGTTCACGGCGGTGCGGTCGTCGATCTGCATCGTGATGTCCGTCGCGTCGTCGGCCTTGGTGATGTGGACCTCGTCGCCGTCGTCGAGGATGTCCTTGAGCTGCGCCATCTCGTCGGCGAGGGATTCCCAGTCGCGGAGGATGGCGTCGTAGACGAAGTCCTGGTACTCGTGGAAACTCATCCCGGCCTGCTGGGCGCCCGACCGAGTGGGGTGGAGGGTGCCGACCCAGTGGGAAGCGAGCCGAGCTTCGTGCGTTTCGCGGTTCGCGGCCGACGCCCCCCGCCGAACCTCGGCGGGGACGTTCGATCCTTCGGCGGTGTTCCGGCCGCCGCCCAGGCGGAGGAAGGCATCCATGTTCTCGTAGAGGTCTCGCTGGAGTTCGTTCTCGGTCCACTCACCCTGGAAGTTCGTCGAGTACGCAGTGCCGACCTCGCCCGACGAGTACTCCATCACGAAGTGCGCGCCGACCTCGCCCAGTTTCTCGGCGACTGCGACGGCGAACTCGTGCGCCTCTGGACCGACGTTGACGACGACCTCGTCGCCAGCCTCGATGCGGGCGCTCCAGTCGACGAGTACCGCGGCGTGCTCGCGAATGCGGGGGTCCATATCTGAGAGAGCGGCGGCTGAACCATAGGCCTCCCGTTCTTCGGTCTCGATGCCCGGTTCGTGGGGCAGGAGAAACCGACTACGTCTGGGATTCGACGAGCGACGCGACCGTCCCCATCTCCTCGCCGAGGAGCGTGACGATGTCGTCGAACGAGACGAGTCCATCCAGCTTCCCGTTCTCGTCGACCACGGGAAGGCGGCGGATCTCCTCGTCGGCCATCGTCTGCAGCATACCGAACACGTCGGTGCCCGCGTCGACGGTCACCGGGTCCTCGGTCATCAGGTCACGCGCGATGACGCGATCCGGGTCGACCGCCTTGGTAAGTTGGAGGCGAGCTGCCGGTCCGTGAGGATGCCGACCGGCTCGTCGTCGTCCGCCACCACGACGCAGCCCACGTCGTGGTCGCGTAGCGACGTCGCGACCTGACTGATGGGTGCTTCCGGCGTCGCGGTGACGACGGAGCCGTACGACCGGTCCTTGCTCGGGACAGCCTGCGCCATACGAAGAACGGCTCGCGCGGGCGGAAAAACGATGATGGCCGCCGAAGTCGCTGGGCACTCGGGTCGGTTCGGGTCTCGCTACGGGTAGACGAGGATGGTGCCGAACTCGGCCTCGACGACGTTGACCTCCTCGCCGCTCTCGGCGCGGTACTCCTGCTCGACCGCCACCCACGCGCTCTCGAGCTCGAACGTCTCGCCGTCGTGCTCGACGGTGAACGTGTCACCGGAGTGCTTGCGGGCCTGGATGGTCGCCGGGTCGGCTTCGTTGAGGGCCTGGAGGACGCTGCCGGCGTCGCCACGGAACTTCGGCCCGATCTTCGACTCGTCGGGGTCGACGTCGACCGGGACGAGCTCGATCTCTGGTCGGCCCGTCTCGATCTTGATCGGGGCGTTGACGGTCTCGCTGAGGTCGTACGTGTCGAGCCCCGTCTCGAAGTCGGGGTCGAGGTAGAGCTCGATGCGGTCGAGTTCGGCGTTGAGCGGGTAGCCCTCGGCGGACTTCCACGCGCGGACCTCCCGGGCGGCCTCCGCGATGATGGCGCCGCGCGCTTCGGTGTCTTCGTCGTACATGCCGGGTTCGGGCCAGCTCGCGGTGTGGACACTGCCCTCGGTGCCGGGGAGGTACTCCCAGACCTCTTCGGTGACGTGCGGGGCGAAGACCGAGAGCATGCGGGTGACGCCGCTGATGGCGGTGTAGAGCGCGTACCGGGCGGCGTCGCGCTCGCCCGGGCGGCCACCGTAGAGGCGGCCCTTGACGAGTTCGAGGTAGTCGTCGGCGAGGTCGTTCCAGACGAACTCCCGGAGCTCGCGGAGTGCGGCGTCGTACCGGTACTCGTCCATCTCGGCTTCGACGTCGCTCGCGACGCGCGAGAGCTTCGAGAGAAGCCAGCGGTCGGCGTCCCGGAACGCGGGGTCCTGGATGTCCGGGGTGTCCTCGTCGAAGTGGCTGGCGGCGAACTTGAAGATGTTCCAGAGTTTGGTGTTGAACCGGCTCGCGGACGTGACCTCCTTCCACTGGAACTGGACGTCGCTCCCGGGGCGGCCGCCGAGCGCGAGCGCCTGCCGGACGGCGTCCGCGCTGTGCTCTTCCACTGCTTCGTCGGGGGCCACCACGTTGCCGCGGCTCTTGCTCATCTTGTTGCCGTCCGGGCCGAAGACCATCCCGTTGATGAGGATGTCGTCCCACGGCTTCTCGTTCGTCAGGGCGCCGACCCGGAGGAGGGTGTAGAACGCCCACGTCCGGATGATGTCGTGGCCCTGCGGGCGGAGCGCGGTGGACTCGAACTCGTCGAGGTCGATGTCCTGCGGCCAGCCCGTGATGTGGAGGGGCGTGATGGAGGAGTCCATCCACGTGTCCATGACGTCGCGGTCGCCCGTCCAGTCGTCGCCGTCGCACTCGGGGCAGGTGCCGATTGCGGGCGGCTGCTCCGTCGGGTCGACCGGAACCTCCTCGGCGGTCGCGATGTGCCAGTTGCCGCAGTCGTCGCACTCCCACGCCGGGATGGGGGTGGCGAAGACGCGCTGCCGGGAGATGACCCAGTCCCAGTCCATCCCTTCCGTCCATTCGACGAGGCGCGCCTGCATGTGCTCCGGGATCCAGTCGACCTGGTCGCCGTAATCGAGGATGGCGTCCTGGTCGACCTCGACGAACCACTGCTCCTTGGAGAGGATCTCGATCGGCGTATCGCAGCGCCAGCAGGCGCCGACGGACTGCTCGGTCGGGTTGGTGTCGTTGAGGTAGTCGCCCTCCTGGAGGGCGGTCGCGATCTCCTCTTTCGCCTCGTCGATGCTGAGGCCCGCGAACTCGCCGGCGAGGTCGCCGAGGTGGCCGTCCTCGGTGAAGACCGGGCGGAGATCGAGGTCGTGTTCGGCCCACCAGGTGACGTCCTGCTTGTCCCCGAAGGTACAGATCATGACGGCGCCGGACCCGAAGTCTGGGTCGACGTCGTCGTCGAAGACGAGTTCGACCTCCTGCTCGAAAAGCGGGACCTCGAACGTGTCGCCTTCTCGGCCTTCATAGCGTTCGTCGTCCGGGTGGACGGCCATGCCGACACACGCAGAGAGGAGCTCCGGGCGCGTCGTCGCGATCTCCACATCCTCGTTGTCGACGCCGGGGAAGTCGACGTAGTAGAGCGTGCCCTCGCGGTCGATGTTCTCGACCTCGGCGTCCGCGATGGCGGTCTGACAGCGTGGACACCAGTTGACCGGATGCTCGTCGCGGTAGACCAGGTCGTCGTCGGCCATCTCGACGAAGGACTGCTGGGTCTTCCCCCAGTACTCGGCGTCCATCGTCCGGAACTCGTGGCTCCAGTCGATGCCGAATCCGAGCTCGTTCATCGTGTCCTTCATCGCCTGGATCTGGGTCTCGGTGTACTCGATACACATCTCCCGGAACTCGTCGCGGGGGACGTCCGTCCGGTGGATGTCGTGGATCTCCTCGACCTTGACCTCCGTCGGGAGTCCGTGGCAGTCCCAGCCCTGTGGGAAGAGGACGTCCTCGCCCTGGAGGCGGTGGTAGCGGGCGGCGAAGTCGATGTACGCCCACTGGAGGCCGTGCCCGATGTGGAGGTTGCCGGTCGGGTACGGCGGTGGGGTGTCGACGATGTACTTCGTCGCGCCGGTGTCTTCGAACTTGTACGTCTCGTCGTCGAGCCACTGCTCCTGCCACTTGGGCTCGATCTGGTCGGGTTCGTAGGCGTCTGGAACGTCGGTCATTGGAGTCGGGAGTCGTCGCTGTCCGGGGTCGATGCAAGGTGCGCGCCAGAAACCAGAGACTGGTGGCGGCTCTTATCGACGTACTACCGCGGACGCGACGCGCATACTCGTTGGTGGTTGGGGCGTGCTGATAAAGGTTCTCGTCGAGTGGCGGCCGTTCCCACGATACAGGGCGTGTGTTGCCAGCCCATACCGGGGTTTAGGCTCGCCGAAAAACCGGGCCACTTTTGTAGTTTAGGCTAACCTAAACAGATATGGATCGCAGACGCTTCCTGACCGGAACCGGCGCCACACTCGCAGGGGCGCTCGCCGGCTGCCAGGGCTCCACGACAGACGCTGGCAGTCAGTCGACCAGCGACGCGACCACGAACGACGCAACCACCACGAAGACGACGGAGCAGGCCACGACCGAATCCGAAACCGAGGCCGAGTCCTACACGGTCTCGATGGTCCCCGTCGGCGACGTCACGTTCGACTCGGTTCCCGAGACGTGGGTCGCGAACAACGGCAGCTGGGCCGACATGGGCGTCGCGCTCGGCCTCGAACCCCCGAAGGGCGTCTGGCTCACCGCTCGCTACCACACCCAGTACTACGACGACATCCCCGGCGTCTCGGTCGACAAATCGAACATGAAGTCGCTCTGGGGCGACAGCGGCGTCGGCAAGGAACAGTTCTACGCCCTCGATGCGGACGTCCACGTCGTCGACCCGAACTTCCTCCTGAACCGCGGTCAGTGGGCGCAGAAGGACGTCGACGAGATCGCGACGAACGTCGGGCCGTTCTTCGGGAACAGCAGCTTCTCCCGGAGCTACCCGTGGCACGAGGACTACCGCTACTACTCCCTCATGGAGGCCTTCGAGAAGCTCTCGGCGGTCTTCCAGCGCACCGACCGCTACGAGGCAATCGAGCAGGTGCATGCCGACTTCCAGGCCGCCCTCGCACCCGTCGTCCCCGCCCGCAGCGAACGCCCCGAGGTCGCTGTCGTCTGGGGGAGCGGAAGTGCGCCCGAGCAGTTCTACCCCTACGTCATCGACGCGGGAACGAGCTACAAGCACCTGCACGACCTCAAGGTGCGGGACGCACTCGCCGACAGCGACGTCAAGAACTTCCACGAGAACCGTGGCGCCATCGACTACGAGACCCTCCTCGAGATCGACCCCAATGTCCTCCTCGTCCGCGGCCAGGAGACCAAGACCGTCGGCGAGTTCCAGGACTCCGTCGTCTCCTTCATGGAGGACCACCAGGTCGCGAGCCAGCTCACCGCCGTCCAGCACGGCGACGTGTACCGCGCCGGCGGGCTCTACCAGGGCCCGATCACGAACCTCGTGCTCACCGAACGCCTCGCCCGCGACCTCTACGGCGTCGAGGACGACCTCTTCGACCGCCAGCGCGTGGCGGACATTGTGCACGGTGAGTTCTGATGCCGTCGCGACGCCGATTCCTCGGGACCACGGCAGCCGGCCTCGCCGGGCTCAGCGGCCTCGCCGGCTGCCAGGGCTCCACGGCCGAAACCCCGACCACCCCCGCTGACACCACCACCTCGGGCGATACCACGTCGACTACGACCACGAGCGACCCCTCCTACACGGTCTCGATGTCGCCCACCGGCGACGTCACGTTCGACGAGGTCCCCGAGACCGTCTTCACCGTCTTCCCGCAGTACCTCGACATGGCCGTCGCGCTCGGCCACGGCGACGCCGTCAACGCGGTGTACGTCCCGAAGATGTCGGGGACGACGATGAACCACTACTACCACCACCTCGACGGCGTCTCCCTCGACTGGTCGGGCCTCGCGGACCCATTGAGCGACGGCCTGTCGAAGGAGCAGCTCTACGCGCTCGACAGTGACGTCCACCTCGCCGACCCCGCGTGGGCGTCCACGCAGACGAACTGGAGCCAGGCCGACGTCGCCGACGTCGCCGAGAACGTCGCGCCCTGGTTCGGGAACTTCTTCAGCGGCACCCACGGCCAGCCCCCGGACGACTACGCGGACTACAAGTACTACTCGCTCTGGGAGCTGTTCGGCCACGTCGCCGACGTCTTCCAGGAGCAGGCTCGCTACGAGGCGCTCGTCCAGGTCCACACGGACCTCGTCGACCACATCCAGACGAACCTCCCGCCACGCTCGGAGCGACCGACCACCGTTCGCGCCACCCTCTCACGTGACGGCTCGACGTTCTGGACGTACTACCTCAACGAGCCCGGCTACTGGCTCGCCGACACCCGGCCCCTCGGCGCGAACGACGCGTTCGCGGACCAGGGCTGGGACGGCCTCTGGGGGACCGTCGACTACGAGACGATGCTCGAAGCCGACCCCGACGTCATCCTCCACCTCTGGGGCCTGACGCCGAACTATAGCATGGCGGACACCATCGAGATGCTGGAGAACAACCCGAACGGCCAACAGCTCACCGCCGTCCAGGAGGGCCGCGTCTACCCCGCCGGGATGCGCTACCAGGGACCGATCATGAACCTCTTCCAGCTCGAGATGGGCGCGAAACAGCTCTACCCCGACGTCTTCGGCGCGTGGCCCGACTACGAGGACGGCGAGCACTACCCCGACATCCCCGCGGACGAACAGCTCTTCGACCGCGACCGAGTTGCGGGAATCATCACCGGGGAGGCGAACTGATGCCATCGAGCGAGTCGATCTTCGGCGACGAAGGCGAGTTCGACCGCGACGTGGTCATCGTCGGCGGCGGTCCATCAGGGTGTTCCGCCGCCGTCTTCACCGCCCGGTTCGGGCTCGACACCGTCGTCTTCGACCGCGGGAAGGCCGCCCTCCGCCGGGCCGCCTTCGTCGAGAACTACCTCGGGTTCCCCGCCGGCATCGACATCGACTCGCTCTACGACCGGATGCACGACCACCTCCAGGAAGTCGGCGCCGACTACGTCCCGGACATGGTGACCACCGTCCGGCGGCCGGACGAATCTGGGGTCGTGGATGGAGAATCAGGCTTCGTCGTCGAGACCCAGGACGACCGGACCGTCACGACCCGGTTCGTCGTCGCGGCGTCCTGGTACGACGGCTCGTACCTCCGCTCCGTCGCCGGCGACGACGCGTTCGAACTGCACGACCACGGCGACGGCGACGAACACGAGCACTTCGACTCGGACTACGCCGACCACGACGGCCGCACCCCCGTCGACGGCCTCTACGTCGCCGCACCTGCGGGCGACGAGAACGCCCAGGCGATCATCGCCGCCGGCCACGGCGCCCAGGTCGCCCGGAGCCTCATCGAGGACGTCCGGCTCTCGGCGGGCTACCCGGAATCTCTCGCCAGCCACCACGACTGGCTCCGCCGGCGCGCCGAACTCGAGGGCGAGTGGCTGGAGCACGACCGCTGGCGCGACTGGTTCCACGACCGCCTCCCCGACGACCACGACATCGCCGAGGACCGCGTCGACGCACTCCGGGAGGGCTACCTCGACCGTGCGATGCAGACGATCCGCACCGCAGACGAGGTGGAGACGCTCCGCGAACTCGCCCAGGATCGACTCCTCGACCACATCGACGAGGGCCGCATCCTCGAACGCGCACGCGAGATCGAAGCCGAGGAGGCGTGAGCCGATGAGGAACCGACGATGGACGGCACCCACGTGACGCACCTGTCCCCCTGTGTGGTGCCCCGACACGACCGACAGAACCGAAGCCTTTTAGAGTTTTAGGCTCCCCAAAAAATGATAATGCGTCACCGCTCGGGCACCCGTTGGTGGTTCCGCCGTGGGTAGCGACACGCGCACCGCCACCCGGTCCGGACCCGGGTTCGAGCCGACGGACTGGATCGGCTGGATGGACGCCCGTCTCTTCGCCCTCTGTGCCGTCAGCACCGTCATCGTCGTGCTCGGCGGCCTCGTGCAGGTCAGCTTCGGCGCGTACTCGATGAGCGTCGTCGAGGCGTGGCACGCCGTCTTCGACCCAGCCGTCCTCTCCAACCCCGACGTCATCCTCGCGCTCCTGCTCGGCGGCGAACTCCCCGAACTCGAGAACGCGACCCTCATCGTGTGGAACATCCGGCTCCCCCGGGTGCTCGTCGCCATCCTCGTCGGCGCGACGCTTGCCGTCTCCGGCGCCATCTTCCAGGCCGTCACCCGGAACGAGCTCGCGAGCCCCTACATCCTCGGCGTCTCCAGCGGCGCCGGCCTCGCGGTCATCCTCACGCTCGTCGTGTTCGGCAGCCTCGCCTACATGCTCCCCGTCATCGCCGCACTCGGCGGCCTCACCGCCTTCCTCGCCGTGTACGCCATCGCGTGGAAGGGCGGCACCAGCCCCGTCCGTCTCGTCCTCGCCGGCGTCATCGTCGCGACCGTCCTCAACAGCCTCCAGACCGGCCTGTTCTTCTTCGCCGACGACCTCGGCGTCGTGAAGGCCGCCATCTCGTGGACCACCGGCAGCCTCACCGGGACCGACTGGGAGCAGGTCCGCATCGCCATCGTACCCGCCCTCCTCTCCCTCGCTGTCGCCGTGCTCGCGTCCCGCCAGCTCAACGTCCTCCTGCTCGGCGAACGCACCGCCGCGTCCCTCGGCATGAACGTCGAACTCGTCCGGTTCCTCCTCGCGACCGTGGGCGTCATCGCCGCAGCCGCCGCCGTCGCCGTCGCGGGTCTCGTCGGGTTCGTCGGCCTCATCGTCCCGCACGTCGTCCGGAACACCGTCGGCAGCAACTACACCCGCCTCATCGTTGGCTGCGTCTTCGTCGGCCCCGCACTCATGGTCGCCGCCGACGTCGGCGCCCGCCTCGCCCTCAGCCCCGTACAGCTCCCCGTCGGTATCGTCACCGGACTCGTCGGCGGCCCGTACTTCCTCTACCTCATGCGCAAGAAACACGAGCTGGGTGACCTATGAGACTCCGAGACCGACTCCCCGGCCGGACGAGTGAGTCCGCCGAGAGCGATACCGAGCCGTCGAACGCGGGCGCCACTACCGAGTCAGGCGCCGATGCGGGAGCCGATACGGATCCCGACCTCGGCGAACTCACGACCGAGGACGTCGTGCTCTCCTACCCGAACAGCGGCCCGATCGTCGACGGCGAATCCATCGCGATCCCCGCCGGCGAGGTCACCGCGCTCGTCGGGCCGAACGGCAGCGGGAAGTCGACCATCCTGAAGGCGCTCGCCAATCAGCTCACGCCCGACGACGGCCAGGTGCTCCTCGACGGCCGGCAGGTCGCCGACCGGACGTCGAAGGAACTCGCGCAGGAGCTCGGCCTGCTCTCCCAGGAGAACACGGCACCGGGCACCCTCACCGTCGAGGACCTCGTCTATCACGGCCGCTATCCACACCGGGGCTTCCTCGAATCCGTCGACGAGGCGGACCACGCCGCCGTCGAACGCGCCTTCGACCTCGTCGGCATCCACGACCTCCGCGACCGCGAGGTCGGCAGTCTCAGCGGCGGCCAGAAACAGCTCGCGTGGCTCGCACTCGTCCTCGCGCAGGAGCCGAACGTCCTTCTGCTCGACGAGCCCACGACCTACCTCGACCTCCACCACCAGCTCCGCGTGATGGACGTCATCCGCACCCTCAACGCCGAGGACGGCGTCACGGTCGCCGTCGTCCACCACGACATCACGCAGGCCGTCCGGTTCGCGGACTACCTCATCGCCCTCGAGGACGGCGCGGTGTACGACTGGGGCCCACCCGAGGACGTCGTCACCGAACAGCTCCTCGCCGAGGTCTTCGGCGTCGACGCCGCCGTCGAGTTCGACCAGGGCGAACCCAGCGTCGTCCCCCGCCGCGCCCTGGACTGAGCCGCCCCATTTCGGTTCCGCTCCATTTCGGTTCCGCCCCGTGCTGGCCAGCACGCTTAACGAGTGCTCACCGGAATCTATCACCATGACCGAGTACGCGATTCCGAAGGGTGTGAGCCTCGACACCCTCCAGGACCTCGTCGCCGGCTGGGCCGCCACCGGCGCCGCGGTCGAACCCCGACGCACCGCCGACGTCGAGGACGAGACCGGCGTGACGGACGCGACGGGCCGCCAGAACGCCTTCCTCGAAGCGCTCGACATCCTCGACCCCACCGAGAACCAGCGTCACGAACTCACCGACCAGGGCGCCCGCCTCGCACGCGCACTCGCGAAGGACGACGAGGCCACCGCGCGCGAGACCGCCCACGACGTCCTCGCGGACTGGCCGGCGACGGAGCAGATTCAAGGGCTCGTTCGCGGGAACCCGATGTCGCGCGACGAACTCCGGCCACTCGTCGCCGCCGCCACCGGCCACGAGCTCGACGACGCCCGCGTCGGCACCGGCGTGAACACGCTCCTCGACCTCCTCGAGTGGAGTGGCCACCTCGAACGCGACGACGAAGGGCGGTTCGTCCACCCTGCGGCCGCCGAGGCGTCTGCCGAAGAGGCCGCCGAGGAAGCGGCCGGCGAACTCGAATCGGCGGTCGAGCGCGTCGAACCGGAGTCAGCCGTGGAACGAGCCACACCCAAGGAAGCAGTCGAACGTGTCGAGGAACCAGCCGAAGGCGCGGAGGCCGCCGAAGCTGGCGAACCAGCTGAGCCGACCGACGTCCTGGGTGAGTCGGAGCTGCCGGGCACAGAGGCCGTGGCCGAGACCGAAGCGGCGCTCGAACCGACCACGGCTGCCCACGCGGCCGAGACGGCGAGCCACCTCCCTGGCCAACCGGCAACCGACATTCCGGAACTCCGGGTCGAAACAGGGCCCGAAGCTGTTTCCGACGCAGTCGAAGCAGCCGGCGAGTCTCCAGCGGATGCGGGGGACGAGGCCGAGACACCAGCCGAATCGCATCCCGCCGAAGAACTCGAGGCGGAGCTGGAGGCGGGCACGGAGGCGGCGGTCGAGTCGGTGGCCGAGGAAGCGGACGCTGATCGCGGTGCGGAAGGGGGTGAAGCGGCGGCCGAAGCCCCCGATTCGGAGCGCAACGGCGCACCGCCCGGCGTCGAGCCGGGGACGATGGAAGCGCCCGAAGAACCCGACTCGGGGGAGGCAACTGGGGCGGAGGGTGAGGTTGCTGGAGCGGAAGCAGACGAGGGTGAGGGGGCAGGTGTCGAGGTTCCCGCTGGTCTCGAACTGGTCGAAGGCGGGAGGGGCGTCCACCTCTCGCTCGAGGCGGAGCCCGAGGTCGAGATCGAGCCCGGCGAGGATGGCGGAATCCGGATCGAGCTGACGGCCAGCCCGGAGGACCTCGAACTCGGCGCCGAGAACGGAATCTCCATCTCGACACCCGATGCGGGTGGCGAAACAGAAGTCGGGGACGCGGAAGCCGGGGAGGGCGGAGAACGAGGCGAAGCTGCAGAGGCCACGGAGGCGGCCGAGAGCGAGAGTGCGGTGGAAGCTGCGGGATCGACGGAAGCCGGTGACGCTGAAGCAGGCGGGCCCGAGGCTGCCGATGCGGAACCTGGGGCCGAGGCAGCTGGGGGCGAGGCGGAAGCGGCTGATGAGGAGGCGACCGGCGGTGATGCCGAGGCAGTGGAAGCCGAGGGGGGCGCGACCGAGGCGGAATCCGGGGCCGGTGGGGCTGATGGTGACGCTGAAGGAGCCGAAGCCGAAGCCGGTGGTGCCGACGACGAAGGCTCGGGGGTCGAAGCTGGCGGTGACGGTGCTGCGGGCGAGGCTGGTGGCGGTGATGCGGCCGGCCACCTCCACACCGCCCGGCCCGGTGAGGACACTTTGGGGGTCGCGCTGGACCTCAATCTCGACGCCGATCCGGAGCAGGTGGAGTCGCTGGTTCGGGGGCTCAAGCAGGGGCTCACCGAAGACACCTGACGCCGCATCGGCAGACACTGACGTGGACCGTAACCCCCTTCTGCCGTCGCCGGGTTTCGAATCGTAATGGATCCGTCCGAGGACAGCGCGTTCGACCAGTATCGGGCCAGCGTCGACAAACCGCTGGCGCGGCTGTTCCGGACGTACGGCCGGCCGGAGTGGCGGTGGTTCGCGCTCGGGATGGTGATGAACGTCCTGGCGCGAACGTCGAGCCTGCTGCCGCCGCTCGTCCTCGGGGCGGCGATCGACAGCGTGTTCACCGGGAATGCGGCGTTCGTGCTTCCGGGGGTTCCGGCGGCGTGGCTGCCGAACACCGACGCCGCGGAGTTCTGGTTCTCGGTGCAGGTCATCGTCGGGTCGTTCGTCGCGACCGGCGTGTTCACGTGGGTGTACGGCGTGGCGGCGAACACCTTCGCGCATCGCGTGATGCACGCCGTCCGCACCGACTCCTTCGAGCGCATGCAGCGCCTCGACATGACGTTCTTCGACGATAAGCAGACGGGCGAGGTCATGAGCATCCTCAACAACGACGCCTCCAACCTCGAGGTGTTCCTCGACAACGCGCTCCAGAACTCGGCGCGACTCGTCGTGATGGTGCTCGGCATCGCCGCGATCATGGTGTGGCTGAACGCCCAGCTCGCGCTCGTCACGCTCGTCGTCGTGCCGGGGATGTTCCTGTTCACGCTCTGGTTCATGCGGGCCGTCGAACCCCGGTACGTCGAACAGCGCTCGACGATCGGGAAGCTCAACACCCGGCTGGAGAACAGTCTGTCCGGTATCGAGCTCGTGAAGTCCACGGGCACGGAGGACTACGAGACGAGCCGCGTGCGGGACGCCTCCTATCGCTACTACCAGGACACGATGGCCGTCCTCAAGCTCAACTACTTCTACCGCCCGGGGATGGAGCTCCTCGCCGGCCTGGCGTTCGCGGTGACGTTCATCGTCGGCGGCCTCTGGATCTTCTCGGGGGCGCCGTGGTTCTTCTCCGGTAGCCTGAGCCCGGGTGCGTTCGTGACCTTCATCTTCCTCACCCAGCGCCTCGTCACGCCCCTCGCCGAGGTCAGTAATATCGTCGACCAGTACGAGAACGCGAAGGCGTCGAGTGAGCGCGTGTTCGGCCTGATGGACATCCCGGTCCGTGTCCAGGACGAGCCGGACGCCACCGAACTTGATGCCGTCGAGGGCCGCGTCGAATACGACGACGTCACGTTCGCCTACGATTCGGAGCCCGGAGACGGAGACAGCGAGACGGTCGTCGAGAACGTCGATTTCGAGGCCGACCCTGGCGAGACCGTCGCGCTCGTCGGCCCGACGGGCGCCGGCAAGTCCACGCTCGTCAAGCTCCTCCTTCGGCTCTACGAGGTGAACGAGGGCGCCGTCCGGGTCGACGGCCACGACGTCCGCGACGTCACGCTGGACAGCCTGAGGGGCGCCATCGGGTACGTCGGACAGGACACGTTCCTCTTCGACGGCACCATCGCCGACAACATCCGGTACGGGAACTTCGACGCCACGGACGACGAGGTCGTCGCGGCCGCGAAAGCCGCCGAAGCCCACACGTTCATCGAGGACCTCTCTGACGGCTACGAGACCCGCGTCGGCGAGCGCGGCGTGAAGCTCTCCGGCGGGCAGCGCCAGCGCATCAGCATCGCCCGGACGGTGCTCCAGGACCCCGCTATCCTCGTGCTCGACGAAGCCACCTCCGCCGTCGACACCGAAACTGAGCTCGCCATCCAACGCAGCCTCGACGAACTCGCCCGCGACCGCACCACGCTCGCCATCGCCCACCGCCTCTCCACTGTCACCGACGCCGACCAGATCCTCGTCGTCAAGGCCGGCCGCATCGTGGAACGCGGCACCCACGACGAACTCCTCCAGCAGGACGGCCTCTACGCCGCACTCTGGCAGGCACAGACCGGCGACCGAGACGCCCTCGAAGCCGAACTCACGGACGGCTGAGCAGCCGTCAGGCGTCTGCGGTCGCGGCCAGCGGTGCGGGGGCTGTGCCGTGGTGGTTCGGGTGCGGTGCGGTCGCCGCGCCCGGCGGGGCGCGGCCCGCGGGTGCGGCGGGGCAGTGCGGTCCTGGTGGATTGAAAGGGCGAGGGTGGGTCGGCGAGCGAGACGATGCAAGCACTGCAGACGCGAAGCGTCGAAGCGCGAAGCGAGTCGCAGCCGTCGAGCCGCCCGAGGGCTTTCCGGGAAGTACTTACTCCGTATTCAAATCAGCATCCCGAAACCACAATCCATAGGTCTGGCGGCCCTGAGTTCCAGGCATGCAACTGGGCGTCATCGGACTCGGGCGGATGGGGCGGATCGTCGTCGACAGATGCCTCGATGCGGGGCACGAGGTCGTCGCATTCGACATCGACGAGGACGCAGTGGAGGCGGCGTCCGATGCCGGTGCCGAGCCCGCGTACACGATTCCCGAAGTCGTTGAGAAGCTGGGTGACGAACCCCGGATCTGGTTGATGGTGCCGGCGGGCGACCCCGTGGATGCGGCGCTGGACGAGCTCTCTCCGATTCTCGACGAGGACGCGGTCGTGGTCGATGGCGGCAACAGCCGGTTCCAGGCGTCGGTGCGACGCGCCGAATCCCACGAGTTCGCCTATCTGGACTGCGGAACCTCCGGCGGCCCTGCGGGCGCCGAACTCGGCTTCTCCCTGATGGTCGGCGGGCCCGCGTGGGCGTACGACAATCTATCGCCGGTCTTCGACGCGGTCGCGACCGGGCCCGATGGCCACGCCCACATGGGCCCCTCGGGCGCCGGGCATTACGTGAAGATGGTGCACAACGGCGTCGAGTACGCGTTGATGCAGACGTACGGCGAGGGCTTCGAACTCCTGCACGAGGGCCGCTACGACCTCGATCTGGAGGCGGTCGCGAAGGTCTGGAACAACGGCGCCGTCATCCGGTCGTGGCTGCTCGAACTCTGCGAGGAAGCGTTCCGCGAGGAGGGAACCGACCTCGGGAACGTCGCAGACCACATCGAGGGCGGGAGCACGGGGACGTGGACCGTGCAGGAAGCGCTCGAACGTGAGGTCCCGATCCCGCTCATCTACCAGAGTCTCGCCGAGCGCTTCGGCTCCCGGAGCGAGGACCGGTTCTCGCGCCGGCTCGCGAACCGGCTGCGCTACGGGTTCGGGCGCCACGAGGTCCAGCGGACGGACGAATAGTCGTCGAGGCGACGACGCTCAGTGCTGCTGCCACTCCATCTCGTCAGCGACCTGCTCGGCGATCTCCGCGTCGCAGTACCCCTCGACGAGGTGGAGCGCGAGGTCGATCCCCGAGGTGACGCCCCCGGCAGTGATGATGTCGCCGTCGTCCACGACCCGGTCCTCGCTGACGTCCGCGCCGTAGTCGGCGAGGTCGTCGCGGGCGGAGTGATGGGTCGTCGCGGGCCGGCCATCCAGGAGTCCCGCATCCGCCACGAGTAGTGCGCCGGTGCAGACCGAGGCGATGCGGACGCCGTTCTCGTGGAGCGTCGCGAGCCGGTCCGGGATGGTGCCATCCTGGACCTCCGCCCACGCGCCCGCACCGCTCCGGTCATTCCAGCCGCCGCCGGGCACGAGCACGATATCGGGCTGGCCGAGGAGGACGTCGTCCGGTTCGACGGTGAGCCCGTGGCTCGCCGTGATGGACTGGCTCGGGACGAGCGTCACGAGGCTCGCGTCGACGGCGCCACCCATGGCGTTCGTGGTGCGGAACACCTCGTACGGGCCAACCGCATCGAGTTCGTCGAACCCCTCGTACAGCACGATAGCGACGTGCGTGATATCGGTCATACCCACCGTTAGCTCCCAGCGGTGAAGAATCGGTTGGGTGCGTCAACCGTTGCCCGCCACGTTCGGGGTCCCGACGCAACGAAAACCGGCCGACGACCCGCCAGTTTCCGGCCACTAATCACAACACCCTTAACGAGCCTGTCCGTACCCGCGAGCATGGTCACTACGCTGGGCGTGGTTGCCGGGGCCGGGCTCGCGCTCGTCTTCGTCGCCTTCCACTTCATGAAGGGCACGAAGCCCCCGGCGCCCGATGACATCGCACAGGAGGTGCTCGAGCACCGTGCGTCCACCGTGACGGAGACGGACTTCCCCGAGCCCTACAGCCGAGGCATCGGTGGCGGCGCCGGCGCCGGCGCCGTCGGAGCCGGTGGCGCGGAAGGCGAACTCGAGGAAGGCGAAGAGGAATCGGAAGGCTTCGACCCATCCAGCATCCCGGAGGACGAAGTCGAGTACTACGAGATCGAGTTCACCAAAGAAGGCGAAACCATCGAAGTCGCCAACAACGAAACCATCCTCGACGCCGGCGAGGAACAGGGCTGGGACCTCCCCTACGCCTGCCGAGAAGGCCAGTGTCTCTCCTGTGGCGGCCACATCACGGACGGCGACGCCCACGAGTTCGTCCAGCACTCCAACAACGAGACCCTCAGCGACGACGAGATGGAGAAAGGCTACGTGCTCACCTGCACCGCCTACCCCACCTCGGACTTCACCCTCGAAACGAACGAAACCCCGTAACACCCCGGCCAGCTTTTCTCCTCCCAGCGATTCGACACCCGCCAGCAACGCACTTCCCGGACCCTGCCCCGCAACCGCCCAGACCGCAACGGATCGACTCACAACCGTTAAACACCTGCTTCGACTACTCCTGGTGAGGGCGCGTAGATCAGCGGACAGATCACTTGGTTCCGGACCAAGAAGTCGCGGGTTCAAATCCCGTCGCGCCCGTTCTCACGCTCACGTTTGTTCGCGGAGAACGGGGGTGACTTGGCGAGACGCTTCGCGTCTCGCTGAGTCTCGTTCACTTCGTTCACGAGACTCCCGTCGCGCCCTACGAATTGATAGAGATTCCTTACACCGTCACCGCCGGGGTTTCGTCGCTGCTTGTGAACTGCGGTTCACATGAACGTTATGCGACACCGGGTCGTGTCTCCCGTTGGGGATTCATGCGCCTACAGCTTCGGCCCTCCGGGGGGAACCCCACATCCTTATCTCTCGCGGAACGAACATGACGTAATGGCCGGTCGGTCCGACAGCCCGGAATCGAATCTCGACGTGGCGAACGAGGCGCTCCAGACGATCGCCAACGAGCAGCGCCTGAAGATCATCACCGTCCTGGGGGACGCCTGCGGTGGCGGCGAGTACGGGACGCTCCGGTACTCGGAGATTCTCGAACGGACCGGGCTCGTGGATAGTGGGAAGCTCAACTACCATCTGCAGAAGCTCGTGTCGAACGGGTACGTGGAGAAGGTCGACGACGGCTTTGGGTACGAGCTCACGCTCCGCGGGCTGAAGGCCTACCAGGCCGTCGTCGGTGGGTTCTACGCCGACGATATGGAGGTCGAGCCGTTCGAGATCGGTATCGGCCACGGGCCGTGCGGGAACCCCCTCTACGCAGCGTACGAGTCCCAGCGGATGTCGATCTACTGTCCGGACTGCGAGGACGTCCTCCACCGGTACCCGTTGCCGCCAGGGCCCCTTGGCGACGTCTCCAAGGACGAACTCCTGGAGGCGTTCGACGCCCGGTTCTCCGTGGACATCCGGTCGATGTGGCGGGGGTACTGTCCGTACTGCTCGGGGCGCGTCGAGATGGAGCTCTCCGACGAGAACTACGACCACATGGACGTCCACGACTGGGACGTCCCGGCGCCGCTCTTCTGGTGTCGGAACTGCCGGTGGTTCACGGTGTTCACCATCGACCGGCTCGTGATGTTCCACCCGCTCGTCATGGCGTTCCTCTACGAGCGCGGCATCGACGTCTGGCAGAGTCTCGATTGGGGGTCGGACATCGTGGTCGACGACACCCTGCGCTCCCGCGACCCGCTCGAGATCGAGTTGACGTTCACCCTCGACGACGACGTCCTCGAACTCCACCTCGACGACTCGCTCGGCGTCGTCGACCACACCGAGTACTCGGCGGAGGCCTGAATCGACACGCTGTGCCGCCCGCGCGGGGCAGTCGCCCCATTTTATCTCCCGGGTGGTCGTAGAACGCCCATGCCTCTCGATTCGTCTCTCGCGGACTTCTCGCGGCGCGACTGGCAGACGACGACCGACGGAACCCTGCGCTTCGCCCTGATCGGGCTCGGCTGGTGGACCGTTGACGAAGCCATCCCCGCCATCGCCGACAGCGACCACTGCGAGGCGACGGTGCTCGTCACGAGCTCCCGGGAGAAGGCCGAACGCGTCGCCACCGACGTCGACACCGCCGAGCACGGCATCACCTACGACGAGTTCCACGACGGCGTCGCGAAGGACGCCTACGACGTGGTCTACATCTGCACGCCCAACGCGACCCACCTCGCGTTCGCCGAGACCGCCGCCCGGTTCGGGAAGGACGTCCTCACCGAGAAACCGATGGAGGCGACGGTCGAGCGCGCCCGCGAGATGATCGCGGTCTGCGACGAGCACGACGTCCGCCTCGCCGTCGGCTACCGGATGCAGAGTGAGCCCGTGATCCGCCGCGCACGCGAACTCATCCGGGACGGCGTCATCGGCGAGCCCCGGTACGTCCACAGCCAGAACACCCAGGACATCCTCTCGATGATCCCCGACCCCGACCAGTGGCGGCTGAACCCCGACCTCACGGGCTACGGCGCGAGCGTCATGGACCTCGGCATCTACTCCATCAACACCACGCGCTTCCTCCTCGACAGCGACCCGGCCAGCGTCCAGGCCACGATGCGCTCCACCCACGACGCGTTCGCGGACGTCCCGGACGAACACGCTACCTTCACGCTCGAGTTCCAGGACGGCGTCTACGCCTCCTGCGCCGCGAGCCAGAACGCCCAGGCCGCGACCTTCCTCGACGTCACCGGGACGGAGGGCCGCATCCGCATCGAGCCCGCGTTCCACATGGAGACCGACCTCCAGCTCACCGTCGACGACACCACCATCGACGTCGACGCCCCGCAGGTGAATCAGATGACGGAGGTCTTCGACTACGTCGCCCACGGCTTCCTCACCGACACCCCGCTCAGCCTCGACGGCGAGCACGGCCTCGTCGACATGCAGACCATCGCCACTATCCACGACGCCGCCGACCAGGATGGATCTGTCTCCGTCGAGTCGAACTGACCGCCAGGTCCAGTCAATTGCGTCCCCGTATTTCTCTCGCCCGCGGCCGCACCAAAGACGTGAATACGCCCGGTCCCGCTGGTTCCGGTAATGGAGATTCGCAGCTACGAGCTCTTCGAGGTGCCGCCCCGCTGGCTCTTCCTGAAGGTGGAGACGGCCGACGGCACCGTCGGGTGGGGTGAACCGGTCGTCGAGGGTCGCGCGAAGACCGTCCGCGCCGCCGTCGAGGAACTCATGGACACGTACATCGTCGGCGAGGACGCCTCACGCATCGAACACCACTGGCAGCGCATGTATCGCGGCGGGTTCTACCGGGGCGGCCCCGTCCTGATGAGCGCCATCGCGGGCATCGACCAGGCGCTCTGGGACCTCAAGGGCAAACAGTTCGGCGCCCCGGTCTACGACCTCCTCGGCGGCAACGCCCTCGACCGCGTCCGCATCTACCAGTGGATCGGGGGCGACGACCCAAGCGACGTCGGCGAGGCCGCCGCGAAACGGAAGGATGCGGGTCTCACCGCCGTCAAGATGAACGCCACCGGCGCCCTCGAACACGTCGACACCCCGGCCGCCGTCGAGCAGGTCCGCGACCGCGTTCGCGAGGTCCGCGACGCCGTCGGTCCCGACTTCGACATCGGTGTGGACTTCCACGGCCGCGTCTCGAAGGCCATGGCGAAACGCATCGCCGCCGCCATCGAGGAGTACGACCCGATGTTCATCGAGGAACCCGTCCTCCCCGAGCACAACGACGCCCTCCCCGAGATCGCCCAGCACACCACCACCTCGATCGCCACCGGGGAGCGCATGTTCTCCCGCTGGGATTTCAAACCCCTCCTCCAGCAGGGCGCCGTCGACATCATCCAGCCCGACCTCTCCCACGCCGGCGGCATCACCGAGGTCAAGAAGATCGCCGCGATGGCCGAAGCCCACGACGTCGCCCTCGCCCCACACTGCCCACTCGGCCCCATCGCGCTCGCATCCTGCATCCAGGTCGACGCCTGCAGCCCGAACACCCTCATCCAGGAGCAGAGCCTGAACATCCACTACAACGAGACCAACGACGTCCTCGACTACCTGGCCGACCCCGGCGTCTTCGACTACGAGGACGGCCACGTCGCCATCCCCGACGGCCCCGGCCTCGGCGTCGAGATCGACGAGGACTACGTCCGCGAACGCGCCGAGACCGACGTCGACTGGCACAACCCCGTCTGGTACCACGACGACGGCAGCGTCGCGGAATGGTAGGTCGCTGACCCGACGCAAACTCCTGCCATCCGGGTTGGTACCAAGGCACGTGGATTTTTGATACCCGGGGCTGATTGGGGTGTATGGTAGACGAATCGGTGACGTTCGGACTCGCGCTCGCGGGAACCATCGCGGGGCTCGCCGTGATGCTGTACGGTGTCTCGTTGACCAGCGGCGAATCCCTCACGGTGCCGACCATCGTCGGCGGCGCCATCGTCCTGCTCGCGCTCACCTTCCACACGTACGGCGTCATGCGCCTCCCCGAGGGCGAGAGCGGCCACGGTCACTGAACCACATTAGAACTCCTTACTCGAACTCACACCGCGTCGTGCTCGGCGAGCAGCCGCCGACAGCTCGGCAGTGAGTACTCGACATCGAACGCCTCCGCGACGAACGTCTGGAGCACGGGCGCGGTCCAGTGGTCCGCGTCGTACCCCTCCGCACCCGGTGCATCCTGGAGGACGCGCGCGAGCCGGTCCTGCTGTTCGTCGGTGAGCTTCCGGGGACGGCCCGGACGTGGTTCGTCCCGCACGGACCCGGTGAGATTGTCGGGGTCGATACGCGTGAGCCAGTTGTAGATCGTCTTCCGTTCGACGCCGAGCCAGTCGGCCAGCCGACCCTGTGTGATGCCGTCCTTGTAGGCGATCGCGACCAGCAGGCGGAGCGCGGGCTTCTTCCCGTCCACCTCGTCCAACGCTGTTCGGAGGTCGGCCACAGCGAGCGACTCCAGATGGTCCATGCACACGATAGTCGCTGTGTGTAATTAGTAGTGGCGGACAGGGCGATGCTTCGGGGCCGGCTGCGTCGAAGTCCGGCCTCCCTGTCTCGACTACCGACCGAGCAGCCGGTAATCCTCCTCGGGGTCGTACCGCCTGAACAGGAGGCTGTTCGTCAGCACGGAGACGCTGGAGATCGCCATGGCGACGGCGGCGAGCACGGGTTGGAGGAGGCCAAGGCTCGCGAGGGGAATCATGGCGGTGTTGTAGCCGAGCGCCCAGAAGAGGTTCTGCTTGATCTTCTGGAGCGTCCCCTCGCTGATGCGGATGGCCTTCACGACGTCGTGTGGGTCGTCCCGCATGAGGGTGACGTCGGCAGCCTCGATGGCGACGTCGGTGCCGGAGCCGATGGCCGTGCCGACGAACGCGGCGGCGAGCGCGGGCGCGTCGTTCACGCCGTCACCGACCATCATCGCCTTCCGGCCGCCGGACTGGATGCGGTCGACGGCGTCGGCCTTGTCGTCCGGCAGGACCCCGGCCTGGACGTTGTCGGGGTCGATACCGACATCCTGAGCGACCGCCCGGGCGGTGCGTTCGTTGTCCCCGGTGATCATGTGGACGTCGATGCCGCGGTCGCGGAGGTCCGTGATGGCGTCGCGGGCGGACTCCTTCACGGTGTCTGCGTCGGCGACGAGCCCGACCAGCGTCCCGTTCCGACTGACTAGCATCGCGGTCTTCCCCTCGTTTTCGAGACGCTGGAGCTCGTCCTCGGCGGGCTCTGGGTCGATGTCGTTGTCCCGCATGAGCTTCCGGTTGCCGACGAGCACCTCGTCGCCGTCGACGGTCGCGCGGACGCCGTGCCCGGGGACGTTCTCGAAGTCCTCAGGGCTGCTGACGTCGATGCCGCGGTCCTCGGCGCCGTCGACGATGGCGCGAGCGAGCGGGTGCTCGCTGCCGGCTTCGGCACCGGCGGCGAGCCGGAGGACAGTCTCCTCGTCGACCGCCGGTTGCGCCTGGAGCTGGCCGCCGTCGGCTGCCGACTCGTTCCCGCCGTCCGCCACCGCACTCCCGTCGAGGGCGACGACGTCCGTGAGGCTCATCTCGCCCTTCGTGAGGGTCCCCGTTTTGTCGAAGACGACGGTGTCGACGTCGCGGACGCGTTCGAGGATGTCACCGCCCTTGAACAGGACGCCGTGCTGGGCGCCGATGGTGGTGCCGACCATCGTCGCCGCGGGGGTCGCGAGCCCGAGGGCACAGGGGCACGCGATGAGGACCGCGCTGGCGAAGACGACGATGGCGAACTCGAGGACGCCGACCGCGGTCGGGCCGCCGCCGACGAGCCCCCAGAGCGGGAGCCCGGAGACGAATCCGCCGAGGGCCTCGGGGAAGACGTACCACGCGAGCGCCCAGAAGAGCGCGTTCCCGATGACCGCGGGGACGAAGTACGCCGAGATGCGGTCCGCGAGGTTCTGGATCTCGGGCTGGCGGCTCTGCGCTTCCTTCACCGTCTGCACGATCTGCTGGATGGCGGTATCCTTTCCGACCTTCGTCGCCTCCACGACGAGGAGGCCGTTCTCGTTGATGGTGGAGCCGACGACCTCGTCCCCGGGCTCTTTCGAGACCGGGACGCTCTCGCCGGTGACCATGGACTCGTCGACGGCGGATTCGCCCTCGACGACCACGCCGTCGGTCGGGATCTTCTCGCCGGGCCGGACCTTCATCCGGTCGCCGACCTCGACGGCACTCAACTGGACCTCGCGCTCCTCGCCGGCTTCGTCGACGAGCGTCGCGGTGTCGGCCTCCATCTCGAGGAGCTTCCGGAGCGCCTGACTTGCTTGCCCCTTCGAGCGCGCCTCGAGGTAGTTCCCGAGCGTGATGAACAGGAGGATGAGCGCGGCGGTGTCGAAGTAGAGTCCCGCGCGCGGCAGGAGGCCGAGGAGCGCGATGACGGAGTAGCCGTAGGCCGTCGTGGACCCCATCGCGATGAGGACGTCCATGTTCGCGCGCCGGTTCTTCACGAGCGCCTTGTACGAGTTCTCGTAGAACGCCCGCCCGAGGACGATCTGGACGGGGGTCGCGAGCAGGAACTCGACCCAGCCGATGGCGATGGTCTGGCCGAAGACCGAGAACTCGTCGGGGACGAGAGCCCCGCCGAGGAGGAACTTGTCCACGAGGAAGAACAGGAGCGGCGCGGAGAGGACGGCCCCGAAGAGCACCAGCCGGCGCTGTCGGTCGATCTCGGCCTGCCGGGCGGCCTCACGGCGGTCCTGGCTCGACGCTGTGCCCGTCTCGGCGTCAGCTCCGGTGTCGGCGTCGCCACCCTCGTTGGACTCGTCCTCGCGGATCGGCTCGTATCCGGCGTCCTCGATGGCGTCGTAGACGTCGCCGAGGTCGGCGTCGGCCGGATTGTACTCGACCTGCGCCTCGTCCGTCGCGAAGTTCACGTCCGCTCGGATGACACCGGGCGTCCGTTCGAGCGCCTCGCCGACCGTCTCCGAGCAGTTCGCACAGCTCATCCCCATCACGCCCACGTTCACGCTGGCGCTGACGGCGCCGTACCCGGAGTCGTCGATGGCGTCGTAGATGTCCGCGAGGGCGACCTCGTCTGGGTCGTAGGTCACGGTCCCCTCGTCGGTGGCGTAGTTCACGTTCGCTTCCTCGACGCCGTCCAGGGCCTCGATGGCCTCCCCTACGGTCGCCGAGCAGTTCGCACAGCTCATCCCCTGCACGTCGAGGTGCGCGGTCCGTGTCGTCATTATGTATGGATACGACCTCCGTACTTAGTGCAGTTGTCCCTTCGACCCTTCAGCAATCCGGCCACGATAACTTGGAATCCAAAGTCCATGTGTTCGCGGGAGTCGCCTACGCCTCGGCTTCGAGGCGTTCGTACCGGTCGACGAACCGGCGCTCGCAGGACGCACAGCAGAAGTGGTAGACGTCGCCGTCGAACCGCGTCGATTCGCCCTCCTCGTCGACGGTGTTCCCGCACTCGGCACACGAGAGCGCAAACTCGGCCCCGTCGACCGACGGCGTCCACTCGGCGTCGTCGACGAGCGTCACAGATATGTCCCGAACGTCGGCCTCCCCGACGACGTCCGCCACCCAGTTCCGGACGCTCCCAGCCGCGACCCGGGCAGCGACCCAGACGCCGCCGCCCGCCGTCACGAAGACGTGCTCCACGGCGTCCTCGGCCGAAACTCGGTCCCGAACGGCGTCGACGTCGCCCGGCGGGACATCGAGCTGGACGAACACTTCGACACCAGCCCGAAGCTGCGAGCGGTCCACGTCGACCGTGAACCGATTGATGACGCCCGACTCCTGGAGTCGCTGGACGCGGTCCGAGACAGCCGGCCCCGACAGGTCGACCGCCTCCGCGATCTCGCTGAACGGTCGTCGGGCGTCGGTCGAGAGCAGTCGCAGGATCTCCATGTCGGTCTCGTCGAGAGCGCGCATACTCCCAGTATAGCCCGAACGACCAAGAATCACTCCATCTACACCTGGGGATCGGGCGTTCATTTGAAGGAATACCTTGATTTCTAAAGCTCTCGCTCTCATCGAGCCGGGATCGGCCCATCGTCGGGTCAGGGAACCGACGCAATCCAGCGTTGCCCGTCGATGTGCTGCCTTCCGCGGGGCCACTCCACCACTTCATCCGGGGTCGCGATATTCCCGACCCCATTTAACCGAAATGGTATTTAGGCTGACCATTTCGGTGTGTTTCGCGCTAATCATCCGTAAGAGACGCCAAGCCGCCGGAATCAGGAACCACGGTCACCCCCCACTATTTGTGGTCGGCCGCTGGGTCGAGATGCGGAGCACCCCACAATGACGCTCAACAAGTTCGCGGCGATGGCCCTCGCGGCACTGGTCATCGTCTCAGGCGGCGCGGCGGCGTTCCACGCCGGCGCAGACGGTATCGACCACGAAAGCGAAGAAGACCTCGAAGCCGGCTCGCACGTCGGGTACGCCGAGGACGCGGACGACCTCGACGAGCACGGCGACGATGACGACCTGAACGAGTCCGACGTCGACGACGATGACTGCGACGACTCGGATTCGGACGACACGGACGCAGACGATAGTGAGGCCGATGATTCCGATTCCGATGATTCGGATGCGGACGACACCGACGCTGACGACACGGATGCAGACGACCGTGACAACGACGATGGCGTCGACGCCGACGCGAACGACGGTGGCGACTCCGACGCCGACAGCGATTCGGACGACAGTGACTCCGATGACTCGGATTCCGATGATTCGGATGCGGACGATTCGGACATGGACGACACGGATGCGGACGACTCGGACTCCGACGACGACAGTGACGACGATTCCGACGACGACAGTGACGACGATTCCGACGACGACAGTGACGACGATTCCGACGACGACAGTGACGACGGAGACGTCGGCGGCGACGACGTCGCAGCGGACAGCTAACGACCACGCACACGCGACCAACCACCCCTGACTCCACCAATGACCACCACCTCAGACCGGCGCCCCACCGAGTCCGAACCAGCTGCCGACGACGGCTTCGTGTCGCTCGAACTCGACGACGGCGCGATGATCTACGACGTCGACAACGAGACGGCGTGGATCCAGAGCGACACCACCGTCGCCATGGACTCGATGGACTAACCGGACCCCAGCGACACACGACGCACCGACTCGACGACCGCGCGGACCGAAACCCTGTCATAGCCCGTTCCCGCACGGGGCTCCTTCTACCCGAACGCGACACCAGCTTTCGAGCGACAGCCTCGACCTCACCTACTGACGGCCCTCGCGTGCCGACTCGACAGGAGCGGATCGCCTAGCTGTCGCTGGCAGGCGTGGACGCAAAGAATGTGAGCCGACCGGCTCTGGGTGGTGCTTACTCGAACGTCGCGGTGACGTCGGCGTAGCGGCTGGCGACGTCGTCCCAGTCGACGACGTCGAAGAAGTTCTCGACGAAGTCGCCGCGGGCGGGGCCGTAGTCGTAGTAGTAGGAGTGCTCCCAGACGTCGAGGGCGAGGATGGGGTGGCTGCCCCAGAGGGCGCCCTGGTCGTGCTTGTCGACGACGACGTTGCGGAGCTGCTCGCTGTGGCTATCGTACACGAGGAGCGCCCAGCCACCGGCCGCGGAGGCTGCCGCCTCGAACTCTGCGCGCCAGGCATCGTAGGACCCGAAGTCGGCCTCGATGCGGTCGCGGAGGTCGCCCTCGGGTTCGCCGCCGCCGTTCGGGCTCATGTTCTCCCAGAAGATGGAGTGGAGGATGTGCCCGGAGCCGTTGTGGGTGACGGAGCGAATCGCGGACGCGGAGCCGTCCGTGCTACCACTGTCGCGGTTCTCGGTGAGCGTTTCCTCTGCACTGTTCCAGCCGTTCACGTAGCCCTGGTGGTGGGTGTCGTGATGCCAGGTGAGGACCTGCTCGGAGATATGCGGTTCCAGCGCATCGTAGTCGTAGGGAAGGGGTGGAAGTTCGTAGCTCATTGCACACGAACACAGGGACGGCACCACCGTAAGGCTTCGCGGAAACAGATTTTTGTACTGGAACTGATAGGATGGGCGGAACGGATTAGTGGGCGCGTTACACCACTCTGCACGTGCCAGCACGGACGAAACTCACCGACGTGGCGACGGTGCAGGAGGCGGGCTCGTGGACGTTCACCATCCGCGACCGCTACGGCGAGGACGACGAGGTCATCCTCGTCCCCTGCGATGCAAACGATGCAGACGCCGACGATGTGGACGCCGCCGGCGTGCGGGCATGGATCAATCGCTGCACCCACGAGGCCCAACGCTTCGACACGGGCCGGGGTGTCCCGATTCGAGATGGCGCCCTCATCTGCCCGAAGCACGGCTCGATGTTCGACGCCTGCTCCGGCCACTGCGACAACGGCGAGGCCGCCGACACCACGCTCCCGGACGTCGACATCGAAATCGAGGATGGCGACGTCTACCTCACCGACGGTCAGGTGACGTTCAAGCACGCCGGCAAGATCGACGAGGGCGACGACTCCGGCCCCAGCTCGACCTCCCACATCGGCCTCTGAGTTAATAACTCGACCCCGCTGCATTATCATGGTTCCACAGCAAACGGCCGATTTCTAACAGCTGGATTAATAACTCTACGCGGCGGAGTTCCGCATAATGAGCGATCCGCCCGACGACTCCGCCCGTCCACCTGACGGCACGTCCCGTCCACCCGACGACGTGGCTGCTGACGACGCCGACGCCCCTTCCAGCGAGCCCCCCAGTTCGCCCGGTGACGTCGACGGCGCCGCCGAAACGCACGTCTCCGTCTCCGTCTCCGTCCCCGACATGGACTGTGCGTCCTGCGCGGGCAAGGTCACGACGAGCGTCCAGCGACTCGACGGAATCCTCGACGTCGACGCTCGCCCGTTGACCGGGGACCTCACCGTCCGCTACGACCCCGACCAGACCACGCCCGACGACATCGTCGCACAGGTCGAGGCCGCCGGCTACGACGTCGACGCCCCCGAAGACGCCGGCGTCGAGGAACTCTCCGTCCCCGACATGGACTGTCCCTCGTGTGCGAACAAGGTCGGGAACGCCCTCGATTCCGTCCCCGGCATCACCGACTACGACCTCCAACCCACGACCGGCACGGTCACCGTCACGTTCGATGCCGACACCACGACCCGGGAGGCCGTCGTCGAGGCCATCGAGAGCGCTGGCTACGAGGTCGCGAACGCCGAACCCGCCGGCGGCGGAACGGGTGGTGAAGGGGCCGGCGGTAGGGGCGCCGATGGCGCGGGTGGTGCCGACGCCACCATCACCGGGCCGAGCGTCTGGCGGAGCACCCGGGCGAAGAAGACCGCCGCGAGCGGCGTGTTCGCGTTCCTCGGCCTGCTCGTCGAGTTCCTCCTCCCCGGCCTGAACTCGACGGTTGCGACAATCGCCGGTGGCAGCGAGCTCCTCGTCGCCGACGTCCTCTTCCTCGCCGCCGTCGCCGTCGGCGGCCAGGTCATCCTCCGGAACGGCTACTACTCCGCGAAGAACCGCAGTCTCGACATCGACTTCCTCATGTCCGCCGCCATATTGGGCGCTACCGGCGTCTCGCTCGCCGTTCCCGACGTCAACCTCTACGTCGAGGCCGCCTCTCTCGCCGTCCTCTTCAACGTCGCCGAGCTCCTCGAGCGCTACAGCGTCGACCGCGCCCGCGACAGCCTCGCCGAACTCCTCGAACTCTCCCCCGACGAAGCCCGGATCAAGCGCGACGACGGCACCCAGGAGCTCGTCCCTGTCGACGAGGTCGAATCCGGCGACATCGTCGTCGTCCAGCCCGGGGAGAAGGTCTCCATGGACGGCGTCGTAGTCGAGGGTGCCTCCGCCATCGACGAATCCCCCATCACGGGTGAGAGCGTCCCCGTGGACAAGGAGCCCGGCGACGAGGTCTACGCCGGCACCATCAACGAGCAGGGCTACCTCGAGGTCGAGGCGACCGGCCGCGCGGCGGAGAACACCATCAGCCGCATCGTCGAGATGGTCGAGGACGCGCAGGTGAACAAGACCGACCGCGAGCAGTTCGTCGAGCGCTTCTCCGGCTACTACACGCCCATCGTCGTCTCGTTCGCCATCCTCGTCGCCGCCGTCCCGCCGCTCCTCCTCGCCGAACCCTGGCCCACCTGGTTCGTGCGCGGCATCAGCCTGCTCGTCATCGCGTGCCCCTGCGCCTTCGTCATCTCCACCCCCGTCACGGTGGTGTCTGGCGTGACCAGCGCGGCGAAGAACGGCGTCCTCGTGAAGGGCGGCGACCACCTCGAGTCGATGGGCGAGATCGATGCGATCGCCTTCGACAAGACCGGGACCCTCACGACCGGCGAACTCGCCGTCACCGACGTCATCCCCCTCGGCGAGACCACCGAGGACGACGTCCTCCGCTGTGCCCGCGGCCTCGAGAAGCGCAGCGAACACCCGATCAGCGAGGCCATCGTCACCCGCGCCGACAACGCCGATGTTCCAACCCGCGACGTCTCCGACTTCGAGAGCATCACCGGGAAGGGCGTCCGCGCCGACCTCGACGGCACCACGCACTACGCCGGCAAGCCCGGGCTCTTCCGCGAACTCGGGTTCGACCTCAGCCACGTCCACCTCGCGACCGACGGCGGCGTCCTCACCGCGGCTGCCCGCGACCAGTGCGACCGCGAGGGCTGTCTCGACCTCGTCGACGACATCCTCCCCGACCTCCAGGGCGAGGGCAAGACCGTGGTCCTGGTCGGCACGGAGGACGAACTCGAGGGCATCATCGCCATCGCGGACGAGGTCCGTCCCGACGCCAGGGTCGCTATCCAGGGCCTCCGCGACCACGGCATCGAGCACCTCGTCATGCTCACCGGCGACAACGAGGGCACCGCCAGGGCGGTTGCCGAGGAGGTCGGTGTCGACGAGTTCCGCGCGGAACTCCTCCCTGACGAGAAGGTCGACGCCGTCGAGGACCTCGTCGAGTCGTACGGGACGGTCGCGATGGTCGGCGACGGCATCAACGACGCCCCCGCGCTCGCGACCGCAACGGTGGGCATCGCCATGGGCGCCGCCGGCACCGACACGGCAATCGAGACCGCCGACATCGCGCTCATGGCGGACGACCTCACGAAACTCCCCTACCTCTACGACCTCGCGAACCGCGCGAACGGCGTCATCCGGCAGAACATCTGGGGGAGCCTCGGTGTCAAGGCCGCGCTCGCCCTCGCCATCCCCCTCGTCTACGTCCCGGTCTGGTTCGTCGTGCTCGCCGGCGACGTCGGCATGACGACCCTCGTCACCGGGAACGCGATGCGGCTCTCGCGCGTGAACCCATCGGTGCGCGGTGAATGACGGCCACCCGGCGGGCGTCTGCCCGCTCCTAGCGGTCGAATCCGTCAGGTGGTCGTGAACCCGAAGCGGTCACGGCCACCCGAGACCACGACGACGACGACCCGCGTCTCCGTGTTGCTCGGCAGGACGATGTCGACCGTGACCTCCGCAACAACACCCGGGCGCCACCGGGTCTCCTCGTGGACGGTGACGGAGCGGACGGGCTGTGCGGTGCCGTTCACCAGCACTGTCACCGCCCCGGGCTCCGATTCGATGATCCGGTCGCCGACGTTCTTCACGTACAGCGTGAGGGTGTCGTCGCTCTCGTCGTACGTCGCGCTCGGACTCCCGGGGTCGTTGATGATCTGGATGTCCGTGGCAACGTCGGTCGCGTGGGCCGACTGTGACTGCCCGATGCTCGCGCCGAGCTGCTCCGCGCCCTCGATCACGATGCCCGCGATCGCGGCGGACACGATGATCGCCGCGATGAAGATGACGAGGTGGGCGGATGGCACGCTCGCCATCAGGCACCGCCGACGTCGCCGTCCCCGGCGCGGACTCCCTCCATACTGGTGGTCATCACTCGCCAGCCGGCTATAAGCGATGTCCTTTCGTCCACGGCGCATCCCTCGGGAAGAACCGGTGACGGGGCCAGTGTCGCGCTCAGGGCCGATTCTACCCCGGCCCGTCACCATTTCCGAATCGCCCGGCGGCGGGTGGGAATTCGATCCCGCCATCGGAAGTATTATATCTGTATTCCAACACCTGTGTGCATGGGTATGACAGGGGAGTGCGCCCCGCGCCACACCGTGGTCCGGGACCGGATGGACCTGTCGTCCGTGCTGGGGGGCGCGGGCGACCGGACCGGGCTCGTCGCCGTCGTCGGCGGGGACGCCGAGGAGTGGCTGGAGTCGTTCGGACACCTCGTCCGAACCGCGAACTCGGTCGGTATCGTGAGTCTCGGCGAGAGCGTCCGATCGACGACCGTCGAGACGGGCGGTGACACGCCGCTCCCACAGCTCTCGGGCATCGCCGACCCGGGTGACGTCGGCGCACTCGGCAAGACGGTCGCACACCACGTCTCGACGTACCGGTCACAGGGGCTGACGCCGGTCGTCCTCGTGGACGCCGTCGACGAACTCGTCGACGCGGCAGGCCTCGAGGTCGCGTTCCGCGTCCTCCACCTGCTGAGCGCACACGCGAACGCGGCTGGCGGCCGACTCGTCACCGTACTCCCGGAGACGATGGACCGCCAGGCGGCCGACACGCTCGCCGCGCTCGCCGACTGAGTCCGCGACACAGGTTTTCTGCCGTGCCTCTCAGAGCCAGCCTTCGCGTCGGAAGTAGACGACGAGGATGAGGGCGACCAACCCCATCCCGAGCATGACCGCCGGGTAGCCGTACGGCCAGAGGAGTTCGGGCATGTTCCACGAGGTCTCCCCGAAGTTCATACCGTAGATGCCGACGACGAACGTGAGCGGGAGCACGATGGTCGCAACGACGGTGAGCTTCTTCATCACCTCGTTCGTCGAGATGGAGAGCGCGTTGAGGTAGATGTCGCGGGCGCCAGATCCGAGGTCGCGGTAGGTCTCGGTGAGTTCGACGAGCTGGACGAGGTGGTCGTAGACGTCGCGGTAGTACTTCTCCGTCTCCTCGTGGACCTCCTCGGGGTCACCCCTGGCGAGCACGTTCACGGCCTCGCGGGTCGGCCAGAGGAGCCGGCGGATGGAGAGCAGGTCGCGGCGTACCGCGTTCAGGTCCTCGAGCACCCAGATGCCGGGGTCGTGGACCACGTCGTCCTCGACGGCCTCGATGACGTCCTCCACCTCGTCCAGCAGGACGAAGTAGTCGTCCACGAGTCCGTCGATGACCCGGTACGCCGTGAAGTCGGGGCCGCGAGTGAGGAGCTTCCGTTCTTCGCCCGCGACCTTCGTCCAGATGCGCTCCACCGCGTTCAGCGTCTCAGGCTCGTAGGTGACGAGCCAGTCCTGCCCGAGGAACAGGCCGACGGGCTCCTCGCGGAGCTCCTCCTCGAACGCGACGTCGCCCCGCTGGAGCTGCGCGGATTTCACGAGGACGAACGTGTGGTCGTCGAACTCCTCGGTCTTCGGCCGGACGTCGCCCTGCACGTCCTCGACGGAGAGGGTGTGGATGTCGAACGCCTCCCGGACGACCTCGAGTTCGTCGGCCGTGGGTTCGACCAGCCGGACCCAGGTCGTGCCCGACGCGACCTTCGCCTCCGCCGGGTCGTCGTGCGTGGTCACGGTCCCCTCGCTGTAGACGAGCGACTGCACGGTCACGCCGATTCACCCCCAATCGCGGCGAGCGTGATGCCGACCATCACGGCGGTGATGGTGAACGCCCGCCCGGGATACGGCGTGAGGACGCCGGCGACGTACCCCGCGAGTCCGAGTCCGAGCAGGGCGACGCCGACCGCGCGGGTCCGATGCATGCCGTCACCGACACGGGCAACCGTCAAAAAGCCACGCGCCCCGCGACCGACCCTGGTCCCGCGTCGATGACTACTGCTTCCCAGATTCCTTGGCGATGACGACCGACAAATCAGTCGTCAGCCGGTGCGTTCGAGGGTTCGCCACCGTCGTTCGCAGTGCCCGCCCCGGTGATCGCGGGTTCGATGTCGGACGCGAGCCGGTTCACGACCGTCCGCCCACGGCGTTCGCGTTCGACCAGGTCGTCGTCGGCGAGCGCCTGCAGGTGGTGCGTGACGGTGCTCGGGTCCCGGTCGAGCTCGTCCGCGAGCAGGCCGACGTGTGCCTCCTCGTGCGCTGCGAGCGCGTGGAGCACCGACGCCTTCGCGGGTTCCGCGAGCGCATCGGTCAGTGCGGAGTCATCCACAGTCGCCGGGTAGAAACGCCGTTTGCCGTGGCGTTTCGCCGTCCGGACCAGTCGCTCGTCGGCGAGCACGCGGACGTGGTGTCGGGCGGTGGAGACGGGGACGTCCGCCCGTTCGGCGAGGTCCGTGAGGTAGACGCCGGGCGCGTCCTCGATGGCTTCGTAGAGGGCGCGTCGGGCGTCGTGCTCCAGGGGGTCCGAGTCGTCGTAGCGGCTGTACCGGAGCGGGACGACGAGCCGCTTCAGCTTCTCGACCCAGCCGTCGAGCCCGTCCGCGAACCCGGCGGAAAGGACCGTCTGCGTTCCCGTTCCACCGGTGCTCGCCGTCTGTGAGAGCCACTGCCGGGTCGCGTAGCCGGAGACTGCGAGGGCACCGACGCCGGCCGCACCCGCCGCACCCGCTGCCCCGGAACCGTCGAGTGGCCCGGCGAACGGGACGAGTCCGTCGAGCCGCTGGCTGAGCCATCGTGCCGGCCCCAGTCTGTCGCCGCTCGATTCAGCGGACTCGACCGACGTCCGCACCTCGACCGAGCCATCGGTGTCGCCCGTCGCCCCATCACCGACTGCTGTGGTCGTCTGCGGGCCGTCGCTGTCAGCGGTCAGCCCGTCGCCGTCGTCGAGCGAGGCGTCCACCGTGGCGTCGGTCTCGCCCGAGACACCCACGTGCAGCACCGTGCCGGACGCCCCGGACACGCCCGTGCTCACGACGTCGACCGTATCCGCCGTCTGCGAGACGACCGAGTCGGTGGTCCCGCCGAGCGACTCAGTCGTGTCGTCGACCGTGTCCGTCGTCGCATCGACAGCATCGGTCGTCTCGTCGACAGCGCGGGTCGCGCCGACCACCGGGCTCGTCGCCGTCTGGAGGGTCTCCCCGGTTCCCAGGACACCGTCGAGCCGCCGACTGGTCGCGTCCAGGCCACCGGCCGTCGGGTTCACGGCGTCGTCGACGCCGTCGGTCGCATCGTCTGTCGTATCCGTGACCGCATCCACCGTCGAATTCGTCGCGTCGGTCGCTGTGTCGGTGGTGTTCGTCACCGTGTCGGTGGTGTTCGTCACCGTGTCGGTCGCCGTGTCCGTCGTCTCGGCGATGGCGTCGGTGGTGTTGGTGACCGCGTCGGTCGTCCCGCTGCCGTCGCTCGACCCGCTGTCGGTCGTGCCCGTACCGGTGTCTGCCGATGTCGTCGTGACGGGGTCGGTCACCGTAGAGACGGTGTCTGTCGTCGATTCGACCGTCTCGTCCACAGTGTCGCCAACAGCGTCGCCGACTGTTCCGATGACCGTCTCCGACGTCTCTGTGGTGGTCGTTGTGGTCGCCGACGAGGCGTCGGCTGACCCGTTCGTGGTCTCGTTGATCGCTGCCCCGTCGAGCCCGAGCGTGTGGGTGGTGGCCGGATGCCCGTCCGGTGCGGTGGCTGACGGCGTCGCGACGACACCACCGGTCGCCACGACCAGGAGGAGCGCGAGGAGCAGCACCGGGCCGGCGCTGGAGCGAGCCATCCGAGAGTCTGTGAATCGTACAGAACCAGCCGTGATAGCCCTTGTGTTGGTTTCCCGAATCTTTGGACGGTTCTGCCACAATCACCTTTGTCGGACCTCCGGGAGTTGCGGGTACGCTATGCCGATGGATGACACACCCGACGACGAAACCACGACCCATGTCGACGGCGACAGGAACGCGGCTCGGGCTGCCGACGCCGACGCGAACGACAGCCCTGTTGCCGACAGCGGTGGCGTCTCGCGACGGACGCTCCTCAAGTCCGCCGGACTGGCCGCCGGGGTCGCCGCCTCCGGGACGCTCACCGATCTCGCGTCCAGCGCTGCCGCGACCAGTGCGACGACAGCCCGCGACCTCGACGCCTCGTTCTTCAACTGGCGGGCCCGGGAGGCCAGCAAGGTCTGGGAGAAGGGCTACCGGGGGCGTCCCGACCGGACCGTCGCGCTGACGGACTCCGGCATCGACGCCCGCCACCCCGACCTCGGGCCGTGGAACGGCGTCCGGGCGACGATCCGGGACGGCGACCTCGTCCTCCCGAAGTCCGAGCGAGAACGCGTCCCGATCGAGGATCCGGGCGAATCGTTCTCCGGCACCATGGGCCCCGGGACGTTCGCGAACCCGAGTCGAGCGACCCACGAGTTCACCACCGACGCCGACGCAGAGGGCATCGACGTCACGATGACGTGGACGCCACCGGACGTCCAGGGGAACGGCGAGGACCTCGAACTCTACCTCGAGAAACAGACCGCCGACGGCTGGACGCGGGTCGCGGCGTCCACCCAGGGCAGCCAGCCCGAATCCATCACGAACTACGTCGAGGGCGACCACCGCTACCGGTTCGTCGTCGAGACCTGGCTGAACGTCACCGCCGAGTACCAGATCGACGCCGGCTACTACGCATACGAGGGTGCGTTCAGGGCCCACGACCCGAACGTCGTCTTCCAGGACGCGGGCTCGGACGGCGACGCCTCGAAGACCGTCGGCTGGTTCGACGCGGGCTCCCGATACGGCTCGCGACGGAACCCACGCGACCCGAACGGCCACGGCTCACACTGCGCCTCCATCATGGCCGGCACCGGTCGCGCCAGCGCCATCGACCCAGACTCCGTGACGACGGACCGGCCCGGCGAGATCCTCGCCCTCGGCGACACCCGAGAGTACCAGGTCGACGCCGAGACCGGGACCGGGGTCTTCGTGTCGGCCTACGGCACCGCCATCGAACTCCTCATCGAGGGCCCGGACGGCCGGCAGCTCGACAGCACGTCCGTCACGGGTGACTCCTCGCTGCACGACAACGCCGTCGCCGAAGCGCCCGCCGAGGTGTCGGGGACGTACACGCTCATCGTGCGCGCCATCGACGGCAGCCTCGCCAGCGCGGCGAAGCTCGACTCCGTCACGGTCGGCGCGTTCCAGGACCCGGCCGAGACGAACGGTGACCGCACCGGCACACCGACCGGCCTCCACACCGGGGTCGCGCCGGACCAGAGCCTGTTCGGGATGCAGGGGCTCTCCGGCCCGGCAGGCCAACTCGCCGCCCACGCCGACGCCTTCGCCGAGACGTTCAACATCCGGGCCGTGAACATGTCCTGGGGCTACACCGGCGGTCTCCCGCTGGGCAGCATCGGCGGCCTCCTCGACACGATGCCCGCCGGTATCGAGGCTATCACGCAGGCCGGCATCCTCACCTGCGCCGCCGCCGGCAACGCCGCCACCCCCGCGAACGGCAACGGCTCGCCAGCGGTCGCCGACGAGGCGATCTCGGTGTGCGCGACCGGCCCGCTCGACGGCCTCAGCGCGTACTCCTCGGGCGGCATCGGCGCCATCGACGAGGACGAGACCGCCGTCTACATGAAGCCCGACGTCTCCGCACCCGGCGGCCTCGTGGACGACCCCGTCAACGCCGCGAAGGCCGGCCAGGCGGACATCCCCGAGGACGAACAGCCCGCCATCCGCGATTACACGGCGAAGGCGGGCACCTCGATGGCGACGCCGTTCACGACGGGTGTCTCGGGCCTCGTCGCGCAGGCGATGGAGGAGGACGCCCCCGACAGCATCGCCCTGCCCGAACCCGCCGACGCCGAGTTCGACGACGTGATGCGCCTGAAGCAGGTCATCCTCGCCACCGCCAGCGAGACCGCGCTGACCGCGGCGCCGTACCACCGCGCCCACGTCCCGACCTACGACTTCGGTGGCCGCGACCCCTACGAGGGCTACGGCCGCGTCAACCCCGCTGCCGCCGTCGACGCTGTCACCCGGAACATCGAAGGCAGCACGGACGCCGTCGTGGGACTCGACCTACCGGACGATCAGCGCGCCGTCGCCGGCTACGTCCAGGCCGGCCCCGGCACGGTCACCGCCGACGTGTCCTTCGACTACTACAGCGGCGGCAACACGGGCATGGCCGCTGGCGCCCCGCACGTCGACCTGTTCGTCTACGACGCGGAGACTCCGGCCGAGCACGGCGAACCGAACGTCCTCGCCCGCGCCCAGGGCCTCCAGGGGGACGCCGAAGCGAGTGTCGCACTCCCTCGCGACAGCGACGAGCGAACGCTGTTCGTCGTCGCGAAACTCGTCAACGTCCCCGGCGCGGTCAACGGCTACGACGTCCGGGCGCACTGCAGCCTCGACGTCACCGTCGACCCCGGCTTCTTCGTCTCCGGGACCCGGTCGGACGACGGCAGCGTCTTCACGGGCGGGCAGACCGACCAGATCGAGGTCACGGTGAACCCGAGCGAGAACGCACACGTCCGCGACGTCGTCCCCGCCGACTGGACCGTGCTTCCCAACTATTCCGACGACGTCGACCGCGTCGAGGAACAGGACGGCGTCAAATACGTGTACTTCGCGGGCACCGCGAAGGCCGACACCGAGTCCAGCTACACGTACTTCGTCGAGGCCCCGAGCGGCATCGCCGTCTCGGACGCCTACACGTTCGGTCCAGCCGAGGTCGACTCCGGCACGGGCTGGGTCGCTGTCGACGGCACCAGCGACACCAACCTCGTCGCCGGTATCGAGACCTGAACCGGCTCTGGCCCCCTCGTCGTCGCCGTCCGGCCACACCGGATGTGCCCGCCTGAAACGACCGCAACCACTCATGCCCGTGGCACCCTAACCGTGGTGTGCGAACCGGTGTCGCCGCCCGCAACCCGATGCCTCGCACGCGGACCCACATCATGACCCAGACACCGACCGCCGTGGACCACGTCGGCCGCGACTTCTTCGTCGCGGCGCTGGCAGAGTTCTACGCACCCACCGGGTTCGTCGAGGTGGGCCCACATCAACGGCTGCGTGTCGGCGACAACGATCTCGACGACGCATCGTCCGACACCGCCGTCGATTCCGTCCGCGTTTCCGGCACCACCGCCCCGTCGCGTGCCGGCGCACTCGACCTGATCGCGGACCGACTCGATACGGGCCACTATCTGGTCTTCGGCCGCCCGACCGAGATCGAACTCTCGGTCTACGGGAACCGACCGGTCCGAATCCGGGATCGGCTTCCTGCCGGGTGGACCGCGACGGACGCACCCGGCACTGACGACATCACGTCGTACATGGACGACGGCGTCAGCTACGTCGAGTTCGACGCCGAACTGACCGCTGGGACGCGCACCTACGTCGCGAAACCCCCTCGGTATTTCTGCGCCACGCGCGTCGGGTTCGGCCCGATGGAGTACAGCGTGGACGACGGCGACACCTGGCTCCCCGTCGCGGCGACGAGCCGCCGACACACCATCCCCCATATCGACTCCTGCACCTGACGCCCTACTCGACGTTCTCGCCCTGGTAGCTCCCGTCGTAGGTGTCGTCGTGCTGGCCCTCGGCGAGGACGAGCTGGGCGATACGAGCGCCGCGCTCGATCTCGATGTCGTGGTGGACCTGCAGGAGGCCCTCGCCTTTTCCTGTATACCCGGCGTCCCAGACGGCGGTGTTCAGCATGCAGGAGTTCCGCATCAGCGTCGAGCGCGGGTAGATGAAGCCGACGTGCCCGTCGGGAATTGAGACGGTCTCCGCATACTGCACGACGTAGCCGCCCGGCGGGAGGGTGTACGTCGCGGCGTCCCCGTCCGAGGACTCCTCGGGAACGAGCGTCTGTCGGTCCCCGATCTCCTTCCCATCGACGCCGACGCGTCCCGGGCTGCGCTGCTCGTACACCTCGGCGAGCGTCAGGTCGACGCCGTTCGGCTGGACCTGGTCGTCCCGTAGGCCCTCGATCTGGTCCGCGACGAACGCCCCACTCCGGTACATACGAGGGTGGGTGCGGGCGGGCCGGAAAACCGTTCTTGTTTCCCTCGGCTCACCCCGCGAGACGGTGGCTGGCCCGGCACCGACACCCGCTGAAGGGCCACGGCCGGTCGCCGAAACCGAGAGACAGCATAGACCCACATACCAGGTCCTAAGTCGTATATTAGGTTCCGAGCGCGTCCTGAAACACGCGGGATTTATAATTGTCGAAGGGTGACTTTCCAACGCTATGGGACAGACGATTACGGAGCAGATCCTCGACGACCACCTCGTCGAAGGCGAACTCGAACCCGGCGAGGAGATCGGGCTCGAGATCGACCAGGTCCTCACACAGGACACGACGGGGACGATGGTCTGGCTGCAGTTCGAAGCGCTAGACCTCGATGAGGCACAGACGGAGCTCGCGGCGCAGTACTGCGACCACCAGACCTACCAGTTCGACTTCAAGAACACGGACGACCACCGTTTCCTGCGTTCTGCAGCCGGTACCTACGGCGCCTATTTCTCTCGCCCGGGTAACGGCATCTGCCACAACGTCCACAAGGAGAACTTCGCCGCACCCGGCAAGACGCTCCTCGGCTCCGACAGCCACACCCCGACGCCCGGCGGGCTCGGCCAGCTCGCCATCGGCGCCGGTGGCCTCGACATCGCCGTCGCCATGGGTGGCGGCGCGTACTACGTCGAGATGCCGGAAGTCGTGAACGTCCGCCTCGAGGGCGAACTGCCCGCGTGGGCGACCGCGAAGGACGTCATCCTCGAGCTCCTCCGCCGCCTCTCCGTCAAGGGGGGCGTCGGCAAGGTGCTCGAGTACACGGGCCCCGGCGTGGAGACCCTCTCCGTGCCCGAGCGCACCACCATCACGAACATGGGCACCGAGCTCGGCGCCACCTCCTCCATCTTCGGCACCGACGAGCAGACGAAGGAGTGGCTCGCCAAGTTCGACCGCGAGGACGAGTACGTCGACCTCCAGCCCGACGCAGACGCGGAGTACGCCGACGAGATCGTCGTCGACCTCTCCGACCTCGAACCGCTCGTCGCGGCCCCGTCCATGCCGGACAAGGTCGTGCCGGTCCGCGAGGTCGAGGGCACCCAGGTCGAGCAGGTCATCATCGGCTCCTGTACGAACGGTGCGTACGAGGACATCCTGCCCGCCGCGAAGATGCTCGAAGGCCGCGAGGTCAACAAGGGCACGGAGATGATCATCGCGCCCGGCAGCAAGCAGGCGAGCGAGATGCTCGCCCGCGAGGGCTGGACGGCCGAACTCATGGCCGCCGGCGTGAACTTCAGTGAGGCGACCTGTGGGGCGTGTATCGGTATCGGTCACGTGCCCGCCTCCGACTCCGTCTCACTCCGGACGTTCAACCGGAACTTCGAGGGTCGCAGTGGGATCGAGGACGACTCCGTCTTCCTCTGCAGCCCCGAGGTCGCCACGGCCGCGGCGATCAAGGGCGAGATCATCGACCCACGGGACCTCGCCGACGAACTCGGCGACCTCGAGGACCCCGGCTTCGAACTCGCCGAGAACTACTCCGGCGGGTACGGCGCGAACGACGCCGACATCATCACGCCCGAGGAAGCCATCGACGACGAGCTCATCAAGGGCCCGAACATCAAGGAGATCCCGCTGATGGATCCCCTCGAGTCCGAGCTCAAGGGGTCGAACCTCCTCAAGATGGGGGACAACATCACGACCGACCACATCACGCCCGCCAACGCGGAGGCCCTGATGTACCGGTCGAACATCCCCGAGTACGCGAAGTTCACCCTCACCCGGGTCGACGAGACGTTCCCCGAGCGCGCGAAGGAGGCCGACGGCGGCGTCCTCGTCGCCGGCGAGAACTACGGCCAGGGCAGTTCGCGTGAACACGCCGCGCTCTGTCCGATGTACCTCGGTATCGAGGCCGTGCTCGCACAGAGCTTCGCCCGCATCCACAAGGCGAACTTGTTCAACTTCGGCCTCGTCCCCCTCGTCATCGACGAGGACACCTACGAGAAGATCGAGCAGGGCGACGACATCGAGATCGTCGACGACGTCGCCGAAGCCGTCAAGTCCGGCCAGGAGGCGTTCACGGTCCGCGTGAACGACGACTGGGAGGCCACGGCACAGCTGAAGGCGTCCGAGCGCGAACGCGAGATCCTCGCCGCCGGCGGGAAGCTCTCCCTCACGAAGCAGCAGCACGAGGAGGGCAGCGGCCCGGCCACTCCGGCTGACGACTAGCGACCCGAAACACACCTTCTCGCTTCTTTCACCGCGTGGAGCGGCTGCACTCCCCAAACCCCTGATTTCGGGCGCGCAGGGCGCGTGGAACTGTCGTCAGGACTTTACTCCCGCCTCGCGTAGCTCTCGTCGTGACGGCGATCGAGCGCGCCGACCACGGGGGGACCATCCGGCGGGCCGTCCAGGCCGACCTCCTGGACGTCTACCGGATCGAGAAGCTGGTGTTCGACCAGCCGTGGCCCTTCTCCGCGTTCGAACGCTACGTCGGCGAACCCGGTTTCCTGGTACGTGAGCGACCACAGGGCGCCGACGGCCTCGACGACAACCCGCTCCTCGGGTACGTCGTCGCCGACGCCATCCCGAACCACGCCCGACCGCTCGGCCACATAAAGGACATCGCCGTCCACCCCGCCGCCCAGGGCCAGGGCATCGGCCGCGAACTCCTTCGACGCGGACTCGACGCACTCGCCGCCCAGGGCGTTCGCTCCGCGAAACTCGAGGTGCGTCGCTCGAACGACGCCGCCCTCGGGCTCTACCGCGAGTTCGGGTTCGGCGTGCTCCGCACCCTCCCGCGCTACTACTCCGACGGCGAGGACGCCTTCATCATGGTCGCGAACCTCGAAGACCGTGACGCCTATTGACGCCCACCACCGAGCACCACCCATGGGCTATGCGTGTCCGGTCTGCGGCGCCGACCAGCCAGACGGCGAACACCTCGCCAACCACGTCGCGTTCACGGCGATGCTCCACAGCGACGACCACGAGGACTGGCTCGACGACCACGTCGAGGGCTGGGCCGACATGAACCCCGACACGCTCGCACCCGAACTCGTCCCGCACGCCCCCGAGACCGACACCGAACTCACGACCGACGAGGGCGCCCACCCGCACGGCGTCGAAGGTGAACTCTCCCAGCACGGCGGCTACGGCCGCGACTCGCTCTCCGGCGACCAGCAGGCCGTCCTCGAGGAGGCCCAGGAACTCACGAAGCAGATGTACGGCCTCGACGATACCGAGGACCCCGACGAGAACAGCGGGAGCGACACAGCGTCGGACTCCGAAAGCCAGTAGGCGCCGCCCCGCCACGCATCACGCATGAACGAGCGAGGCTTCCTGGCGCCCGACACCCGCGAGGACCTGCAGGCCACCTTCGAGTCGGTCGGTCCCGCCGCACAGACCGTGACGAAGGCGGTCGCGAAGGCGATGGGCATGGAGCGCGACGAGTACCAGGACCGCGTCACCGGCGACGTCGTCGCCACCGCACGCGACGCCATGTTCGCCGAACTCCTCCAGGTCTTCACGGGTACTCGCGAGGAGTACGCAGACTGGGTCGCCGACCATCCCGAATTCGTCGAGGACCGTCACGGCAGCGACGACGTCGAGAACGTCGCCTGGCACCCGATCCACCCGACCGACACCGTCGTCGTGGCGACCTTCCAGAACGAACCCGACGCCGCCGTCAGCACCCTCCGCCGCATCACCTTCGGCGGGCACTACCGAGAGCTCCTCGATTAGGGACTTCGTACCACGGCCGACCAACACTTTTTGCGGCCGGCCTGGACTTCTGGAGCATGCCCGAGTTCGTCACCCCGCCACCGATTCGCGCGGGCGACCAGGTCGCTATCGTCGCCCCGGCCTCGAACCCCAGCACGGAGGTCCCGCACGTCCTCGACTGCGCCGAGCGCAGACTCCGCGACATCTTCGACGTCGAACCCGTCCGATTCCCGACCGCCGAACGCGACAACGACTGGCTCTACGACCACCCCGAAGCGCGTGCCGCGGACGTCCACGACGCCTTCCGCGACCCCGACATCACTGGCGTCTTCGCCATCCTCGGCGGCAACGACCAGATCCGCATCCTCCGACACCTCGACCCCGCGGTCCTCCGCGAGCACCCGACGCGGTTCTTCGGGTCGAGCGACAACACCCACCTCCACACCGAACTCTGGAAGCAGGGCGTCCCGTCGTTCTACGGCGGGAACCTCATGACCGACGTCGCCGTCCCCGGGGCGCTCCCGGACTACAACGAGACCAGCATCACCCGCGCCATGGAACGCGACGAACTGGGCGTCCTCCCGACGAGCGCCGAGTTCACCGATCAGGACCTCGACTGGCACGACCCCGAGAACATCGACCGAACCCCCGAGTACGAACCAAACAGCGGACCGTTCTGGCGGGGCGGCGACCAGCCCGCCCGCGGCCGCCTCTGGGGTGGCTGCCTCGAGGTCCTCGACACGATCCTCGCCGCAGACAACGCCCCGCCGCTCGACGACCTCGAGGACGTCGTGCTCTGCCTGGAGACGAGCGAGGAGCTCCCCGGCCCCGCCGAAGTCCAGCGCTTCCTCCTCGGACTCGGCGAACGCGGCATCCTCGACCAGGCGAGCGCGGTCCTGGTGGGGCGACCCAAGGCTCGTTCCCACCTCGTCGAGAAGCCTGCCGACGAACGCGAGGCGCATCGCCAGGCTCAGTATGACACCGTCACCCGAATCGTCGCCGAGTACGCCCCGACCATTCCCGTCGTCTGCGGCCTCGACCTCGGCCACACCACGCCCACGTTCCCGCTCCCACTCGGCGCCGAGACCACCGTCGACCCCGACACCGAACGAATCGAATTCCACTGACGACGCGCGAGAACCGGCGTCTGGCGGTCGACCATCTAGTCGGAGTCGAAACACCCGAGACGCAGGCGGTCGTCCGAGACGACAATGGACCCCCGCGAGCACGACTGGCCGGTCCTCGAATCCGCCGCCGAGTACGAGACACCGTGGTATACCGGTGGGTATGACCGCGTCGAGCAGCCCGATGGCTCCGAGAAGGACTACTACTGGGCCGACCTCCCGCCCGCGGCCGTCGTCATCGCGGTCGACGACGGCGACATCCTCTTCGTGAACCAGTACCGCCCCGTGATCCGCGAGCACTGCCGGGAACTTCCCGCGGGCATCGTCGAGGACGACGAATCCTTCGAGGAAGCCGCCGCCCGCGAACTCGCCGAGGAGACCGGGTTCTATCCGAACGAGACCGAACTCCTGCAGCGAGTCAACGCCTCGACCGGCGTCCTCCGCCACGAACGCGGCTTCGTCTACGCGAGCGACCTCGAACGCGACGAACGCGACCTCGACAACAACGAGTTCCTCACCGTCGACCGCGTCCCCGTGGAGGACGTCCTCGGCGTCGCTCGGGAACAGCCAGCGAACGACTCCACTGTCGAAGGTGTGCTCCTCGCACGCGCAGACGGCTACCTCTAGTGATCGTCGGATTCGGCTAGGTCATCATCCCGCCCTGCTCGCTGGAGCCGCCAGCCGGCAGCGGCGAGCATCGGGTCCTCGCCGTCCGGCTCTTCGTCGGCCGCCCCATCCTGCTGCATCGGCGCCAGGACGTGTTCGTAGTCACGGTCTCGGGTCATGTCAACTAGCACCACGGACGCTGGCGGGTTAGGTGCTTCGGCGGACGCGGCCCTTAAGGGAGACCGACCCCTGCAAACGGGTATGGACGGCGAGATCGCTCCTGCGGAACTCCAGGACCTCCTCGACGGCGGTGAGACGGACCTCCGGATCGTCGACATCCGGAACCCCCCGGCGTTCGAGCGCGGCCACATCCCCGGGAGCACCAACATCCCCTTCCCCCGACTCCCGAACATGGTGCAGCAGCTCGACGGCGCGGAGCGCGTCATCACCGTCTGCCCACACGGCGAATCCAGCGTCCAAGCCGCCCGCCTCATCGCGTCCTACGAGGGCCTCGATGACGACGCCCAGATCGAGAGCCTCGCCGGCGGCCTCCGCGACTGGGACGGCGACTTGGACACCGGTCCCGCGGATGACGGCGATGCCACTACCGAAGCGGACGAAGGCCCGGCCTCCCCGTTTTAAATCCGGACCGTCAACTCACAGTTCGCATTTTGGCTTGCACGTGGTGCGTTCGAGAGCCCCCGACCTCTCGCAAATCGCAGCGTGGCACACCACGGGATTTCGCGCTCCACGCTGCGACGACTGTTACGTCACACCCCCATTTCGCCGCGCTCTGCTATTTGAACCTTCACTCGACCCCGATATCTTCTGAAATTGTTGGATATCTCGCGAAATAGCTGGTTTCGTAGTGAAATAGCGAATTTCAGAAATTATCGGCCGTTTTCAAGAGATATAGGCCAATTTCGGAAAATATGGCGCTATTTCAGGAAATGTGATTACCAGGTGGAAACACCATTCGACCAATCCACGTCGCAAGCATCCGCGAGACGAGTGGTCCGGAGGCCCCGGAAGTCTCGCGGTTCACGCGCGCCGGAGGCGCGCGGCCGACGACCGACTAACGCAGGCCGGAGTTGCCGAGTTTGCTCGGCAGCACGCCGGACCACTCGGTCCGGCGGAGGCATGCGGCTGGAGGGAGGCGTGCTTTTAGTGCAGGTTTTGCAAGCGAGCGGCTGAAAGCCGCGAGCGTCGGTCGAAAGACGCTTCGCGTCTTTCGTGATCACGAGAGAGCTCCGCTCACTCGAACGACAGCAAAAAGTGCGCGGGTAAAACGGTCCGTTAGGCCACGTTGAAGCCTTTCTCCTCGAGGAATCCTTCCACCCGCCCGCGGTGGTTGCCCTGGAGTTCGATGGAGCCGTCTTCGACGGTGCCGCCGCAGGCGAACTTGCTCTTCAGATCCGAGCTGAGGCTGTCGAGGTCGACGTCCTTGGGGTCGAATCCTTCGATGACGGTCACTTCCTTTCCGTAGCGGCGCTCGTCGATGCGGATGTTGATTTGCTGGGACTCTTTGGCGACGTCTTCGCAGACGCAGAGTTCCTCGGGCAATCCGCACGTCGAGCAGACTTCCGACATTACGCTTTGGGGTACGGACAGGACCTATTAAACACTGTCGCCGCGTCCGAGGCTGGCGATTCTGGCGGTTTCGGACGCGTACTGTTTGGCGAGGTGTGTGGCGCGCTGTGCGTCCTCGGTGGTGGCGGTGTCGCGGTACCGGGCGAGTTCGCGGAGGGCGGCGACCCGACGGGCTGGTTGTGGGGCATCGATGGCGTCGAGGTACTCGCGGATGGTCTCGCCGTCGCGGCGTGGGCGGTGCTGGTGGGCGAGGACGTGCGCGACGCGCTGGTAGGCGCCGTCGATGCGTTCGGCGGGGGTGCCGCGTGGCGTGGTGTGGAGCCAGAGGGCGCGGTAGGCGCGGGTGGGGAGACCGCTGCGGCGGAGGCCGGCGAGGAGGCCGGCGCCGAGGACCGTCCAGAGCGTGAGGGTCTCGGGGCCGGGGAGTGTGGGGATGAGCCCGGAGCCGCCCTGGCCGCTGGCGGGGTCGGTGACGCTGCCCGCGGTGGTGTTCGTGGTGTTCGTCGAGTTGTTCAGGGCGCCGGGGCTCGCAATCTCGTCGGGGCCGGCGATGCGGCCGCCGACGCGGATGGGCGTCGTCGTGGTGGACGAGTTGGGTGTGGTCGCGTCGTCGGAGCCGTTCACGGTCTCCGGTGGGCTCCAGGTGCCGTTCTGGCTGCCGGCGGCGTCCACGCCCTCGACGCCCTGCTGGCGGGCGCTGGAGACGATGCTCGATTCCTCGCTGGCGCGCTCGGAACCGGGCGTCGGGTCGAAGCGCACCCAGCCGACGTCGGGGAAGTAGACCTCGACCCAGGCGTGGCTGTTGACGCCGCGGACGACCCACTCGTTCTCGGCGACGCGCTGACCCTCGGTGTACCCGGTGACGAAGCGCGCGGGGACGCCCTCGGAGCGGAGCATCACGACCATCGCGCTGGCGTAGTAGGTGCAGTAGCCGGTGTTCCGTTCGAAGAGGAAGCTGTCGACGACGTTCCCATTCGGCGCTGGTGCGTCGAGCGAGTACTCCTTGTTCGCTTCGAGCCACTGCTCGATGGCGACCGCCTTGGCGTAGGGCGTCTCCGCGTCGCTGGTGACGTTCGCGGAGAGGTCGCGGACGCGCTGGGTGGCGGCGGGGGCGTCGAGGTAGTGCTTGTGGATCGTGGCGGGGTAGTCGGCGCCTGCGGTCCGGAGCGCGAGGCGCGTGGTGACCGGGACCTCGCTCTGGACGGTGTAGGTGTCGTTCGCCTGGATGGTCTCCCGGGGGACGTAGTCGCCGAAGCCGGTTCGGGCTGCGTCGATGCCGTCGACGTCGACGGGGCTGGCGGCGGCCGGCACGGCGTCGAGGGTTCGTTTCGCCGTGACCTGCTGCGTGACGGTCCGGGTCGTTCCGGCGGGGCCGCCACCGAAGTCGTCGCCGCCTGTCGGGTTTCCGGTTCGGACCCAGCCGTCGCCGACGTAGCGGTCGTAGGCCGCGACACGCCAGTACTGGGGTTCCTCGCTCTGCACGACGAACTGGACCTTCGGGGAGAGCGAGATGCTCCCGCCGATGCCGATGGAGTCGTCGGCGCTGACGAGGCTGCCAGGGGCGCTGCTCTGCGGGAGGAGGGGTGAGCGTCCGCCGGGGACGGCGGTGACGCTGGCGCTCGCGACCACCATGACTGCGAGGACGACCGCGACGAGTTCGAGGTGCCGTCGGGAGCCGCCGTACTGGCCCAGGGTGGAGAACGCGATGGTCCCTGTTGCGCCGAGGACACCGACGAGCGTGCCGACGGCACCGCTGTCGCCGGTGAGGACGAAGAAGCCGAGCATGCCGGCGCCGATGGTGGCGGCCCGGACGTACTCGCGGCGGGCGCCGAAGTACCACGCGAGGAAGGTCGGGCCGGGGGCGACGGCGAGTGCCCAGTGACCGGCGGCGGGCAGGCGGAGGATGGGGAACCCGGTGAGGAGCGCGACCATGTCCTTGATGACGCGGCCGACCGAGAGCGCCTCGATGTACGCCTGCGGGACGGTCGAGAGGTAGACGGCGAGGCCGGCGGCGAGGATGACCACGGCGACGACGGTCGCCTGGACGTGGCTCAGCGGCCGGGCCGCGACGGCGACGAGGACGGCGAGCGTGACGAGCACGACGAACTCGTTCCTGGTGCCGGCGACGTCGGTAACGTGGTAGAGGACGGCGAGGCTGGCGGCGGAGCACGCAGCGAGCGACGTGAGCGCGGCAGCGTCCCACTCGTCGAATTCGGGGCGTGAGAGGCCGAGTCGACCGACGGCACGGGTCGCGGTGCTCATCGGTCCACCTCGCTGTTCGTTCCCGAATCCCGGCAAGCCGACGTCATGCCGTCACCCCGCTCGTGGTGTCGAGGAGTTCGGCGTACCGGCGCCGGTCGGTGCCGATGGCGACTTCGACGTGTTCGCCGGTCTCTGGAGCGGTAACGTGGATGTCGGCGTTCTCACGGTGGCGCCGTCGGACGCCGCCACGGTCGAGGCGGGCGAGTGTCTCGAGGACGCGCCGGCGGTGCGGGTCGCCGTTCCCAGCGGGGATGACGCCGTCCGCGGTGACCACCTCGACGGCGAGGCCGTTGTCGAGCAGGTGGGCGACGATGCTCGCGGTCGCCTCGGCGACGCCGTCCGCCCGGGGGCCGAGGGCTTCGGCGACGACGGTCACGTGATTGCTCGCGCCCTCGCCGGCGTACTCGGTCACGGCGAGGCCGCCGGGCTGTTTCGCGCTCGCCTTCCAGTTCACGTCCCGAAGCGGGTCGCCCGGGCGGTACTCGCGCACGCCGTCGAAGTGTTCGCGTTCGTTCGTGATGCCGATGTAGCCCTCGAGGAGGGTGGCGGTGTGGCCGAGCGGGTGCACGCGGGGGTAGACCGTGACGCGCTGGGTGCGGTGGTCGTGGACGGTGCGCGTCCACAGCCCGAGCGGGTCGACGATGCTCACCGTCGCGGGGCCGATGGTGTGGACGCCGCGCTCGCGGAGCGTGACGTCGTAGGCCGTCCAGCCGGCGTCGGTGGTGACGTGCTCGACGGGGTCGCCGCGGAGGCCGGTGGCGAGGGAGTCCTCGATCCGGGCGGGCACTCGACGGTTCGCGTTCGTGAGTCGGCGGCGGACGGTGCGTTCCTCGCCCTGGTGGCCGTACTCGGGGGCCTCACGTTCGAGTCGCGGGTCGCGGAGGGTGGCGACGTAGACGCCCGTGGCGGCGAGGAGGGCGGCGGCTGGCACGACGACGGCGTTGAGGTTCCGGCCGCCGAAGAGATGCCCCATCGCGAACCCGAGCACGACGACGAGGAGGACGACCTGACCACGCCGCGTGAGCGACGGAACGGCCGTCATTCCGGGTCGACAGCGTCCATCGCGCGGCCGACGACGGTGCTGGCGGGCTCGCCGCCGAGGGTCCCGCCGGGGTCGGCACGGATTCTGTGGGCGAAGACCGCCGGGGCTTCGGCCTTCACGTCGTCTGGCACGACGTAGTCGCGGTCGTCGAGGATGGCGCGACCCTGTGCGGCCCGGAGGAGCGCGATGGTTCCCCGGGGGCTCACGCCGAGCGCCGCACGGTTCCGGGTGTATTCGGAGAGTCGGGCGGCGTAGCGCTGGACGGGTTCGGTCACCTTCACGTCGGCCGCGGCGGCGCGGGCCTGCTGGAGTTCGTCGACGGTCGCGACGGGTTCGACGGCGTCGATAGGGTGGCCGCCGACGACCCGGGAGAGTACCTCGACCTCTTCGTCGAGGTCCGGGTAGCCGATGCTCACCTTCTTCGTGAACCGGTCGAGTTCGGCGACCGGGAGTTCGAACGTCCGGTCGCGTTCGACCGCGTTCTGAGTCGCGATGACCATGAACGGGTCCGGGAGGCGTCGCGTCTCGCCGTCGCTCGTGACCTGTCCTTCCTCCATCGCCTCCAGGAGGGCGGACTGGGTCTTCGGCGGCGCGCGGTTGATCTCGTCGGCGAGCACGACGTTCGCGAAGATGGGGCCTGCCTGGAACTCGAACTCGCGGGTCTTCTCGTTGAAGACGTTCACGCCCGTGACGTCCGTCGGAAGGAGGTCTGGCGTGAACTGGACGCGCCGGAAGTCGCCGTCGACGCTTCCCGCGAGCGCGCGGGCGAGCATCGTCTTCCCGACGCCGGGTACGTCCTCGAGGAGGAGATGGCCGCGGCCGAGGACGGTGGTGACGACGTGCTCGATGGTGGTTCGTTTTCCGACGATGACCGTGCCGACGTTCTCGATGACGTCTCGGGCGAGCGCGCCAGCCTCCTCGACGGGGAGCGGTGTGGGCTCGGGCGCCGCCTGCTCGCGGGGATCGCTCACGTGATTCATTGGTGGATGCCTGGGCCGCAGACGTTGCCGTCCCCTTGGCGGTGCAAGCTTAGTATGCTTGTTGGTAACTACCACGACCGCTGGTTCTAGAAGGAAGCTCATTCGATCCACAGATTCCGCACGAACAGCGGCCTGCGGCGCTCTCACTAGAGTGCTCGTTCGATGGCCGTCCCCACTCGACCCTCACTCGTTCGGCGTCCGCTCCCAGTCCACGCAGTCCCCGCACACGAACCCCGCGTCGGTGCGCCACCGTCGCGTCACCGATTCGCCACAGGACTCGCACGCTGACCCCTCCGGCGACCACGCGAACGTCGTCACCGCCCGCTCCGTGACCCCCTCCCGATCGACGGAGTCACTAGCAGCCACCTCGTCATCGACGGAATCCGCTTCGGTGTCGCCGTCGGCGTCCAGCACCCCTTCGTCTGCTTCCGTGGGCTCGCCGTCAGACGGTTCGTCGGGTTCGTCGTCGGGCGTGACGAACGCGTCGAGGGTGGCGTCGCGCTCTGGCACGGACGGGGATTTCGCCGCAGGAACCATAACCGTCCCGGACACCGGCGCGTTGGCCAGCGCGTGGAATCCGTCGCGCTGGCCGCTGGCTACTGGCGAAAATCGTCGCATCCCGGCACACTCAAGGGTGCTGCGACGCGACGCTCTCGTATGGTCTGGGTCATCGATAACGTCGTTACGATGGTGGAGCAGTTCAGCGCAGTCGCGATGAGCGACCCGGTTTCGGCCGTCCTCATGACGCTTGGCGGTCTCCTCACCGGGTTCGCCGCACTGTTCTTCGGCTACATCGCTGCGCGCGGCCTGCTCGACGTCGTCCTTCCCGACGTCAGCAGCCAGCCACCGCAGGCCGGCCACTGAACGTCTCCGTCACCGATCTTCTGCCTCGTCGAACGCCGCCGAAACGAGTGGGATCGCCGTCTCGCGGTCCGGACCGAGGGGTGAGCCCGCGACGACACCGTCGACGTACTCGTCGAAGGCCGCGAAGCGTTCGGCGACGTCCATGGACGTGCCCGCGACGGCGAACGCGTCCAGCATCGCGTCAGTCACGCGGCCCGCGGCCTCGCCGTAGTCTCCGGCTTCGATCGCCTCACCGACCCGTTCGGCGGCGGCCTGGTCGATGTCGTGGCGCTCGAGGACCGGTGGTGCGGCGCCGGCGGTGATGAATGCCACCGGCGGCCGGGCCGCCGTCCTCGCCGCCTCCGCGTCTTCGTCGACGCTCACGCTCGCGAACACGAAGAACTCGAAGTCCCCGCGTTCGTCGGGGCGGTCGGCCAGCCCCTGCTCGACCTGGGTCGCGGCCCACTCGACGTCGGCCGGGTGGCTGGCGTTGTAGAGCACGCCGTCGGCGTGTTTCGCGCTCATGCGGAGCATGTGGGGGCCCTGCGCGCCGACGTAGACCGGGATGTCGTATGGCCCGTGGTTGAGGCCGGCGTCGTGGGCCTCGAAGGTGCCATCGTGGTCGACCCGATTTCCGGTCCAGAGGTCCTGTGCGACCTTGAAGGACTCCAGGACGCGCCGGAGCGGTCGGTCGCGCTCGACGCCGAGATTCCTGAGTGTGGACTTGTCCCCTGCGCCGATGCCGTAGAGGGCGCGGCCGTCGCTCACCTCGTCGAGGGTCGCGACCTGGCTCGCGAGTTTCACGGGGTGGGTCTCGTAGGGGTTCGCGACGCCCGGCCCGAGCAGGATGTCGTCGGTCACGCTCGCCATCTCGGTCAGGGCGATGATTGGGTCGCGGTTGAAGTAGTGACCGGACGCGAACGCGGCGTCGAAGCCGGCGGCCTCGGCGCGTTCGGCGAGTGCGACGACCTCGGAGACGGGGTCCTCCGGCGTCAGCTCGATACCTCGCCGGATTCCGGCAGTCTCGGGGTCCTCGTCGTCATCCATCGTACTCCCACCCCCGGAGCGCCTGCCGCACGAAGTCGGAATCCAGATCGCGGAACAGGTTGTCGCTGCCCTCGTGGTCGCCGAACGCCCAGTCTCGGATCACGACGACGGGGGTGCCGGCGTCGCCCTCGCCGGTCACGAGGTTCGCGGTGGCGGCGAGTTCGTCGACGACCGCTTCGACCGTCACTTCGAGTTCGTGACCGTCGCGGTCCCGCTCGCCACGCCAGTCGCGGCTCGCCGGCATGCCCGCCCAGCCGATCGCGACGCCGCGCTGGCCGTGGCGGAACGGTCGGCCGGAGGTGTCCGTGACGACGACGGGCACGTCGATACCCGTCAGTTCCAGCAGGCCGTCGCGAATCTGGCGGGCGGACCGGGTCGGGTTCCTGGGCAGGAGCAGGAGTTCCGCACCGCCGGTGTTCGACCGGTCGATGCCGGCGTTGACGCCGACGTGACCGAACCGCGTCTCGGTGAGGAGGAACGGCTCGGCCATCACGACGTCGGTCGACTCCTCGAGGACGGCCTGGGCGAACCGCGGGTCCTTCTCGTCGCCCGTGATGTACGCCAGTCGGCTGGCGATCTCCTTCGCCCGGGGGCCGGCAGGGAAGTCCTCGAGGCTCGCGGTACGACCCTCGGCCTTCGAGACGACCGTGCTCGCGACACAGACGACGTCGCCATCCTGCAGGTCGGCGCGGTCCTCGACGATGGCCGCGAGGTCGTCGCCCGCGCGGACCTCCGGCACCCCCTCGACGGCGAACGCGTGCATGGCGAGAGATTCTGGATGACGCGTAAAAGTGTCGACGGTACCGGCCGAGTTGGACGCCGTCTCGACCGGCCGGTGAACGTGGCGGCGAACCGGGACTATTCGCGGTGGACGGTCACGTCGAGGTCGCCGTCCGCGACGTCGGTGACCAGCATCGTCGCCTCGTCGGCGGGGTCGGCGCCCGTGCAGCTCCCCGGATTGAGAAGGCGGACGCCCTCGTGGGTGTCGTCGAGGAGGCTGTGGGTGTGGCCACAGAGCCCGACCGCATCCTCACCGCCGGCCTGTCGAGCCGTCTCGGCGACGAGTTCGAGGTAGCTCTCCATGTCGGTCGCCCCGGTCCCGTGCACGGCGGCGAACGTGACGCCGCCGAGTTCGACGGTCGCGGTCTCCGGGAGGCCGAGCCCCTCGGGGTCCATGTTCCCCTTCACGGCCGTGAACGCGTCCTCGTCGACCAGGTCGACGACCGCCTCGTAGCCCTCGCGGGAGTCGAAGTCGCCGACGTGGATGGTATGGTCGGCGTCGCTGACCGCCTCCCCGACGAACCCTGGAATCGCGGTCTCACGGGAGGGCACGTGCGTGTCGCTGATGATAGCAACCTGCATCGCACCAACGTCACGGGGCTGTCAGGAAAAGCGTTCCGGGGACACACCCCCAGGCGACCCCGACCGGGCGCCAGATTCGCGGACAGCCGAGGCAGACCGTACCTTGAAGCCAGCCCCGACCGACGCCCCGGTATGGACGAGGTGCACGTGGTCACAGCCTTCCTCCGGCAGGGACCGGACGTCCTGCTCGTCCGCCGCAGCGACGCCGTCGGGACGTACCCGGGAGCGTGGGGTGGCGTCTCGGGCTACGCCGAGGCCAACCCCGACGACCAGGTCCGCGTCGAGATCCGGGAGGAGACCGGGTTCGACGCCGCCGACCGAACGTTCGTCCGGGCCGGTGACCCCGTCACGATCGACGACACGCTCCCCGACGGCACCCGGCGGCGGTGGGTCGTCCACCCGTACCTCTTCGACGTCGCGGCCCGCGACGTCACGCCGAACGAGGAGCTCGCCACGACGACGTGGCTCCCGCCCACCGCCATCCACGACCCGGGCCGTGACACCGTGCCGGGCCTCTGGACCGCCTACGACCGTGTCCGCCCCACGCTCGAGACCGTCCGCGACGATCACGACCACGGGTCGGCGTGGCTCTCGCTTCGGGCGCTCGACGTGCTGCGGGACGAGGCTGCGCTGTCAAGCGACCCCACCGAAGTCACCGCGGTCGCGCGAGCCCTCCTGGACGCCCGACCCGACATGGTCGTCCTCCGGAACCGGGTGAATCGGGCGATGGCCGACGCAACCGACGCCGGCGACTGGACGCCCGACGACGTCGCCACCACCGCCACCGAGACCGCGCGGACGGCGGCGTCCGCCGATACGACGGCCGCGATGAACGCCGCACCACTCCTCGATGGCGCGACCGTCGCGACGCACTCCCGCTCGGGCACCGTGGAGGACGCACTCAGCCGTGCCGACCCGGACGGCGTCGTGCTGTCGGAGGCTCGTCCGGGCCGTGAGGGCGTCACGGTTGCCGAATCGTTCGCGTCGACGGGCCTCGACGTCACCATCACCTCCGACGCGAACCTCCCGACGGCGGCGACAGGCTGCGACCTCGTCCTCGTCGGTGCCGACGCCGTGACCCCGGCCGGCGCCCTCGTGAACAAGGTCGGCACCCGGTCACTCGCCCGGTGCGCCACCGACGCCGACCGACCCGTCTACGTCGTCTGCGCAGCCGACAAGGTCGCCCCAGGCCCCATCACGCCGACGGAGCAGGCCCCGCCTGACGCGCTCTACGACGGCGCCGCCGACGTCGAGATCGAGAACCCTCGCTTCGACATGACGCCGGCCAGCGACCTCGACGGTATCGTGACCGAGGCCGGTCTCCTCACCGCCGACGACGTCCGGGCACGCGCGACCGTACACCGCCAACTCGCCGACTGGACCCAGCACGTCGACTGACGCCCGCACTCGAGCAGGGCACGGGGGCGGAGTGAAACCCCTTAATACGGGACCCTCGTACCGTGTTCGTGGGCGACGGTGACGACGTGTTACCCCCTCCGAGCCCCTTGTGACGAGGACCTATCCTCCGAGTCGCCCCATTCAGTCCGCTGCGGAGCGACCGCTCGGGTTCCAGTACCCGAACATTGAATCCGGTCCTCCGGGTAGACCGTCCTATGGACGTCGAACACCTCGGAGTTCACGCGTCGGTGGGCGCGGTGTTCCCACCGGATGCGCTGGTCGCGGAACTCGAATCGATCGACCCGGACGTGCACGTCGTCGAGACGGCCGCGGAACTGGCCGAGGTCGACGCCGTCGTGACGTTCGCGCACGACGACGCGTTCCTCGAGCACGTCGGCTGGGTGCACTCGATCCAGGCCGGCTACGATCGCTTCCCGCTCGACGCGTTCGAGTCCCACGGCGTCGTCCTCACGAACTCGAGTGGCATCCACTCGGCGAGCGTCGGGGAGACCGTCGCGGGCTACATGCTCTCCTTCGCCCGACGGCTCCACGACTACCGCGACGCCCAGGCAGCCATCGACTGGAACCGGCCCGACTGGGACGCCCCCTTCACGCTCTTCGACGAACCCATCACCATCGTCGGCCTCGGCGCCCTCGGGCAGGGCGTCGCCCGACGAGCGGACGGCCTCGGCATGCGCGTCTCAGGCGTCCGCCGCAAACCCGTTCGCGTCCCCCACACGCGCGAGGTCTACACCCCGGACGCCCTCCACGACGCCATCTCGGACGCCCGGTTCGTCGTCGTGACGCTCCCGCTCACAGACGCCACCGATGGCCTGTTCGGCCCCGCCGAGTTCGCGGCGATGCGGGACGACGCGTACTTCATCAACGTCGGCCGCGGCGGCGTCCACCAGGAGGACGCCCTCACCACCGCCCTCCAGGAGGACGCCCTCGCCGGCGCTGCCCTCGACGTCTTCGAAGAGGAACCACTCCCCGCCAGCAGCCCACTCTGGGAGCTGGACGACGTCATCGTCACACCCCACGCCGCCGCTGCCGACCGCAACTACCACGTCGACATCGCCGCCCTCGTCCGGGCCAACGTCCAGCACGCCATGGCGGACGAAGGCTACGTCAACCGCATCGTCTAGGCTCCGGTCGACGGCCGGGACGACAAGCCGCTCAGTTCGTGAAGAACTTCTTCAGGTCGTCGCGTTTCGCGTCCCCGAGGTGGGACTGCATGGCGTCGTTGAACGACGAGACCTGGCCCTTCTTCGCACTGATGGGTGCGATGGTGTCCTGCCACTGCTTCCACGGTGGGAGGAGGCCGAGTCGGTCCGCGATCTCGTCGAGGCGTTCGTCGCGGTCGTCGACCTTGTCCATCTTGTTCACGGCGACAACGGTCGGGATATCGAGCTCGCGGAGGAAGTGGAAGAGTTCGACGTCGTGTGGGATCTCGTCCTCGCCGGAGTGCCGGTCGATGATGTCGACGGCCGCCTTCCCGTCCAGCACGAGCACGCCGACCATGATGTTGTCCGCGTACTCCTCGACGTACCGGACGACGTCGGTCTTGATCTGCTCGCGGCGGTCCTCGCCCACACCCGCCATGAATCCGAATCCGGGCAGGTCGGATACCATGAAGTCCTCGCTCGACCAGTCGAAGTGGTTGGGCTTCCGGGTGACCCCGGGTTTCTGTCCCGTGGGGACCTTGTGACCGGTGATCTCCCGCATCAGCGTCGACTTCCCGACGTTCGACCGGCCGACGAGCACGACCTCGTCCTCGCGGTCCGGTCGGTCCTCGAACATACCCGTGGTAGCCGGCCGAGTCGGTTAAGCATCACGTCACGACCCCGTCCTTCCGCCGTGTAGCTGCCGGTCCCGATAACCAAAACCCGCCTTTCACTCTACGGTGGGGTTATCGCCTCACCACGCGTCGGTCAGGGTATGCGCAAGCAGATCCTCGCAACGATCGCACTCGTCCTCCTGGTCGTGACCGCCGGCTGTGTCGGCGGTTCGACGGCGCTCGCGGCCCCCGGGAGTTCCGACAGCACCGACTCGCGAACCGTCACCGTCTCCGCCACGGGCGAGGCGAGCGCGACCGCAGACATCGCCACCATCCACGTGTCCGTCGAGGCGGAGGCCGCAGACGCGAACACCGCCCGCGGACAGGTCGCCGACGACGCCGAAGCCGTTCGGCAGGCCCTCCTCGATGCGGGAGTCTCGGACGACGACATCCAGACGACCCAGTACGCCATCCACCCGCAGTACGACCGGAACTCCGACGGCAAACCCACCGTCACCAGCTATCGCGCGATCCACGCCTACGAGGTCACGGTCCAGAACCCCGACGACGCGGGCAGTATGATCGACACGGCCGTGCAGGCCGGTGCCGACCGCGTGAACAGCGTCCGGTTCGGGCTCAGCGAGTCCGCCCGTGAAGAGCTCCGAGAGCAAGCCATCGAGGACGCGATGGGGAACGCGCGCAGTGACGCGCAGGCCGTCGCAACGGCCGGCGACGTCTCCCTCGGCCCCGTCCACTCGGCGTCCGTCTCGTCCCAGCCCCAGTACTTCGGCGGCGTCGAGTACGCACTCTCCGCCGGCGACGCTGCCGGAGGGAGCACGCAGCTCGACTCCGGTCCCGTCAGCGTCACCGTCCAGGTGACCGTCCGCTACCAGATCGCGTAACACCCCGACGAATCCCTCGTCGGTCGAATCCGCCCCACAGCCCAGTGCTCCGCTCGTTGTCGACCACCGGCCCCGCCGCTCCCGGTCCCGTGGTCCGCGTTCTATCCGGCCAGGAACACTTTTCTCCGTGCCACGAGTCGTGCACGCCACGACCGTCTCATGTCTCTGTCTTCCACCACCCCACCCGAGTCGTCGTCCAGCCCACTCCGCAGCATCCTCGCGGCAGTCGCGCTCACCGTCGTCGCCGTCCTCGCGTCCATGGCGGGCAGCGTCGTCCTCGCGATACCGCTGCTCGTCCTCCAGTACGACGTCACGAGCCCCGCGCTCTTCCTGGGGCTGACCGCCGCAGGCCAGCTCGTCTTCATCGGCGTCACACATCTCTACCGCCGCCGACGCGATGGCCATCCGGTCGTTCGGATCGAGGGGCTCGACGCCCGCACCACGGGTATCGCTGTCGGCGCAGCGATCCTCGCCATCCTCCTCGCGACCGCCTTCTCCCTGCTCCTCTCCACGCTCGGGCTCCTCCCGTCGAGTGTCATCGGTGAGGCCGGCATCTCGAACCCCGTGGTGTACCTCGGACTCGCGGCACTCACCGTCGTCCTCATCGCGCCCGCCGAGGAGTACCTCTTCCGGGGCGCCGTCCAGGGCCGCCTCCGCGAGACGTTCGGGCCCGTCGGCGCCGTCGTCGGCTCCAGCCTCCTCTTCGGGTCCGTCCACCTCACGAACTACTCTGGATCGGTCGCGTCCGTCGTCGCGGGCACGCTCTTGATCGCCGTCACGGGCGCCGTGCTCGGTGCCGCCTACGAGTACACGAAGAACCTCACCGTCCCGATCGTCATCCACGCGCTCTACAACGTTACGCTGCTCGGACTCGCGTACGCCACCGTCTGAGTCGGGGGCCCGCCCCGCGGACCCGTCGGCTCCAGTCACGAAGCCAGCGGACCGCACCGGGAGACGCCGGGACCGGAACCCCGACTCTATTTATCCGTCCCAGTCGTCGGTCACGGCGTGCGACTCGTCCAGGTCACGATACCGGCCGGAAAACGGGACGCGATCCTCGATGCGCTCGACCACGAGGGCATCGACTACGTCCTGAGCGAGGAGACGAGCGGTCGCGAGTTCACGGCCATCGTGTTCTTCCCCCTGCCGACGAACGCCGTCGAGCCCGTGCTCGAATCCCTCCGCGAGGCGGGCCTCGACGAACAGGCGTACACGGTCGTGCTGGACGCGAAGACCGTCGAATCAAGGAAGTTCGACGAACTCCAGGACCGGTTCGAGGAGACGGACGAATCGGACTCGCGAATCGCTCGCGAGGAGCTCGTCGCGACCGCTGCCGACCTCGCCCCGAACCTGACACCGTTCCTCCTGATGACCATCATCAGCGCCGTCGTCGCGACAGCCGGCATCCTCCTCGACTCGCCCGCAGTCGTGGTCGGCTCGATGGTCATCGCGCCCCTCATCGGACCTGCGATGGCGACCAGCGTCGGAACCGTCGTCGACGACCGCGAGATGTTCCTCCGGGGCGTCAAACTCCAGGTGATGGGGTTCGCGATGGCCGTCGCCAGCGCCGCGGGCTTCGCCGCGCTCTCACGGGGCATCCACCTCGTCCCGCCGGGGCTCGACGTCCTCGCGATCGATCAGGTCGAGGGCCGCCTCAGCCCCGACTTCCTCTCGCTCGGCGTCGCGCTCGGGGCGGGCGCTGCCGGCGCCATCAGTCTCTCGTCCGGGGTGTCGTCGGCGCTCGTGGGCGTCATGATCGCGGTCGCGCTCATCCCGCCGACCGCCGTCATCGGCATCGGCATCGCGTGGGGGCTCCCCCGGGCGGTCATCGGTGCGAGCGTCCTCGTGCTCGTGAACGTCTTCTCCATCAACCTCGCCGCGCTCGCCGTGCTCTGGTACCAGGGCTACCGGCCCGAGTCCTGGTTCCGACTCGAGGAGGCGAAAGCCGCGACGATCCGGCGGAGCGCCGTGCTCGTCACCATCGTCCTCGTCCTCTCGGTCGCCCTCGGCGCCGTCACGTACGCGAGCTTCCAGCAGGGCACCTTCGAGGAGGGGGCTCGGACCGCCGTCGAGCAAGAACTCGCTGCAGGGAACTCCGAGGCGCTGACCCTCATCGAGTTCTCCGTCGAGTACGACGACTCGCTGCCGTTCCGCCAGCCCGAACGCATCTCGGTGACAGTCGGTCGCCCCGCCCAGGGCGACTACTCGGGATTACCGACCGCCCTGCAGGAATCGATACGAGCTGAGACGGGGCGTAGCGTCGACGTACAGGTCCGATACGTCGAAATCGGAACGACCTAGGTGAGTCCAGAACCAGTGGAGAACTTGGGCCGGCGACAGCGCTGCCGTTTCCGGGCGCGGAATCAGGTTCGGGAACGAGGCTGGACCGTGACGGCGTCAGTTCCGTGACGCCGGCATGTCCGGCTCGAACCCGGTCGCCTCGGCCGCAGCGGCGAGCACGTCCTCGACGCCCTCGCCCGTCTCGACGCTCATGTAGTAGTCCGCCTCGGTGTCGGTGTCGAGGTCGCTCTTGTTACAGACGACGATGACCGGCACGTCCTGGAACTGCGCCTTGACGTCCGCGAGCAGCTCCCGCTGGTCCTCGACGGGGTAGCCGCAGGTCGCGGACGCGTCGATGAAGAACAGGATTGCGTCCGCGAGGTGCTGGACGGCGGAGACCGCCTGGCGCTCGATCTCGTTCCGCTCGTCGGCGGGGCGGTCCAGCAGTCCGGGGGTGTCGACGAGCTGGTAGCGGATGCGTTCGTGCTCGAAGTGCCCCAGCTGGATGCCCTTCGTCGTGAACGGGTACTGTGCGATCTCGTTGCTCGCGTTCGTGTTCGCGTTCACGAACGACGACTTCCCCACGTTCGGATACCCGGCGACGACGATCGCCGGCTCGTCCGGCCGAATGTCGGGCAGGTCACGGAGCGCGTCCCGCGCCTCCCCGATGTACTGCAGGTCGTCCTCGATCTGGTTGATGACACTCCCCATCCGCGCGAACGCCTGCTTCCGGACCTTCCGCGCCTCGTCCACGTTCCCCTTCGGGAGTTTGCCGATGTACTCGCGGCCCAGGCTGTGCGTCTTCTGGGACGCCCACGTCACCTGCGAGAGCGCTTCGCGGAGTCGGTTCACGTCCACGATGGCGTCCGCGAGCTCGTAGTAGAACGGATCGACCGTGTCGAAATCCGGCCACGACTGCACGACGTTGTGGAGGTTGTCGCTCAGGATGTTGGAGGACGTCTGCAGCATCGACTGCTGGGCCTCCACCCCTGTCTTCGCCCGCCCCGCCCGCGAGGCACGCGAGAACGCCTTATCGAGGAGTTCCTCCGACCGCGGCGTGGTCGGGAGGCCTTCGAAAATCATGGCCGACTATACTCGGGCGACACGTAAAAGGCCGTCTTTGTGCATCTGGTGGGTGTGACGTGGTATCTCGCGGGATCGGAGACGTCACCGCCAGAAAGCCCTCACCCGTTTCGCGCACGGTCAGAGACATATCCTCGCTTCGCTCGGATAGGGGCCGCTGACCGCACACGGTCGCCTCTGGCGACCGCGAAACGGGTTCGCCCTTTCAATCCCCCAGGGTGTCGCTCGGACGGGGATGCCGAAACTCGTCGGTTGGAACGTCTGGCGAGCGTGCCGGTTGGATAGTCGCCGAAAAACGTGGTTTGGCCGAGAAGCTATATTCCCATCGCGTCGTTCGTCGTCGCGACGCTCTCGGCGGCGTCGGCTTCCCCGAGCACGGCGCGGATGGCGTCGACGTTCTCCGGGACGACGTCGGACTCCTGGTGGATGGCCTGGAAGCAGTAGAAGTCGCTGCCTTCGAGGCTCACGGACTCCTCCCAGAGGCAGTTCTCCCAGAGGTCGCCACGTGGACGGCCCATGTCCTGGGCGTACTCCTTGAGCTGGCCGGTGCCGTCGATGTCGAGGGATGGGCTGATGCCGAGGATGCGGTCCTCGGCGGTGAGGAGTTCCCGGATGTCGTCGGCGCTTGCGGGTGGTTCTTCGAGGGTGACGTTGATGCTGTGCATGTGCATCAGGGTCGCCGGGACCTTCATCCCGAGCGTGTCGATGTCGACGTCGGGGTAGATGGTGTTCAGGTCGGGGCCGTGGTGGCTCGGAATCGTGATGGGGTTCGGGAGGATGTCGTTGATGGGGCCGCGGCCGGTCTGGCTCGGGTCGCCGCCACGACGGACGAGCGTGGCGCGGACCTTCTCGACGCCGTACTGCTCCTTCAGTGGGGAGAGCAGGCGGGCGAGACCGGTGGTGTTGCAGGAGACGACGCGGACGTGGTCCGCCCCCGTCGCGTCGTCGTAGTTCGAGCGTGCGTTGAAGGAGACGTCCGCGACATCGGCATCCTCGCCGCCCTGGTAGAGTGCGGGCGTGTCGTACTCCTCGTAGAGCTCCTTGTTCTGCGCACCGATCCCGGACGGAGTCGCGTCGACCACGACGTCGGCCTGCGCGACGAGCTCGTCGACGAGGCCAGCGGTCTCGATCCCGGCGTCCGCGAACTTGTGGGCGCGGTCCTCGATGGCGGCGTAGAGGTCGTAACCCCGGCGGCGGGCCTGCTCGGCCTCGTAGTTCGGCCGGGTCTTGGCGACGCCGACGACGTCCATATCTGGCTGGTCGCGGACCGCGTCGGCGACGCGCTTCCCGATGGTGCCGTACCCGTTGATGGCGACCCGAATCATACGCGACACTCCCCGACCCGCGCGGTTAACGGTTTCGAGAATTACGCACTGAAACTAACTCGGAGATGGGTGAATCGCCAGCCCATTCGGCAATACGTCCCTCGCTACTGGTGTGTTCCGTCGTACAGTTTGAGTATCCCAATCGCTACGAGGCACAGTATCTGGAGCCCCAGCGCCGCGTCTATGAACGCGTTCGGCAGTCCCAGTGGCCGGCCTGAGGCAAACGTCACAAGCCCGAGGCCGAGCGCGACCAACAGAAGGGTCCATTCGATCCGTTCCAGATGGGTATCGTGTACCTCCCGTATCCAAATGGCGAGGATACCCAGCGCATCCAGGATGAGGAGGCCGAGGATGGCGACGTCCACTCCGTCCATGAATTTTATCCTAATAGACATTTTATAATTTTTGCGCTGTTCAAATCGCTCTCTATAGGTGTCCGGCCCACTCGGCAAACCAGACAGACTCCCCTGGGAGGGCGGACGGCGTCGCAAAGTCTTTCGCCCGGCCGCCCAACGTCTCGGACATGAGTCTCCACGACGCGGCCGAGACCGCGGTGGTGCAGTGTCTCGGACTCGAGGCGGACGAGTCCTGTGCGATCGTCACGGACGACAAGCGCCGCGAGATCGGTGAAGCGCTCTACGACGTCGCGAGCGAGATCACCGACGATGCCGTCATCCTCCAGTACCCGCCGGGGAACCAGCACGGCGAGGAGCCCCCGAGCCCGGTCGCGGCGGCGATGCTCGACGCCGACGTCTTCCTCGCGCCGACGACGAAGAGCATCAGTCACACACGCGCCCGCGGGAACGCCTGCGCCGAGGGCGCCCGTGGCGCGACCCTCCCCGGAATCACGGAGGAGGTCTTCCTCACCGGACTGGATGCGGACTACAAGACCATCCGCCGGCACTGTGCCGACGTTCTGGCGCAGGTCGGGGACGCGGAGGAGATTCGCGTCGAAGCGCCCGCCGGGACCGACATCACGTTCCGCCCCGGCGACCGCGAGTGGCTGCAGGACACCGGGATGGTGCACGAGCCCGGCGACTTCTCGAACCTCCCCGCCGGCGAGGTCTTCGTCGCCCCCGAGCAGGCCGACGGCACGTTCGTCGTCGACGGCACGATGATGCCATACGGTCTCCTCGACGAGGGCGACACCCTCGAATTCGAGGTCGAGGACGGCTACGTCACCCACATCGACGACTCCGACATCCGGAGCCAGATCGAGGCGGCGGAGAAGCAGGTCGGCCGCGACGCATACAACCTCGCCGAACTCGGCATCGGCACGAACGTCGCCGTCACCGAACTCGTCGGCAGCGTACTCCTCGACGAGAAGGCCGCCGGCACCGTCCACATCGCCATCGGCGACGACGCCGGCATCGGCGGCGACACCGACGCCCCACTCCACCTGGACGGCATCATCCGGGAACCGACCGTCTATGCTGATGGCGAGGAAGTGGAGCTACCGCGAGCGTAGCGAGCGTCGCGGAACCTCCTCGGGTACGCGAACGGCGAAGCCGTGAGCGGCGAAGAAGTCGAATTGCCGGCGGTCAGTAACTGACGACGGCGCAATCCACGTTTTCTGCGGTTCGACCACGGTGTGCGGTCCTGGTGGATCGAAAGGGCGAGACCCGAAGGCGAGTCGCCGGAGGCGACTGGACTCGCTCGGCCACCCCTATCCGAGCGAATGCGAGGATATGTGGTCGAGCGGGCGCGTTCGGTTCGAGGGCTTTCGAGGAAGAGGACTCAACTCATCCAGCGGTTCCTCCCTTCAACTCCGCGTCCTTTTACGTCTGCGCCGGCTAAACTCTGCTATGACTATGGAAGGCGAGCGCGTGCCGGTCGCGTGCCCTGCCTGTTCGCCGGATCTCGAGACGGTGCACGAGGTCCTGACGACGGGCGGCGGGCGGGCGACCGTGCAGTGCAGTGAGTGCGGGCACACGCACAAGGTGCCGATCGAGGACGAGCGGACGGTCGAGCGGGAGGTCGTGGTGAGCCAGGATGGCGAGTCGTTCACGGCGTCCGTCGAGGTGGAGGCCGAGGAGACCGTCCGGAAGGGCGACGAGTTCATCCTCGAGACGGACGAGGCGATCATGCAGGTTCGCATCACGGACCTCGAGGTCGGGCCCGAGGAGCGCACGAGTTTCGCGCAGGCCGAGGACGTCGAGACGTTCTGGACGCGCGCGGTGGACAACGTCACCGTGAACGTCACCGTGCACCCGAAGGACGGCCAGCACGACGCGACGAAGAGCATGGAGCTCCAGCTCCCCGGCGACTACGAGTTCACCATCGGGGAGACCGAGGAGTTCGACGACCGCGAGTTCAAGATCGAGGGCATCCACGTCCGTCAGGAGGTCGTTGGTGACTACAAGTTCCAGAAGCTCGGCCACGAGGGCGACGTCGTCGAGGCGAAGGACGTGAAGCGGATCTACGGCACGGACACGAAGAAGAAGCCCTGGTCCGCCTGGTAGCGGTACAAACCTCCCGTTTCGGCGCCCTGTTTTCGATTCCCTGTTTTCGACTGCCGTTCTTCGTTCCGGCGAATGACTTACGCGCCCACCGGCTGAACCACCGGTATGGACTACCGGAGCCTGTTGCTCCTGCGCGCCGCCCGCGAGATCGGCATCATCGATGCCGTCAATACGGACGCGGCGACGGTGGCCGACGTCGCGGCCGAAACCGGGGCCTCCCAGCGTGCCGCCCAAACCGCGATCGACGCCCTCGTCGACGAGGCTTCCTCACCAACGTCGAGGGCGAGGGCTACGAGCCGACGAATCGGATGCTCGGTTTCCTCACGACGACCGACCTGCGCTCTATCGGCCGAACACCCCACCGTCTCGACGTCGCCGACGCGCTCGTCGACCTTCCCGCGAGGATGCGGTCGGACGAGCCACCGACACGCCCCGACGACTACACCGTCCACGAACTGGGCGCCCGACGCAGCCAGCCCGAGGCCGAGATCCGCGCCCGCGCCACCGCCGCGATTCGAGAACACCCCGACGCCGACTCGGTGCTCGTCGTTGGGGACGGCCCCGGAAATCACGCCCGCGAGCTGGCCGCCAGCGGGCTCGACGTGACGCTCGCCGAAACGCCCGATGTCGTCGAGCACGTCGAGCCGCTCCTCGAACACGAACGCGTCGACGTCGTGACCCGCGAGCCCGACGACCCGTTGCCCACCGGCTTCGACCTGCTCGTTGCCCCGCGTGCGTTCCGAACGCGCGAACCGGACGAGAACCGGCGACTCGTCGAGCACGCCGCTGAATCTCTGACACCCGACGGCGACGGCGTCGCGGTCTTCCTCGACACCCTCCGGGACACGGCCGACGACCCGACCGCCCTCGGTGCAGAACTACTCGCCACGACCGACGCTGGCCGACTCTACGAGACGGCTGCGGTGGTGGGCTGGCTCGAGGACGCCGGATTCGAGGGTGTCCGGACTGTGTCCGTTCCGGGAACGGACGACTGCGCGGTGGTCGGCAGGGTCAACGACACGGGGTGAGGCGCGCCATTGATGTAGCATCGGCTCCGACCTCGGGTATGGCGTACGCGGCGCTCCGGGACGACATGGTCGACAGCCTCGAGCACGACACCAAGGCGGTGGTGTCCTCGACGGCCGTCGGCGAGGCGATGCGGACGGTCCCCCGCCACGAGTTCGTCGACGCGGAGCACCGCGCCTACATGGACCAGTCCTTCGAGCACCGCGGTACGACCGTCCTCGCGCCGAGCGTCGCCGGACTCCTGCTCGACGCCCTCGACCCCCAGGCAGGCGACGACGTCCTCGTCGTCGGAGCTGGCGTCGGCTACACGACTGCCGTCGTCGCCGAGATCGTCGGCAGCGAACACGTCCACGCCGTGGACATCAACCGCCCCGTCGTCTACGACGCGCGGGAGAACCTCGAGCGAGCGGGTTACGGCAACGTCCTCGTCGAGTGCCGGGACGGCGCCGACGGCCTCCCAGAATACGCACCCTACGACCGCATCCTCCTCGAAGCGGCCGCGGTTCAGCCCCCGCGAGCCCTCCGCGCGCAGCTCGCCGACGACGGCCGGGTCGTCTTCCCTCGAGGCGCCCACGGCCAGGACCTCGTCGCCGTCGAGGAAGACAGCGAGGTCGAGACGTTCGGTCCCGTGGGGTTCGACCCACTCCTCGTCGAAGGGGAGCAGCACGGCACCATCGTCCGTAATCGGACCGTTCGCGAGGAACGCGAACACGCGGCCCGCGCCAACCAGCGACGGAAGGGCTGGGAGCACGAATGGATCGACTGGGATAGCCAGCCCTGACGGGACTCCTCGACCGGCCCGTCCATCAAGATCAGGCGTCGACCACGAGGATGACCGTGTTCTTGCGTCGGTCCGCGTAGTTCGACCCCGCCGGCGGTTTGACGCGAACCGAGAGTGTGCCGTCCGCCTGGTTCGCCGCGAGCTCCGGCGAAAGATCGACCGCAGCCCTCCCTGACTCGTTCGTCTTCGCGACGACCGGCCCGTCGATCCGGGCCGTCCCACTCGTTACGACCAGCGTCGCCCCGGAGACCGTCGCCCCGTCCGAATCGACCGCGCTCAAGACGACCGTCTGGTCTCCAGGCCCCACGACGTCTGGCTCAGGCCGGACGTTCAACTCCTGAACGGCGAGCGTCTCGACGCCCGAGACCATGTTCAACATCACGCTCAGGGTCGCGACGCCCACGACGAACGCGATGACGAGCCGCACGGGGAGGCCTTCGACGGCACGCGTATCCGTCCGGAACGACCGCCCGATTGCTGGCAGGATCGACATGGCACACTCTGGTCCCGTACTCCTATTTCAACCTACGCCGAGCCGACACCGCTCGACCAACCGGGTCGTGCGTAGGTTCAAATACGAGACCGGGGCCAAACTGGATATGGCGGACCTCACAGCTTGCGACCTCCCACCGGACCGGGCACACGGACACGAGACCGGGGCGTCAGACGGAGCAGACACCCCGGAAGTGGACGTCCTCGGTCGCCCGGAGAACGAGAACGGCGGCCCCATCGCGTCGTTCGGGCGATTCATCGCCCGAGATGGTAGTCTCGGCGGGACGGTCGGACTGGACCTCGACCGGCCACACGTCGTCTCGGTGGTCGGGAAGCGTGGCTCCGGGAAATCCTACACCCTCGGCGTCGTCGCCGAAGGGCTCGCGAAGACCCGGGGTGTCACGGGCATCGTGATCGACACCATGGGCGTCTACGCCGGACTCGAGGAGCTCGGCGCCCTTCGCCACACCCAGCCACAGCTCTCGCCCGCGTCGAATCCCCCCGAATTGTGGCCGACGATGGTCGGCCTCGACCCGACGTCGCCGGCAGGCGGACTCGTGTGGCGAGCCGCCGCCCACGTCGACTCGATTCAGGCGATGCGGACCTGCATCCAGGACTCCCGCGCGGAGGAGGCCGCCGTCCGAACCGCAGACAATCACCTCGCGCTCGTCGACTCCTGGGGCTGTTTCGCGGCGAACGGTCTCGATGCCACCGACCTGTTCACGCCGGAGCTCACCGTCCTCGACTGCAGCACCATCCCCGAACCAGCAAAGGTGGCGGTCGTCGGTGCAGTCGCCAGGCTCCTCTACGACCACGCGATCACGACCGAACCCGCGAGACTCCCCTGGCTGCTCGTCGACGAAGCCCACGCCTCCTATCGGGGCGCAGCCAGACCGGCACTCGATACCCTCCTCACGCGCGGCCGCCAGCCAGGACTCAGCGTGGCGCTCGCGACACAGCGACCTAGCGCGCTCCCGGCGGTCGCCCTCTCCCAGACCGACCTGCTCGTCGCCCATCGGCTCACCACAACCAGCGACATCGACGCGCTGGCTGGCATCCATCCCACGTACCTCGAAGGCAGACTAGGGGATCGTCTCCCTCCTCGTCCGGGGGACGCACTCCTCGTCGATGACACGACCGAAGCAGCCGCCACCGTCCGCATCCGAGAACGACACACTACGCACGGCGGCGCGAGCCCCCGCGCATCGGAACGCTCACAGCCAGCCGCAGCACGCTCCCCGGGATCTCGGTCCGAGAGTCGAAAGGACTGACACCCCTGAGCAACCTCAACCACCATGGACCTGCGGCCACCGCCAGGATACGTCCGCCCAGTGCTCCTCGTCGCCCTCGGCGGATTCGCCGGCGCCGTCGCCCGGTGGAGCGTCGCGACCGCCATGCCCGGCACCTTCCCCTGGGGGACGCTTGCGGTCAACGTTACCGGGAGCTTCCTGCTCGGCGCCCTCGTCCAGAACGGACGCTTCGGCACGCACTTCTCGACGCAGGCGCGACTACTGCTCGCGACCGGCTTCCTCTCCTCTTTCACGACCTACAGCACGTTCGCCGCGGAAACGCTGGCGCTCGACCCCCCGCTCGGCGCAGCGAACGTCGTCGGGACCTACGGGCTCGGCCTTACAGCCGCCTTCCTCGGACAGCACGTCGCCGGGGTCGGAGAATGATTCCCGACCTCACTCCGACCGCATTCGTGCCCGGCGTCCTCGTCGGCGTTGGTGGCGCCGCCGGCGCAATCGCCCGGTATCTCGTCGCGAAGCGAGCCAGTAGCCCCGGACGCGCGACACTCACCGTGAACGTCCTCGGGAGCTTTGCGCTCGGTGCGCTCACCGCCGGGCAGATCGGCGACCCAGTGACCCTCGCACTCGCCGTCGGATTCTGCGGCGCATTCACGACGTTCTCCTCGTTCGCCGTCGAGACGACCGACACGCTCACCTCCGCCGGTCCACTGTCTGCCGGACGAGTCGCACTCCTCCATCTCGTCGGCGCGCTTCTCGCCGTCGCCCTCGGCGGGCTGCTCGGAGCCGTAGTTTTATAGCGCGAGCGTGGGAGACACGGGTAATGGCGAAGGACGGCGACATCCGCGTACTCCTGCTCCTGAACTTCGTACTGTCGGGCATCTTCGGAACGATCATCGTCTGGGGCCTCGGCAAGATCGGGCTTACGACGTTCACGATACAGAACGCCCTCATCGCCGTCGGCGTGCTGTACATCGTGACGTATCTTGCGGTGTTACGGCAGTAGTCTCAACCCCGTGCTGGTCCCCGGCGCCGCCGTGACCGACACGCCTATTCCGCGCGCAGCACTATACCCATCCAGTATGTCCGCCCTGACCGATACGCTCGCGTGGGTCGTCATCGCCGCCTTCCTCCTCGCGGCGGTGGCGAGCACCCGGAACGAGCGTGTCGAACGATACGTGACGACCGGGGCGTGGGCCGTCTTCGCGGCGTTCTGGCTCGCGCTCGTCCCGCATTTCGCGTTCGTGCAGCGATCCATCATCGAGGGCGCGTTGAGCGCGCTCGCCGTCCCCCTGAGCCTCTACGTCGCGTACCTCGTGTGGCAGGACCGCCGGAACTTCCGGACGCTCACCCGCGGCGTCGCCTTCATGGGGCTCGTCTACCTGCCGTTCCAGACGATCACGATCCTCGAACGGACCGCGATCGAGACGACCACACGGCACGTCGAACTCTTCCTCGCCGCACTCGGCTACACGCCGCCGGTCGTCGCGAGCGACCCCGAGGGCTACCGGAGCATCTTCGTCTTCACCGCGCCCGACGGCCACCGATTCACGACGGAGGTGCTGCTCGCGTGCACCGGCATCGGGAGCACCGCCATCGTCGCCGGCCTCGTCGCCGCCGTGAAGGCGCCGATGAAGCGACGCCTCCAGGCGCTCGCCATCGCCGTCCCGATCATCTATGCGCTCAACGTCATCCGCGTCGCCTTCATCGCACTCGCCCACGGCTACCAGTGGTTCGCGGACTGGCAGACCCTCGCGTTCACGCTCTTCCAGACTACCAACGCGAACATGGTCTCCTACCTCGTCGCCGACCGCGTCATCGCCCAGAGCCTCAGCGTGTTCGCACTCATCGGCCTCACACTCGTCCTCCTCCGGATCGTCCCCGAGCTCGGGAGCGTCGTCGAGGACGTCCTCTTCGTCGCGACGGGCAAGGAGTACGACATCGAACGCCTGTACGCGTAACAGCCGTAACGCTGTACGCAGTTTCTCTCCAGCCGCTTCTCGGGTGGGCTCCAGCTATCTGTCTACGGTGCGATATCGAGTTCTACGGTCACCATCGCGCCAGCTTCGACATCCGGGAGCCCGAGAGTGCCGCCGGACGCGTCGACGATCCACCGGGCCAGCCACAGCCCCAGGCCATGCCCGTGCTCGAGCTGCGTCTCCAGGCGGTTCTCGTGGACGAGCGCCCGCTGCGTGTCCGGAATCCCCTCGCCCTGGTCCTCGATACTGATGGTCGCTCTCCCACCAGTGGTCGCACAATCGATGGTGACCGGTCCGTCGCCGTGCACCAGTGCATTCTCGAGCAGTTCGCCGAACGCCGTCGCGATCTCGGGACGCGCGAGGACGGTCGCCGACTCGCCGGTGCGCTCGATCGTCGCCTCCGGATACTCCTCGTCGAACTCGTTGACGACCTCGCGCAGGATCTCGTCGAGGTCGACGTGATTCCGATCCGTCCCGGGCGAATCCATCAGTCGCGTGATCGTCTGAACCTGCTCGCTCACGTCACCGAGTTCGCGCCCCTTCGCTGTGATCGACTCGCCAAGGTCCACGACACGCTCAGACTCGGGCACAGACTGGAGCTGGTCACCCCACCCGATGAGGTACTGGGCCGTGTGTTTGAGATTGTGCCGAACGAACCGGTTTACGACCGCGGCCTGCCGGTGTTGTTCCGCGAGCTCCTCGGCCCGGATCCGACGGACGTCGTTCACACCGATCAGGACGTGCGCGAACGAACTCACCCCGACGACGAGCGCCACACTGAACGCTGGCGCGACAACCATCCCACCGGTCGCCTGCTGATAGAACCAGACCACAGCCAGGATCGACGCCGTCGCAACGATGCCGAGCGCGTTCCAGCCCGCAACCCGAAGCGTGTGGACCGTCGCGATATCACTCCGATATAGGACGACACCACCAACCACGAACCCGAGCCCCAGCACAAGCCCGAACCCAGCGATCAACAACCCCGCCGTCCCGCCACCGGGGCCGGCCCCAGCGAACTCCCGAAGCACGAGTCCACCCAGCCCGATCCCGGTCACGGACAGACTCCCCGCCGCAACACCACGCGATAGATATCCGAACGACATTACCCCTCCAAAGGAGACTCAATCGATAAGACCCTGCTGGTGGCCGGGATTCCGGACCGCAGACGACTTCTCCACCTCCAACCGGCGCCACAGACAGCGCTGGCTCGCGGTTGCGGTTTTCGGAAAAGCGCCCGAGGCGGGATTTGTACTTTGGTCGCAGCAAGCTGCTCCCGAGTTCAAATCCCGCATAACCGTATTCGCTGAACTCGATTTGCTCGCAACACAGCAAGCTGGTTGCTCGCGAGTCGAGGTCAGCAGAAGTACGCCCGAGGCGGGATTTGAACCCTGTGGAGACGGTTTCGCTCTCTGCGTTCGCGAACGTGCGTCTCCGGGTGTTCAAATCCCTCTGGTTCGCTTTCACTCAAACCGAACGGTGAAAGACACAGTGGTCTCTCACGGGTGCGGTTTTCGGAGAAGCGCCCGAGGCGGGATTTGAACCCTGTGGAGACGGTTTCGCTCTCTGCGTTCGCGAACGTGCGTCTCCGGGTGTTCAAATCCCTCTGGTTCGCTTTCACTCAAACCGAACGGTGAAAGACACAGTGGTCTCTCACGGGTGCGGTTTTCGGAGAAGCGCCCGAGGCGGGATTTGAACCCGCGTCACGACCGTGACAGGGTCGTATGATGGGCCACTACACCACCCGGGCCTTCGCATTCACCCCTACCGCCGGGGTAACTTTAAGGCTTTCTGCTCGCAGTGGCTATGGTAGGGCGTGGCGTGGGTTGGGGGACTAGCTACCGCGCCGGACTCACTTAACAAGACTTAACTAAACGCCGACGGTACCTCCCTGTAGTATCTCGTGAGAGCCATTCCTCCCCCTACACAGGTGCGCCCATGGTAGACGTAAGCCAACACGAACTCGTACCAGAGCACGTCGTTCTCGACGAAGACGAAGTCGAGAACGTCCTCGAGGAGTATGGAATCGACCGAACGAGCCTGCCGAAGATCAGGCGGAAGGATCCCGCGCTCCCGGATGACGCCGAAATCGGGGACGTCATCAAGGTGATTCGGGATTCGCGGACCACGGACCAGGCGATCGTGTACCGACTGGTGATCGAATAATATGGACACGGAAGATCGACGTGCGCTGTCGAAGGCGTACTTCTCCAAAGAACGGCTGGCAGAGCACCACTATCGGTCCTTCAACGCGTTCCTCGAGCGAGGGATGCAGGAGGTCGTAACCGAGAAAGGACAGATCGAGACGGACATCGGCGACAAGGAGGACGAGGAGCCGGTGTGGGTCGAACTCGGTGACGTTCGCATCTTGACGCCGCGCGTGCGTGAGGCGGACGGGTCCGAGGAGCTCCTCTATCCGCAGGAGGCTCGCCTCCGGAACATCACGTACTCCGCGCCGGTGTTCATGGAGATGAGCATCGTGCGGGGCGGTGAGGAAGAGGAGGAGAAGGTCCTGGACACGACCGAGACCAAGGTCGGCCGGATGCCGATCATGGTCGGGTCTGAGAAGTGTAACATCGCGGGCTTCAGCGACGAGGAACTCATCGAGATCGGTGAGGACCCCGCAGACCCGGGTGGCTACTTCATCATCAACGGCAGCGAGCGCGTCCTCATGACGAGCGAGGACCTCGCGCCGAACAAGATCCTCGCCGAGTACGACACGAAGTACGGCGACGAGATCCAGGTCGCGAAGACGTTCAGTCAGCGCCGGGGCTACCGTGCCCTCGTGCTGGTGGAGCGCAATCGTTCGGGCATCCTCGAGGTGTCGTTCCCCAGCGTCTCGGGTTCGATCAACTTCGTGACGCTGGTGCGCGCGCTCGGTCTCGAATCCGACGAGGAGATCGTGCACCGGGTCAGCGAGGACCCCGAGATCGTGAAGTTCATGCTGGAGAACCTGGAGGAAGCGGAGGTTCAGACCCAGGAGGAAGCCATCGAGACCCTCGGGAAGCGGGTCGCCTCCGGCCAGGGGAAGAACTACCAGCTGAAGCGCGCGAACTACGTCATCGACCGCTACCTGCTCCCGCACCTCCACGAGGAGGGCATCGAGGAGGAGGAGACGCGGATCAACAAGGCGTACTACCTCTGCCGGATGGCGGAGGCGTGCTTCGAACTCGCGCTCGGTCGCCGCGACTCGGACGACAAGGACCACTACGCCAACAAGCGCCTCAAGGTCAGCGGTGACCTGATGACGGACCTGTTCCGGACGGCGCTCAACAAGCTCGCGCGTGACGTGAAGTACCAGCTTGAGCGCGCGAACATGCGGAACCGGCAGCTCACCGTCAACACCGTCGTGCGGAGCGACGTGCTGACCGAGCGCCTCGAGCACCCCATCGCGACGGGGAACTGGGTGGGTGGACGGTCTGGCGTCAGCCAGCTCGTCGACCGAACGGACTTCATGGGGGTCCTCTCCCACCTTCGGCGGCTGCGCAGCCCGCTCTCACGCTCGCAGCCCCACTTCGAGGCCCGCGACCTGCACGCGACCCAGTGGGGTCGCATCTGCCCGTCCGAGACGCCGGAGGGGCCGAACTGTGGGCTGGTGAAGAACTTCGCGCAGGCGATGGAGCTCTCACAGGACGTGGAGGACGAGAAGGGCCTGAAGGCCGAACTCGCGTCCATGGGTGTGGAGGGCATCGCAGCGCTCACGACCGAACCAACATCGGCGGACGACTAGTATGAGTCAGGGACGAGAAGCCAAAGTATACGTCAACGGGAGCCTCGTCGGGACGCATCCGGAGCCCGACGAGCTCGCAGCACAGATCCGGGAGGCACGCCGCCGCGGCGACGTCTCCGAGATGGTGAACGTGTCGGTGAAGGACCGCACGCGTGAGGTCATCGTGAACGCCGACGCGGGCCGCGCCCGCCGACCACTCCTCGTCGTGGAGAACGGCGAGCCGCTCATCGCGCCGGAGGAGGTCGACGCGATCAAGTCGGGCGACATCGACTTCGAAGACCTCGTCAGGGCAGGGAAGGTCGAGTTCATCGACGCCGAGGAGGAGGAGGACATCCTCGTCGCCGTCGAGCGCGAGGAGCTCACCGAGGACCACACGCACCTCGAGGTCGACCCGCAGCTCATCTTCGGTATCGGTGCGGGGATGATTCCGTACCCCGAGCACAACGCCAGCCCCCGCATCACGATGGGGGCGGGGATGATGAAACAGTCACTGGGTCTGCCGGCGGCGAACTACCGCATCCGGCCGGACACCCGCCAGCACCTCCTGCACTACCCGCAGGCGGCGATGGTGAAGACGCAGACGACGGACCAGATCGGGTACGACGAGCGCCCAGCGGGGCAGAACTTCGTCGTCGCGGTCATGTCCTACGAGGGCTTCAACATCGAGGACGCGCTCGTCATGAACAAGGGCAGCGTCGAACGCGCCCTCTCCCGCTCGCACTTCTTCCGCACCTACGAGGGCGAGGAACGCCGCTACCCCGGTGGGCAGGAGGACCGCTTCGAGATCCCGGAGGACGACGTCCGGGGCGCCCGCGGCGAGGAGGCGTACACGCACCTCGACGACGACGGCATGGTCAACCCCGAGACCGTCGTGGACGAGAACAGCGTGCTCCTCGGGAAGACCAGCCCGCCGCGGTTCCTCGAGGAGCCCGACGACATGGGTGGCCTCAGCCCCCAGAAGCGCCGCGAAACATCGGTGACGATGCGGTCCGGCGAGGACGGCGTCGTCGACACGGTCACCCTCATGGAGGGTGAGGATGGCTCGAAGCTGGCGAAGGTCAGCGTCCGCGACCAGCGGATCCCCGAACTCGGGGACAAGTTCGCGAGCCGCCACGGCCAGAAGGGCGTCGTCGGCCACCTCGCACCACACGAGGACATGCCGTTCACCCAGGAGGGCGTCGTGCCCGACCTCGTCCTCAACCCGCACGCGCTCCCGTCCCGCATGACGGTCGGCCACGTGCTCGAGATGCTCGGCGGGAAAGCCGGCGCACTCGACGGTCGCCGCGTCGACGGCACCGCCTTCACGGGCGAGGACGAGGAGCAGCTCCGGGAGAAGCTCGAGGAGAACGGCTTCGAGTACTCCGGGAAGGAGGTCCTCTACTCGGGCGTCTCCGGCGAGAAGATCCAGGCGAAGATCTTCGTCGGCACCATCTTCTACCACAAGCTCTACCACATGGTGTCGAACAAGATCCACGCTCGCTCCAAGGGCCCCGTGCAGGTCCTCACGCGGCAGCCCACCGAGGGTCGCGCCCGCGAGGGTGGTCTGCGTGTCGGGGAGATGGAGCGTGACACCGTCATCGGCCACGGGGCCGCGATGGTGCTCAAGGAACGCCTCCTGGACTCCTCGGACCGCGAGATGGTCCACGTCTGTGGGAACTGTGGCATGACCGCGGTGGAGAACCGCGAGCAACGCCGCGTCTACTGTCCGAACTGTGAGGAGGAGACCGACGTGCACAACATCGAGATGAGCTACGCGTTCAAGCTCCTGCTCGACGAGATGAAGGCGCTTGGCATCGCCCCGCGCCTCGAACTGGAGGACGCAGTACGATAATGAGCACCGGACAATCACCCAAGGAGATCGGGGAGATCAGCTTCGGGCTGATGAACCCGGAGGAGTACCGCGAGATGTCCGCCACGAAGGTTATCACGGCGGACACGTACGACGACGACGGCTTCCCCATCGACATGGGGCTCATGGACCCCCGGCTCGGCGTCATCGACCCCGGCCTGGAGTGCAAGACGTGCGGCCAGCGCAGCGGGTCGTGTAACGGCCACTTCGGCCACATCGAGCTCGCCGCGCCCGTCATCCACGTCGGGTTCGCGAAGCTCATCCGCCGTCTGCTCCGCGGGACGTGCCGCGAGTGCAACAAGCTCCTGCTCACGGAGGACGAGAAGGACGAGTTCCTCGGTGACATCGAGCGGACGAAGGGCCTGAAGCAGGACGTCAGCGACGTCACGAAGGCCGCCATCCGGGAGGCCCGGAAGAAGAACAACTGCCCCTACTGTGGGGAGGCCCAGTACGACGTCAAGCACGAGAAGCCGACGACGTACTACGAGGTCCAGCAGGTCCTCGCTTCGGACTACCCGGAGCGCATCGCCGCCGCGATGCAGCCCGGCGAGGACGAGGACGACCAGGGTATGAGCCCCCAGGAGCTCGCGGAGAAGACGGGGCTCGCCATCGACCGGATCAACGAGATCCTGTCCGGCGAGTTCCGACCACGCCGCGAGGACCGCAAGGCGATCGAGAAAGCGCTCGGCGAGGACCTCACGACCGAGGACATGAACAAGCTCATGCCGAGCGACATCAGGGACTGGTTCGAGGACATCCCGGACGAGGACATCGAGGTGCTCGGCATCGACTCGGAGCACTCACGCCCCGAGTGGATGATCCTCACCGTCCTCCCCGTCCCACCCGTCACTGCGCGCCCGTCCATCACGCTGGACAACGGGCAGCGCTCCGAGGACGACCTCACCCACAAGCTCGTGGACATCATCCGCATCAACCAGCGGTTCATGGAGAACCGCGAAGCGGGTGCGCCACAGCTCATCATCGAGGACCTCTGGGAGCTCCTCCAGTACCACGTCACCACGTTCTGTGACAACGAGATCTCGGGGACACCGCCGGCACGCCACCGCTCCGGCCGCCCGCTCAAGACGCTGAGTCAGCGCCTCAAGGGCAAGGAGGGCCGCTTCCGTGGCTCGCTGTCCGGGAAGCGCGTGAACTTCAGCGCCCGGACCGTCATCAGTCCCGACCCGACCCTCAGCCTGAACGAGGTCGGCGTCCCGGACCGCGTCGCGAAGGAGATGACGCAGACGATGGTGGTCAACGAGCAGAACGTCGAGCGCGCCCGCCAGTACGTTCGAAATGGCCCCGAGGGCCACCCGGGCGCGAACTACGTGAAGCGCCCCGACGGCCGCCGCGTCCGCGTCACCGAGAAGGTGTGTGAGGAGCTCGCGGAACGCGTCGAGCCCGGCTGGGAGGTCCAGCGACACCTCATCGACGGCGACATCGTCATCTTCAACCGGCAGCCGTCGCTGCACCGGATGTCCATCATGGCCCACGAGGTCGTGGTGATGCCGTACAAGACGTTCCGCCTCAACACCGTCGTCTGCCCGCCGTACAACGCGGACTTCGACGGCGACGAGATGAACATGCACGCCCTCCAGAACGAGGAGGCCCGGGCCGAGGCCCGCGTCCTCATGCGCGTGCAGGAACAGATCCTCTCCCCACGCTTCGGGGAGAACATCATCGGCGCCATCCAGGACCACATCAGCGGGATGTACCTCCTGACCCACACGAACCCGCACTTCAACGAGAGTCAGGCCTCGGACCTGCTCCGCGGGACGAGCATCGACGAGCTCCCCGCACCGGCGGGCCAGGAGGACGACGGCACCGACTACTGGACGGGCCGCCAGATCTTCAGCGAACTCCTCCCGGACGACCTCAACATGGAGTTCCGCGGCACGATCGGCGAACCCGTCGTCATCGAGGACGGCCAGCTCGTCGAGGGCACCATCGCCGACGACGAGGTCGGCGAGTACGGCAGCGAGGTCGTGGACACCATCTGCAAGGTGTACTCCCACACGCGCGCCCGCATCTTCATCAACGAGGTCGCGTCCCTCGCGATGCGCGCCATCATGCACTTCGGCTTCAGCATCGGGATCGACGACGAGACCATTCCGGGCGAGGCCCAGGAGCGCATCGACGAAGCGATGGCGAACGCCTACGACCGCGTCCAGGAGCTCATCGACAGCTACGAGCGCGGCGACCTCGAGAGCCTCCCCGGCCGCACCGTCGACGAGACGCTCGAGATGAAGATCATGCAGACGCTCGGGAAGGCCCGCGACAGCGCGGGTGACATCGCGGAGGACCACTTCTCCGGCGACAACCCCGCCGTCGTCATGGCCGAATCCGGTGCCCGTGGTTCGATGCTGAACCTCACCCAGATGGCCGGCTGTGTCGGACAGCAGGCAGTCCGTGGGGAGCGCATCAACCGCGGCTACGAGGACCGCACCCTCAGCCACTTCAAGCCCGACGACCTCTCCAGTGAGGCCCACGGCTTCGTGGAGAACTCCTACACGAGCGGCCTGACGCCGAAGGAGTTCTTCTTCCACGCGATGGGTGGCCGCGAGGGCCTGGTCGACACCGCCGTCCGCACCAGCAAGTCCGGCTACCTCCAGCGCCGCCTCATCAACGCCCTCTCGGAGCTCGAGACCCAGTACGATGGCACCGTCCGGGACACCTCGGATACCATCGTCCAGTTCGAGTTCGGCGAGGACGGCACCAGCCCGATCAAGGTGTCGAGCGAGGACGAACACGACATCGACGTCGACCAGATCGCGGACCGCGTCATCGAGTCCGAGTTCGCGGACGACGCCGAGAAGGAGGCGTTCCTCGGCGTGACCGAGCCGCCGACGAACCTCTCCGAGCACGGCCAGAGCTGGGAGGTGGAATCCGATGACTGAGATCACCGACGACATCGAAGCTGTCGTGGACGACACGCAGCTCCCGCGACGCCTGAAGGACCGCGTGTTCGAGACCATCGAGGCACGCGACGGCGTCACCACCGAGCAGGCCGACGAGATCGCGCGCGCCGTGGAGGCCCGCTACCTCGACACCCGCGTCGACCCCCTCGACCCGGTCGGCACCGTCAGCGCCCAGTCCATCGGGGAACCCGGGACGCAGATGACGATGAACACGTTCCACTACGCCGGCGTGGCGGAGATGGACGTCACCCAGGGCCTCCCCCGGCTCATCGAGCTGGTGGACGCCCGGAAGAGCCCCGACACCCCGATCATGCACGTGTTCCTCGACGAGGAGCACGCGACGGAACGCGAGAAGGCCCACGAGGTCGTCTGGCAGATCGAGGCGTCCCGCATCCTCGCGCTCGGCGACATCAGCACGAACGTCGCCGACATGGTCGTCCAGATCGACCTGAACGAGGACACCCTCCAGGAGCGCTGGCCGACCGTCGACGCCACGACGGAGATCGCCGGCGAGATCGCGGACACCATCGAGGACTCCCTCGGCGTCACGGTGACGCAGTCCGGGACCGTCCTCGAGTTCGGCCCGAACGAGCCGAGCTACCGCGACCTCCTGCAGCTCGTGGAGCAGCTCCGCGACGTCGTCTTCAAGGGCCTGAAGGACATCAACCGTGTCGTCATCCGACGCGAGGAACTCGAGGACGGCGAGGAGTTCGTCCTCTACACCGAGGGCTCCGCCCTCAAGAAGGTCCTCAAGATCGACGGCGTCGACGCCTCTCGGACCACGTGTAACAACCTGCACGAGGTCCACAAGACCCTCGGCATCGAGGCCGCCCGCGAGACCATCATCGAGGAGACGATGACGACCCTCGAGGAGCAGGGGCTCGGCGACGTGAACATCCGCCACCTCATGCTCGTCGCGGACATCATGACCAACGACGGCACCATCCAGTCCATCGGTCGCCACGGCATCAGTGGGAACAAGGACTCCGTCCTCGCCCGGGCCGCGTTCGAGGTCACCGTCAACCATCTCCTCGACGCCGCCATCTACGGTGAGGCCGACGACCTCGACGGCGTCATCGAGAACGTCATCGTCGGGAAGCCGATCAAGCTCGGCACCGGCGACGTCGACCTCCGGATGGGCGCCACGAAGTCGGACTAGATGACCGTCACGCTCTCGGACGACGCGCGCAAGTACATCGCGGCGTTCGAGGACGCGACGGACGCCACCGCCCGCGACTGCGTCATCGACGACGAACACGGCAGAGTCATCTTCGTCGTCAAAACCGGGGAGATGGGGCAAGCCATCGGCCCCGGCGGCAGCCGCATCGAAGCCCTCGAGGACCGCATCGGGAAACCCATCGAACTCGTCGAGGACGCCCCAAGCCCCGAGGGCTTCGTCGCGAACGCCCTCGCGCCCGCGGCGGTCTACAACGTCACCATCAGCAAGAACGACGACACCGTCGCCTACGCCGAGGTCGCCCACGAGGACAAAGGAGTCGCCATCGGCGCCGAAGGCCGGAACATCGAGGCCGCCAAACTGCTGGCGAAACGGCACCACGACATCGACGACATCCAGCTGACCTGAGGGCGGCCGTTTTCCGGCGATAAGTGCTTTCCCGCAGCCACCGCAACCCCGGGATATGAGCCTCCTGCAGACCCTCGGTGCATCGTTGCGCCGGGTGCTTTCGGCCGGCGAAGGCGGTGTCGGTAGCCGGTTCCGCCGGCTGGTCCGGGTGGCGTACGTCATCTTCTCCCTCTTCCTCGTGACCGAACTCGCCATCATCGCGTTCGGCGTCTCGTTGCCTGGTTTGCTTCGAACGGCGGTCCACACGCTCGCGGCGGTCAGTCTTATCGTCGCGATTGGCATCGGGGCGGCGTACTACGTCACCGCTGGGAGCGTGTGGCCGTCGGCAACCTGAGCATGCCGCGAGTCCACGTGGTGCCGCGGCCACGTCGTTTACGGCGCGTGCGCGACGAGTTCCGGGTATGCCAATTCCAGGTCTCGGTGGGCTGGCAGACGTCTACCTGGATTGGGCGATGGCGGCCGCCGTCTTCCTCGGCGTCCTGCTCGCGGTCTACCTCGTCGGACGATTGGTCTTCGTCCCGCCGCTCGTCCGAATCGTCCGCCTCCGCAACCCGAAGAATGAGACGCTCGTCGACGCGACGCGGGAGTACGCCAGGCTCGCGTTCGCCCTGCTCGGTATCCCAATTGCGATCACCGCCGCAGGGTACGGGAACATCGTCGCCGGGTCGGCGGTCGTGGTCGCCGCGATGACACTAGCCCTCGGTGTCGCCGCCCAGGACGTCATCGGGAACTTTGTATGCGGCGTCTTCCTCGTCTCCGACCCCGACTTCCACATCGGCGACTACATCGAGTGGGACGACGACCACGGCACCGTCGAAGCCATCGGATATCGAGTCACGCGCGTGCGGACGCCCGCGGGCGAGACCATCACGGTGCCGAACGCGACCCTCGCGACGTCGACCGTCCACAGCCCCTTCGCCCGGGGGAAGTACCGTATGGAGGTCCCGATCACGGTGCCGATGGGCGATCAGGCTCCGGCGAAGGCGGCGCTGGCCGATGCAGCAAGCAGCGACGACCGCATTCTCGACCACCCCGAACCCCGCGTCCAGCTCGACGAGTTCGACGGTGACGCCGCCGTGCTCGCGACGCACTTCTGGGTCGACAACCCCCACAAGGCGGACCTCCTCGACGTGAAGACTGATTTCGGGGAACGAGCCGCCGAGGAACTCGCAGACGCAGGCGTGGCCCCTCCGTCGTGACCAGAACTCTCGCAGATGTCGTGGCTAGCAGCCGCGAGCCGAGCGGTATGGAATGCCCGAGTAGCCGCTGGACCTGCGGTCCAGCGTAGTCACGTTCACCTGCGTTCACGTGACGCTCGCGGTTTCCCCGCGCCGGAGGCGCGGGCCAAGGGCCGACTACCGCCCGCCGGAAGGCGGGCGACAGGAGGGCCGCAGGCTTTTGGTGGAGATTTTGCCAGGGCGTGCGAAGCACGCCCACAGTAAAAGGTCCGAGTCGAAAGGTCGGGCTTAAGTATCTGGGTCGGCCAATAATCCGTATGGCCAACGGCAAGTATGCCGCGCGGAAGCTCAAGAAGGACCGTCAGAAGCACCGATGGTCCGACTCGGAGTATGCGCGGCGCGAGCGGGGTCTGGGCAAGAAGTCCGATCCCCTGGAGGGCGCCCCGCAGGGGCGCGGTATCGTACTCGAGAAGGTCGGCATCGAAGCCAAGCAGCCGAACTCCGCGATCCGGAAGTGCGTCCGGGTCCAGCTCATCAAGAACGGGAAGCAGGTCACCGCGTTCTGTCCCGGTGACGGCGCCATCTCGTTCATCGACGAGCACGACGAGGTCACGATCGCGGGCATCGGTGGCGCGAAGGGTCGCGCCATGGGTGACCTGTCCGGCGTGAACTACAAGGTGGAGAAGGTGAACGGCGTGTCCATGATCGAACTCGTCCGCGGGAACGCGGAGAAACCCGTCCGATAACATGTCCAGCGAAGCACCTGAGCCAGAGAAGCCCGCTGGCACGGACGACGAGGAGTCCCCCGAGGCCGACCTGTTCGGCCGCTGGGACGTCTCCGAGATCGAGTACCGCGACCCGTCGACGCGTCGCTACATCACCGTGACGCCCATCGGGCACACGATGGGGCGGCACGCGTCGAAGCAGTTCCAGAAGAGCGAGATCAGTGTCGTGGAGCGGCTCACGAACCGCCTGATGAAGACCGGTCGGAACTCCGGGAAGAAGCAGCAGGCGCTCAGCATCGTGGACGACGCGTTCCAGATCGTCAACGACCGCACCGAGGAGAATCCGGTGCAGGTCCTCGTACGCGCGGTGGAGAACTCGGCGCCGCGTGAGGAGACCGTTCGCCTGAAGTACGGTGGCATCTCGGTCCCGAAGGCCGTCGACGTCGCGCCCCAGCGTCGCGTCGACCAGGCCCTGAAGTTCATCGCGGACGGTGCCCACTCGTCGTCGTTCAAGACGCCGACGGACGCCGCCGAAGGGCTCGCGAACCAGATCGTCGGTGCGGCGAACTACGACGTGCAGACGTACGCCATCGCGCAGAAGGAGGAGAAGGAGCGCGTGGCGGCTGCGGCCCGCTAACCCGGGATCTTCTTTCGGTTTCTCGTTCGATAGCGGCAGCGCTCGCCACCGATGACTCGCCCCGAACCGATATGTTTTAGGCCGACCTAATCCGATGCGGTGTATGCAGCGACGGGCGTTCCTCCGGACTGTCGGGGCCGGTGGCGTGGCCGGTCTCGGCGGACTGGCGGGGTGTCTGGCGACGGGGCAACGGGCGCCTCGGCTCGAACACGAGCACCGGACCTGGCGGGACTACTCCACCGACTGGCACGCCCCGACGGACCCCCCGACGACGGACGTCTCCGTCGAGACCATCGTGCAGCAGCTCGAGATCCCGTGGGACGTCGCGTTCGCCCCGAACGGCGACCTGTTCGTGACCGAGCGTGTCGGCCGCATCCGCCGGGTCGCCGGACGCGCCCTGCAGACCGTCGTCGAGCCCACCGACGCGGTCGACGCTACCGCCGTACCGGCCGAACCCGACGACGCGGGGTACTGGGAGACGTGGTGGCTGCCGGGTGGCGAGGGCGGCGTGCTCGGCGTCGCAGTGCATCCCCACTATCCGGACCCAGCGTGGCTCTTCGTCTACTACACCACGAAGACGGATTCCGGACCGGAGAACCGGGTCGTGCGATACGACCTCGACGCCCCGAACCCCACCGCCTCCGCACGGCCAATCGTGACCGGCATTCCAGCCGACGCCGTGCACAACGGCGGCCGGCTCCGCTGGGGACCCGACAACTATCTCTGGGTCACGACCGGCGACGCCGGAACCCCCGCGCTCGCACAGGACGGCCAGTCGCTCGCCGGGAAGATTCTTCGCGTCCAGGCGAACGGTCGCCCCGCCCACGACAACCCGAACATCCGGGGCCGCGACCGCCGCATCTTCACGCTCGGACACCGAAACCCACAGGGGCTCGCGTTCCTCCCGAACGGCGCCCCCGTCGCCACCGAACACGGCCCGGACGGCCGCGACGAACTCAACTGCCTCGACGCCGGTCGGAACTACGGCTGGCCCCACGCTCGGCGGCCTACTGAGTACGCCGAAGTCAGCGACCGGTATCCCCGGCCGCTGCTCTCGACCGGTGGGTCGCCGTCGTGGGCGCCGACGGGAACCGTGTTCTTCACTGGCGACGCCGTCCCATCGTGGTCGAACCGCCTCATCTTCGGACAGCTGTTCGGCCAACGTCTGGGCGTCGCCACCATCACGCCTGCCAGCCAATCACCGCCGCCCGGCGACGTGACGTTCGACGCCGACTGGCTCCACGACGACTACACCGTCACCGTCACGCACGTCCTCCCAGCACTCGGCCGAATCCGGGGTGCCTTCCAGGGTCCCGACGGTGGCCTCTACGCCATCACCTCGAACCGGGACGGACGCGCAAAAGGCGAGAACTTGCCCCGGGCGGGCGACGACCGACTCGTCAGGATCACGGCAGACTGAACCGCCAGTCAGTCGGCAGCGGGGCCGGTCGTCGAGTCGTGGGCGTCCACGTAGTCAGTGACGAGGTCGACGAGAACCCGCCGACACTCGGACTCGTCGGGGTCGCGGGCGAGCGACTTGAATCGGTCCTTGAACACCTCGAAATCCACGTCCGGTGCGTCTTCGGACGCCGCCTGCGCCAGCTTGTATATGTGGTGGTCCGTGGGGACGGCATCGTTCCGCTCGAGGAGTGCGATGGCGAATGCCGCGTTCACGACCGTGAGTCTCGGGTCCGAGCCCGCCGTGATGCGGTGTCCGCCGATCCCACCCGAGGACGGATTGTCCGCGATGGCGGCGGCGAGTTCGCTCTCCAGGAACGTGAGGAGCTTGTCCGTCGGCCCGACGGAGAGCGTGATGTCGTCGGCGTAGACGTCCTTGACGTGGTTCGCGAGCACCTGGCAGTGCTGGAGGACGCGTCGCTCCACCCGTCTCCCGGCGAGTGCGAGATACACGACCTCCCGGAGGTCGAGGAAGTGCGACGGATGCTCCTCCTCGTAGCGGAGCATGTGCGCGAACTCGTGGAGCGCGAGCTCGCGCGCCATCACGCTCGTCGCGGCCTGCTGGCTGATGTTCAGCACGTGGTGGTCGTCGTAGTGCCCGGCCCACGTGCGTTCGTCCGGGTCCGACCGCACGCGAACGTGGACCGGCAACGACAGGTCCCGCTCGGTCTCGAAGAGGTCGCGGGCGCCCAGGAAGGGCGCAGCGGGACCGCGGCCCTCGACACGCAGTTCCATGTGTGTCAATCTCAGGGCCGACGCCGATTTACAGCTTTCGCCCCTGTGAACCCATCACAGGTTCCCGCGAGGCGAAACACTATCCTTTTACACCCGCTGGCGGTAGACAAACGCAATGGGCCGACGTAAGAAGATCGTCGAACAGTGCGAACGGCTGATGGACAACCCGGAGCACATCCGGAACATCGCCATCGCCGCGCACGTCGACCACGGCAAGACGACACTGACGGACAACCTCCTCGCCGGCGCCGGCATGATCTCCGACGAGACCGCCGGCCAGCAGCTGGCGATGGACACGGAGGAGGACGAACAGGAGCGCGGCATCACGATCGACGCCGCGAACGTCTCCATGACCCACGAGTACGATGGGCAAGACCACCTCATCAACCTCATCGACACCCCCGGCCACGTCGACTTCGGTGGCGACGTCACCCGCGCGATGCGTGCGGTCGACGGCGCACTCGTCGTCGTGGACGCCGTCGAGGGCGCCATGCCCCAGACGGAGACCGTCGTCCGGCAGGCGCTCCGCGAGGGCGTGAAGCCGGCACTCTTCATCAACAAGGTCGACCGCCTCATCTCGGAGCTCCAGGAGGGCCCCGAGGAGATGCAGGAACGCCTCCTCTCCGTCATCCAGGACGTCAACGAGCTCATCCGCGGGATGACCGAGGACAAGGACGTCGACTGGACCGTCAGCGTCGAGGACGGCACCGTCGGCTTCGGGTCCGCGCTCTACAAGTGGGGCGTCAGCATGCCGAGCATGCAGCGCACCGGCATGGACTTCGGCGACATCATCGACCTCGAACGCGCCGACAAGCGCGCCGAACTCCACGAACGCACCCCGCTCTCGAACGTCGTGCTCGACATGGTCGCGGAGCACTTCCCGAACCCCGTCGAAGCACAGCCCCGCCGTATCCCCACCATCTGGCGTGGCGACGCCGACAGCGACCTCGCGCACACGATGCGTGACGTCGACCCCGACGGCGAGGTCGTCCTCATGGTCACCGACATCGGTATCGACCCGCACGCCGGCGAGATCGCCGCGGGCCGAGTCTTCTCCGGCACGCTCGAGAAAGGACAGGAGCTCTACGTCTCCGGGACTGCGGGCACGAACCGCGTCCAGAGCGTCGGCATCTACATGGGTGGCGAGCGCGAGGAAGTCGGCCACGTTCCTGCCGGGAACATCGCCGCCGTCACCGGCCTCAAGGACGCCATCGCCGGCTCCACGGTCTCCAGCATCGAGATGACGCCGTTCGAGTCCATCGAACACATCAGCGAGCCGGTCATCACGAAATCCGTCGAAGCCCGCAGCATGGACGACCTCCCGAAGCTCATCCAGACGCTCCAGCAGGTCGCCAAGGAGGACCCGACCATCCGCATCGAGATCAACGAGGACACCGGCGAGCACCTCATCAGCGGCCAGGGTGAACTCCACCTCGAGGTCATCACCCAGCGCATCGAGCGCAACCAGGGCATCCCCGTGAACACCGGTGAACCCATCGTCGTCTACCGCGAGGCCCCAACGCAGGAGTCCCGCGAGGTCGAGGGTGTCTCCCCGAACCGCCACAACAAGTTCTACATCACGGCGGAACCCCTCCCCGAGGACATCGTCGAAGCCATCCAGCTCGGTGACCTCTCGATGGCGATGCCCGAGCAGGAACGCCGCGAAGTCCTGCAGGAGAACGGCATCGACAAGGACACCAGCCAGAACGTCGAATCCATCTTCGGCACCAACATCTTCGTGGACGACACGAAGGGTATCCAGCACCTCAACGAGACGATGGAGCTCGTCAACGAAGGTATCGAAGAAGCCCTCGAGGACGGCCCGCTCGCCGCGGAACCCGTCCAGGGCACCCTCCTCCGCCTCCACGACGCCAAACTCCACGAGGACGCCATCCACCGCGGCCCCGCACAGGTCATCCCCGCGACCCGCGACGCCGTCCACCGCGCCCTCATCGACGCCCACATCAAGCTCCTCGAACCCATCCAGGACGTCCGCATCGACGTCCCCAGCGAACACATGGGCGCCGCCTCCGGCGAGATCCAGGGCCGCCGTGGCCGCGTCGACGACATGTACCAGGAAGGTGACCTCATGGTCGTCGAAGGCATCGCGCCGGTCGACGAGATGATCGGCTTCTCCAGTGACATCCGCTCCGCCACCGAGGGCCGTGCCTCCTGGAACACCGAGAACGCCGGCTTCCGTGTCCTCGTCGACAACCTCCAGCCCGACATCATCTCCGAGATCCGCGAACGCAAGGGGATGAAGCAGGAGCTGCCGCCGAGCATCGACTACTTCTAACGGACCTTTTTTCGAGTCGGGTTCGCGCGTTGCGCGAACCCGACTCGAAAAAATCTCCACCACTGCCAGAATCGAAGATTCTGGCCGTTCAGTCAGAAACCTCCGGTTTCTGACGACAAAAAGCCGCAAGCCTACGGCTTGCGGTGAACCGCGAACCTCGGGCTCATCCGATCCACTCGGTTCTCGGATGCTGGCCAGCGTTCTGGTCGCTGCTGAATCCGCCAGTTAGACGATCGGCTGATTTTGTGGTTGGTCCACCGTCGGTTTCCGCCGGTTGTGTCCCTGCTAGAGCTACGGCTCGATATCCGATATCCGGTTCCTCGACCGCGACACCTGACAGTCTGTGGCGAACAGGAGGTGCGTAGGATTCCGGTGCACAGTCCCCGGGCTATGGACCGATGGATTACGTAGGATGGCACACCGCCGGTTTCGCGCTCCACCCTCCGACAGTACTCAGAGCATGCCCCCTACTCGCCGCGGTTTCGGATTTAAAGTTGAGCGTGAGTCAGCAGACTCCACAAAAATTCTTGCGAGCATCCGCGAGCGAGCGGTTCGAAGAACCCGAGTGAAGCGGTTCACCGAGCGCCCCCGAAGGGGGTGCGACGGGCTTTTGGTGGAGATTTTGCCAGAGCCAGCCGTAGGCTGGCTCGCAGCAAGAGGTCCGATTAGAGGTCCCGGAACGCCGCTTCGAAGTCCTCGGTGCGTTCGAGCGTGGTGTCCACGGTATCCTGGGTCTCTTCGAGCGCCTCGGTGAGCGCCTGGTAGTCCTCGTTGCGTTGGAGTTCGTCCCGGGGTTTGGCGGCTTCCAGGGTGGCTTTCTTGGCGGCGAGGGCGTAGTACTCCTGGACGGATTCGTCGTATTCGGTGCGGATGAGGAGCTGTTCGACCGTGGAGACGAGGTCGGTCTCGGTGACCGGTTTCGTGAGGTAGTCGTCGAATCCCATATCGAGGACGTCGAAGTCGGGTTCGACGGCGGTGACCATGGCGACCCGGCACGCGTACTCGTTCTCGCGGATCTCGTCGAGGACGGTGTCGCCGCTGCAGCCGGGCATCATGCGGTCGAGGAGGACCACGTCGATGTCGTCGTCGAGTTGTTCGAGTGCGGTCTCGCCGTCGTTCGCGATGGTGACGTCGTAGTCGGCGGTGAGCCAGACTTCGAACATCTCCGTGATGAGCGGTTCGTCGTCGACGATCAGTACGGCTGGATCGGTCATTGGGCTTCGGTAGTGTGGGTTGCAGTGGTGGCTGCGGGCGTTTTCGCCTGGCTGGCGGTGTCGACCGGCGGGCGAGCTCGGGCCACTGCTGGTGCCGGTCCCACGGTGCACGTTCCACCGTCGGCAGCGTGGGTCCGGCGTCCGGAGGTGTTCATTCGGTCGGGTCTAGTTGATGGAAGTCTGTACCGCGGCTTAAAGCCTCGTCTCCGATTACAGCCCATGATAACGGTTCCGGGGACGGGGGCCAGAATTGTAAGCGCCGAAGGCTTATAGCGGGGCGGCACCCGACGGTTGTGTATGGAGGACGAACCCGGGGACCGCCCGCAAGCGCACACGGTCCGGCTCGAACTCGTCGACGAGCCGGGCGAGCTGCTGCGGGCACTGGAACCCATCGCGAACAACGGGGGCAACCTGCTGAGTATCTTCCACGAACGCGGGTCGCTCACACCCCGGGGCCACATTCCGGTCGAGGTGGACCTCGAATGCCATCCGAGCCGGTTCCCCGGGATCATCGATGCGCTCCGAGACGCGGGCGTCAACGTGATCCGCGTCGACCGGGAGCACTACGGCGAACAGGTCACCATCCTGCTCATCGGCGACCTCATCGAGACCGACCTCTCCGATACCCTGACGCGCATCGAGTCGAACGCGTCGACCTCGGTCGTCGACCTCTCCCTCTCGGGACAGAACGGGACCGACGACGTCTCGAGCGCGCGAATGCGGCTCGCGGCCGAGACCGGGAACGTCATCGGCGCGCTCGATGCCGTCCGCGAGATCGCGTCGGAGAAGGACCTTCGCGTCGTCGAACCGCTCGTGGGTGAACCATGAAGGTCTGCGTGATGGGCGCGGGCGCGGTCGGCCGGAGCGTGGCGGAGCTCGCGGGCGAGTACGGACACACGGTCGTCGCGCTCGCGGACAGTGCGGGGTCGGTCGTCGACGACGGCGGCGTGGACGTCGCGCAAGCGCTCGACAACAAGGACACGGTCGGGTCTGTCGGGGAGGCCGACCCGAGTGACGCGCTCGGTGCAGCCTACGACGTCCTCGTCGAGGCGACGCCGACGACACTCGGCGACGCGCATCCCGGGTTCGAGCACGTGCGCGCGGCGCTCGAGACCGACCGGCACGTCGTGCTCGCGAACAAGGGGCCCGTGGCCGAACGGTACGACGACGTCATGGCGCTCGCCGACGAGAGCGCGGGCGACGTGCGGTTCGAGGCGACCGTCGGCGGGGCGATTCCCGCGATCGCGACGATCGAGGGGCTCGGCGCAGAGACCGTCACCGCCGCACGCGGCGTGCTGAACGGGACCGCGAACTTCATCCTCACGCGCATGGCCGCGGAGGGCCTCGGGTACGAGCACGTGCTCGCGGAAGCCCAGGACCTCGGCGTCGCTGAGGCCGACCCGACGTTCGACGTCGAAGGGACGGACGCGGCGCTGAAGTGCGCCATCCTCGCGAACGTGCTCCACGGCGGCGGGTACTCACTGGAGGACGTCTCGGTCGAGGGCATCACCGGCATCCCCGGGAGCGCGCTCGACATGGCCGCCGAGGACGGGCGGACGGTCCGCCTCATCGGCGAGGTTCGGGAGGACGGCTCGGTCCGGGTCGGCCCACGACTCGTCCCGGAGAACGACACGCTCGCCGTCTCGGGCACGATGAACATCGTCCAGTTCGAAACCGAGCACGCCGGCCGTCTCAACATCTCCGGGCGGGGTGCTGGTGGTCCCGAGACGGCGACCGCAGTGCTTGCGGACGTCGGCCGGCTCGAGTAACTCGTCCCCGCGACCCGGGCTTCGTGGGATGACGAGGTGCGATGTCGGGCTGTGTCGGTGGACGGGATTGATTTCGCACCCGAATCGTGTGACGTGTTCGCAGGAACCGCAAGAGGGCGCCGGGGTTCGTGGAAGGGCGTATCGAAATGGTTTTAATGCGAACAGCCGAATAATTCCCACAGAGCGCGCCGTAAGCGCGATATCCGACCATGAGCGACAAACCGCACCAGAACCTGGCCGTAATTGGCCACGTTGACCACGGAAAGAGTACGATGGTCGGGCGTCTCCTCTTCGAGACGGGGAGTGTGCCCGAGCACGTCATCGAACAGTACCGAGAAGAGGCCGAGGAGAAGGGCAAGGGTGGCTTCGAGTTCGCCTACGTCATGGACAACCTCGCCGAAGAGCGCGAGCGCGGTGTCACGATCGACATCGCCCACCAGGAGTTCGACACGGACAAGTACTACTTCACCATCGTCGACTGTCCTGGTCACCGCGACTTCGTGAAGAACATGATCACGGGCGCGTCCCAGGCGGACAACGCCGTCCTCGTCGTCGCCGCTGACGACGGTGTGGCGCCCCAGACCCGTGAGCACGTCTTCCTCGCACGCACGCTGGGCATCAACGAGCTCATCGTCGCCGTCAACAAGATGGACGTCGTCGACTACGACGAGGCGAAGTACAAGGAGGTCGTCTCCGACGTCAAGCAGCTCCTCAAGCAGGTCCAGTTCGACACGGACGACGCGAGCTTCATCCCGACGTCCGCCTTCGAGGGCGACAACGTCAGCGAGGAGTCCGAGAACACGCCTTGGTACGACGGCGAGACGCTCCTGGAGTCCCTCAACAGTCTCCCCGAGCCCCAGCCGCCGACGGACGCGCCGCTGCGTCTCCCGATCCAGGACGTCTACACCATCTCCGGCATCGGTACGGTCCCCGTTGGCCGTGTCGAGACCGGTGTCATGAACATCGGCGACAACGTCAGCTTCCAGCCGTCCGACGTCGGTGGCGAGGTCAAGACCATCGAGATGCACCACGAAGAGGTGCCCGAGGCCGGCCCCGGCGACAACGTCGGATTCAACGTCCGCGGCATCGGCAAGGACGACATCCGCCGCGGTGACGTCTGTGGCCCCGCCGACGACCCGCCCACGGTCGCCGAGACCTTCACGGCCCAGGTCGTCGTCATGCAGCACCCGAGCGTCATCACGGCCGGCTACACGCCGGTCTTCCACGCCCACACGGCCCAGGTCGCCTGCACGATCGAGTCCATCGACAAGAAACTCGACCCGGCAAGCGGCGAGGTCGCCGAGGAGAACCCGGACTTCATCCAGTCCGGCGACGCGGCGGTCGTCACCGTCCGCCCGCAGAAGCCCCTCAGCATCGAGCCGTCCTCCGAGATTCCGGAACTCGGCTCCTTCGCGGTCCGCGACATGGGTCAGACCATCGCGGCCGGCAAGGTCCTCAGCGTCAACGAGGCCTAACTGACGCATGCAACAGGCACGCGTTCGACTCGCCGGCGTTCAACCCGACGACCTCGACGACATCTGTGCAGACGTCCGAGAGATCGCGGACAAGACCGGCGTTAACCTGAGCGGACCGGTTCCCCTCCCCACGAAGACGCTCGAAGTCCCGTCGCGGAAATCCCCCGACGGAGAGGGAACGGCAACGTGGGAGCACTGGGAAATGCGCGTCCACAAGCGTCTCATCGATATCGACGCGGACGAACGCGCGCTCCGTCAGCTCATGCGTATCCAGGTCCCGAACGACGTTAGCATCGAAATCGTCCTCGAGGACTAGGTCGGCCCGCAGGGTCGACCGACCTGCCGAACGCACGCAGTGTGTGAGGCGGTCAGCCCCTCGGGCTTCGACACTCGACCAAACTTCTCCCGTTTTTCACACCCGAGAGCGACCGCCCCATCCCGTCCCCCGTCACCCGAAAACGCAAGGTACTAATTCGCGTGTCCTCTTCGAACAATCGTAGCGCGGGCTCGTAGATCAGTGGTAGATCGCTTCCTTCGCAAGGAAGAGGCCCTGGGTTCAAATCCCAGCGAGTCCACTCGCGTTTTTCGCGTTCGGTAATCGCCACAAGGCGACCCATCTTTATATAACCACTACACCGTTTAGCGACGTTTTCGCACCGTCTCACGGCGTAGGTTGCCGGTTGTGTTTTGATGATTTCTTTGAGCGGGCCGACAGCCGTACAGCGGTTAGCGAATATGACGTAGAACTTCGCGCACGCGAAAACAACAATCAGCGGCGCGATGAGCGCACGCCTCTAACCACGCCTCAACCTACAACGACGAACTACCTACACTCGGACGGGGAGACGCGCAACAGCGCGGTTGAACAAATCTGGTAATGCTCAAACCGGGAAACGTCGATTGATGGAACATTTACAGGGGTGTAAGCGAAAAGCCCCCTATGATTCGTCCGCACGAATTTGACCTAAGAAATCTTCTTCTCGGCGGCGTCTTTTTGCTAATTGTTGCTGGACTTTCTATTCTACTCTATTTGGGGAAAATATCAGTCTCGCTAATAGATGTGGTCGTGAGTACCGCGCTAACTGCGGCGCTGATTGTGATTTACTCTATTCAGACGAACCTGCAATCTGACCAGTCTGAACTTGTGGAAGACCAGACTGAGATAATGCAGGAACAACATCAAGTTCAAAATAAGCAGGCAGAGGTCTTGGCAGAGCAGAAAAAGTCTCAGGACTCTCAAACAGAGATTATGTCTTCGCAGGAGAGTATCCAAGAACGCCAGACAGAGATTTTGGATAATCAGACTGCACTAATGGAACTTGAATACGAGCCGGAGATTGTAATAGAGAATTGCTCGTTTACGAACTCAGAGATACGTGTCGATATTTCGAATATTGGTAGAGGGATTGCTAAACACCTCTATGTTCACACGGATGTTCATATTGGTTCGCTTGAGCCCGAAAATCGAGGACACGACCCATCAACAATTCCAGAGAATGCGTGGCATCATTCAGAAGACGCTCTCTTTTACAGAGATGATGACGGCACAGAATACGTGAACGGGATTGGGTCAATTCAGCGCCAGAACTCGATTGATACTCTTACAAACCGAGTTGCAGGTGGTTCAATAGGTTCAGAAGAAGAACAGGCCTTCATCGGGACGCCCAAGGTGTACCGATATCCTCCGGGGATGGGTGCAACGGGAATCCGAATCAACGAACTAATCGATGATTTGCGAGAGATAGGAATTGAATCAGTTCACATCACCTTTGACCTGATTTATTGTAATGAGAAGACGGCCCCGACAACTGAAGATATCCGTGTGAAGCAAATTACGGGACGTGCTTTCGACTTAGTGGAGTATGACTCACTAAGCGGATTCCTGGATATGTCCGGGCCGACTTCTGGAAACCGTCAGAAGGTAGTTGAACAAATGTCGGAATATACAAAATATCCGCCTACTAATCGCTAATCTTGTGGCTCGGGAAGTTCTCTCCTCCCGTCACGGACACACGGCCAACACGGGAAGTCGTCGGAGAGTTCCGCGCAGTCGCAGTCCTCGTGTTCGGCTTCGATGACGCCCGCGCCGTCCTCTCGTCTTTCTTCGGCAATCACACCACCGTCAGCCCGTAGGCGTTCCGCGAGGGTGGTGGAGTCCGCTCCTTCGCCGTCCACGGTGGGGGTTGGACACTCCACAGCCGTTTGCAGAACGACCGGGCCGCCGATTGTGGCGAGCGCAACCTTGTGCTTGCAGTCGTACTCCTCGTTGTACTTGTCAGCCGGACACTCGCACTCGGCTGGAACGAGAAGCCCGTCGCGGTCTTCGACACCAACGAGGTACGAGTGTTCGTCTTTTTCACAGCCGTAACTCGCGTTCGTGACGCGAACAAGGTGAGGTGCCTCGACGCCAAACTCGAACTGCTCCCATCCAACTCGCTTCGACGTTTTCGCACCAAAGTTCAGTTCCTCAACGATGCGCTTATCAGCCGTAGTCGGTATATCTTCCATTGGCTTTCTCCCAAGAAGGCCACCGTCCGGCGCTCCAACGCCGGGCGTTTTCCGAACAACCACGCCCCGAGGGAGGCGACCTTCTCACCTATTCCTACGAAGGTACTTGTGATAAGCATTCCCTTTGCATCTCGAAGGAATAGGAGAACGCCTATCCCTCGCCCGTGTGTACCCACCACTATGACCGACGATACATCCCGCACGCGAGGAGAGGGAGGCGAGTATGTCCAAGAAATCACGCCTGAAGACGCACTCGCGGTCTTCACAGACAACGAACCACGTACCGCGAAAGAAGTCGCGGAAGAACTCGGCGTAGTTCGACGGACGGCCTACAACAAACTAAGCGACCTCGAAGAACGGGGCGACCTCCGAAAGAAGAAGGTCGGCTCACGAGCAGTTGTCTGGTGGCAACCCGAGTGAACCAACAAATCCAGAACGCGAGGAGGTGGGGCGGGGGTTCGATTCTGCAATGGGTTGGAGTACATCAAGAACGTCAGCGTGATGTTCACAGCAGAACCCAACACCTCAGCCTATACCGCTGCCTCATCGCACTCCAACTTACGAACAGCACTACAGTAGGCGCGACGAGCGTGGGTGTGGCCCGCGCCGGTTGGCACACGGCGGGCCTGCGTGAGCGCACGCTTACGTAACTCCGTGTGAGAAATTTCTCATTCAGAGATGCAATTTAGTGGATTTAGTTAGGCGATACGGGTTATTTCGGGCGTTACGGGAATAGTAGAACAGAGTGTATGGAGGCTCTGAGGCGAACAAGTGGTGGGGAGTTAAGTACCGACGCGTTGTGAATAGAGTGAGGAGGCGGCGTGGCTCTCTCGGAAGTAAAATTCTGGAGCCGAGGCTCTACCTATTGAGTATGGGTTAGCCGAGTCGCTACTGTATTTTCAAACCTATGTCAATAACAACACCTTCAGCCGAGGCTATCGACTCAGGAGAACAAGTTGCATTTTCTCCCCCTAAACCGTTCACCGATTGGGGCCACGAAGAACACGACACGAGCATTCCTACTGATGAGGCTACGCTCGCAATGGGGAATCGAACTGACTTCTACCCCCAATCGACAGAAACTGACAGTTCGGACAATCCGAGTAGTGGCGCTCCTACAGCCAAGAGACGTGGACTCTACCATCGGATACGCAAACACAACCGGGATACTTGGTGGGCATACCGCGTTGATGTGAATCTCTCAGCGAAAGCCGACCACGAGATGAAACTGGATATGATGGATGCACTTGGGTCACAGTTGGAAGTAGGTGAATCACTCACTTGGATGGGTACACGCCAGATATTCCGGCTGGATTTGACCGAGGTAGGACTCCCAACCTGTGCCGTCGGATTCTGTTTGTACGTTCACCTATACGATGAGGCAACGAGCGCATATGAAGCTCGCACACCAAAACGACATTGGACAAACAGTCCCGGCACCAACCGTCCCTACTGGCCATTCAGGGACTCCGATGCGAATCTCCCACCATTCAACCGAGTTGCGGGTAACCTCATTAGTTACTACTCGAACGTCACTGAGAGTAGTCTCCAAAGTGTTCTGCAGAAATTGGTTCAGGGGGGACTTCCAACAAGAGAAGGCGGATGCCGCCCGACGAATACAGAACTCCTATCGAAGTAACTTCACCCCTCCCCCACCCCTTTATGTAACCCTTGAACACTACATAGAGTAGTGCGGTTGGGGAGACACGCGGGAGAGATTCGGCACGTACCTGTTACTCTAAGTCTGTAGCGCGAGGAGGGGCGGGGTAGGGAGCGAAGCGAAGCGAGCGACACCCCGCTATTGGAATTCAGTGCACGGATAGGGTATATTGGGCCGCTTGCGGCACGACACCCCATCTCAGAAGTTGAATGCTGTAGTCCACGAGGACAATAACGTGTTAGAAGTGAAGTTCATTCAGGTTCGAATGTCAACCGCGCCCTCATCGCACTCCAGATTTGGTGAGAATCATAGGTCTTCGAAGGTGAATCAACTTGTGTACCCCACCGCCATCATATGCACAAACAGAATCAAAAATATAGACTATATGAATTGACCGAGCCACGAACATATCCATAACAGTGAATTAAAGATAGGCTCTCCGAAGGCATCAATCACGAGCAATATTGTCAGAACCGCAAGAATTCGCGTTAGCCAGTTCACGTTTTCTTGCAAAGCAAGGCTTGATTGGTTGAGTTCCTTCATCTCTTGTTGTAGTTCTACACTTTTGTCCGTCAAATCCCGGTTCTGTTTCGATATTAACAAGTCAATTTGCTGATTTAATTCTCCAAGAACAATTTCGTACCGGTCTTGTAAATCATCGAATTCGTCTTTAGCGTCAGCTATGACTTCTGAAATATCGTCTCCAATCACTTCGAAAATACCGGAGGAGTAGTCAAAAATATCCAAATCTCCGTTTTCACGTCGAATTGGTGGCGATTGCTCTGATGTTAGGGGTACACCGAATTCTCGTGGGCTTCCAAGTGATACCTGACCCATCCCCTGAATAAGCGATTGAGCCGAATCCACTCTATCAAGAAAGTCAACATATTGGCTATAGAACTCTGGTTCTCGATTCTGCAGAAATTCTATGAATTCATCTACGTCCTGTTCGCCCTGTACACCAACGGGCATATTTCGAAGTATCTGTCCGAAATACGTCGTCTGGTAGATTTGGCTTCGGAACCAATAGAAGTAGAATAATAGCGGGATTAGATTTAGCGTGCTGTTCGCGGCTCGGTAGTTCGGGAGGGGTTTGGCTCTTGTTACAGATGGTGGCTCTACGTCGTCGGGTAATTCTTCCCGTACTTCCTCGGGTATATTATCGAACGGGTTTCCCATATCCACATCCCATCCGATATGGTTCACCAGCCTTGGGTCATCTTCGCTTAGGAAACCAATAGTTGCGTATGCATCGTGCATTAATTGGGTGCCGCTTGTTGTTGTGCTTGATTGCCCGGTTAGCATCAGATAATGCTCTGTCGCCATATTGAGCGAAATTAGGCCTGTTGGCTGTATTCCAAACTTAGCACAGAAATCTCCCTCACGCAGGTCTTCAACGAATTCATCTGATTCGACAAGTTCCTCTCCGTTCGCATCACTTGAAGGACGGTTGAAAACCTCATCCAAATCTGAAGTCATAATTTGACCGGCGAATAACGTCAGAGGAGGCTGTTTCCCGATATTTACCTGTGAAGCAGATAGTTCGGAAAGGAACCCAGGAATTCGGTCGCCAAATACATCTGACCAAATTTGTTCTAATTCCTGCTGTAGATTATTAGAGTCAATCAATCTCACTACACTATCAGTTTCTTCTTCCTGGTTACTATCATCGTCTGTTTCCGTATTTTCAGTACGCCCCACTAACAGAGGCACCACAATTTCGGGTGTCTGAGGGAACCGGATGACGTAAGCGGAAATCGTATCAAATATATCGGAATCGACTTCCAATAGTGCGCCCCACAATTGTTGTTCGTGGTCAATATTTCGAGAACCCGGTTGCATCATCATTTGTCCTCCCCACCCCGGCACCTTTTCACGCTCTGTCACACCCAGTAGCACTTGGTTCAGTTCCTCAATATCGCTCTCGCTTACGAAATCGAAAGCATAGGCATCTGCAGAGTGGACACGCATTATTCTCTTAATTAGGTTATTTTGCCCCTGCAGTATTAATCGGACGTTCACTAAGTGACTACTTCTTTTTACTCGGAGGCCCCTCCAGGGAGTTTGAGTAGCCTCCCGCCCTCCTCGCGTATAGGTTCAGTCGAAAAAGAACGAACTTCCAAGGAATTGAGGCGTGTGGACATTCCAAACTATTTTCTTAGTTACTTATTTCTCTTCTATCGTGTCTGATGACGAGCCGAACCCCAAAGCGAAGCAAGGCGATTTGTATACAGAGATAAACAGACTCCGACAAGATTTTCAGGAATATTCGGACTCAACTAATCAATACCAAACAAGCCGGAGAGTTGAGAATATACAAGTTCTAATCGCCCTAAGCGTAATTGGTGGCGCAGTCTCGTTATATTCGGGAGGATTTTTAGAGAGTACAGTTTGGAAAAACCAGATTCAGTCACGCTACTGGATAATAATTCTACAATCATTTATTGGGGCAAATTTTACTTTCTTGATTCTAAAACTCGTCACTATCCCGCTTCTCCCCATTTCGGGTAGTGGTCTTGTGAATTTTCTTCACGAAGAAGTTGAGCCATTCTTGTATTTTTTCGCAGTCTTGGGAGTCATATTCGCTCTTTTGATGAGGGGAGCATCGTACCCGTTCTATGGAGGACTATCGGTAGACCAGCGTGGCTACCTTGCTATTATTGCACTAATATTCCCCTTGCTAATTGCGGGTATCTACGCCCAAGCATTTCGTATCAGTTCCGCGCTCCAACGAGAAACTCCCCTGTTCATAGAAACAAATCACATTTTGGAAGAGATGGTTCGTACTGGTGCAATCAGCGCAGAAATGCAGGCGAGATTGATGCGAGACGTACTTTCAACTATGACTCCTGCACCAGCACTGCTCGTGGTATTCGATATTATTGAGGATTTGACGGTGTCCGTATTCGATTTATCTGAAGAAACGGTAGATTCGATTGTTAGAGTTAACAGACTACTTGTGAAGACACTCACATATGGCATCTCTCCCAATATTGTACCTCTGCTTGATTCATTCAACCAAAGCTTAGAGGATATTCTTATTGAAGAGAAATCAGATAATCCTGAGTTATCAAAGAAAAACAAGGAAAAGCTGCGTAGTAAAATCATTGAGTTGCGGAACAAGAGTGCGCACGGAGAACTAACAGAAGAAGACTTGATGGAGCTAAATGAGTATATTGAGGAGCTTGAGGAGCGCGAACCAGAGGATAGAGAGTAAGTTGAAGACGTTCTAAATATCGACGAGGTAATCCTCTCGCCGTTCCATCTGCTCGTTCTTCGTTGCCTTGTCGTAGTGTTTGTCCATCACCTCGTGGCTCATATCCACGCGGTCGGCAGTCACGTCCTTCGGCTGACCGGCGTTCAACGACTCCGTGACGTAGCCCCTGCGGAGGGCGTGTGGACTCACCGAACCGGGACACTTGCTCGCGGTGTTGTAAGAGGTCGCTTCACACTCATTGAGGTCGCGCCCCATCGGACACTTCCCGGTGTAGTGGCAGGGTCGAGTCACGGTGTAGATGTTCCGCTGGATAGTGGAGGGTTCACACCGTTTCCCGTGAGACGACGTGAGTAGCGGCGTGCGTCCGTGTTCATCCACACCATCGGGATGATTGAACCGGAGATAGTCACGTAGCACGCTGGCGACCTCGTCCGTTATGCGAACGTCGCGCTCTCCCCGGCTCTTGTTCTTGAGCGGCGTTCCGGATTCTGGTCGATGACGAACACGGAGGTATGCGTTCGCGCCGTCCTCGAAGTCGCGCTTGTCGAGTCCGTACAGCGAACTCCGCCTCATTCCTGTTTTCCAGAGGACGGAGAAGACGACGTGACGTAGGCTTGCGTACTCGTGCTTATCGAGATAGGTCAGAATCTCGGTCGCCTCGTCGCTCGTCAAGATGCTATCTGCAACCTCGTCCTCGCGGTTCGGTTTGGGGACACGAACCAACTGATGCATCCCCTCGGGGACGGCGTCGATGTGTTCGCAGAAGTGGACGAACCCTTTGATGCAGGTCATATCGGTTTTGAGCGTGATAGTCTTCACGCGCTCCAGCCGCCATTCCTTGAATTGCTGAATCTCGTCACTCGACAGTGTGTTGAGCGTCTTCACACCCGCCTCATCGCATAGCCAATCACAGAATCCGTTCAGCGTAGTGCGGTAGTTCGACAGCGTCGAGTCCGTCACGTCGGTTGATTTGTCTTTCAGGTAGCGGTTCTTCGCTTCGTGCGGTGGGATTGCGTTCATTCTCGTACCTCGTTCCACCGAACGCGTCCACGCGCTTGGATGCGGATACGCCGGATAGTGAATCCGTGCGCTTCCTTGCAACCGCCGAGGTCGGCCCATCTTGCGGTTGTGGGGCCGTCACCGAGGCGGTGAGGCCCAATGGGTTCAAATCCCAGCGAGTCCACTTCCCTTCGTTCGTTTCACTCACTTCGGTCAGTGGACTCGCTAAGTCCCCCTCGCTCACTTCGTTCGCTCGCGGGACTCCCAGCGAGTCCATTTCTGAACGTAGTGAAGAAATGGACGAGCTGAGCGTTCGCGCCAGCGAACGCGTGGATTTGAGCAAGCGAGGCGTCGTCTCGCCCAGTTCGACGGAGCGTGAGCGACGTCGAGCACGCGAATCTGTGATTCGCTCTGTTCAAATCCCAGCGCACCCATCGACGGAGCGAGTGAAACGACCGAACGGAGCTGTCCGCGTTCGACGCCCCGTCTGAGAACGCCATGCAGCAGGCGATGGTGACCACCGAGAGCGCGTCCGACGCTATCCGTCGGCGTCGTACTCCTGGTAAATCACGTGCCCACAGGCCTTACAGTGGGATGCATCGGCATCGTGACGTGAAAGTCCGCAGTTCGGACAGGTAACCGCGACGCTATCGCGGGCGGCCCACGTGCGGACGATTCGCCCGGCCTGCCAGGGGATGAGGAGGATTCCCGCGAGAATCGAACTCACCGTCACCCATCGACCGCCCGGCGTGCGTGGTACGATATCACCGAACCCGACGGTGGTGAGCGTAACGACCGTATAGTAGACGGCGTCCCCGTAGGTGTCGACACCGGGGTTGGCGGTGTGTTCGGTGCCGTAGAAGAGCCCGGCAGTGGCAAACAGGAGGACGAATACGGTGAGCAGTAACTTTCCCGCGCGGAGCGTTTGGACTTCGACGGTGCCGAAGAAGAACTCCTCGTCTCGAGTGAACCGGTAGAATCGGAGTACTCGAACGACTCGAACTACCCGGAGGAATCCGACCTCGAACGGCACGACGCCGGGAAGCACCAGCACCAACAGGGTCGGCAGTATCGAGAGCAAATCGACTACAGTGTACGGGTTGGTGAGTTCCCCGAGACGGTTCTTCGCGCCGTAGATTCGCAGCACGTATTCGACCAGAAACACGCCCGCGATACCGACCTCCAGACGCCACAGCCACGCGTCGGTCGCTGCGGAGTGCGGGTAGGTCTCGACGACGAACACCGCGACGAACAGGAGATTCAACGACAGCAGTGCGACGTCGATAGCCTTCCCGACCGGTGACCGGTGGTCGAGGAGGTAGAACCGCACCACCTCGCGTGGGGTGGCGTTCGGCGGCGGCGACGCCTGGGGACTCATGTGGGACCAATGGGTTTCCCCGTATTTGAGGGCATAGTCGCCACTCCGCCCGGAGTGGTCCGAGCGAAGTCTCCGAGTTCGAGACTGTGGTGCATATGCGCTCTGTATTCGACAGGGCCTCGAAAAACTATCACCGACGGTGGTCCGGGGATTCTCGCCGCGTGGCGGACTCGCGGTTCTCTCCCCGTGACCCCCACTCCCCGTTCCGTTCAAGACCGTTCATTTGCCGTTCATCGGGTTCAGAGCGCCTGAAACGTCCGAACGACTTCACCGGTTCAAGGTGATGTAGCTCCGAGGGTGTGGTACGATGAAATTGGAACGTATCGGGGTGGTGGCGGTCGCGGTGGGGTTGCTCGCCGGGGCTGCGTTCGCGCTCCTGCCCGGTGGCGTACCGGGGCGTGCGCCGGCGCACGCCGCGGCGACGGCGAGCTATCCGCCGCTCCTCGAGTGGGTGCTCTGGGGGACGATGGCGCTGTTCGCGTCCGTCACCGGCCTCTGGGTCGTCCTGACGTACGTCGTCGGGTCGGGGTACGAAGCCCCGCCGCCGGAGCACGGGGCGGAGGACGTGCAGGTGCGGATTCTGACTATCGACGCGGAGTCCGTCGTGCAGGCGACCGTCGACGCGCTCCCCGACGAGTTCGACGACGTGCGCGTCATCGCGGAAGAACCGCTCGACGTGTCGGGCGCGGTCGTGCACGCCGTCCCGGACGACTTCGACTGTGAGGCGGTGCGGAAGGGTCGCGCCATCGAGTGGGCGCGCCGCACCCTCGACACCGACCGCGAGTTCGTCCTCTACCTCGACGAGGACAGCGTGCTGGAGGAGTTCAGCGGCCTCCCGGACGCCGATGTGGTGCAGTTCCAGGAGCGCCCGCGGCGCACCGGGTCCGTCCTCCCCTACCTCGCGGACGTCTACCGGATGGGCGTCCAGCTCGAACAGCGCGCGTTCGCCCGGCTCTCCATCCCGCTGTTCGCGTGGGGTGGCGGTATCGCGGTGCGCACGAGTCTGGAGGACGCGGTGACGTGGGACCGGGAGACGCTCGTGGAGGACACCGCGTTCGTCTGGCGGGCGTTCGACGAGTACGACGCGTCGTTCGCGCTCGCGGAGGACGTCTGTCGGAACGAAGCGCCGCCGTCGCTCTACGAGATCGCCCAGCAGCGCCGTCGCTGGGCGGCGGGGAACCTCGAAGCCACCCGCCTCCTCCCCGCTCGGTATCGCGTGCTCACGCGCGTCCGCAACTACGCGTGGGCGCTCTCGCCTATCGTGACGCTCGTCGCGGTGCCGCTCTCCGTGCTCGGCGTCGCGGTCTACGGCGGCGTGTTCTTCCTGCTGTCGGTCGCGCTCGCGGCGTTCACGCTGTTCTGGTACGTCCGCGGCGCGCTCGCGTACGGCCGCGAGGCAGCCCGCTTGCTCCTCGCGGTGCCGCTCGTTCCCGTCGTGTCGCTCGTCCACTCCCTCGGGACGGTCGTCGGCATCCTCGCGCCCCCGGAGAACTTCCGCGTCACGACGAAGGTCGGTCCGGACGAATAGAGTAATATTATTGAAGTGATTGGCCGTTCCGCTGGATTGATTATGGTTGACAAAGCTACCACTAGGCATGTTGGCCAACCCCGAGGCGAGGCAGTTCCTCGACGACGCGTTCACCGCGCTCGCAGACCCGTATCGTCGCCACCTCCTCTTCTCACTGCTCGAAGCCGCCGAGAGCAGTGACTCGACCGTCGCCTACGACTCGATACCCGAGTTCGCCGCTGACTCCGCGTCCGTCCAACTCCACCACAACCACCTCCCGAAACTCCACGAAAACGGGTTCGTGGACTGGCGGACCGCGGAAAAGATAATCGCCCAGGGGCCGCGATGGCCGGCTATCGAACCGTTACTCTCCGTGCTCTACGCACACGCCACCGACGTTCTGCGGTCGGTCGGCGCGTACGACGACCGACTCAGGTAACTCACTCGCTGTCGCGGACGACGCCCGTGAACAACCGCTCCCCGCTCGCGGTGACGTACTCGTTGAACGCCACGTTCACCGTCGTCTCGGTGCCGTCCGCGCGAACGACGTCCAGCAGCGTGGCGTCACCGCTCGGGTTCAAGTCCTCGGGGACGTCGAATCCGTCGGCGTCCGCGAGGAGGGCGGAGACCGGTTGCCCGCGGAGGTCGTCGGGCGCGTACCCGAGGACGCCCTCGATACCGGGGTTCGCGTACTCCACGACGCCCGATTCGTCGACCGTGAGAACGCCGAGGTCCGTGTTCGCGGTGACCGCCTCGAACCGGGCTTTCGCGCGCTCCAGTTCGACGCGCGACTCCGCCTGCTCGATGGCGTTCAGCGCGCGGTTCGCGAGCAAATCGTACTTCTCTGGACTGCCCTTCGGGAGGTAATCCGTCGCGCCCGCGGAGATGGCTTTACTCGCGACGAGTTCCGACCCGCGAGCGGTGAAGATGAGGAACGGGACGTTCGGGTGGTCTTCACGAATCTCCCGGAGGAGTTCGACGCCGTTCGTGTCGGGCATCTTGTAGTCCGAGATGACGCAGTCGATGTCGCCGGCTTCGAGCCGGTCGAGCGCGTCGGCGGCGGACGTGACGATCGTGGTGTCGAGGTTCTCCGTGTCGTCCTCGAGGTAGAGGCTGATGGTTGCGGCGACTTCCTCATCGTCGTCGACGATGAGCACGCGATACCCCGATTCCGGGTCGCCGTCGGACTCCATGTCACCCGAATAATCACCATCCCGGGTATTTAGTGTTTATCAGCGACTCCCTGATTTGTCCTGCCGGTCAGTACTCGACTTCGTCCAATCCTTCGACGACCTCGATACCGCGGTTGTTCACCGCGTTCGGGTCCAGACCGACCTCCTCGAGGAAGTTCTTGTACTCGCGTTCCGCCTGCTCGCCGTCCTTCTGCTTGTCGCTCGCGTGGTCGCAGAGTTCCACGAGGTTCTCCGGAACGTCGTTCTGGTAGACGATCCAGTGGTTCACGAGGTCGCTCATGCGGCGAATCGGACTCGTGAAGTGCCCGTATATCTCGAAGTTGAGCGCGTGGTGGCCGCCGAAGGGGTCGTTCATGTAGCGGGCGCGCGGCATCACCTTCATCACCGCCCACTGAATCTTCCCGAGCTGGCGTTCGGGCGCCTGCTCTAAGGTCGCGTTCACGGCCTTCCGCGGGTCGTCCCACGAGTCCCCCGGAATCGAGACGCCGTCGAGTTCCTGAATCTCGCGGAGCGCGTCACCCCACTCGTCGGGCGACGGTTGCGGGTGGACGCGGTAGACCGCTTCCACGCCGCGATTCCACATGAGTTCGTGCGTCACGGCCTTGTTCGCCTTCAGCATGCACTCCTCGATGATGGTGTGCGCGCGGTCGCGGCGCGGGTTCAGCACGAGCGAACCGTCCTCCTTGCGCTGTTCGTGCATCCGGTCCGCGATGTCGAAGACGAGCGAGATGTCGTCGTGCAGCGGCGCGTCCTCGTCGTCCAGTCGCGCCTCCGTCTCCGTGTACGTGAGGCGTTCGTTCGAGTGGATGACGGACTTGTAGATGTCGAGCGTGTCGAAGGAGAGCGTCTCCTTGTCGAGGTGCATCTCCACTGTGTGCGCGAGTCGGTCCTCCTCGGGGACGAGCGAACACACGGACTCCGCGAGCATCGGCGGGAGCATGTGAACCGTGTATCCGGGGAGGTAGACCGTGTTCGCGCGCGACACCGCGGACTCCCACATCGCCGTGTCGGGCGTCACGTAGTGCGTCACGTCCGCGATGTGCACCCAGAGGACGTACTCGTCGTCGCGCTCCTCGACGCTGATGGCGTCGTCGAAGTCCTGGGCGTCCACGGGGTCGGTCGTCCACGTCGTCAACTCCCGCAAGTCCTCGCGGCCGTCGATTTCCTCCTGAATCTCCGCCTGGACGTCCTCGGTTCTGACTTCCGCTTCTTCCATCACCTCGGGCGGGAACGCGTCCTCAATACCGAACTTCTCGAAGAGGTCCTCGCGCTTCGACTCCAGTCGGTCCGCGAGGTCCTCGGGAACGCGAACGGGACCCTGGCCCTCCGCGGTCCCCGCGGCGGCCTGTTCTTCACTCATGAGACAGGATAGGCGAGTCCGGTAGTTAGTGGTGTCGCCCTAGTCGCCGTCCGGGTGTGCGCCGTCCCGAATCGCGTCGGTGTACCGTGCGAGGAACTCCGCGTCCGAACGCTGACCCGCCCCCACGTCCTCCAGGACGTCCTCGAGGTCGCCGCGCTTTGCCTTATCGAGGTCTCGAAAACAGGGTTTGCAGAGGTACTCGAAGGACTTGTCGTCGCGCGTCCAGCGGTCGCCGTGCTTGTCGTACTCGCGCGCCCGCGAACGCCGGACGCGCTCGCCGCACGCGATGCAGACGACTCCGGGGTCGCGAGACCCGAACATACCCCGGTCTACTCTCGGGCCGTACTTAGCGGTTGTCACGGTGAGACGGACGTTTTATGCGGCGAGCGAACCCACGAAGGGGTATGAAGGTATCCTCCCGCCACCACCTGCGGAGCGACGAAGTCCGCCGATTGAACGAGAACCTCGAATCCACCCTCGGGGTGTCGTTCGACGCGGACGCGTACGAACTCGTGGAACTCGCGGACTCCGAGTTCGACCTCATCCTCGTCGACGGCGAGCCGCTCGCGTGCTACATCGACGACGAACCGTTCGTGACGGTGCGGGGCGCGAACGAAACCGACCCCGGGGAGGGTATCGTGACGGTGGACGCGGGCGCTATCTCGTTCGTGAGCGACGGCGCTGACGTGATGCGGCCGGGAATCACGGAAGCCGACCCGAGCATCGCGGCGGGCGACCTCGTCGTCATCGTGGAGGAGACGCACGGTAAGGCGCTCGCGGTCGGCCGCGCGCTCGTGGACGGCGACGACATGGCCGGCGATTCGGGGAAAGTCGTGGAGTCCATCCACCACGTCGGCGACGACCTCTACGACTTCGTCCCGTGATTTGTTTTCGGGAAAGAAATATATACAAAAAGGATAAACAGGTGTTCACGATGTCAGAGGGGGTTCGCTCGACGACGTTGAAGGAACGCTGTCCGACGTGCGGCGCTGTTACCCCACACGCCGTCACCATCGAAATCAGGGAGGAACGCCCTACCGGTGAGAACCGCGAATACTCCCGCGAACCCTACCGGGTCACGGAGTGCCTCTCGTGCGGCGCGGGAACCGCGAGTCGCGTCCGCAGCGCCTGACTACTCCTCGTCCGCGTACTCTTCGAGAACCGTCTCCTGTCCCTCGCTCGCGAGACGGAACGTCTCCCGGAGGTCCTGGACGGGCGTCTCGCTCGCGTCCACCCGCAGGTCGTTGTAGTACGGTTCGAACGCCGCTTCTTCCGTGTTCGCGACTTTCACCGCCGCGGACTGCACGTGCAACTGGTCGCGCTTGTCCCCGCCTTCCGCGTGCCCCGCGCCGAGCGCGTCGATGAGGCGTTTGGCGAGCGGTTCCTCGCGGTCACTCTCTTCGTAGGCCGCCGCCGTCTCCTCGATGACGGCTTCTCCGGTGAGGAGGTTGCCCGCGACCGTGTAGTTCTCACCCTCCAGTTCGCCGAACCAGTCGCCGCAGTCCTCGCCCGAGAACGCGAACGTCCCCTCCGAATCGACGCCGTGCAACTGTCGCTCCGGCTTCCCGTCGTCCGCGTTCAACAGCGCCTCGAGGGCGTCCGCCACCGCGAGCCCGTCCCCGAGGTACTCGATTCCCTTCCGGCCGAGTTCGACGTTCACGAGGCTCTGTGTCGCCACCGCGCCGTCCTCGGAGACGAACGGACACAGCGTCCCCACGCCCGGCAGGCGCGTCGTCACCGCCACCCCGTACCGGTACTGCTCGTCGCCCTCCTCGTCCTCGTACGCCTCCCGTACACAGATACTGAACGTCACGCCCGAAAACACGGCCCCCGCGTGCCTAAAACTCCGTGAACCGGCAGCCCCCCTCCCGTAAACTCTATTGACATCGGTCGGGTGAATGGCGGTATGGGATTCATGGACAAAATCCTCGGCGCGGGCGGAAGCTCCACCGAGGACTACGTCGAACTCGACGTCGCGGACTTCGAGACCGGCGCGGGCGACGCTCGAACCAGCGTCCACATCGCTGAAATCAACGGACAAGAGGACGTCATCGCCATCAAGGACGCTGTCTACGACGGCGACATCGTCATCGCGGACATCACCCGCCTCCGCACCGAGGACAGCACCGTCGAACACGTCATCGACGAACTCCGACAGGTCGCACAGGAAGTCGGCGGCGACATCGTCCAGAAGGGAGACGACCAACTCATCGTCACCCCCAGCAGCATCGCCATCAGCCGCGAAAAACTCAACCGCTAGTTCAGACGTTATCCGGCGTCTCGTCTTTATCTTCGACGGAGCGTTTCATCGAGTCACGACGCGACTTCGCGTCCCGACCCGTCACTTCCAGCAGGAAATCGTTCTTCGCGCTCACCGCGTCCTGTGCGGCGTCCGCGTTGCCCTCCGCGATAACTTCCGCGGCCTCGCGTTCGACGAAGTCGACGCCGAGTTTGTCCTTCTTCCCCGAGTACTTCACCGCGCCCGCGACGATTCGCTCGAATACGGGATTGTCGGGGTCCTCGACCACGTAGAGGTCGCTTCCCTTGTACTCCTCCGTCGCCGTGACGTCGCCGAAGTACTCCTCGATCTTCCCTTTCAAGTCCGGTACGCGGTCTTCCAGGTGCTCTCCCCGTCGCATCTTGTACTCCTTCATGCACCACAGAAACAACGGCGAGAGTATAACCCCTTCGTCAACGCGCTACTCTTCCGTGAGGTAGCCCTTCCGACACTCCGGACAGATGTCGCCCGCGCGAAGCGACGACCCGCTCGCCCCGGTGCGGTGACCGCACTGCGGGCAGACGAGCGAATCCCCGGACTGCTCCGCGCCCTCCGGGTCGAGCGTCCCCGCGGACGTGAACCCGCCCGATTCGACGTACTCCGTGTCCGCCGCCTCCGCTTCGGGGTCGGCCTCGTCCTCGACTTCGGAGAGGTTCAGACCGCCGCCCGACGACGGTTCCGCGTCGAACCCTTCGTCTTCGCCCTCGGTGTCGGGCCACGGCGTGTGCTCCGACTCTTCGCCCACGTCGGCGTCCGCGTTCGCGTTCGCGTCCGCGTCGATGAATTCCGCGCCGTCGTCCCCGTCGTCTTCGACGTCCGCCGCGTCCGCCGCGTCCGCCGCGTCCGCCTCGACGACCGCGGCTTCCGCGTCGTCGCGTTCGTTCTGTCGCGTGTCGTCCGCGTCCGGCCACTCGCCGGGCTCGCGCGCCGGTCGCTCCTCGGGGTCCTCCTCTTCCGCGTCGAGGATGAGCCCGTCGTCGTCCTCCGCGGACACGTCGTCGAACTCGGAGACCGCCGCGTCGTCGCCCGCCACCTCGGTCGGCTCCGCACCGGCTGTTTCGGGCGCGTCAGCGACACCCGTCGCGCCCGCCGGGCCCGCGACGCGTTCGACGGCGGACTGGAGTTCCTCGTCGTCTTCGTCCACGTCGTCGGCCGGGCGAATCGACCGAACTTCGGTGTTCTCGCTCACGACCGACTCGGACCCGCAGCGCGCACAGGTCTTCACCTCCCGGACGGTTTCTACGACCTCGTTTCCGCGTTCCTCGCGCTCGCGTTCCACTTCGGGCTCACCGAAGTCGTGTCCGAGCAACGAACACCGTAATCCCATTGCCGAACGCGTATCCAAGCCAACGACAAAAGACTACCGCTCGGGGACACGGCTAAGGACCGTCCGCGCGTACGCCCGACCATGTACGCCGCGGGAGCGCAACGACAGCGGGACGACGTGCAGGCAGCCGTACTCGACGCGCTGGTCGGCCGCGACGACGGCATGACGATATTCGAACTCCGCTCGCACGTCGACGCCGACATCGACGAACTCGAAACCGCGCTCACCGACCTGAAACACGACGGCTTCATCACCGCCGACTCCTCCGGCGACCAGACCGTCATCACCGCCACGGAGAAAGCGAAACCGCAACCGGAACCCGAGGAATCGTGGCTCGACCGCCTCATCGACCGTCTGCCTTTCTGAGCGCTTAACCGGCTCCGACCCACATCACCACCTATGACTGTCCTGAGGGATTTCCACGCGGACTACGGCGCGACGTTCACAGAGCGAGGCGGCCGCGAACTCCCCGCGGACTACGGCCGCCCCGAACGCACCCATCGCGCCGTCCGGAACGTCGTCGGCGTCACCGAAGCCGCCTACGGCGTCCTCTCCATCTCCGGCGACGACCGACTCGACTTCGTGGACGACGTCGTCTCGAACCGCGTTCCCGCGGACGACGGCGAGGGCTGTTACGCGCTCCTCCTCGACCCGCAGGCCCGCATCCGGACGGACATGTACGTGTTCAACGCGGGCGACCGTTTGCTCGTGTTCACGCCCCCGGAGACCGTCACCGAGGTCGCGGAGGAGTGGCGGGAGAACGTCTTCATCGAGGACGTCGAGATAACGAACATCACCGACGACTTCGCTGTCTTCAGCGTTCACGGCCCCAAATCCACGGAGAAAGTCGCGAGCGTGATGAACGGCGGCAGCCCGCCCGATTCCCAGCTCGCGTTCGACCGCGGCCGCATGGACGACGAGGGCGTCACCGTCATTCGGACGGACGGCCTCGCCGGCGAGGAGGGATACAACGTCGTCTGCGCCGCCGACGGCGCCGAACCAGTCTTCGACACCCTGATAACTCGTGGGTTGAACGCCGCGCCGTTCGGCCGCACCGTCTGGGAGGCGCTCACGCTCGAAGCCGGCACTCCCCTCTTCGAGTCCGAACTCCGGGACAGAGTCCCGAACGTCTGCGGTCTGCGGAACGCCCTCGACTTCGAGAAGGGGTGTTACGTCGGCCAAGAAATCGTCTCGAAGGTCGAGAACCGCGGGCGGCCGAGCGGCCGACTCGTCGGCCTCCGGCTCCCCGAGGACGCGGAGGCGGACGCGGGCGCGACCGTCGAAGCCGACGGCGACGAGGTGGGCGAACTCACGCGCGTCCAGTACAGTCCGATGCTCGAAACCGACCTCGCGTTCGCGGAAGTGGACTACGCCGCAGAAGGACCGTTCACCGTCGACGGCGACTCAGTCGAACACGACTCGCTCCCGTTCGTGGAGGGAAGCGACCGGTCCGCGCGAATTCCCGAGTACTAGCGCAGCATCGATTTCACCTGCTCGACGGAGAACACCGACGTCGGCTTGTCCATGTGGACGCCGATTTCACCCTCGAACAGTTTCATCCCGGCTCGCTGGACGAGTTCTGGCGCGTCGTATCCCTTCCGAATGAGTTTCCCTAACTTGATTTCGGTCTCCAGTTCGTCGCGCCACGCGGACTCGTACTCCGCGAGCGTCTCCGGTGCGTCGGGGTCGATGGTGCGCGCCGCGCAATCTGCCGCGGTCATCCCGTAGAGGATGCCGCCGCCCGTGAACGGCTTCGTCATCCCGCCCGCGTCACCGACGAGGAAGCCGCGATGGCTCGTCACGGAACTCGGCGGCCCGATGGGAATCAACCCCGAGCAGCGGTGTTCGATTCGATCCGCGACGCCGTACTCTTCGACCAGCGCGTCGAACCGCTCGGCCACGTCGCCGTCCGCCGAGGGCGCGGCCGCGAGCCCGTACTCCACGCCGCCCGGCCCGCGCGGAATACGCCACGCGAAGAATCCGGGGACGGTGAGGTGGACGTCCACGAAATCCTGGTCGTCCGGTTCGGGGTCGAACGCGAGCACGCCGTGCAGGAACTCCTCGGGGTCCGGCAGCCCCAACTCCGACCGGACGCGCGAGCGCGGGCCGTCACACCCCGCGACCATCTTCGCCTCGACGTCGAACTCGCCGTCGGGGCCTCTGACGGTGAGCGTCACGCCATCCGTGCGCTCCTCGACGCCGGTGACGGTGTGGCCGTCTCGCACGTCCGCGCCCGCGTCCGAGGCGGCCCCTGCGAGCGTCTTGTCCAACTGCACGCGGTCCACCGCGTTCGACACCGGCGTCTCCTTGTAGAACTCGTAGGCGTCCGAGTCCGCGCCGCCCGTGTGGAAGCGCGCGCCGAAAATCTCGTTCTGGAACAACTCCTCGCGCGCCCCCTCCGGGACGTACTCCCAGATGTCGAGGCTGACGTGTCCCGAACACGCGAGCGGTTTCCCTATCTCGCCCTGCTCGAACGCGATCACGTCGTATCCCAGTTCGGCGGCCCGCCGCGCGAACCGTGCACCCGGCGGTCCGACGCCCACCACGGCGAAATCGTACATCGCCTTCCAGTAGTTCGCGCGCGGAGATATGTCTTGGGAGAACCTACTTACCACTCGATACCGACGCCCTCGGTATGACAGTCTTCGACGCCGACGGCCCGACCCGAATCGAACAGGCGTTCGCCGCGCAACTCGACGCGGGATTCCACCACGGCGCGCAGCTCGCCGTCTACGACGGCACCGAACGCGTGCTCTCGCTCGCCGGCGGGGACACCGGCCCCGACGGCGACCCGACCACGCCCGACCAAAAACACGTCCTCTTCTCCTGCACGAAACCCTACACCGCCGCCTGCGTCCACCACCTCGTGGACGCGGGCGAACTCGACTACGGCGACCGCGTGGTCGACCACTGGCCCGAGTACGCCGACGAAGACACCGAGAAAGCAGACACGACCGTTCGCCACGTCCTCAGCCATCAGGCCGGCCTCGCCATCACGGACCTCGACGCGAACCCCGAAGCGTGGACGGACTGGGACGCGAGCGTCTCGCTGCTCGAAGACGCCGACCCCTCGTTCGCGCCCGGCACCAGCGCCGCCTACCACCCAGTGAGTTTCGGCTTCCTCGCCGGCGAACTCGTCCGCCGCGCGAGCGGGCAGTCGGTCGGCGCGTACGCCCGCGAACACGTCTTCGACCCCCTCGGCATGGACGACACCCACATCGGCCTCCCCGAGAACGAATCGGACGACGTGGCGACCCTCGTCGCGTTCGACGACCCCGACCGCTGTCGCGACACGGACACCGGCCTCGACACCGACCGCGGCGACTCGGCCGCCCTGTTCAACACCGAAGCCGTCCACCGCGCCGAAATCCCCGCGGCGAGCGGCGTCGGCACCGCCCGCGACATGGCGCGCTTCTACGCCTGCCTCGCCAACGGCGGCGAACTCGACGGCGCGCGCATCCTCGACACCGACACCGTCGCCGCCCTCACTCGCGTGCAAGCGCAAGTCGAAGACGACGGCACGCTCGGCGTCCCCCGCCGGTACGGAATGGGCGTCGTCCGCGGCGGCACCCCCCACGACAAGTACGGCACCCTCAGCGACGGAGCGGTGTTCGGACACGGCGGCCTCGGCAGTAGCGTCGCGTGGGCCGACCCGGGTACCGGACTCGCGTTCGCCTACGTCACCAACGGCATCCGCGACGAGACGGAACACAGACTGCGCGTGAACGAACTCGCGGACGCCGTCCGCACGGTGTACGAGTAAAAACGAGCGGTCTCAGTACCCGAGCGTCTCCTCGACCAGCACGATGGTCGTCCGCCCCTCGACGGCTTCCTGCCGGTAGACGAGTTCCTTCGAGGGATAGCTCTCGACGCCGTAGGCTTCCTGTGCGCGCTCGTTCTCGAACGTGTACGCGTACTCCTGCAGGCGTTCGCGCGCGGCCTCCTCGTCGTCGACGACCTTGTTCACGCCGGCGACGAGCACGAGGTGTTTCGCGGCGAACGGGTACGCGCCGATGCGACTCCCGGAGAGGTCCGCGGCGACGAGCGTGCCGTCCTCGCGGCCGATGGCGTTGACGCTCCCGAGGAAGTAGTCTGCGGTCTGGGCTTCGCGGCGGGCGTCCGCGCGCGCCTCGTCGTCGTCGATGCTGAACACTTCGCCGTGGAGGTTCTCCCAGTCGTGGTCGCCCTCGTTCAGGTACTCCGCGAACCCGATTTCTTCGAGGGTCGTGGAGTGCCCGTTCATCACGGACGCCTCCGCCGGAATCGCGTCGGTCACGGCGTCGAGCGCGTCGGCGGCGTTCGCGACGACTTCGACCGCGAACCCGCTCGCTTCGAGGTTTTCGACTGCTTCGTCGAGTTCGGCCGCGTCCGGGTGGTCGTCCCACTGGTCTTCGTTCACGTCGACGTCGTCGATGTAGTCGGATTTCGTCTGCTGAGACACGTTCTCGGGTACGGCCGTGAGGGGGAAGAACGCCCGGAACCCGGAGGTGACTGCCCCTGCGAGTAACCCCCGTGTCACCGGATTACGGCCGGTAAACCACCCTCAGTCGTCGGTCGTCGGCGCGGGTGCGTCCGGTTTCTCGCGGTCGTTTCGCGGGCCCTCGACGTCGACCGCGGGGAGTTTGTCGCGGAGGTAGATTCCAGTATAGCTGTCGTCGTTTCGCGCGACTTCCTCGGGCGTCCCGGTGGCGACCACCTCGCCCCCCTTCTCGCCACCCTCGGGACCCAGGTCGATGACGTGGTCGGCGTTCTTCACGAGGTCGAGTTCGTGTTCGATGACCGCGATGCTGTTCCCGCGGTCGGTGAGGCGCTGGAGCACTTGAATCAGCTTTCGCTCGTCCTCGGAGTGGAGGCCGGTCGTCGGTTCGTCCAGCAGGTAGAGCGTGTCGCCGGTGGCTTTCTTCCCGAGTTCTTCTGCGAGTTTCACGCGCTGGGCCTCCCCGCCGGAGAGCGTCGTGGACGGCTGACCGAGACGCATGTAATCCAATCCGACGTCCTTCAACAGCTGGAGGCGGCGGCCGAGTCGGGTGTCCGCCTCGAAGAACTCGTGGGCCTCCTCGACGCTCATGTCGAGGACGTCCGCGATGGTTTTGTCCTTGAACGTCACGTCCAGCGTCTCGTCGTTGTACCGCGCGCCACCGCACTCCTCGCAGGGCACCTGCACGTCGGACAGGAAGTTCATCTCGATGGTCACCGTCCCCTGCCCGCCGCACTCCTCGCAGCGCCCGCCCTTGACGTTGAACGAGAACCGGCCCTTGTCGTAGCCGCGCTGCTTCGCGAGCTTCGTCTGCGCGAACTTCTCGCGCACGTAGTCGAAGACGCCCGTGTACGTCGCGGGATTCGACCGGGGCGTCCGCCCGATTGGCGACTGGTCGATGAGCCGGACTTTCTCGATGTGCTGCGTGCCCTCGATGCCGTCGTGGTCGCCGGGGTCGACGCTCGTGTTCCCGTTCATACCCCGCGCGAGTCCCTTGTAGAGGACGTCGTGCATCAGCGTCGACTTCCCGCTCCCCGAGACGCCCGTGATCGCCGTGAACGCGCCAACGGGAATCTCGACGTCGAGGTCCTTGAGATTGTGCTGGCGCGCGCCGCGCACGACCAGCGAGTCCTCCCAGTCGCGGCGCTCCTCGGGCACCGGAATCTGCTTGCGGCCCGCGAGGTAGTCGCCCGTGATGGACTCCTCGGAGGCGACGATATCGTCGAAGTCGCCCTGCGCCACCACCTCGCCGCCGTGTCTTCCGGGGCCGGGACCCATGTCCACGATGGTGTCCGCCCGACGCATCGTCTCCTCGTCGTGTTCCACCACGACGAGCGTGTTCCCGAGGTCGCGCAGTTCTTCGAGCGTGTTCAACAGGCGGTCGTTGTCGCGCTGGTGGAGGCCGATACTCGGTTCGTCCAGCACGTACAGCACGCCCACCAGACCGCTCCCGATCTGGGTCGCCAACCGAATCCGCTGGCTTTCGCCCCCGGAGAGCGTCGACGCCTCGCGGTCGAGCGTCAGGTAGTCCAGCCCGACCTCCTCCATGAACCCGAGGCGCGCCCGGATCTCCTTCAGAATCTCCTCCGCGATTTTGCGCTCCCGCTCGCTCATGCCGGCTTCGAGACCCTCGAAGTGTTCGAGCGCGTCCCCGATGCTCAGGCGATTGACCTCCGTAATCGAGGTGCCGTCCACGAGGACCGCGCGCGATTCGGGTTTCAGTCGCGTCCCCTCACATGCCGGGCACTCGGTGACGCTCATGTAGTCCTCGATGTGGTCGCGCACCCGGTCCGAATCGGTCTCGCCGTACCGGCGTTCGAGGTTCGGAATCACGCCCTCGAACGGTTCTTCCTTCCGCCGCACGCCGTTCTTCGTCTCGCGCTTGAACACGACGTCCTCGTCTGTCCCCCAGAGGAACGCCTGCTTTACGTCCCCGTCCAACTCCTCGAACGGCGTGTCCACGGAGACGTCGAAGTGTCGCGCGACGTTGTCGAGGAGGTTCCGGTAGTACGACCGGTTGTAGCTCCACGGCTCGAAGACGTGCTTCAGCGGCTTCGACTCGTCCACCACGACGAGGTCCTCGCTCACTTCCTTCGACTGGCCGAGCCCCTCACACTCGGGACACGCGCCGTGCGGACTATTGAACGAGAAACTACGGGTCTCTATCTCCGAGATGTCGATGCCGCAGTGCGTGCACGCGAGGTCCTCGGAGAACTCCACGACGAGGCGCTCATCACTCTCTCCCGCGAGGTCGCCCGTCGCGCGAGCCACGGACCCACCCAGTTCGACGCCCTCGGGCGGGTCGGGCACGATGACCTTCAGCACGCCTTCCGCCTCCTCCAGCGCCGTCTCCACGCTGTCGGTGATGCGCGACCGCGCGTCCTCGGTGACCTTCACGCGGTCGACCACCACGTCGACGGTGTGGTCGTAGTTCTCGTCCAGTTCCGGACTGTCGACCGCGAGGTCGTAGGACTCCCCGTCGACCTCGACCCGCGAATACCCCTCCGAGAGCAACTCCTCGAACAGGTCCTCGAACGCACCCTTCTGGTCGCGAATGACCGGCGCGGCTATCTTCGCCCGCGTCCCCTCGGGGAGTTCCATCACCCGACGAACCATCTGCTGGGCGGACTGCTCGCCCACCTCGCGGCCACACTCGGGACAGTGAGGCACCCCCACCCGCGCGTACAACAACCGGAGGTAGTCGTGGAGCTCGGTGACCGTCCCCACCGTCGACCGCGGGTTGTTCGCCGCGTTCTTCTGATCGATACTGATCGCCGGCGAAAGCCCCTCGACGGCCTCCACCTGCGGCTTGTCCATCTGCCCCAGGAAGTTCCGCGCGTACGCCGACAACGACTCGATATAGCGACGCTGTCCCTCCGCGTAAATCGTCTCGAACGCCAACGAGGACTTCCCCGACCCCGACAGCCCCGTCACGACGTTGAACTGCTCCCGCGGAATCCGAACGTCGAGGTCCTTCAGATTGTGCTCCTCCGCACCCCGGACCTCGATGTAGTCCTCACTCATTAGGTACCGTTATTACGCGCGCCAAAACGAAAGTCCACCGGTCCACCTTTTTCCGCCTGGGGGGTCGCTGACGCGACCCCCGGCGCAAAAACCTGGAGGGAAAAAGCCGAGCGCGCTCCGCGCGCTCGGTAGAGCGTCGGAACGACGACCGCCCCGCAACCGCCCCGTCACAGCAACTGCACCGCAACCGCCGCCCCGCAACCGCACCGCCCCGCGCCGCGACGGCGCGCCCTCGCGTTCTGAAACTCCGCCGCGACGCTTTTCACGATTCCCGACGACTCTCCGGGTATGAGCGACTACGACATCTCCACGCTCGACCTCTCGGGCGACCGCTACGAGGTCCAGCAATCCCTCGTGCGGAACAAGTACTCGGTGACCGACGAATCGGGAGACGTCGTCCTCCGCGGGAAGCAGAAGATGTTCAAGATGAAGGAGGAGTTCCCGTTCGTTAACGGCGACGGCAAGGACGCATTCTCCGTGAAAGCCGGCGGCATCCTCGACGTCGCCGGGAACTACGCCATCATCGACTCCGGGACGGGCGAGGAAGTCGTCGTACTCGACGAGGACTACTCGCTGTTCGCGGAGAACTGGACGATTCGGGACCCCGACACGGGAGAAGCGCTCGCGACCATCGAATCCAAGAGCGCGGTGATGGAAGTCCTCCGCGACTTCGTCGGACTCGCGAACCTCATCCCGAACAAGTACGAAATCAAAGACCAGCAGGGCGGTCACGTCGGCAGCATCGACGGCCAGTTCGGCCTCCGCGACACCTACACCGTCACCATCGACGACGCGAGCGACGTCCCCAGAGAAGCCGTCATCGCCGCCGCCTGCGTCATCGACGCACTGGAGAACAACTAACAGACGGAAAACATATGCTTCGCGGGGTCGCCCGTCCCGTATGCGCCGCCCCGCCCTCCTCGCACTCGTTGTCGCCGTTGTCGCCCTCTCGGGCTGCGGCGGGTCACCGGGAACGACGACCGCGACACCGACGACCGATACGGCGACACCGGCGGCTACCACGACCGCCACGCTTGCGGACCACGGCACGACGCCCACTCCCACGGCGCTCCACCAACTACACGTCTCGAACGCCCTGAACCGCAGTGCTACCGTGACCGTAACCATCCGCGAGGAGCGAAACGGCTCCGTCGTCTCCAACGGGAGCTACACGCTCGACCCCGGCGAGACCGTGGACCTCGCGGACAACCTCCACGCACCCGACTCGTTCACGTTCACGGTCGAATACGGGGCCGTCACGGCTCGCGGAAGCGTCTCCGCGAAGAACGAGGAGTACCGCGTGACGATTATTGAAAACGGCTCGCTCGCGGTCGAGGAGACGACGTCGACCGTCTAGTCCTCCGCCACGTCCGCGACCTCCGCGCCCGCCATCTCCGCGAGTTCGTCGGGGTCGCAAGGCCATACCGCCTCCGGCGTTCCCGCGGCCGCCCACACCCGGTCGTGGTCGAGCAGCGTCTCGTCGAACAACACTCTCGGCGCGCCGTCGTGACACACCGGCGGCACGCCGCCGATGCTGTACCCGGTCGCGGCTTTCACCTCGTCCGCGTCCGCCATCCGCGCGCCGCTCGCGCCGACGCGCGCCGCGACCTTCTCCATATCCACGCGATTCGCGCCGCTCGTCACCACCACGACGGGTTCGCCGTCCGCCATCAGGACGATGCTCGACGCTATCTGAGCGACCTCACAGCCCAGCGCCGCCGCCGCGTCCGCCGCCGTCTTCGTCCCCTCCGGGAACTCCTCCACCTCGGGCCGAAACCCGAACTCGTCTTCGACGCGCTCCGCGAACCCTCGCGCTCTCCCGTGCATACCCTCTTGTCCCCGGCATCCGGGAAAAACGTTCGCGCTGACGCAATCCCTCACACCATCAGACGTTTTCGGGGAGCCAGCCGCCGTCTACCTCTATATTTTCGCCGCTGATATACCCTGAATCCTCGTCGCAGAAGAACAGCATCGCCTGCGTCACGTCCTCGTAGTCCGCGGGACGCCCTCGGGGGAGGTCGTCGGGGAACTCGTCCGAGTTCTCGACGACGTAGGGCGAGACGGCGTTCACGGTGATACCGTCGTCCTGCGTGTCCGCGGCGAGCATCCGCGTGAACATCAGAACACCCGTCTTCGCGGCGAAGTACGGGAAGTTCTTCGGACTGACCAGCCCCTTCTCGCCCGACGCGTACCCGACGTTCACGATGCGTCCCCAGCGCTCCGACTCCATCCCGGGGAGCGCGCGCTTACAGGTGAGGTAGGTCGCGGTGTAGTTCGTGTGCATCACGCGGATCCAGTCGTCGTAGGAGAGGTCGCGCCAGTGCGCGGGCGCGAAGTCCCCGACGTTGTTCACGAGGACGTCCACCGACCCCAGGTTCTCCTCCACGTCGGCGAACAACTCGTCCACCGTCTCCGGGTGCGTCACGTCGCCCTGCACGGGTACGGCGTCCGCCGCACCGGCTTCACGGGCTTCTTCTGCGGTCGCGTGCGCCGCCGCCTCGCTCGAATGATAGTGCACCGCGACGGACGCGCCGTTCCGCGCGAGCGCGAGCGCGAACGCCCGTCCGAGGCCGCGCGCGCTCCCCGTCACCAGCGCCGTCCGTCCCGACAGGTCGGGTGCGAGCATACGCCGCGAGACGCGCGCGAGAGAAAAGTAGTTCCGGGTCGCGCCACCCCGCTCCCTGGTCGCGCCACGCTTTTGCCCGCACGCGCGAACCATCCCCTATGCGACTCTCGCGACGCGCCGCCCTCCGCGCCGGCGCGGCATCGCTCGCCCTCCCGCTCGTCGACCGCGCGGCCGCCCACCCCGAACCGTTCGAACCGCTCGACGTCCTCGAAATCGACGGCGCGGCGGAAGCGGTCGTCGGCCCCGACGCAGTGGTGTACGTCGCCGCGACGACGGGGTTCGTTGTCGTGGACGCGAGCGACCCCACCGACCTCCGCGTGCTCGCGGAGCGCCGTGACTTACTCTCTGACCGCGACGACGGGCCACTGGACGACGTTCACGACCTCAAAGTCGCGGGCGACACGCTCGCCGTCGTTGGCCCCGCGAACAGCGGCCGGCCGCGCGCGATGGTCCTCTACGACGTCTCCGACCCCGCGAACCCGGTAGTGGAAACCGTCTACGACACCCCGTATCCGATTCACAATTCCTTCCTCACGGACACCCACGCCTACCTCACCGTCAACGACGGCAAGCGAACCGAACTCGCCATCGTCGACCTGACGGGTGACGCCCCGGAAGAAGTTGCGCGCTGGGGGGCGGCGGACGCGAACCCCGATTGGGCGGACGTCCCCGCGTTCTACCGGTCGTGTCACGACGTGTACGTCCAGGACGACGTGGCGTACGTCGCGCACTGGGACGCCGGGACGTGGCTCCTCGACGTCACCGACCCCGCGGCCCCCACGCCGATTTCGCACGTCGGCCCCTACGACCCCGCGGACATCGTCGGCGCGCCCACGACCGAGGGCTACCAACTCCCGGGGAACCACCACTACGCCGCGGTGAACGACGACGCCTCCGTGCTCGCGATAAACCACGAAGCGTGGGACCAGAACCCCGACGACGACCGGAACGGCGGCCCGGGCGGAATCAGCCTCTACGACCTCACGGACCCCGCGAACCCCGTGCAGGTCGCCACCATCCCCGCGCCGCCGACGCCCGACCCGTCCTACGCGGGCGTCTGGACGACCAGCCACAACTTCGAACTCTCGGGCGACCGCCTCTACACCTCGTGGTACCAGGGCGGCGTGAAACTCTTCGACGTCAGCGACCCCCAATCGCCCGCGGAACTCGCGTGGTGGCGCGACCCCGAAACCGCGGCGTTCTGGACCGCACGCACCGCCCCCGACTGCTTCGTCGCGTCTAGCACGCCGCTCGTCACCGACGACACCACGGGCGCGCTCTACACGTTCCCCGACCACCCCGGACAGCAACCGAACCCACCAACGCTCACCGAGACGACCACCCGAGACACCACGACGCGAACGACCGCCACGACCACGCAGACCACCACAGAAACGTCCACCTCCCGGCGCACGACGACGAACGCGACGGACACCACGAGCGGCGAAACGCCCGGATTCGGCGCACTCACCACACTCCTCGGCGTCACCGGCGCAGCCGCCGCACTCGCCCACCTCCGCGACCGGGAACCGAAGGATTAGGAGTCTCGACCCCCACGTTCCAGATATGAGCGACGCCGCGAACGACCTCCACTCGGCGGTCGAAACCTGGCTCACCGCCCAAATGCCCATCATCAAGATGCACGGCGGCACGAGCGCGGTCCGCGAAGCCAACCCCGACACCGGAGAGGTCGTCGTCGAACTCGGCGGCACCTGCAGCGGCTGCGGCATCAGCCCCCGCACCGCCCAACGCATCAAACTCGACCTCGCCCAAGAATTCGACGAAGTCACCGACGTCACCGTCCGCTTCGCCAGCGACGGCGCAGACAACTGGGGCGTCGACCAACCCGAATCCATCATGGGCATCGACCGCAACGAAGGCGGCCGCGGCGGCCGCGGCGAAAGCGGCCCCGACAACCCGGGAGACACCAATCACTTCTAGCCCACCTTTTTGCGGTTCGGGTGCGCGAAGCGCACCGCTCACCGCAAAAACCTGGAGGGAAAAATGCCGGTCGCCGGAGGCGACCGGTGAACCACGCCGCGCAGCGGCGCGAATGCTCGTAATTCCGCTGCAACCAACCGCCACCGCGCCGCAACTGCCGCTTTCGTAACCTGCCTCACTTGCTGAACGCGTTCTCGATTCTGTCGGCGACGTCGAACGCTTTCTCCGCGAGTTCTCGCGTGATGAGTTCGTCGTCGACGCACGCTTCGAGTTCGTCGCGGTCGACCTGTTCGACGGTGCCGTCGGCGTGCTTGAGGACGTCGACGTGGAGGTCGACGTACCGAACGCCGTCGGGGAAGAGTTCGAGGGGAGTGTTCACGTTCACGTAGGTGCCTTTGACGGTGCCGTCCTCCGCGCGGTAGACCGTCGGATACCACCAGCGACCCTCCACGAATCGCGTGACCGCGGTGTCGCCCTCCTCGCGGGGGACGTCGAGTGCGTCGTACGTCCCGCCGCCGGTCATCGCGCGTTCGACGACGATGCGGGAGTCGTCCGCGCTGAAGTCCACCACGTCGCCGCGGCCGAGCGTGATGAGGCGGCCGTCCGGTTTCCCGTGTTCGATGCCGACCGTCTCGTCCGCGTGCGGGCCGAAGGCGTCCGCCACCGCTGCGAACGGGAACGACTCGGGGAGTCGGCCGAGGTTCTCCGCGAAGTCCACGGCCGTGCTCGCGGACGCGCTCCCGGCTTTCGTCCGGTGGTGGCCGGGCATCGTCGCCGTCACCCGTGCGCGCACGTCGTCGAGTTCGCTCCGCGTCGCACGCCCGAACCACACCCACGCCGTCGACGCGGGCGAGGCCACGCGTCCGGGTTCGTCCGGTCCTCCGTCGAGCGCGCCTTCCAGTTCTTCCGCGCTCGTCACGGCGTCTTCGAGCGCGTCCCCGAGTTCGTCCATCGACGCGTCCGCCGCCGCGTACCCCCACTCGACCGCCCAGTTCTCGGGCACGTCCGGCGAGAGCAGTTCCGTGGTGCGCGCGAGTTCCTCGGACCCGCCGGGCGTGCTCGCGACGAGCGCGTCCCGCCCCCGAACGAGCCCCGCGATGTCGCCGAACGCTCGAATCTCGCCGTTGAGTACGGGACGCTTCGACGACCACGGCGGTTTCGGCTCCGCGACCTGCACGCGCACCCGGTCGCCCTCCTCCACGTAGCCGTCGTAGTCGTCGAACGCGAGGTAGCCCTCCGCGTCGCCGAGGTCGACCACCGCGCCGCGGCCGACGCTCCGCCCGACCACGCCGTCGAAGACCGCCCCCTTCGCCACCGGGTCGTCGTACGCGAACGCGTCGATGCCGACGTCGTGGAGTTCGTCACGCACGGACGCGACGGTCTCAGGGTCGCCGTGGACGCCGACGCCCTGCCGGTCCTCGGTGGTCTCCACGCTCGCGTCCGCTGGCGCGACCGGGAACGCGGTGTCGAAGCGTTCGCGGATGGGCGGCGAGGCCTGCACCACGTCGCGGAGGAGTTCGGTGAGCGCCGTCGCGTAGATCCCTCGGACTTTGACGGTCATCGCAGCGCCTCGCGGTCCGGCGCGAACCGCACGCGGTCGTCGACGGTCGGGCCGAGCGTGAGTTCCACGAGGTCCTCACCGAGCACGCGCGCACCCTCGACGTAGACACCCCACGTGTCGAACCGCAGGAACCCCCGAACGTCCTGACTGTGCGTGAACAAGTCCGCGTACTCCACCGCGTGCTCCGGGTAGTCGCTCGTGCTGTGCGTCAACTCCATGTCCGAGTAGACGGTGTCGTGCGCCTCGAAGAACGCCGCCACCTCGTCTGCGGTTTCGCGCGCGTCCTCCGCGGCGGCGTCCTCGACGCGCCGCAGCGTTTCCGCGTCGACGCCCGCCTCGCGGAGCGCGGTTCGCGTCCGCTGGTCGAACAACATATACCGAGGTTCGTCGCGCGCGGGTTAAAATCAGTCGTCCGCGGGTGCGGTAGTCTCCGCGCCGCGTTCGCTCGCGTCCGGTGTTCGTCGTTCGGTCGTTCCCTCCGGGTCGGTGTAGAGGAGCCCTCGACTGGGACTGTATGCCATACCAGCCTGTGGCACTCACACAGTACATAAATCGCCCCCTTTAGGCATATAATGACATACCTATATTTGGGCGAGAACGGTTTAGTGACGCGCTGTGGTAGACGGCGCTATGCCGGATTCGGACCCGCAGGACCCGATACAGCGCGCGAACGACGGCAGCCTCGACCTCTACGACGTCGTCGACTGGGACGTCCGCTCGCCACTCGACCGCTTCGCCGTCAAGACCTACGGAACGCTCGTCGCGAGCAGTCGCGTGTTCGTGGTCCTCCTCGCGCTGCTCGTCGTGCTCGGCCAGTTCGCCGCCGCGTTCGGATTCGTCTTCCTCGAACGACCGTACGTCGGAGCGTACGTCGTCCTCTCCGTCGTCCCGGCGCTCGTGCTCGTCTGGTACGTCTGGCGCTCGGACGTGACGATGCGCGAACCGCTCGAACTGCTCGCCGTCACGTTCGCGCTCGGCTTCCTGTTCGCCGGGTTCGCCGCCATCGTCAACAGCGCCCTGCAGAGCACGTTCGCGGCCGTCGGCCTCGCCGGAACCGTCCTCTTCTTCTTCCTCGTCGTCGGTCCCGTCGAGGAGACCGTGAAGTGGCTCGCCGTCCGCCTCTACGCCTACCGCAGCGGTCGGTTCGACGCCGTGGTCGACGGCGCGGTGTACGGCGCGGTCGCCGGCCTCGGCTTCGCCACCATCGAGAACTCCATCTACATCGTCGGGGACGTCATCCAGACCACGCAGGCCGCCGGTATCGACCCCGGTGCCGCCGCCCTCCAGATAGCCGCCGTCCGCACGTTCGCCGGCCCCGGTCACGTCATCTACTCCGCCTTCGCGGGCTACTACCTCGGCCTCGCGAAATTCAACCCCGAGAACCGGGGGCCGATAGTCGTCAAAGGCCTCGTCGTCGCCGCCGGCATCCACGCCACCTACAACACCATCGTCAGCAACCTCGACATCGTGTACAACGCCGTTCCGGTCCCCTCGGCGCTGGTCTTCATCGCGTTCGTCGTCGTCTACGACGGCTTCTTCTTCTCCCTCCTCGTCCGGAAACTCCGGCGCTACCGGCGCGCCTACGAGGAGACGGACGCCGCCGCCTACTACGAAGGAGACACCGACCTGAAGAGCGCGGTCCGCAGAATCGACTAGTAGGCGTCGAGGCGTTCGACGTACTTCGCCACCACGTCCACCTCGACGTGCACGGGGTCGCCCGCCTCCTTCTCGGAGAGCGTCGTTTCGCCGTACGTGGTCGGGATGATCGCCACGTCGAACGTGCCCGCGTCGTCGTCCACGTCGGCGACGGTGAGGCTGATACCGTCCAGCGCCACCGACCCTTTCTCCGCGACGTAGTGCTCGTAGCCGTTAGGGAGCGCAAACGTGAACGTCCAGTCCTCGCCCACCTGTTCGACTCCCTCGACTTCGGTCACGGTGTCGACGTGCCCCTGAACGATGTGGCCGTCGAGGCGGCCGTCCGCGGGGAGCGCGCGCTCTAAGTTCACCACGTCGCCCTCGCCGAGTTCCCCGAGGTAGGTCTTCTCCACCGTCTCGGACGCGGTGAACACCGAAAACCAGTTCTCTCCGAACTCTTCGACGGTGAGGCAGACGCCGCTCACGCTGATGCTCTGTCCGTACTCGAACCCGGTCAGGGTCTCGGTACCGATGCGGATGCGGCGGCCGTCGTCGTCGACGGACACGGACTCGACGGTGCCGGTGTCCTCGACGATTCCCGTGAACATACCCACAGTAGTGGGATGCGTCGCAAGTACGTTACGAAGTGCGTCGGAAAACACTTGCCGGCGCTTCCGCCTACCACTGTATGGAACTCACGCCGCTCACGGACGCCGACGAAGCACTCGTCGAACGCGCCGCCTCCGCCGCGACAGACGCCTTCCAACCCGGCGAGCAGGGACGGTTCGACGGCGACGCGCACATCGTCACCGCCGCCGTCGAGACCGCGTCCGGGAGCGTCTACACCGGAACAAGCCTCCCCGCTAGCGTCGGCCGCGCGTCCACCTGTGCCGAACCCGGCGCGCTCGGGAGCGCCGTCGCCGCCGGCGACCACGACTTCGAGCGCGTCGTCGCCGTCGAAGCACCGCGGAACGGCGAGCCCGCGCGAATCGTCTCGCCCTGCGGCGTCTGCCGCGAACTCCTCTGCGACTACGGCGACGGCATCCGCGTCCTCGTCCGCACCGAGGACGGCGAGACGGGCGGCGTCCCCGCCGCCGACCTGCTCGCCGCTCGAACCTGGTGAGCGCGAGGCTTTTCCCGCCGCACCTCCCCCGTACTCCCATGGGCGTCATCGGTCTCGTGAAACTCGCCGGCACCCTCGCGTTTGCCGTTCCTCTCGCGCTCTACGGCCTCGAACGCGTCCACGCCGGCCACGAACTCGGGTGGGCGTTCCTCGGACTCGCCCTCCTGATGGTCGCCGCGGAACGCTACGTGACGACGCCGTTCGACCTGCCCGAACGCGCCGCAGAAGAAGCCGCGGACGCCGTCGTCGACGACGAGGACTAATCTCGTTCTTCGGGCGTCAGCGACTTCGGATACTCGGTGAGGTTCTCGAACCCGTCCTCGGTGACGACGACGAGGTCTTCGATGCGGACGCCGCCCTCCTGTGCGTCGTAGACGCCCGGTTCCACCGTCACGACGTTCCCCGCTTCGAGTGTCGAGTCGCTCGTCAGCGACGGCGCTTCGTGGAGGCTGACGCCGACACCGTGACCGACGCCGTGCGTGAACCCGGTGTCGCGCTCGTAGCCAGCGGGGAAACCGTACGCCCCGACCTCCGCCGCGGCCTCCTCGTGGACTCTGTTCGCGGTCGCACCCGCTTCGAGTTCCTCGAACGCCGCTTCCTGTGCGGACTCGACGGCGAGGAACGCGCGGCGCTCCCACCCGCCGTCGGAGTCCACGACGAACGTCCGCGTCAGGTCGCCGTAGTACCCGAACGCGTCACGTGGCGAGATGTCGAGCAGGACGGTTTCGCCCGGTCGAACCGGGACGTCGCCGGTGAAGTGGAGGTCCGCACAGGCGCCCCCCGCGCCGACGACGGTGTTGCCCGCGGGGTCCACGCCGCGGTCCGCAAGCACGGCGTTCACCTCGCGGCGCAGTCCCTCGGTGGTCAACCGCGCACCGTCGACTTCGAGAACGTCTCCCGCGACGTCGGCCCGCGCGAGAACCGTCTCCGCGCGCGCCATCCCCGCCTCCGCCGCGCGCTGCACCCGGCGAATGCGCTCTATCTCCTCGGGGGACTTTACCGCGCGCTCCCGGTCCACGGCGTCCGTCGATTCGAGCGAAAACCCCGCGTTCTCCAGACGCACCGCGGCGTCGTGCGGGAGGTGCTGTGGGACCAGCACCGTCCCCGCCGCGTCGTACGCGTCGAGCACTTCGACCGCGCGACCGCCCGGCGTCGCCGACTCGAATTTCTCGGGTCCGTAGACGTAGTCACCCGTGAACTCGCGGCGCGCCTGCCGCTCGAACAACGCCGGCGCACACAGAATGGCGTCCCCGCCGACGAACACGAACGCGTACCCCCTATCCGGCCCCGAAAACCGCGTGAGATACCGGAGGTCGTCGTCGAACCGGTCGCCGACGTGCACGAACGCCGTCGCGTCACGCGCCTCTAACTCGTCGTAGAGGAACGCGAACGTCGTCTCCACGGCCGCCATCAGTTCACGTTGATGGGGGCGGCCGCCTCAGCCAGCGCTTCCTCCAACGGTTGCTCCGTCGGCTCGCCGTACAGGAGAACGTCGATGGGGAGCGTCGGCGCACCGCTGATGACGTCCTGCAAGAGAACGAGGCGCTCGCGCGCACGACTCATCCCGACGTAGAACACGCGCCGCTCGTTGTCCGTAACCAGGGGAACGGGATTGGTCTGGCGCGTGAACTCCTCGAGGCCGTCCGGCATCTCCGCCTCGGTCGCGGTCGCCGCCATCTGCTCGACGACCTTCTCCGTCAGGTCGGTGCCGAGGAAGACGTGGTCCGCCTCACGACCCTTCGCGGAGTGGATCGTCCCGACACGCACCCGCGACGGGTCCATCCCCCGATAGTCGCCGCGGAAGTACGCGTCCACGGACTTGCGCTGATACCGCGTCACCTTCCGCAACATGTCCGCCGCGGACGCCGGACCCGGGAGGAACGGAATCACGTCACGCACGGCGTCGGCCGCGACCTCGATCTCCGTCGAATCCTCCGTCTCCGCGTCCTCCTCGACGTCCTCGATGATGTCACGGAACTCGCTCCGCTCGTTCGTCCCGAACGCCGACTCCTGCAGCATATCCGCGAGCCGTCGCGCCTCGAGCGCCGTGATGTCGTCGCCCGACTCCAGCGCCTCCACCGCGTTCACGTAATCCGAGAGCCGGTCCGTCCACAACCGCTGGTCCGTCAAGGCCTTGAACGGGATACCGTTCCCGATGAACTCGTCGATGAACTCGAAGAGCTGGTAGCGCGCCCGGAACAACACCATCACCGTGTCGTCCTCGGTCGTCTCGATGGTGCGCTTGACGTTCCGCACCACGTCCAACATCGACGGACTCTGAACCGCCTCGACGCTCCCGCCTTCCTTCCGCGGCTTGAGGTCTTTCTCCTGGCGGTTCTCGATGTGCCCGACCTCCTGCTGTACGACCTTCAACACTTGCGACGGCAACCGATACGAGTTCGGGAGAATGACGTCCTCCGTCACCTCCGTATTCAAGAGTAAATCCGGGTCCGCGCCCTGCCACGCGTACACGACCTGGTCGTCGTCACCCGCGATGAGCACCGACTCCATGTGCGGCTTCCACTCCTCGTACACGTCGTACTGGAGCGTCGTAATGTCCTGGAACTCGTCGATGACGAGATAATCCACGTTCGGCACGAGCGACCGCTGGCTCACGCGCTCCAGCATATCCGCGAACCCGACCAGCCCGTGGTCGCCCTTGTACGACCGCCACGCCCGAATCGCCTCCGGAATATCGAACCGGTCGTCGCTCGACGGCCACGTCGGCGTATACTTGTTCCCGGTCTGCGCGTTCTCGTCTATCTCCGGCGGCAGACGAACCTCCTCGTCGTTCCACCGGAACGGCACGTCGTACCAGTCCGCCACGTCCCGCCGCGTCCGCTGCAACCACTGCGACGTCGCGATAACCTTGTTCCCGAGCGTCGTCGAACGCGCCGTCCGCCGACTCCCCGACGCGTACTCGTCCTCGTACGGCAACCCATACTCCTCACAGAACTCCTCCTTGTCGGACTCCCCCACCACGTCATTCCGGGAGAGATTCAACAACTCGTACGCCTTCGCGTGCATCGTGCACACGTTCCCGCGCAGCGACCGCGGATTCACGTCCAACCGCTCCGCCAACCGCTCACGCACTTCGGCCGCCGCCGCACGCGTATAGGACACGACGAGCACGTCCCGAACGGAGACGTCGTCATCGTCGAGAATATCTTCGACGCGGTCGAGCAACGCGGTGGTCTTCCCGCTCCCCGGCCCGCCGAACAATCGAGTGACTGCCGGATCCGACTCGGTCATTAGCCCACTACAAGGAACCGACGCACTATAAGCGACGTGACTTCGGCTTACGTTCGGCGCGTCGAACGCGCCTCTCGAACGTCCGCACCGTCCCGAATCTTGTCCTCACAGTTCGGACAGACACGAGGGTCCGACTCCTGGTCCGGCGTAAACACTCGGGCGTACGCCTCCGTCACGAACGACCCGCAATTCTGGCACTCCGACATGGTTCTACCAAACGATTCTACGTGACCCATAATAACGTCATTGGCCGCGGCCGAACTAACCCGAAGAACTCGCCGCTACCCTCGAACGCCCGCAAATCACCACGACAACACGTTCCACGATTCGACGAACACTCAGCGCTCGCCGTTTCGTGCCGCGAAGCGCCGCGTTGCTCGCGTCTCGTTTCACTCGCGCTCGCTTGTACCGCGACGCGAAGCGCCGCGTTGTCCAACAAACCGATTATCACCCCCCTCCTCGTCCAACGTATGCGACTCAGCGAGGCGACGTGGACCGACGCCGACGACGCCGACCCGGACGCCGTGCTCCTGCCGGTCGGGTCGACCGAACAGCACGGCCCGCACGCGCCGCTCGGGACCGACGCGTTGAACGCCGAGACCGTCGCGGAAGCCGCCGCGGACGCCTACGACGGAGACCTCGTGGTCGCGCCCACGGTCCCCGTCGGCGTGAGCGAGGAACACCGCCAGTTCACGGGGACGATGTACGTCTCCGAGGACGCCTTCCGCGACTACGTCCGGGAAGCCGCGGTCTCGCTCTTCGACCACGACTGGCGAACCATCGTCTTCGTCAACGGCCACGGCGGGAACACGAACGCGCTCCGCGAAGTCGCCGCACGAATCACGAGAGACGAGGACGCGTACGCCGCCTCCTATACCTGGTTCGACGCGGTCGGCGACCACAGCAGCGACATGGGCCACGCCGGGCCGCTCGAAACCGCGTTCCTCCGGCACACCCGCCCCGAACTCGTTCGCGAGGATCGAATCGAGGAGGCCCGAGACGGCGCGAGCGACGGCTGGGGCGACTGGACGGGCTACACCAACCTCGCCTACGACTCGGCCGAATTCACCGAAAACGGCGTCGTCGGCGACCCCGGTACCGAGAACGCAGCGCGCGGCGAAGAACTGCTCTCGCTCGCCACGAAATCGCTCTGTCGGCTCGTCTCACGGCTCGGCGAGCGCGACAACGCGCGTCCGCCACACAAATAGGCCGTAACGGCTTTGTTCACGCTCGAAGACTATTCTTTAATGGATTCCGAGGAGTTCGGGCGACTGGTCGTGGAGGCGCTCTGCCGAGACATCGGCGACCACCTCCGGTCGGTCGTGGGGTACACCCGCGACAACTACGCCGTCCACTACATCCGCGACGACATCGCGGACTCGTACACCGATGCGGAACTCGAAGACGCCATCGACGAGATGCGCCTCGAAACCCTCGAACAGAACTACCTGAACAGCGTCTTTCAGGCGCGCCACGGCGAGGTGTACTGTCGCGTCGTCGTCTTCTCCGAGGCTGTGGAGATGAACTTCGCGGTCAACGACGGCGTCGGCCTCGCCGTCGCCATCGACACCGACTACTTCGCCCGGACGGACAACGTCGTCAAAGAAATCCTCGCCCTCATCGAAGAACACAGCGAGTGGGAACTCGGGAAGTAAGTTACTCGTCGGCGTCGTCGGCGTCGTCCTCGTGCAGGTCTTCGAGCGCGCCCCGGAGTTCCGGAATCGTCGACGCGAGGTCGCCCACCTTGTCGCTCACGTCCTCTAAGTCCTCGAGAACGTCCTCGATGTCGTCGATCTCGTCTTCTAAGTCGTCCGCGTCCTCGAACGCGTCCGCGCGCTCGCCGATGGTGTACCACTTCTTCGCGTCCCGGAGGTGGCTCTCGACTTCCTCGGCCGCGAGCGCGGAACGGAGGCTGTTCAGAACACCGAGCGTGTTGTCCGCTTCCACCGTCCACACGTCGTCCGCCGCGGGGAGCGCCGCTCGCGCCGCCGCGAGGTGTTCTTCGACGTCCGCTCGAATCTCGCTCGCCGCCTCACCGAACAGTTCCTCGTCTTCGAGGTCGCTCATACCCCCGGCTTCGACGGTATCCCGTTTAAAACCACCCGTCGATTCAGCGGACTGAGGAGAGTTTCATCAACGGATAGCCGTCCTCCATCTCCATCACCGCCACCACCTCCACGTCCTCGTACGCCACGACGAGTTCGACTTCCATGTACTCGCCCGTCAACTCGGTGTAGCCGTGACTCGTGTCCAACTCGTCTTCGAGGATGTCGACGGACACGCGCTCGCAAAAGGGCTGGTTCTCGATGGACTCCGCTATCGCCGTTTCGAGCGACGGCGCGCTCTCCGGACTCACCGGCGTTCCCGCGAACTGGTGGTAGAGCGCGCCGAACTTGATTCCCGCCTCGAAACACGCCTGCTCGGGGTCGCTCGCCATACCCGTCAGTCGCGGGGCCGCGAGTAAGGTCTGGCGTTTCCGCGTGTCACGCGGGCGAAGGGTCGCGGACCGCACCATTGATTTCCCCGTCGCGCGAGTGTCCACTCGAATGGACGACCCGGTACTGCTCACGGGCGCGTCGGGACGCGTCGGGCAAGCCATCCTCGGGGGTATCGCCGACGACTACGAGTGGCGACTCCTCGACCGCGAACCCCCCGCGGACGACGACGGATACGACTACGTCGTCGCCGACGTCACCGACGAGGACGCCGTCCGCGACGCGATGGAGGGCGTCGGCGCGGTCGTCCACCTCGCCGGCGACCCCCGACCGGAAGCCCCGTGGGACTCCGTCCTCCGGAACAACATCGACGGCACGCAAGTCGTCTTCGAGGCCGCGGTCGACGCCGGCGTCGAGAAAGTCGCGTTCGCGTCCTCGAACCACGCCGTCGGCCACTACGAGACGGAGCGGAAACCCGACCTCTACCGGGTCGGCGACGACTTCCGCCTCGACGGCACGGAACTCCCGCGGCCGAGCAACCTCTACGGCGTCAGCAAAGCCGCAGGCGAAGTACTGGGTCGCTACTATCACGACGAACACGACCTCTCCGTGGTGTGCGTCCGCATCGGCAACCTCACTAAAGGCCACCCACCCATCGACTACGAACGCGGACAAGCGATGTGGCTCTCCTACCGTGACTGCGCACACCTCTTCGACCGCTGTCTGCAGGCCGACTACGACTACGAAATCGTCTACGGCATCAGCGACAACGATAGAAAATACTACTCAATCGAGCGCGCGAAGGAGGTTCTCGGCTACGACCCGCAGGACAACTCCGCGGAGTACGACGACTGACCACCGCCGGGTTTATCGCCGACGATACCTAATCCCCGTCCATGAGACACTTCGGTCTGAAAGTCCGGATGGCCATCGTCGGGTCCATCCTGTTCGCGTTCTACGCGATAGCGATACTCGCCGCCGTCGCTATCTGGGGGACGAGCGTGTTCCCGCTCGCCATCCTCGGGAGCATCCTGCTCGTGGGCTTCCAGTACAAAGTCGGTAAGTGGGCGGCGCTCAGGTCCGTCGGCGCGGAGGACATGCCGGAGAACGGCCAATACCAGCACGTCCACCGGATGGTCGAAGACCTCTCCCGCGACATGGGCATCGAGAAACCGCGGCTGATGGCCGCGAACATGGGCGTCCCGAACGCCTTCGCCGTCGGGCGGAAAGGCGCGGGCGTCGTCGTCGTCTCCACCGAACTGATGTCGATGCTGGACGACGACGAGTTGGAGGGCGTCATCGCGCACGAACTCTCCCACATCGCGAACCGCGACGTGGTGACGATGGTCGTCGGCCAAGGCATCGCATCGGTCGTCGGTATCGTCGCGCAGTGGGCGGTCCTCCTCACCGGGGACAACGAACTCGCCGACTTCTTCCTCGCGATGATCGTCGGCCAGATCGTCCAGATGATCGCGATGATCTTCGTGCTCGCTATCAGTCGCTACCGCGAATTCGTCGCGGACGCCGACGCGAAACGCGCCATCGGCAGCGGCGACCCGCTCGCCCGCGCCCTGGAGAAGATTCAGCGCGGCAATCAGGCCGTGCAGGAAGACCGCTCGCAGGTGGACGAACAGGTGAGCGCGCTCTGCATCTTCGGCGAGGACCGCAGCCTCATCCAGAAGCTCTTCTCCACGCACCCGCCGACTGAAGAGCGCATCCAGCGCCTCCGCGAGTAAGCACTCGCTACCCTTTTTACGTCTCGCGGTTTTCTCGAAACCATGGTCGGACTCCGCGAACTGCTCACCGTCGTCCTCGGGGCGGCGCTCGGCGTACTCTTAGTCGCCTATCCGCAGGTGTTCGTCCGCATTCAGACGCTCGGCCGCATGCCCCACGACACGCGCGGGCGATACGGCGAGGACGCCGAAAACCCGCTCTGGGTGCGCATCGTGCAACTCGTCGGCGTCGCCTGCATCGTCGCGGCGCTCTACGTCGCGACGCAGTCCTTCTAGAACAGTCCTTCTACGTCTTCTTCGCGTCTCCGCCGCCGGTCCGCGTGCTCGCTGAGACGCTGTGCTATCACCGCCCGATGTGCGGGGTCCGTGACGAAATCTATCGCGAATCGGACGAACACGCTCGTCTCGTCGCCGGCCGCGATGTCCTCGCGGGCGTACTCGACGCCGAGCTCGACTGTTTCGTCGCCCAGCTCGTCGGCGAGCGCGGGCGCTGCCGCGAGTGCTTCGTCCGCGGATAACTCCTCGAACCCCACTCGGTCGCCGTCCACGCGAATCGACGCTGGCGGCTCACGTTCGACGCGCTCCGGGTCCGTGGCCAACGCCGCGAGATACGTCCGTAGTTCGGGCACGTTCACGCCACGCGGGTTCGCGTCGGCGAGGTAGTCACGCGCGCTCTCCGAGAGTCCGACACAGCCCTCCCAATTCCGCTCGCGGGCGTGATGCACGGCCGCCGCGTACTGGATGAGGCCCTGTAAGAGCGCCGCGTCCCCGCCCTCGGCGTCCAGCCACGCGTCCTCCCAGACGTCGTGCGCCGCGTGATAGTACCCGGCGTCGAACACCGCCGCACCCGCACGAAGTGCGTTCATACCGAACGAAGACCCGCGAGACGGAAACGCGTTCTCTTACTCGCGGGCGACGCGGACGCCCGTGAACTCGACGCGCGCACCGTCGTCGTTCGAGAACGACGCGTCCCAGCCGTGTTCTTTCGCCACGGACTCCACGATACTCAGCCCGTAGCGCCCGTCGTCGCGCGCGCCGTTGAGCACGTCCGCGGGATACCCCGGGCCGTCGTCCGTCACGTAGAACCCGTCGTCAAGCACGCCCACGCGGACCGTGACGCCCTGCCCTGCGTGCTCCACGGCGTTCCGCACGAGGTTCTCCGCCAACTGGCGAAGCCGGCGTCTGTCCGCCGCGACCCGCCACTCCTCGTCGGGCAACACGAGCGACGCGTCGTGCGTCACCACGCCCTCCCACGCCGCCCGGAAGACCGCCCGCAACGACACCGACTCCACGTCCAGCCCATCGCCCTCGTGGCGGGCGCGCGCCAGCATATCCTCGATAATCTCGTCGATACGTTCGAGCGACTCCTCCACCGTGTCGAAGAACTCCTCGTCCCCGCGCTCCCGGCCAATCGCAAGCTGCGCCCGCGCCACGCTCAACGGGTTTCTGAGGTCGTGCGACAACACGTCCGCGAACTGCTCCAGTTCGCGCTTTTGCTCGCGCAACCGCCGCTCGCGCTCCTTGCGCTCCGAGATGTCCGTGATGATACCCGTGAACAACCGCTCGCCCTCGTACTCGTGTTCGCGCAGACTCACCGACACCGGCACCTCGTGCCCGTCCCGATGGAGCGCCGGCAACTCGAACCCCGACCACTCGATGTGCTTCTCCGCCGTCTCCACGTACTGCGCCAACCCCGTCTCGTGCGCCGACCGCAACCGCTCCGGGATGATACGCATCTTCGAACTCCCCATCAACTCCTCCGGCTCGTACCCCAGAATCCGCTCGACCGCCGGATTCGCGAACACGATGACGCTGTCCGTGTCGATGGTCAGAATCCCCTCTGACGTATTCGCCACTAACTTCCGTAAGAACGCGGGGTCGTCCGCAACGTCCCCCTCCGAATGCATACAGGTCACACTATGACGTCCTCGGTTAATCTTTTCCCCGAAAACCAACGGAAAACGCTCCCGCTCCCACGACCCACCAACGCTCGAACACCCAACCCCCACCGAAGCACTCCGAAATCCGAGAACACGCCGTCACAGATTCGCGGAGCGAATCTACGCTTGCGCCAGACGCAAAACGTCTGGCTGAGCGTGTTTTTCTGCGAAAAACACGCCGCATCCGGAACTCGTAGAGTTCTGGATGCGCGCAGGACGCTTCGCGTCCTGCGAAGTGAACCTTCGTAGAAGGTGAACGCCGTCACCGGAAATCAACGATTTCCGGTTGGCGAACGAGACGCGCTGCGTCTCGTTCACGCCGCCAGGGCTCGAACTGGGCGAGACGGTCGCTCCCTCCGTTCGCGCTGCGACTCGCTTGCTCGAGCCCTGTCGCTAGCGTGTTCTCCGGACACAGTTGACTCGCTCCGCTCGTCGGTTTGTGTCCGGAAGAAACACGCCGTCACCAGAATCGAAGATTCTGGTTTCGAGCAGATTCACGGAGCGAATCTGCGCTTGCGTCGGACGCTTCGCGTCCGACTAAGCGTGTTTTTCTGCGAAAAACACGCCGCCGCCAGGGCTCGAACCTGGGACAACCTGGGTAACAACCAGGTGCTCTACCAACTGAGCTACGGCGGCTCGCACTCTCATGTAACCGCGTGTTTTTGAAATGGCTTTCGTTTTCCGCCGGATGGCGAAGGGCTCTCAGGCGTCGAAGGCGTCGTCGAGCAGGCGGACGAACCGGTCGACGAACCGTTCCGCGGGCGTGGGGTCCACGAGGTCGAGGATTTCGGCGGTGTCGGCGGGGTGGACGAGGGTGAGGGTGACGTGGTTGCGTTGGTCGCGTTCTTTGCGGACGATGTCGTGGGTGGTGAGGTGGTCGAGGTGGTGTTCGAGTGTGCTGCGCGCGATACCGGCGGCGTTCGCGGTTTCCGCGGGACGGGCCGGGCCGTCGTCGAGGAGGTGGTGCAGGATGTCGCGGCAGGTCTCACGGCGCGCGAGTGCGAGTGCGGCGCGGTCCCACTCCGGATAGTCGGTCGGATAGTAGTGCGTGCGGCCGTAGTACTCGTCGCGGGCGAGCGCGTCGCCGACGAGTCGGCGGAGGTGGTGCTGCGTCTGGCCGGTCGCGAGGTCTAAGTCTTCGCGGAGGCGCGTGAAGTGGACGCCGGGGTTCGCGGTGACGTACGATTCGATTCTCGCGCGCGGGTTCGTCGAGTCATCCGACCTGTCGAGCACCATCTGGTCTGTGGGAGGCTTGGGGGTCGCGACTCAAATACCGCACTCTTCCGGTCGGGGATTCGACATCGCTACTGGTGGTACGAGAGGGCGACGACGCGACCGTCGCCGTACATCACGAGAACCTCCGCCGCGCCGTCGCCGTCGATGTCGGCGACGGTGGGATGCACCCAGACCGACACGTCGCGCTCGTAGGACGCGACGACTTCGCCAGATTGCGGGTCGAGAACGTGCACGGCGCCGTCGTTCGTCGCCGCGACCACCTCCGGATGGCCGTCGCCGTCGACGTCACCGGTGACCGGAGCGGGGAGGATGTTCGCGTCGGTCGACAGGGCCGTCGTCCACTCCGTCTCCCCCGTCCGCGCGTTCAGCGCGGCGATTCGGTTTCCGTCGCTCCCGACGTACACTTCCGGAACGCCGTCGCCGTCGCCGTCCGCGACTTGTTCTATCGCGGGCCGGTTCCATCCCGTGCGGTGCCAGCGCGTCGTGCCGTCCGCCGCGAGCGCGGTGATGTTCGACCCGCCGGACGCGACCAGTACGTCCTCACCGTCGACGCGGCCGCTCACGAGCCACGTCGCGGCGGCGGCGCGTCGCCACGCGACGGTTCCGTTCGGTTCGAACACGGTGACGTGCGTCGTCGAACCGACCGCGACCGACGGATGCGGCGTCCCGGGGACGCGGACGGTTTCGGTGTCCGCGAAGACGGTCTCGTTCAAGTCGTACCGCCACGCGAGCGTGCCGTTCGCGTTCATCGCGAACACCGCGCCCGCGAAGTCGGGTTGAACGACGATTCTCCGGGGTTCGGTGAGGACTTGCGGGCCCGCGTACCCGAACGACGTCAGGTTCCGCGTCCACTCGACGCTCCCGTTCGCGGCGTCGAACACGTACAGTCGGTTCTCGGTGGTCGGTGCGAGGACGTTCTGCTCGCCGTCCCCGGTCGCGTCCGCGACGACGCTGTCACCGATTCCGTGAATCGCGCACGTCGACCGGTTGATGACGTACTGCCAGCCCGTCGACCCGTTCGCGTCCAGCATCGTCACCGCACAGCGCGACCCGCTGTCTTTGGAGACGGAGCTGATCGGCGCGACGATGTCCACGCGACCGTTCTCGCTCGCGACCACGACCGGATGGTGGTTCACCTGGTTCGGCCGATGGGGGTCTGACACCCAGTCGGTCGAGAGCGACCCGGACGGCCCCGCCGACAGCGCGTACAGGCCGGCGCCGGAGAGCGCGACGACCACCCCGAGCACGACGACGACAGTCCGCGCGCGCATTACGCTCCTTCCGTGCCTCAACGCCTAAGGTTCGCCGGGTTCGCGCGCGGATTCGGGGCGCGTACCAGCACCGAGCACCGCGTGCAAGCGACATTCTTTCCCGGGGTCGGCGTGAACGCGGCGGATATGAGCGACTTCGAGGCCGTGACGTCGCGCGTCCGAGAGCGCGTGGACCCGACGACGGCGGAACGCGAGCGGTTGCGGGACGCGGCCGACCGCCTCGTCTCCCGCGTCGAGGACGCGCTCGCCGACCTCGACGTCGACGCGGACGTGGTGCGCGTCGGGAGTACGGCGCGCGGAACGTGGGTGCGCGGCGACCGCGACATCGACGTGTTCGTCCGATTCGACGCCGACCTCCCGCGCGAGGACTTAGAACGCCTCGGGCTCGCGGTCGGAAACCGCGTCCTCCCGGACGGCCACGAGGAGTACGCAGAACACCCCTACGTGAAGGGGTCGTTCGAGGGCTACGACGTCGACCTGGTGCCCTGTTATCGCGTCGCCGACGCTACGAAAATCCAGTCCGCGGTCGACCGAACGCCCTTCCACAACGCCTACCTCGTAGAACGCCTCACCGAGGACCTCGCGGCCGACGTCCGCCTGTTCAAGCAGTTCCTCAAGGGCATCGGAGCGTACGGCAGCGACCTCCGCACCCGCGGCTTTTCGGGCTACCTCACCGAACTCCTCGTCCTCGAATACGGCGGATTCGAGGAGGCGCTCGACGCCGCGGCGAACTGGCACCCGCAGGTCGTCCTCGACCCCGAAGACCACGGTACTCGCGAGTTCGACGACCCGCTCGTCGTCATCGACCCCACGGACCCCGAACGCAACGTCGCCGCCGTCGTCTCTCCGGAGCAGGTCGCGCGCGTCCAGCACTACGCTCGCCGACTTCTCGCAGACCCCCGCGAGGACGTGTTCTTCCCCGAGGAACCCGAACCGCTCACGCCCGCGGACGTCGAACGCCACCTCGCCCGCCGCGGCACGAGCGCGCTCGCCGTTCGCTTCGAGACGCCCGACCTCGTCGAAGACCAACTCTATCCGCAACTCCGTCGGTCGCGCGAAGGCCTCGTGCGCGGCCTCGAAGACGCCGGGTTCGACGTCCTCCGGTCCGCGGCGTGGGCGGACGACGTTTCGATACTGTTCGTGGAACTCGCGTCCGGGACGCTCCCCGCGATAGAACGCCACGACGGCCCGCCCGTCCACGTCGAAGAACACGCCACGGGATTCTACGACGCGTACGCGAACGAGGACGTGTACGGCCCGTTCATCGACGGCGACCGTTACGTCGTCGAACGCGAACGGGAAACTCGAACGGCGGTCGCGTTCGCGGACGAACGACTCCCCGAAGTCGCACTCGGTGCGCGCGTCGCGTCACTCGTCGAAGACGGCGAATACGACGTGCTCGCAGACGAAGAAGTCGCAGTTCTCGCAGAACCCTTCGGCGCGGCGTTCGCGCGCTACTTCGACCCGACGCCCTGACGCGCGTCGAGCACGTCGTCGATGACGCGGCGCGCGTCCTCGGAGACGTCCTCGTCCGGCGTGACGGGTTTCAGGCCGTCGAACACCTCGTGGACGACGCCGACGCCTTCGGCGAGCGTGTCGAGACTGTACCCGCCTTCGAGGACGAACCCGAGGGCCGCGTTCGATTTCTCCGCCGCGGTCCGCATCTTGTCCGTGAGAACGCCGTAGCCGTCCGTCGTGACGTGCATCCTCGAAATCGGGTCGTGGCGGTGCGCGTCGAACCCCGCGCTCACCAACACGAGGTCGGGGTCGAACGACTCGAACGCCGGAATCACGAGTTCGTCCATCGCCGCGACGTACGCCGGGTCGCCCGCGCCCGCGGGAAACGGCACGTTCAGCGTCGTCCCCTCGCCGTTCCCCTCACCGAGCTCGTCCACGTCACCCGTCCCCGGGTAGAGGCCGTCCTCGTGGATGGACGCGTAGAACACGTCCTCGCGGTCGTAGAAGATGTCCTGCGTACCGTTGCCGTGGTGGACGTCCCAGTCGAGAATCGCCACCCGCTCCACGTCGTGGTCGGCGATGACGTGTTCCGTCGCGACGGCGACGTTGTTCAGGAAACAGAACCCCATCGCGTTGTCCGCGACAGCGTGATGGCCGGGCGGCCGCCCGATGGCGAACGGCGTGTCACGGCCGTTGTCGCCCGCGACCGCGCGCCGCGCCGCCCACATCGACTGACCCGCGGACGCGAGCGCGGCGGGCCACGTCGCCTCCACGGCCGTCGTGTCCGGGTCCCAGTTCCCGCCGCCCGACTCACAGAACTCCTCGATACGCTCGACGTAACTATCGTTGTGTGCGCGCCGGGCGTCCTCGACGGACGCCGGTCTGCCCGTGACGTACTCGACACCGTGGCGTTTCGCCAACCCGCGACGTATCGCGCGCAGACGGTCGGGACTCTCGGGATGTCGGGACCCCGGGTCGTGCTCGAGACACGTTTCGTCGTACCCAAACCTCATTCCACGAGTTGGAAGTACGTCTCGACGTCCTCTGCCTGCACAGTACGCCGCCCAGCGTGTTCCGCGAGCACCGCCGCGCCCTCCGCCGCGTCCACCGCGTACGATTCGAGGCGCGCCGCGAGCGCGAGCCGCGCGTCCGCCGACACCCGATACTCGTCCGGGATGTCGAGGCGCGCGATTCGGTCGACCGGCGCGATAGGGAGCACGAGATCGTCCCGACTCGGGACGTCGTCCGCCTCGAAATCGGACGCCATCAAGGTCTTTCGGCCGTCGGCGTCCGCGCGTTCCGCGGCTTCGACGGCCAGTCGTGCGCCGCGTTCCTGGATGCGCCGCGCGAGTTCCTCCGCCGCGTCGGCGCTCACCCGCAGGTCGCCCGCGCGCCGGCGAATCAGTTCGTCCACCGGCGCGAACGGGAGTTCGACGCTCATACCCAAATACGGGGTAGTGTCGGTCTTAACGTTTGTCGTGTGGTCGCGTGCCGTGGCGACCGCCACCACGCCGTTCCGGCGCACGAAGAAACCTAGTGACGCGATGGCTCCGAACCCCAATCAGGCGAACGCAGCGGATATCGCGGACCAGGAAGTCGACGCGAACGAATCGGAAGCCGAAGAAGCCGTCGAGGAACGCCGCGCCGCCGACGAAGAACGCCATCAAGAAGCCAAAGAGAACGCGAACCCGGACAACTATCGGGACGACGAACCCTGGGACTAGCGGACGTCTTCTGCGTCCAATCGGCCGTCGCGCAGGGTTCCACGCACCGTCACTTCCTGTCCGAGCGTCACGCTCTCGTTCGTATCGACCGTCATCGTCTCCTCACCGTCGTCCAGAATCACTGGTGACCCCGCCTGTACGACGACGCCCGTGAACTCCGCATGTTCGCCGTCCGCCGTCCCGCTATCCGCGGTGCCGCCGTCCGACGACGCGGGTTCGGGTGACGTCCCGTCCTCGAACGAGGAGAGGTCCGCGCCCGCCTCGTCGTCGTTGGACGTCGCGCCGTCGTCCAGTCGGATGACCGTGGACTGCCAGCCAGCGGACGCTTCGAGGTCGTCCTGCCAGCCGTCCTGAATCTCCGCGTCCGTGAAGAGGAGTTCGTCACCGGGGCCGATGTCCATGTCCGCCTTCTCCCCCCAGAGCGCCACCCGGATGTCGCCGCTGTCGTCCTGCAATCGGACGTTCCGCACCTGTCCCTGACTGCCGTCGTCGCGGTCGAACGTCCGCTTGTCGTCCGCGGAGCGCACGACGCCCGCGATGTCCGCCGTCTCGTCCAGTTCGAGGTCGTCGATGGGTTTCGCGTCCGGTACGAACGTCACCTCGTCGTCCACCGCGTCGACGCTCCCCCGGTTGCCGACGTGGAGTTCGAGCGACCCGTCACGCTCCCTGACGTATCCGTCAGTAATCTCGACGACCTCCCCCGCCGAGAACTCGTCCGCGAGGTCGGCCTTCTCGTCCCACAACGTCACGCGAATCCGGCCGGTTTCGTCGCCGACGACGAGATTCGAGACCTTCCCCTCGCTCCCGTCGTCGCGGCCGAACGTCCGCACCTCCTCCGTCGCGAGCACTTCGCCCACGAGGTCGACGTCAGACGCCCCCATCGTCAAGTCCGCGACTTGATAGGCGTCGAGGACCTGGACGTCTATCTCCTCGTCTTCGTCCACCTCGACCTGACTCACGTTCACCTCGACGCCGTTGTAGCCGTCCTTCGGCCGACCCTTGATACGGAGAACGTCCCCGACTTCGAGTTCGTCCTCCGCCGCCGCGGCCTGCTCGTCCCAGAACGAGATACGGACCGACCCGGACTCGTCGGCCACGTCCGCGTTCAACACCCGGCCGTCCTCGTCTTCCTCGTCGCGCTCGAACGTCCGCAACTCCCCGATACTCGTCACCTTCGCGAGGAACTTCACCTCCTCCATCTCCACCTCGATATCCGCGATACCGTTTACCTCCCCCTCGTCGAGTTCGTGCGCGATGAGCATCGCCGCGGTCTCCTCGTCCGCGAGTCCGCCCATCTGCTCCACCTTCGCCTCGACCGCCTCCCGGAACTCCTCCAGGGAGACGTCCGTGTCGAGGTCCTCGTACGTATCCTCGATAGCGCCCATAATCGTGCCTCAAGCCAAGGGAGTCCGGCGCATAAACATTGTCCTTACCGTTACACGACCCCGCAGTCTCCCGATTTCGGCGCACTCGACCATACCCCCGATTCGTCCCGCGCTCCTATTTCAACTCTCGGTCGAACGACTATCGACCGCGGGCGAACCCTGCTGCGAGCACTGAGAGCGCCCCGACCACCACGCCGAACCCGGTCGTGCTCCCCGCGCTCCCATCACCGGTCGTCTCGTCTCGAATCGTTTCGCCGGTGCTCGACGCGTCCTCCGTCGTTCTACTTGTCGTCGTGTTCTCCTCATCGCCGAACGCCCCCGGACGCTCCCGCGCCCGCGACGACACCGGCAGCGACCGCGAGTAACGCTACGACGACTACCACGACACGCACTCCCACACTCTAAAATAATAAACAACCGAAATAAAACGTTCCCCATGTCTCACCCCCGCACGCCAACCACCGAATCGTAACCGCTTTACACACAACCCGAATACGGATAGATGAGTCCGGGTAGGGTAGTGGACTATCCTCTTGGCTTGCGGAGCCAGGGACCGGAGTTCAAATCTCCGTCCGGACGTAACTTTTCCCGACGCAATCCATCGAGCGACGCTACGCGTCGCGAGACGCGGAGCATTCGCGTGAAACGGTCTAGCTACGAGCCCGAGGGATACGACGGTCGCGCTGACTACTTCGCCGTCTACCGGCCGAACGCCGATGACGTTTATCTCGTCGCGGACGCTCCCTCTTCGACGATGGCGAGACGGTACGAGCGTCCCGAAACTGGTCACACCAAACGGGCCAACTGGCACGAAGACTCCCACATCGATACGGTCCTCCCCGACATGATTCAAACCCGGTAGGCTAAAGTCCACCCCTCGGCTAAATCGAGTAAGGGCCCTTAGCTCAGTCTGGTTAGAGCGCGTGGCTCATAACCACGTGGCCGATGGTTCAAATCCGTCAGGGCCCATCTGAGTTCTCTGAGCGAACGTGAAGAGACGAAGTTGTCCGTGGAGGGTTTGAATCGGGAGCGGGTTGCCGCGACCCGGGTTCAACGTCAGGTCTCGTCTCCTGATCGTCGCGATAGTTCTTCGATGCAGCGGCTATCTTTTGTGCGAACGAACCGGCGGAGTGCGGTGGTCTACTGAGGCGTCGGTTTCGACGTTTCGACAGACCCTGAGAGTTAGGTCGGTGCGCGCGAAACTCTATCTCGACGCGATGGGTCACGTCTCGGCGGACTGGTACGCGATAGCACCTCCGTGCTCCCAGGATGAGTTTCTCGCGACCGTACGCGTGTACGCGCGAGCGGTCGTGGACGCGTACTCGCTCTCCGCCGACGTGAACGCGCTCTCGTGGGAGGTGAGTACGCGCGCGAAACGGCGCGCTGGTGCCGTCCGGTATCGTGACGGCGAACCCGAAGCTGTCCGCATCGCGTGGCGGTTGTTCGAGAACGAGGGATGGGGCGCTGTCGCCGCGACCGTCCGCCACGAACTCGCCCACGTCCACCTCATCACCGAGCGCAACGACCCCAGCCACGGCGACGCGTTCCGTGACCTCGCCGACCGACTCGACACCGCCGTCCACTGCGAGCGCTTCACGGAACCCGACTGGTGGGTGTCGTGTACGGAGTGCTCGGTCCGCCTCCCCCGCTACCGGGAATCCCGGCTCGTCCGCGAACCCGACGCGTACGCGTGTGGAAACTGCGGGGGCGATTTCACCGTCCGCACGCCCTGACTCCTGCCTCAACGCTTATCAGTCCGTACGGCCAAGCGGTCGTAACCGATGGCAAGCGTCTCTATCTCGCACGTCATCCTCTTCATCGCCGCTGTCGCCGTCGCCGCGATGGTCGCCACGACGGCCACGGGCGTCGCCGACGACGTCTCTCACGCGCTCCGCGACACCGGCGCCGACGCCGGCGACCGGCTCGACACCGACTTCGCCATCATCAGCGACTCGGGCTCGGACGCTATCTACGACGACAACACCACCACCGTCACACTCCTCGTCAAGAACACGGGTTCGAGCGTCCTCCCCACAGACCCGAAACTCGTCGACACGCTCGTAGACGGCAAACTGTACGAGGAATCGAATATCACCGTCGTCGACGGCGACTACTGGCGACCCGGCAACGTCGCCCGCATCACCATCGACGCCTCGCTCACTCAGGGCCCCCACCGCGTCCTCGTGCGCACGAACGGCCGCGAGTCCGTGTTCGCATTCCCGTATCGGGGTGGCTCCTCGGGAACCAACGGGAACGTGGTATTCGTCGGCTCCGTGAACGTATACGACTCGACGAACGGAACGACCACTACCTACGTGACGTCCGCGAACGTAAGTGGCGGAGCAGTGAACGGCATCGGCCCGTCCATCGACTTCGATAGCGACGGGGTGACCGACGTCCCTTACGTGAACTACGACGGGAACATTCGGATCGCGTACGGGAACGGGACGGTCGAGACTGTCCCCGGTCAACCCTACGGGGGTAGCGGGACGAACACCCGCCTCGCCGTGGGGACGTGGAACGGAAGCGCGGAGTCGATTTTCTTCGGGAATTCGAGCGGTGTCTACCGGGTAGCGCCCGGCGGCGCACCCGTCCAAGTATCGACGCAAGCCGCTGGGTCGGTCGCGGGAACCGGGGACTTCGATGGTGATGGCTCTGACGAACTGGTGTTTCTCGGTACCAGTTCGGGCGTCTCCTATCTCGAGCCGGACGGAACCGTGGTAGACACCGGAAGCAATCTCGGGTCGAACCAGTACGCTATCGGCGAGCCAGCGGACTTCGACGATGACGGTCGGGCGCGCTTGCCCTTCGTCGATAGTAGTGGGTATGTCAGCTTGTTCGGCTACGACAACGGAACCGTCTCAACCCCGCGTCCGAACGATACGACCACGGTGACGAAGAATGGCGTCGGGGGTCACGACATGGATGGTGACGGAATGCTAGAGATTGCATTCGTGAACACGAACGGGAACCTCGCGTACATGGAGCTCGACGGTTCAATCACTGTGGTAACGAACTCGACTGGTTCGACTATTCCGGTCCAGTCGCCCGGTGTCGCGTAACCCTACTTAAACTCTCGCTCATCGCCGATTCGAATCGCTGAAACCCCCGATATCGGGGGTTTAATCACTCGTTAAGGCTAATTAACGAGGCCTTATCAGCACGCTTATCTACCCTGATTTAGCCAATGACTTTATCAATCTGAACCTTGTTGAAGGTGTTACAGGCGGCGCAGATGTGTGACTGCGTCTCCGATTGGCTCTCAAGCCAACCCAACACAGCCCAACCATGGTAGACATCAGCATTCCGAAACCCGATTTCGAAAAAGACCGCGGTCAGGTCGGTATTGAATCCCTCGTCGTGTTCATCGCGATGATCCTCGTCGCCGCACTCGCGGCTGGCGTCCTCATCAACACGGCAGGCTTCCTGCAGAACAAAGCAACGTCCACGAGTCACGAATCCCAGCAGCAGGTTTCAGACCGTGTCACGGTCATCAGCGCAACCGGTACCGTAAACAACACGTCGGATACCAACTACAACAAAACTGTTGATTGGTTCGATTCCAACCGGACGATCGACCACGTGGAAATATCCGTAATGGCATCACCGGGCTCTGACGAGATTGACCTCTCACAGTCCACCATTCAGTGGGTCGGTCCGGACGGCGCGACCACAATTACCTACGACAACAGCAACTACACGGTTATCCCCGTGAAGGACGATGACAAGTCTTCACCGGTGCTGAACGATCGTTCCGACCGGTTCAAACTCGCGCTTGACCTGTCTCTGAAGCAGAATTCGACGATGCAAGCACTGGAGGGCGGTGAGGACGCGACGGTTCATATCGTCACTGCATCCGGTACGCGGACGACGTACATCCTCAACGTCCCGCAGTCTCTCAGCTCCGCTTCCGAAGGCGAAGCTGTCTCCCTCTAAACCGGGAGAGTTCTTTCCGCGTTTCCGTTCTTTTTCGCGCTACAGTGACCGCTTAGTCACTGCTTTAGCCATCCGTTATCTTTAGGTATTCCTCCGTAGTCAGGCGTTCGTGAGAGATGTCCTCGTCGGAGTCGTCCTCGCGTGCGCAGGTCGGTATCGAGTCGCTCGTGGTGTTCGTCGGAATGGCGTTGGTCGCGGCGATGGCGGCGGGGCTGCTGGTCAGTACGGCTGGAACGTTACAGAACGAAGCGACAGAGACGAGTTTCGAAGCGCAGGGCGAGGTCTCGGATCGCGTGACGGTTCTCAGCGCGACCGGGACGGTGAACGGCTCTGCGGAGACTATCGATTCTATTTCCCTGTACCTCATGCAAGCGCCGGGGTCGGGCGACGTCGACCTGAACGAGTCGACGATACAGTGGATCGGGCCGGACGGTGCGACGACGCTCACGGACGGCGAATTCTCCGTCTCGGGGGTGAAAGACGACGACAACTCTGTGCCGGTGTTGAACGCGCGCGACGACCGATTCGCGGTGTCGATTTCCTTGGACGAGTCGAACGAAGTCCGTCGGCCGCTTGCAGCAGGAGAATCCGTGACACTCCGGGTCGTCGGGTCTGCAGGGACGCGGACGACGGTCGTTCTCACCGTGCCTGCGTCGTTGAGTTCTGCCGGGGACGGTGAAGCGGTCGCCCTCTAGAGGTACTGGCTGAGGAAGCCGAGGAAGAGCGCGCCCGCGAAGACGACGAGGACGAACAGAATGGCGAACGCGGGGTGGGCGAACGCGGCCTGTACGCTCCCGTCTTCTTTCTGGGCGGCGACGAACATCGCGCGGAAGATGGCGAGCGCGGCAGCGAGGAAGAGCAAGAAGACGACGATTCCGAGTACCATCGTGACGTACTCGGCTTTCACGCCGACGACGAGGCCGATGGCCGTGACGGCGATGCTCACGATGAACGCGGAGAGCACGACGAGCGCCGCCTGATTCTGCGGCCGCATGTCCCGGAACCCGGGGAGGTGGTCGGGGAGGTAGTCTTTGGTCTCGGTCATCGACTCCGGGTTCACCCGGACGGCTCTTAAAAGGTGTGCGTTCTCAGACGGGTGAGAGGAATCGGAGGACGCGCTCTGCGTACCATCGAACGGGATAGAGGAACGCGAGGAAGACGGGGGTCCAGATGGCGACGTAGCTGAACGTCCACGCGTCGACGAACACCGTCTGTACGTCGAATGGCCGTGCGAGCGGTCCGGTGACCGGAATCGGACCGACGTTCGCCAAGAAATACCACGCGAGCAGGATAGCGGGGAAGGTCAAGAGGTAGTGCCACGCTGCGGGAAACACGTGGTAGCCGCGCCTGTGGCGGTCCGCGGCGGCGCGCTGGCCGAGCTGGTAGACGAGGAGCGGGACGCTCGTCGGAACGACGAACACCGCGATTCCGGCCGCGAGATACGTGAACTTCGTGTTCGCGGAGACCAGCAACGGCATCGCCACGCCCGCGGCGAGGACGCCGATGAGCGAGAACGCGGCGACGGTCACCATCCCCATCAGCGACGACTCCTGGGCTACCGAGAGTTCGCCGGCCTCGACTTCGGCGTCCCGGCGCGCCTGTGCGAACGCGAACGCGAACGCGCGCGAAAACAAGAATATGTAGAGCACCGCCACGGGGTTCTCCACGCTCTGACGGAGCCCGCGTTCGAGCGGCGCGCCGTACAGGACGACGCCCGTGACGCCGACGAGCACGACGAACACGCTCATCATGACTATCGTGCTCGCCCAGATTTTGCGGGAGAAGAGCCAGCTCAGCGCCTCGATTTCGGTTCGGCTCGGCGTGTCTCCAGCCATCTCAGAACGCCGTGGTGCTCAGTACGCCGAGCACCATCAGAATCAACCCGACGAGGAGCATCGGCGCGACGCGTAGTGGGAGATATCCACGCGTTCCCGGGCGATACCCGCTTCGGTCGACGTTCTTCGAGTTCTGCATCTACTGGTGGATTCGAACGGGTACGCGTTTATACCTTATTGCATCACGACGTGTCCGTGGTGGTCGACGGATACTGGAAGGTGCTCGCGATCGCGTTAACGTACCATTCCTGGTCTTTCTCGCCGCTGTTGTACTTGTGAGCCCACTTTCGCTGGATACCGAATCGCTTGGGTTGGCCGTCGTATCGGTTCTCGACGTTCACGTTGAAGTCCGTCACGTCGCCGTCCGCGTCGACGTAGATGGCGTAACTCCGCGCGAACACGCCGATTTCCTCCACGAACCGCGTGTTGCGAGCGCTCTTCGAGTCATGTTCGACCGCCTGCGAGTCGTACGTCACGGTCGCGTACGTGAACTCCTCGCCGTCCGCGCTCCCCGTCCCCGTCACGAACTTCGAGAGAGGTATCGCGATATCGCCCTCTCCCTGCTTCGTCTCTATCAGGTAGCGCAGTTCGCCGGGCGTGCCCTTCCCGTCGTCGTTCGGCTCCGTCGCAGTGACCGTGCGCTCGTCGTTCCCGCCGCCTCCCGTGAGTGACGAACAGCCCGCGAGCGCGCTCGCACCGACGGCCGCGGCCGCGGTCACGAACCGTCGTCGTCCTCCGTGCATACCCGAACCGGGTGCGTCACCGAGAAAAGCGTTTTCACGTGAGCATTTCGATGACGATGAGGCCGAACCCCGCGAGCAAGAGCGCGAACGCGAACCCGTACTCGAGAACGCGCAGGTGGATGGCGTCGGTCTCGTTACTGTCCGCGAGACGGAGGAACGCGGCAGCGACCACGACCAGGCCGAGACCCGCGCCGATGGCGGGGAGCGAAACCATACCGTCTCTATTCTGGGGTGCGTCCTGAATCCTTCGCCCACGGAATTATGTCGACCCCAGTCGTACACACCGGGTATGCCCGAGGACCCCGATCCGATGGACGAACCCGAGGTCTCACCCGAGGAACTCGGTGAGGACGGCGTGCTCTCGCCCGACGATCTCGACGTCTCCAACCGGGAGGAGGTGTCGGAACTCGATGACGGCCGGTTCGTCGTGTCCACGGAAGCCGGTCGGTCGCCCTCCCCGCGGCCGTCGCCGACGCTCGACGCCGACGATTCGCCGACGCCGCCAGAAACCCCGGAGTCAGCGCCCGCAGAGCAGTCGCTGTCCGCGATACCCGAGCGGTACGCGACCGCTATCGCCGCGAAGACCGACAGCGGGGTGGCGGACGAGCAGTTCGCGTCGAACAACATCGTGGACACGTTCGAACGGACGCTCCGCTGGTACGCGTCACGCATCGACCCGGACGAACCGCCCGAGGACGTGCTCCGCGTCCTCCTCGCGGAATCGGACCTCGACGTCTAAACCGGGAACCGCTCGTAGAGGTAGACGAGCACCGCGGACAGGGCGACGACGGCGACGAACGTCACGCCGGCGTTCGGGGCTGGACCGCCGAACACCTGATAGAGAACCGCGACTTCGACTCCGATGACGATGGCGAGCAGCGCGACGACCACTTCTGCGAACCGCCACAGTCGGCTCGGCCACTCGAAGCCGTCGTCGTCATCGTCGGTCGGGCTGCGGCGGAGGAACGTCACTTCGTCTAAGTCGAGGCCGAGGGCTTCGTACTTGAACTCGCCCATCCGCCACCGGTCCAAGTCGCGTGCGGGGAGCGCGTACCCGAACACGACGAGTTCGTCGTAGTTCGAACGGATGGCGTCGCTCTTCGACCGGAGGTCGACGGTGTTCGCGCGGCTGAAGTCGGTGAACACGATCACGCCGATGTCGTCACCTACCTGAACGTCACAGGGACTCCGTGGGGTGTGTTCGACGGGGACGTCGAAGCCGCGGTCGCGGAGTTCTTCTTCGAGGGCTTCCGCGAGCCGTCGATTGAACGTGCGTTTGTCCGTCAGAGGGCTCTGCCAGTCGGACAGCACGTCGGTCACCGCGTCGTAGACGCCCTCTGAACCGGACATAACGTGTGGTTTCATACCCGTGCCCTCCACAAAAGTGTGAGGTGTTTGCCCAAAAGTTCTTCTTAGGCGGTCCCTAAAACGCGATACGAATGAACCTCGGGGACGTAATGCGGGAACTCGGACTGGGGTCGCTCGTTCCTGACTCCGGTTCGAACGATGGGGACGAGACCGACGCCGAGGCCGAGCAGGACGACTCGACCGATGACTCGACTACCGGTACTTCGGAGGACTCGACCGAGGAGTCGACCGCAGAACCGGAGACGGAACCGGAACCCGCTCGCCCGGCGTTTTCCGGGGCCGATTTCGAGGGGGACGTCGGTGACGCGGTCGAGGAACTCCAGTACGAACTCGACGACGTGCGCGGGCGCGTCGACAGCAACGAAACGTCCATCGAGGGCATCCGAAACGACCAGGACCGCCTCGAGGACCGCGTCGACGACATCGAGGAGACGAACGCCACCCTCCTCGGTATCTACGACCGCCTCACCGACGACATCAACCCCTTCTCGGGGTCACCGGGAGAGCAAGCGAACGCGACGCCCGACGACGGCACGTACGGCGTGATGTCCGGGGACGCGTCCGACGACGCCCTCCAATCGGACGATGACGACGACGTGGTGAGTTTCAGCGACCTCAAGGACGCACACGACGCCGAAACGGAGGAAGCGGCCGCGGACGCGGAGACGGAACCGGAACCCGACCCGGACGGTGAGGGCGTTGCCGAGACGGACGACTCGGCGGAACCAGCGCAGCCGTCGGTTACGCCGCCGGAACCCGGGACGGACACCGCGGAGTCCCCGTATCTCTCGACGCTCGCGTCGACGTACGCGACCGACGTTCTCCTGATGGAGTGGGTGGCGATGCTCGTCGAAACCGCGGGGCCCGCGGGTGCGCTCAAGACGGTCGACTATTACGCCCAGATCAACTGGATCAGTCCGAGCGTCAAACGCCAGTTAGAGACCGTGCTGTCGGGCGCGTACGACGTGGACGACGCGGGGCCATCCCGGCCACCGAGCGACCTCTCCGTTGAAGCCCACAACGAGAGTTTCGAACACATCCAGCGCCTCGCCCAACAGACCGAACTCGCAGAGGCGTAACATGGGTTTCAGCACGAACGGTGCGGCGGCCATCCTGTTCGTTGCGGCGTTCATGGCCGTCGGTATGCTCGTTCCCGCCGCGCAGGCGGGGTTCGAGGACGTGTCGTCGTCGTGGGCGTCACAGGAGAACCGCGTCGTCGCGACGACGAACACGGCCATCTCACTCTCGAACGTGACGTACAACAACACGTCCGATACGCTCACCGTTCGCGCCGAAAACACGGGGACGACGACGCTCCACGTCGCGGACACGGACGTGCTCGTCGACGGGGAGATGACGACTCCGAACGCGACCGTCGCCGGCGTCTCCGGACGGAGTATCTGGGCGCCCGGTGAGAACGCGACGTTCACGCTCTCACGGGCGAGCGCACCGTCCCGCGTCGTCGTGGTGACGGAGCACGCTGTGAGCGTCGGCACGAACGACATCGTGGTGGTGTCCTGATGGCGAGTTCGTCCGCGTCCCAACTCGTGTTGTTCATCGCGTCGCTCCTCGTCGCCGCCACCGTGGCGTCCACCCTCACCGCGAGCGTCGTGGACGTCGACCAATCCCTGCAGGGAACTGGGTTGGCGGCCGCGGACAAGATCGACACGAACATCGACATCGTGAGCGACCCCGGGAGCGGCGCGGTGTACAACGAGTCGACTGGAACCGTGACGCTCCTGGTGGAAAACGTCGGGCAAAAGGACTTATACGCGCAGGCGTCCCAACTCGACGTACTCATCGACGGGGAGTACGCCACGAATACGTCCGTTTCGACACCCCAGCAGTCCGCGAGTGCCGCGTGGGACCGCGGCGAAATCATTCGCCTGCGCGTTAATCGAACCCTCTCCCCGGGCGAACACGACATCACCGTGCACGTCACCGGCGACGAGGAGACGCTGACTATCTACGTATAACCATGACAGACCTCTACGAACTCGGCCTCGAGACGAGCGACCGTGTGAACGCACAGTTCGGGGGCGGCCTCCCGCAAGGCAGTCTCGCACTCGTCGAGGGCGAGCACGGCGCCGGGAAGAGCGTCATCACCCAACGGTTCTGCTACGGTCTCTGTGAGACCGGGAACAAGGTGACGTACGTCTCCACGGAGGAGACGGCGGCGAGTTTCATCGACCAGATGCGGTCGCTCGACTACGACGTCGTCCAGCACCTCGTCCGCGAGAACCTGCTGTTCTTGCACGCAGACGTGGATACGACGGACACGTTCAGCGAAGCGGACACCCATCGCCCGCTCCTCCAGCGGTTGATGGCCGCGGACACGATGTGGAAGAGCGACGTCATCATCTTCGACGGGTTCGACTCCATCCTCCTCCACGACCCTCACTACGAGTCCATCCGCGAGAGCGGGGACGAGGACGACGTGATGCAGAATCTCATCAGTTTCTTCCGCCGCGTCACCTCACAGGGGAAGACCATCGTACTCACAGTCAACCCCGATTCGTTGACGGACGCCGCGCTCCGCCCGGTTCGGGACGTCTCGGACGTCTACATCTCTCTCACCTCCGAACCGGTCGGGAACGACATCCGCCGACAGATGGTGGTGAAGAAGTTCGCCGGGATGGGCAGCCAGGTGGACGACACCATCGGGTACGAGGTCCAGACCGGTCGCGGTCTCACTATCGTCACGCGGACGGTGGCATAGATGACGGAACTGGGCTCTCAGCGCGCGAGCAGGGAACTCCAGTCGGCGATGGACGACAACCCCCATCTCCGCGAACACCTCGAGTCCTTCCGAGAGGAACACGGCGAGTACCCCCTGTACACGGAAGAACTGCGGGACGAACACGACGTGTACAACCCGCACGTCGTCTACCCGACCCAGTCCGAACACCCGACGTTCTGTCACATCCACGGGGATGTCGGCGTGGACACCACCTACTACGTGGTCGAACCGTCGCTGACGCCCGAGGAGCGCGAACAGTACGAGACCATCCGCCAACTCCTCCTCGACAAGAGCGTCACGAAACCCGCGCCGAGCGAGGAACGCCGGTTCGACAACCACCTCGACGAACTCTTAGACGACGTGGTGTCGGTCGGCGGCGTCGCGTCCGGGATGGTCGGGTCGCTCATCGGGACGACGGTGAACGTCGACGAAGCGACCTATCGGAAGGTCCGCTACCGCCTCCAGCGCGATATCGTCGGCCTCGGCCCCCTCGACCCGGTGATGTCCGACCCGGAGAACGAGGACATCCACGTCATCGGCCCCCACCAGTGTTACGTCGACCACGCGACCTACAGCATGCTCCCGACGACCGTGGACTTCGGGAGCGGCGAGGAGTTCGAGAACTGGATTCGGAACATGGGCGAACGCATGGACGCCCCCGTCTCCGACTCCAACCCCATCATCGACTCCACGCTCCCCGACGGCTCTCGTATCAACATCATCTACTCGGACGACGTCTCCGTGCAGGGGCCGTCCCTCACGATTCGTCAGTCGGAGGAAGTGCCGCTCTCCATCTTCCAGATTACGAAGTGGGGGACGCTCAGCCCGGAACTCGCGGCGTACCTCTGGCTCTGCCTGGAGAACGAACGCACCGTGTTCGTCGTCGGCGAAACGGCGTCCGGGAAGACGACGACGCTGAACTCCTCGCTCTCCTTCATCCCTCGGGACTCGAAAATCTATACCGCGGAGGACACCGCCGAAGTGAACGTCCCGCACTCGACGTGGCAACAGCTCCTCACCCGGGAGGGACAGGGGGACGATGCGAGCGCGGACGTGGACATGTTCGACCTCGTCGCCGCCGCGCTCCGGTCGCGCCCCGACTACATCATCGTCGGCGAGGTTCGCGGTGCGGAGGGCCAGATGGCGTTCCAGGCCGCACAGACCGGCCACCCCGTCATGCTCACCTTCCACGCGAGCGACATCGTCTCGATGATTCAGCGGTTCACCGGCGAACCCATCAACGTCCCCGAAACGTTCATGGACAACTGCGACGTCGCACTGTTCCAGAACCGGGTGAAACAGGGCGACCGCGTGCTCCGCCGCGTCACCTCCGTCCAAGAAATCGAGGGGTACTCCGACCACGACGGCGGCGTCATCACCCGCCAGGCGTTCAACTGGGACCCCCGCGACGACAAAGTGGCCTTCACCGGGATGAACAACAGCCACGTCCTCGAAGACCAGATCGCGGAACTCCTCGGCTATCAGGACACTCGCGCGATATACGACGAACTGCACCGGCGAGCGGAGATCATTCGCCGCCTCATCGACGCGAACGTCCTCTCGTGGTCCGAAGTGAACAACGCCATCGCCACCTTCCAGCGCGACGGCGCGGAAGCACTGCCGATAAGCACCGCCGGCCTCCCAGAATCCCCCGAAGCATAGATGGCGACGAAGACCGGCACCCAGGTCGACCGCGAGGGCGAATCCGACTTCGACCTCGGGGACCTCGTCCGGTCACTTCTCCGGGACTACGAGTACATGGGGATGCCCGCCCAGCGGTACGCGCTGGTCGTCCTCCTCCCCTCGGTGGTCCTCGGGTTCGGCGTGATGCTCGCACCCATCATCTTCGGGTTCCCGCTTTTCATCGTCCCCGTCACGATGCTGTTCGGGATGTTCGTCCCCGTCGTCGCCCTCCTCTACCCGAAGATTCTGCAGGACCGCAAGCGAAAGGAGATACGCGAACACTTCCACCTCTACATCACCCACATCACCATTCTCTCCACGACGAACATCGACCGCGTGGAAGTGTTCCGCACGCTCGCGAACGAAGACGAGTACGAAGCTATCGCAGAAGAGATGGGGCACATCGTCGGCCTCATCGACACGTGGAATCAGAGCCTCGAAGACGCGTGTCGGATGCGCGCGAAACGCGTCCCCAGTCCGCTCATGCAGGACTTCCTCGAACGCCTCGCGTACACGGTCGGCGCGGGTCAGACGATGGACGACTTCCTCCTCTCCGAACAGGACTCCATCATCCAGAACTTCGTCACGCGCTACGAGTCCGAACTCGACCGCCTCGGCCTCGTCACCGACGTCTACATGTCCGTCGTGCTGTCGACGACGTTCGGTCTCGTGTTCGCGCTCGTCGTGCCGTTCATCGTCGGCATCGACCCCTTGACGCCCGTCACGGCCGTCGTCCTCCTCTACCTCTTCCTGCAAGTGGTGTTCGTGTACGCGATGAACAGCGTCGCGCCGAACGACCCGGTGTGGCTCTACCACACGAACATCGCGCTCGAACGGAACGCCCGCCTCCGCACCGGCGTCCTCGTCGGCACCGGACTCAGCCTCCTCCTCGTCGCCATCACGTACGGCGCGCTCAGCGGCCTCATCCCCGGCGGCGACTTCCCGCTCCCGCTCTACCTCGCCGTTCCGTTCACCCCGCTTCTCATCCCCGGCCTGCTCGCGCGCCGCGAGGAAAAACGCATCAAGAACCGCGACGAGTCCTTCCCCTCGTTCATCCGCGCGCTCGGCGCGGTCGAGTCCGTCAAACAGAGTTCGACCTCCTCCGTCCTCAAGAGCCTCCGGAAGAAGGACTTCGGCAACCTCACCGACAACGTAAACGACCTCTACAAGCGCCTCTCGATGCGCATCGACTCCAACCTCGCGTGGCGGTACTTCGCCGCCGAAGCCGGGTCCTACCTCATCCAGAAGTTCAGCGACATGTACGTCACCGGCCGCCGCATGGGCGGCGAACCCCGCCAACTCGGCAACCTCATCGAAGCCAACATCTCCGAAGTCCTCAACCTCCGACAGAAACGCGGACAGGAAGCGGGCACGGTCGTCGGCACTATCTACGGCATCACCGCCGCGAGCACGTTCGCGATGTTCGTCGGCCTCGAAGTCGCCCACCTCTTCATGGACATCTCCAAGCAGATGAACCTCGAACAAGCCCGGCTCGGCGGACTGCTCTCCGTCAGTCAGTACAACATCCCCGAACTCCAGTTCATGCTGTTCGTCGTCGTCCTCATCAACGCCCTCCTCACATCCGTGATGATTCGAGTCGCCACCCGCGGCCACTCCCTCACCACGCTCACCCACTTCGTCACGCAAGTCTGGATAAGCGCCGTCATCGCCGTCGTCACCGGCAAACTCGTCGGCGCACTCGTCTCCATCGGATAACTACCCACGAAAACGAGACCGCTGCGGAGAACACGAGGTGAACGCGCCTACGTCTCGTCGTCTTCGTCTTCGTCGTCCGCGTCACCTGCTGCGGCGACGCCCGGCGTCGGAATATCGTCGTCTTCGAGGGGTTCGCCCGCCGCTATCGCGGCTTCCTTCGCCGCCGCCGCGCCCGAAATCGTCGCGAGCTGGTGGGTGATGTTGTCGTTCGCGATCGCCGCGACGTACTCCAACGACTTCGCGTGCGCCTCGAACGGCGTCCCGTCGAGGTCGCCGAGTTCGTCGCTCAGCGAGACCTCGTAATCGGGGTCTGGTTCGAGCGCGTCGATCGGGAGGCCGCGCACGTAGTCCGCCATCGTGCGCTCTACGTTCTCGCTTATCCACCCGACGTCCCCGTAGTACCGGAGGGCGTCTATCGCGCCCGCCGCGCCGAACGCGCTCCCGAGGTGGCGTCCCCACTCCATCGCGGTGACGCGCTCGGCCGCGCTCCCGTCCAGCGACGTGAGGTACGGGCCGCTCTCGCGTCGCCGTCGTGTCTCGGACATACCCTCTCGTTTCGGACCGCGTCATATCGTTCTTGCGGCTGGTTGCACAACGCTTATCCTGCGCATCTCCAACGTTTTACTAATGCTCGACTTCGTCGGCCTCGAACAAGATTTGTCGTCTGAAGAGCGGATGATTCGCGATACGGCCCGTGACTTCGTCGAATCCGAGGTCAAGCCGGACATCGCGGACCACTTCGTGGAGGGGACGTTCCCCACCGAACTCATCTCCGAGATGGGCGAACTCGGTTTCTTCGCGCCCAACCTCGACGGCTACGGCCTCCCGAACGTCTCCGAGACGGCTTATGGCCTTCTGATGCAGGAACTGGAAGCGGGGGACTCCGGCCTCCGTTCGATGGCGAGCGTGCAGGGGGCGCTCGTCATGTACCCGATTCACGCGTTCGGGAGCGACGAACAGAAAGAACAGTGGCTGCCCGACATGGGCACCGGTGACGCCATCGGCTGCTTCGGCCTCACCGAACCGAACCACGGCTCCAACCCCTCCGGGATGGAGACGCACGCCGAGAAAGACGGCGACGAATACGTCCTCAACGGCGCGAAGACGTGGATCACGAACTCTCCCATCGCCGACGTCGCCATCGTCTGGGCGAAAGACCGCTCGGACGACGACACCGTCCGCGGGTTCCTCGTCGAAACCGACCGCGACGGCGTCACGACGAACAAGATCGAGGAGAAACTCAGCCTCCGCGCCTCCATCACGGGCGAAATCGGATTGAGCGACGTGCGCGTCCCCGAGGAGAACGTCCTCCCCGGCGTGAAAGGCATGAAGGGCCCGCTCTCCTGTCTCACCCAGGCCCGCTACGGCATCGCCTGGGGCGCTATCGGCGCGGCCCGCGACGCCTTCGAGGACGCCCGCGAGTACGCCAAAGAACGCGAACAGTTCGGCAAACCCATCGGGCAGTTCCAGCTCCAACAGCAGAAACTCGCCGAACAGGCCACCCAGATCACGACCGCCCAACTGCTCGCCCACCGCCTCGCCGACCTCAAAGAACGCGGCGACATGACGCCCCAGCACGTCTCCATGGCGAAACGAAACAACGTCCGCATGGCCCGCGACATGTCCCGCATCGCCCGCGAGATGCTCGGCGGCAACGGAATCAGTACGGACTACTCGCCGATGCGCCACATGGCGAACATGGAAACCGTCTACACCTACGAAGGCACCCACGACATCCACACGCTCGTCATCGGCCAGGAACTCACCGGCCTCTCCGCATTCGAATAACTACGCGAGTTCGTCCGTCTCTACTCGCATCCGTTTTCTCGCGGTCTCGAATCCGAGTTTTTCGTAGAACGCAATGGCGCGTTCGTTCGGGACGTCGACGTAGAGCGCGACCTCTGAACACTCTTCTCGGTCGGCGCGTGCTGCCGCGTGCGCCATCAAACCGCGGGCGAGGCCGCCGCCGCGATAGTCGGGGTCGACGTAGCGGTCGCCGACGACGAGGCGGTTCGGTTGCTCGAACACGTCCGGGGCCTCGTCCACGTCGGTGACGACGAACCCCACCCCGTCGCCGTCGTCCTCGGCGACGACGAGTTCCTGCGTCCCGTTCTCGAGTTGTTCCAGTCGGAAGTCGACTTCGGCGTCGACGAAATCGACGCCTTCGGCGAGGTCGAAGTCGTCGATGATGTCCGCGAGTTCGCGCTGATAGGGGAGCCAGAGAGCGTCGATGTGCCGCCGGAGTTCGCGTTCGTCCGTGAGCGACCGGAGTTCCATCCCCGGCGAGTCGAGTGAGTGGGAGTGTGTTTTGTGGTTCTTTAAGCCGCCGCCGTTCCAACCACTGGTATGACCGGCGAAGCGCAGAATCCGAGCGGCGACTCGGGGCCGCTCGACGGCCTCACCGTACTGGACGCGTCGCGAGTGCTCGTGGGCCCCTTCTGCACGATGCAACTCGGCGACATGGGCGCGGACGTCATCAAGGTCGAACGCCCGGGCACGGGCGACCAGACCCGGGGCTGGCACCCCCCGCGGTACGGCGACGCGGAGGAGTCCGCGTACTACATGAGCATCAACCGGAACAAGCGCTCCGTCACGCTCAACCTCCAGTCCGAGGAAGGCCGCGAGGTGTTCCGCGACCTCGCGTCCGAGGCCGACGTCGTCGTGGAGAACTTCCGCGTCGGCGCGATGGAGGACTGGGGACTCGGCTACGAGGACCTCCGCGAACTCAATCCCGAACTCGTCTACTGCGGGCTCTCGGGGTACGGCGAGTGGGGGCCCGACGCCGAGCGGCCCGCCTACGACATCATCATGCAGGCGGAGGGCGGGATGATGAGTATTACAGGCGAGGAGGACGGCGCGCCCGTGCGCGTCGGCGTCGCCATCGCCGACATCGGCGCGGGAATGTACGCCGCGCAGGCGATACTCGGCGCGCTCCTCGAACGCGAACTCGGCGACGGAACCGGCCAGAAAATCGACGTGAGCCTGCTCGACGGACAGGTCGCGTGGATGACGTACATGGCGTCGAACTACTTCGCGACCGGGAATTCCCCTACTCGGATGGGGTCGAAACACCCCACCATCGCGCCCTATCAAGCGTTCGAGACCGCGGACGGGTACGTCGTCGTCGCCTGCGCGAGCGAGAACATCTGGCCGCGCTTCTGCGACGCCATCGAAAAACCGGAACTCAAAGAGGACGCCCGGTTCGCGTCGAACGCCGACCGCGTCGAGAACCGCGACGAACTCGACCCGCTCCTCGGCGGCGTGTTCGCGGAACTGACCACCGAGGACGCACTCGACCGCCTCGCCGCCCACGACGTCCCCGCGAGCGACGTGAAGGACATGGAAGCCGTCTTCGAGAACCCGCAAGTCGAGGCGCGGGGAATGCACCAATCGGTCCCGCACCCGACCGCGGGCGAAGTGGAGATGCCGGGGAGTCCGATGCACTTCTCGCGCACCCCGACGAGCATCCGCCAGTACCCGCCCCGCCTCGGTGAACACACCGATGAGGTTCTCGGCGAGTACGGCTACTCGGACGCCGATATCGCGGAACTGCGGGACTCGGACGCGCTCGACTAGGGCGCGAGCAACTCGATGGGGTGGTCGGCGTCGAACCCGAAGCGCTCCAGTTGTTCACAGCACGAGGTCCCGCTCGCGGCGACGCGTTCCGCGCCGTCGAACTGTTCGGCGAGGTCCTCTCCGACGGCTTCGCTCAACTCGTAGTAATCCGCTTTGTAGCCGAAACTCCCCGCCATCCCGCAGCACTCGACGGAGGACGTCTCCGTCTCGTAGCCGAGGCGGGAGAGCACTTCCGTCGTGTAGTCCTCCAGGCCGAGCGTGCGCTGCTGGCAGTGACTGTGATACGAGAGGTCGCCGTCGCCCGCGCGGAGCGCCGTCGAGTCCGCCCCGTTCTCCAGGAGGCCGTAGACGTACTCGAACACCTCGTAGCTCTCCGCGGAGAGCGTGTCGGCGTCCTCACCGAGCAGTCGGTCGTACTCGCGGCGGAACATCGCGAGGTCGCTCGGCTCTATCGTGACGACGTCGAAGCCGTCCGCGACGTGCGGAGCGAGCGCGTCGAGGGTCGCTTCGGCCTGTTTGCGTGCCGTCGAGAGCATTCCCTGCGAGTAGGGCGCGCGCCCCGACTCGGGCGCTTCGGGCACTCGCACGCGCACGCCGAGCGCTTCCAGCACGCGCACCGTCGCCTTCCCCCGCTCCGGACGGACGTAGTTCGTGTAGACGTCGGGGTAGACGACCGCCGTGCGTCGGGCGTCCGCCCGCGACACCTGCGGTCCCCAGGACTCGAACCAGTCGGTGAAGGTCTCCCGGGTGAACGTCGGGAGGTCCGCGCGCGCGTCGATACCCACAGTTCTCTCGAGGAGCCACCGGGTGGGTTTCGCGTCCGCGAGCCAGTTCGAGACGGGCGCGGTCTGACTGCCGAGGCGCGCGAGCAGGCCGACGTGCCCGAACACCCGACTCGACGTGGGCGGGTTTCCGTCCTCACCGCTGATGGCGTCCGGGAGGAAGTCGAAGCTCTCGCCGGTGTGGTTTCGCCGGTCCCTGACGGCGGTGTTCAGCCACGGAATGTCGATACCCACCGGACAGGCCTCCACGCAGCGCGAACAGCCAGTGCAGAGGTCGTTCGCGTCCCCGGCGGCGTCCAAATCGTGGACGGCGGCCTCCCACGGCGGCGCGATGCCGCCCGTGTACGTCTCCCCGCCGAACGCGTGGCCACCCACCTGCTGGAAGTTCGCACACGTGTTCGCACACGCCCCACACCGGATGCAGTAGAGCGCTTCTCTCAAATCTTCGTCTTCTCGCAACTCGCTCCGACCGTTGTCCACCAGCACGAGATGGAACTCCTGGTCGTCGTCGCGCGGACTCGCCTTCCCCGGCCCGAAGAAGGAGAGGTAGGACGTGAGGTCTTGGCCGGTCCCGGAGCGCGGGAGGAGTTCGAGAAACGGCTCCAAGGATTCCACGGACGGAATCAGTTTCTCCAATCCGCCGACGGCGATGTGGGTGTCCGTCGCCTCGACGCACTTCCGCGCGTTCCCCTCGTTCGTCACGAGCGTGATGGTGCCCGTCTCCGCGGCGACGAAGTTCGCTCCCGTCATCCCGACGCTCGCCTCCTTGATTCGCTCGCCGAGGAAGTCGCGAGCGAACGCCGTCAACTCCTCCACCGTCTCCGGCGGGTCCTCCAGGTCGAACTTCGACGCGAACAACTCCGCGATCTCCTCCTGCGACTTGTGCTTCGCCGGCCCGATGAGGTGACTCGGCTTCTCCTCTGCGAGCTGGACGACGAACTCGCCGAGGTCGGTCTCCCAAACGTCGTGGCCCGCGGCCTCGATAGCGTCGTTGACCTCCAACTCCTCCGTCGTCATCGACTTCGACTTCACGACGGTTCCGTCGACCACGTCCGCGATGTAGTCGTTCGCGTCCGCCGCGTCCTCGGCGACGTACACGTTCCCGCCCCGCGACTCCACGGCCTCCGTCACAGTCTCGACGAGTTCGGGGAGGCGTTCGATGGCGTTCTCCTTCGCCGCGCGCGCCTCAGCCTTCAACTCTCCGTACTCGGGGACGTCCGCGAACGCCTCGTAGCGCTTCGCGTTGTCCTCGATCATGTTCTCGTGGACGGTCGCGCCCTCCGTCTCGAGGACGTGACGAATCTCGCGTGCGCGCTCGCTCATGCGTCCTCCACCAGCACGACTGCGACTGTTTCAGGTCCGTGCGCGCCGACGACCAGTCCGCCCATGTCCGCCGTCGCGCTCGGCCCCGTCGTGAGCACCGCGCTCCCCGTCGACGAGGCCGCTTCAGCGATTCGCGGGAGCGCCGCGTTCAGGTCGGGTTCGAGGTCGCTCGCCGCGAGCACCGCGACGTGCCGCCGCGGGTGGAGACTCGCGCGCTCCTCGCCCCGCCCCGTCTCGTGCACGAGGACGGACCCGAACTCCGCGACGCCGAGCGCCGCCGGCGTCACGCCCGTGTCCGCGGTCTCGATTTCCGCCCAAGTCGGGTCGGTGTTCACCGACTCGGGGAGCGAACAACAGTCGGGTTCGACGCCCACAGTGTCTCCTCGAAGGAGATCCGCGATAGCCCCGGGCGCGTCCGCTTCGGTCGTTCGGACGAGCGTCACGTCGAGGTCCGCGAGCGCGTCCGCGAACCCGTCCGTGCCTGCGATTGACATACAGGGTGGTTCGTGCCCAGCGGTAAAACGTCTCCGTACGCAGGACGTCGTCGAACCGGACGCACCGGACGCACCGCCGTCCCGCGGTCACGACGGAAGGCTTTTTCTCGGACTGCGGAAAACCCCGACACAGATGACTCCTCTCGACTCCCCCGTAGGTGACGATGACTGACAGCGTAACCGAACGACTGCACGGCGACCTCCCGCTCGCCGACGCCGAAACGGTCGCCTCCGGTATCGACGCCGACGCGACCGTGCTCACGAGCGGGTTCGGGAGCGTCGGCTACCCGAAAGAAGTACCGCTCGCGCTCGCTGACGACGACCGCGACCTCTCGCTCACCGTCGTCAGCAGCGGAAACGTCGGCGACGAGATAGACGTCGACCTCGTCGAATCGGGCGCGATAGCGCGGCGCTTCACGTACCAGTCCTCCGCGGTCGCGCGCGCCGCGACGAACCGCCGCGACGTCGCGTTCAGCGACCGGAACGCGTCCTCCATCGGAGACGACGTCCAGTACGGCGGTCTCGTCGACCCCGACGTCTGCGTGGTCGAAGCCGTCGCCGTCGGCCCCGACTGGTTCATCCCGTCCACGTCGCTCGGCCACGTCCCCGCGTTCGTCGCCGCCGCGGACGAACTCGTCGTCGAAGTGAACTCGGCACAACCGCTCTCCCTCCAGTCACTCCACGATGTCTACCGGCCGGACGCGCCGCCGAACCGCGAACCCGTCCCGCTCACCAACCCGGGCGGCCGTATCGGCGGGCCGCGCGTCGAGTTCGCGCCCGAGAAACTCACCGCAGTCGTCGAGACCGACCGCCCCGACGACACCTACACGTTCCGCGACCCGACCGACGACGACCTCGCCATCGCCGCGAACCTCGGTGACTTCCTCGCGGCGGAACTGGAGCGCTCGCCCGTCTTCGACGACGCCGTCCACCTCCAGTTCGGCGTCGGCAGCCTCGGGAACGCCCTCATGGGCGAACTGAAGGAACTCGACTTCGGCGGCCGTGACGTCGTCTACTTCGGCGAACTCATTCAGGACGGCCTGTTCGACATGCTCGACGAAGGCCGCCTCGAATCCGCGAGCGCGACCTCACTCGCGCTGACGACCGCCGGCCAGGAACGACTCTTCGAGGACGTCGAGCGCTACGCCGAAGACATCGTGTTGCGGCCCGTGGACGTCTCGAACCATCCCGGACTCATCGACCAGTTCGGCGTCATCGGCGTGAACAGCGCCATCGAGTTCGACATCTACGGGAACGTGAACTCGACGCACGTCGCCGGGAAACGAATGATAAACGGCGTCGGCGGCTCCGCCGACTTCAACCGGAACGCGCTCGTCTCGGTCTGCGCGCTCCCGTCTCGTCTGAACGAGGACGTCTCGCGCGTCGTCCCGATGACGTTCCACGTGGACCACACGGAACACGACGTCGACGTGTTCGTCACCGAACAGGGCGTCGCCGACGTTCGCGGCCTCTCGCCCGTCGAACGCGCGGAGTGCATCATCGAGAACTGCGCTCACCCCGCCGTGAAACCGGACCTCGAAGAATACCTCGACGCAGTCGAACCGCAGGAAAACCACATCCCGCACGACGTCGAACGCGCGGCGAACTGGCAGTAGCGGGGTTAGCCGAGGTACATCACGAGCCACCAGACGTACCCGACGGCGAGCCCGATACCGACGACGAGCTCCAACACGCCCGTGTACGTGTCACCCCACTTCTCGCGGAACGCCTGAATCCGGGCGATCGGCGCCCAGAACGGCCGCAACGGCTCGGGGAGCACCTCCTCGAGTCCGCCGACGTTCGACGTGTCAACCTGGTCCTCGGGGTCTTCGCGACGGTTCGAACTCATCGCGACCCCCCCGTGAACGGCACGTCCATGCTTCCGTGCGTCATCTTTTCACCGAAGAACACGGCACAGAACACGATAATTCCCGCCAGTTTCACCATCACGTTCGGGTACACCATCACGACCACGCCGACCGCGGAGAGGACGATGCGCGCGAGCACGGTCTTCCAGAACCCGAGCTTGAACGGATAGTTCAGGCCGTAGATGATGGATATCGCGCCCAGCAACACGAGCAGGCCGACCCAGAGAGTCGTCAGGCCGAGCGAGAACGACACGAGCGACGTGTTGAACACGAACGCGACGGGCAGCACGAACAGGGGAGCGGCGATCTTTATCGCGGCCCCGCACGTCCGCCAGAAGTTCGCCTCCGCGATACCGGACGCGACGACCGCCGCGGTCGCGACCGGCGGCGTGATACCCGCGAGAATCGCGGCGTAGAACACCGTGTAGTGCGAGGCGATCTGGGGAATGGCGAAGTTGTTCGTGAGCGCGGGCGCGATGAGGACGGAGACGATGACGTACGCTGCCGCCGTCGGCATTCCGACGCCCATCAGGATGCTCACGCCCATCGCGAGTAACACGGCGATGAGGAGGCTGCCACCGGAGATCCCCATCAGCATAATCGCGATCTTGCTCGGCACGCCAGTGACGCTGAGGATGCCGACGACGCCGCTGACGGCGACGAGGATGATCGCGATGGGTGCGAGGATGACCGCGCCCCGGCGGAACCCGTGGATGGTGTTCCAGAACTGGTTGACGAACTCGCTCCCCGGCGACTCTCCGGGCGTGAACCCGGCGCGGAGGACGGGGAGGCCGACGCCGAAGACGACCATCGCGATGATGGTCCACATCGCGGACGTCATCACGGTCCACTGGATGACGCCGAGTAGGCCGATGAGCACGAGGAACGGCACCCCGAATCGGACGCTCTCGACGATTTTGTCCGTCCGCGTGAGCGGGTCGTCGAAGAAGCTATCGAACTCCATTCCCTGGCTACTCTGGTCGCTTATCGCCGTGTAGTGGACGGCGATGCTGATGCAGATAACGAGGATGGCGGCCGGAACGAGACCGGCGACGACGATGTTGATGTAGCCGGTCTGGAGTTTCGACGCCATGATGAACGCGGACGCACCCATCACCGGCGGGAGAACTTGTCCGGACGTCGACGCCACCGCTTCGATGGCGGCGGCGCGGTGGCCGGCCATCCCGGAGTCCTTCATCGTCGGAATACTGAACGACCCGGTCATCGCGGCGTTCGCGGTGTACGAGCCGTTGATGGACCCGATGACCGCGGACGCGAGAACCGCGGTCTGCGCGACCCCAGACTCGATGTACTTCGCGGACTGGATAGCGACACGGAGGATGAGGTCGAACGCCCCGTACGCGAACAGGAGTCCCGCGTACAGGAGGAACGGCGCGATCCACGCGGCCGTCAGCTGCGTCAGACTCCCGTAGAACCCACCGAGGTCGGTGACCAGTGTCTGCAGGAGCGTCAACTGGTCCATGCCGCCGTGACTGAGGATGAGGCTGTCGGCGATGTAGTCGCCGTACATCCCGTAGAGTATCATGCCGCCGACAAGCCCGAGGAAGAGGTTCCCGAACTCGCGCCACGTCAGGTAGAGGATGGAGATGATGATGAGACGCGCCAGCATGTACTGGTGTTCGGTCGCGTACCCCTGTTGCTGGATGTACACCATCTGGAAGTTCGTGGCGAAGAAGACCGCCGCGCTGATGAGCACGATGGACGACGGTAACAGGACGATACCGTCTATCCAGTCGCCCTCCTCGATGGCTTCTTTGGTCTCGTTGAGTGCGTACACCGTCATGATGCCGCCGACGAAGATGACGCCGTACTGCACCCGCGAGATGCTCTGCGTGGCCGCCCAGTAGAGAATGATCGCCCAGAAAACGAGCGCGCTCACCGTGACGGAAACGTCGATCCCCCGAGCGATAGTATCTGTTAGTGATGTGTTCTGTTTCGCTTGTGTACTCATGTATCGTATTCGCTATTGCGTGTGTGCACCGCCGACCCACAAAAACGCGCGGAAGTCCCCCTGCTCCCGTGTTTTAGGTAGGGTTACTCCCGTGAGGCGACTTCGAGGTCGTCGTTCCACGCGTCGTTGTCCTTGTAGTACTGTGCGGCACCCGGGTGGACCGGGACGTTCTTGCGTGCGGACGCGAGCATGTCAGCGGTCGTCTCGAAGTCGTTGAACTGCGGCTCCGAGTCGTTGACCGCCTGGTTGTTCTCCTCGACGACGCGGCAGAGTTCGTAGACTGCGTCGTCGCTCGCGGTCGGGTTGAACGTGTAGTTCACTTCGAGGTCCCACGTGAACACTTCGTCCGTCCCGATGTCCTTGTTGGCCATGCTCCAGTCGCTGTACTTGATGGTGGACGTCCCTGCGCCGCCGTAGTTCTTCGCGGACTCCTTGAGGGCGTCCGTCGGCTTCACGTAGTGGACGTCGACACGGGATGCGATCTGGGTGACCCAGCCGGTGTAGCCCGCGCCGGGCGTCCCGTACGCGATACACGCGTCGATGGAGCCTTCCTCCATCGCGCCGGGCGCGTCGCCGACGCTCATGTCCTGGATTTTCATCTTGTCGTAGACGTCCTTCGTCGGGCCCTGCTTCCAGACGTCGAGCGTGGTCGCGCGGGTGGAGTATCCGGGTTCCGCGGGGTAAACCTTCTTCCCGGCGAGGTCGTCGAACGTCTCGATGCCCGTGCCGTCACGGGCAATGATGTAGATGCTGTACGGGAAGGCGTAGAACCCGTACCACGGGATGCTGTCGACGCCCTTGTCAGCGAACGTCCCCGTCCCTTCGAGCGCTTTCAGGAGCGAGTTGTTGTCCGTGATGCCGCCGTTGAACTGTCCCTGGTCCATCCGGCGGATGGTACCGATGTAGCCAGGGCTCTCGATGGTCGAGTACTCCAGTTTGTCGCTGTGGTTGTCGACCGCTTTCTCGACCGCGAGGCCGACGTTCTTCGTCCCGCCCGCGGACGTGCCGACGCGGAGACTCATGTCGTCGCTGCTTCCGCCGCCGCTCGAACAGCCAGCGAGGCTGAGCGCACCGACTGCTGCCGTACCGTACAGGAACTTCCGCCGTTTCAGGCCTTCGTCAGACATACTCATCCATATCAATCGTCACCACGTATAATAATCTGTTCTTACTGACCCGTTCCGTCTGGATATTTTCCTTCAAATGGAAGATAAAAATATACTATTAAACGATTAATCGATTGTTTGGGTAGTGGGCGTATAGGGCCTCCCTATCGACCGTTTCCGTCCCTTGCGCTCGTCCTTCGTAGCCGTTTCACGTATATCGCGCTCGGAGTCGCGCCAATCCGTGACCGGTCCACGTTCTGCCACACTGACGGACAGTGTTGCCGTTACGCACGTCTCTTTGCTCCGGCCCGGTTCGCTCCACGTATGGAGCTACCCGACGCGAAGCCCCTCCCCACCCGGAACGACGCCGTCACGCGCGGCCCAAACGCGGAAGCCTACGAAGGCGTTCGCTCACCCGTACACGACGCCACGACGCCATTCTCCGAGACATCCGGGCGGGACGCGGCGCTCGCTACCGACACACCGGAGGCGGTCCGCGCATGAGAGACTACTCGCTTCAGACGACCCGCGCGGACGACCGTAGCGTCGAAATCACGGACATCACGACCGCCGTCGTCGAGGGGAACTTCGAGTGGAACCTCGTCAAAGTGGAGACTGACGCCGGGATCACCGGCATCGGCGAGGCCTACCGCGGCGGCGGCATCCCCGAGATAATCGAGTACACGAAACGCTTCCTCGTCGGCGAGAACCCGCTCGACGTCGAACGACTCACACGCTACATCTTCCAGGAGATGAGCGGCCACGGCGGCACCACGGGTAAAGTCGTCACCGCCGCCTCCGGCATCGAAGTCGCGCTCTGGGACGTCGCGGGGAAACTCCTCGACCTCCCGGTCTACCAGTTGCTCGGCTCGAAGTATCGCGACGAGGTCCGAATGTACTGTGACTGTCACGCCGGCGAAGCCTACGAGGTGGCGGACGGCGCGACCGCGTACGCGGACGCCGATGCGTACTCCCCGGACGCGTACGCCGCGGAAGCGCGCCGCGTCGTGGACATGGGGTTCGACGCGCTCAAGTTCGACCTCGACCTCCCCCGCGACAACGACCCCGACCCCTACAACGGCCGCTTATCGAACGCGGCCATCCGCGAGAAGCGCGACATCGTCGCCGCCGTCCGCGACGAAATCGGCTACGACGTGGACCTCGCGTTCGATTGTCACTGGGACTACTCGGTCGAGAGCGCGAAACGCCTCGCGTACGAACTGGAGGAGTTCGACCTGATGTGGCTCGAAGACCTCGTCCCCCCGGAGAACCTCGACGCGCAGACCGAGGTGACGAGGGCCACGCGGACGCCCGTCGCCACGGGCGAGAACCGGTTCCGGGTGTTCGAACTCACCGACCTCGTCTACGACCACGGCGTGGACGTGCTCACGCCCGACCCGACCACGGTTGGCGGCCTCGCGGAGACGCTGCGCGTCGCGGACCGCGCCGAGGAGAACTACGTCCCGGTCTCCCCGCACAACGTCTGCAGTCCGGTCGGGACGATGGCGTGCGTCCACCTCGCCGCCGCGATGCCGAACTTCGACGTCCTCGAATTCCACGCGCTCGAAGTCGACTGGTGGGACGACCTCCACACCGGTAGCGACCTCATCGACGACGGGTCCATCGAGGTGCCGGAAGAACCAGGCCTCGGAATCGAACTGGACGAATCGGTGGTCGAAGACCACGTCCTCGACGGCACCACGGCGTTCTAGCTGTCTCCCTATTCGAGGGACTTCAACATCCCCTTGAGGTAGCCGACGGTGTACGAGCGGCCGAGCGTACTCCCGAACTCCCAGTCGGACTCGCCCTCCATCAGGGGGACGTGGTCGGGGGTCATCACGCCGCCGAACCCGACGCGGTCGAGCGCCTCCACGACCTCGTACTCGTCGAAGTTCCCCGCGGGGTCGTCCACGAACGTCTCGTTAAACGCGGGGACGGTGCCGACGACGTCCCGGAAGTGCGCGTACACGATGTTCTCGCCGCCGAAGTGCTCGATGACGTCCACGAGGTCTTCCCCCATCTCGGACCAGCAACCCATCCCGAGTTTGAGACCGTGGTTGTCGCTCGGATAGATGTCGAGTGCGCGCTCGAAGTTCTCGCGGTTCCGGAAGAGAAGTGGAATCCCGAACAACTCCTCGACGGGCGGGTCGCTCGGGTGGACGCCGAGCGTGACGCCAGCGTCCTCAGCGACCGGCACCACCTCGTGCAGGAACGCCTCGTAGCGCTCCCACATCAGGTCCTCGGAGACGTCGCGTTCGACGTCGTCGTCCCGGTCGATGGCGTCCAGGTCGTTCGCGTCGAAGGCGGACGCGAGCGCGTCCCCCCGCACCGGATACTCACGAGTCGTGCGCACCGCGCCGTCGGGCGGGTGGCCGCTGTACCCCAGCACTGGCACGCCCGCCGCGCCCATGTTCTCGATGGTTTCGGTGATGATGCCCGTGAGGGTTGCGCGCTCGTCGGCGTCGTCGGACAGGAGAATCTCGTAGAGCGGCACCGGCATCTTCTCCACGGCGTACAACCGGAGGTCGGCGTCGTTCGCACGCGATTTCAGTTCCGCGAGAGCGTCCTCGGTCCACGCCTCGCCGAGCGGGAGCGCGGACTCGAAGCCGGGGTGGCGGTGGGGGGTCAACAGGATATCGTCGACGCCGAGTTGCGCCGCGAACCGCAGGAAGTCGTCGGTTGCGGGTTTGTACGTGCCGATAGCGACCCGCATCTCGTCGGGAAAGTCGGATTCCATCGTCCTCCCCGAGCGCCGACTCGTACTTAACGACTAGAGTTTCGCCTCCACGAGGCCGGCAATGTGGTCGCCGAAGGGCAGCGACGACGTGAGTCCGGGCGACACCGCGTTCAGGATGTGGACCGCGTCCTCGCGCTCCACGAACAGCGGCTCCTTGACGAGTTCGCCGTCGTCGCTCACGAGCTGCGCGCGAATCCCCGCGTAACTCCGGTGCAGGTCGTCCGCTCGGACCTCGGGAACGAGCTTCTGGGAGGCCGCCGCGAACTTCTCCTTCCGGTAGGATTTGTTGAGTTCGTCCCACGCGACCCCGATCATCATCGGGTCCGCGATGAGTTTCCAGAAGCCCTCGTAGGTCAGGGTCTCCTTCAACTCCGCGAGGTCGAAGTCCGTGTTCTCGTACGCCTCACGGCCGAACGCGAGGACGGCGTTCGGGCCGACGATGACCTTCCCGTCGGCGCGCCGCGTGTAGTGAACCCCGAGGAAGGGCAGGTCGGGGTCCGGGGTGGGGTAAATCATCGACCGACAGAGGTCGGCGCGGTCCGGCGTGACCTCGTAGTACTCGCCCCGGAACGGCACGACCTGATACTGTTCGCCGACGCCGACCTGGTGGGCGAGCGTGTCCGCGTGCAAGCCCGCGGCGTTCACGAGGTAGTCGGTCTCCACGATCCCCTTCGACGTCGTCAGGCGGTAGCCGTCACCGGTCTCGCGTACCCCGGTGACCTCGTGGCCGAGGTGGAGGTTCACGCCCGCGTCCTGTACCTCGCGGCCGAGCGTGTACACGTACTGCTGGGAGTCCACCGACGCGGCCTCCGGCGCGCGCAACGCCGCCTGCCCGGACGCGTGCGGTTCGTACTCGTGAATCGCCGCCTGCGAGTCGAGGAGTTCGTACTTCACGCCGTTCGCCTCCGCCTGGTCCGCGAGGTCGCCGAGGCGCGCTTCCTCCGCGTCGGACGTCGCGACGACGAGGACGCCGAGTTCCTCGCACGGAATCCCGTGGGTCGCGCAGTACTCCTTCATCCGCTTCGTCCCCTCCGTCGCGAACCGCGCTTTCTCCGACTCCGGCGGATAGTTGAACCCGGGGTGGAGGACGCCCGAGTTCCGTCCCGACTGGTGTTCCGCGAGGTGGTATTCTTTCTCCAGGACGGCGATGTCGAGGTCGGTGCGCTCCGCGAGGTGTTTCGCGACCGACAACCCGACACAGCCACCGCCGACGATCGTCACGTCGTGCGTCGTCATCACTCGCTCCGTCGCGGGCGGCGGGTTTTGATGTACCGCTTTCCGGCAGTTCTGACGTCACTTCTCAACGACTAAGTTCTGCCAGCGGATTCGGTGCGTATGGACCTCAACATCGAGGGCAACGCAGCACTCGTCACCGCATCGAGCAGCGGACTCGGTCAAGCGTCCGCGAAAGCGCTCGCCCGCGAAGGCGTCAACGTCGTCGTGAACGGCCGCTCACAGGAATCCGTCGACGCAGGTGTCGCCGAAGTCGAGGACGTCGCGACGGGTGACGTCGTCGGCGTCGTCGGCGACCTCACGGAGAAAGCGGACATCGAGAACCTCGTGCAGACGACCGTCGACGAGTTCGGCGGCCTCGACCACCTCGTCACGTCCGCCGGCGGCCCGCCGTCCGGCCCGTTCATGGAGACGTCCGACGAAGACTGGTACGAGGCGTACGACCTCCTCGTGATGAGCGTCGTCCGCACCGTCCGCGAGGCCGCGGACCACCTCAAAGCCGGCGACGGCGGCACCATCGTCAACGTCACGTCCCGGAGCGTGAAGGAAGCGATTCCGTCGCTCGTCCTCTCGAACTCCGTCCGAATGAGCGTTATCGGCCTCGAGAAGACGCTCTCGACGGAACTCGCGCCCGACGTCCGCGCGAATGCCGTCCTCCCCGGCCCCCACGAGACCAGTCGCATTCAAGACCTCATCGAACAGGGCGTCGAACGCGGCGAGTACGACTCCTACGAACACGGACTCGAAGAACGCGGGAAGGGCAACCCGCTCGGCCGCATCGGCGACCCGATGGAACTCGGCGAAACCGTCGCGTTCCTCTCCTCGCCCATCTCGGGCTACATCAACGGCGTCGCCGTCCCCATCGACGGCGGCGCGGGCAGTTCGAACCTCTAGGTTACGCCTTCCGTCATTTACTTATCGGCGCCGCGGGTTCGGATTCGCATGGACGCAGTCGATTTCGACGAAGCAGAAACGTACGAACCCGACGAGGGCTGGGCGCGCAAGGCGCTCGCCGGGAGCGACGAGTTCACGTTCGAGTGGTTCGAGAAGCCGCCGGGACACACGTCGCCGATGCACGACCACGAGAACGAACAGGTGTGCGTCTGCCTCGAAGGCGAACTCACCATCTACACGCAGGACGACGCCGTCACTCTCGGCGAGTACGACTCCGTCCACCTCGACTCGTGGGAGGAACACCGCGTGGAGAACACGGGCGACGAGCGCGCCGTCGGCCTCGACGTGTTCGCACCGGGCCGCGGGTTCGATTTCTGGACGGACCGCCAATGAAGTACCTCGCCCGCACCATCGACGGCACCCCACTGCTCGGCGACGACGGCGGGTTCGTCCCGCTTGCCGCCGCCGACCCGGACCTCGAAACGATGACGGACGCGCTCCAGCGCGCAAAGCACCTCCCGGACCCCGCGGACGCGCCCGCGGAGCGCGTCGCCGCCGAGGACCTCTCGTTCGGCTTCCCGCTCGCGGAACCCGGGAAGCTCTGGGGAATCGGCCTGAACTACGCTGACCACGCAGAAGATTTAGACGAAGTCCGGCCCGAAGAACCCGCGAGTTTCATCAAACCGCCCTCAGTCGCCGCCGGCCCCGGCGAACCCATCCGACTGCCGCCGACGGACGTCACGGACCGCGTCACCGCTGAAGCCGAACTCGGCGTCGTCCTCGGACGCACCTGTTCGAGCGTCCCCGAGGACGACTTCGCCGACGTGGTCGCCGGTTTCGTCCCCATTCTCGACATGACGTCGGAGGACATCCTCGAACCGAACCCGCGGTTTCTCACGCGCGCGAAGAGCTTCGACACCTTCCTCGTCGCCGGCCCCTACATCGCCGTCCCCGAGGACGTGGACGAGTTCCTGGATTCGGTCGAAGTCCGCACCGTCGTGAACGACGACGTGGTCTCCCAGAACACGCTGGACGGGATGCTGTTCAAACCCCCTGAACTCCTCTCCTACCTCTCTCAGTCCACGACGTTCGAACCCGGCGACCTCATCAGCACCGGCACCCCGGGCGCGGGCGTCATCGAAGACGGCGACACCGCGCGGGCGGAAGTCACCCCAATCGCCGACCTCGAATCCGACGTCGTCCGCTAGCCCGACGCGAGAGCGCATCTGGCCAGTCGCCGACTCGAGGACGTGTCCGCCCGCTCCCGGATGGCTGTTCTAACGTTCGCCGCCACCATCCGGCTTTACACCCCCCGGCGTTCTAGGGTGCGTATGGCTATCGACCCCGCCTCGGATTCGATGGCGGACTACGACTACGCGAAGAGCGAGGTGGAGCGCCCGGACCTGGTGGACGCGCTCGACCGAATCACGACGGGAGAGGTGCGCTTCGACACCTACACCCGGGAGTTGTACGCGACCGACGCGAGCGCCTACGAGGTGTTGCCCGTGGGCGTCGTCTTCCCCGACAGCACGGGCGACGTCTCGGACGTGATGTCGTACTGTGCGGACCACGACATCCCCGTGCTCCCGCGCGGCGGCGGCACCAGCCTCGCCGGACAGTCCGTGAACGAGGCCGTCGTCCTCGACTTCTCCCGGCACATGGACGACCTCGTCGACGTCGACCCGGGTACGAAGAAAGCGACCGCCGAACCCGGTATCTACCTCGGCGACCTCAACCGCGCGCTCGAAGAACACGACCTGAAGTTCGCGCCCGACCCCGCGTGGGGCGACAAATCTGCATTGGGAGGTGCAATCGGGAACAACTCGAGCGGCTCTCACTCGCTCGTCTACGGGAAGACCGACGCCTACCTCGAAGAACTCGAAGTCGTTCTCGCCGACGGCACCATCACCACGTTCTCCCAGGTGACACGCGACGAACTCGCGGGGCTCGCCGACCCGGACGGCGACCGCGAAGCCCAGATATACGCCGAAATCCAGCGCATCCTCGAAGAGGAGGTCGACGAGATCGAGGCGCAGTACCCGGACATGAAGCGCAACGTCTCGGGCTACAACCTCGACATGACGTTCACCGAGGGCGACGAGGTGAACGTCGCGGCCCTGCTCGCGGGCAGCGAGGGAACGCTCGGCATCGTCACCGAGGCCACCGTCTCGCTCGAACCCGTCCCCGAGACGAAGGCCGTCGCGCTCCTCACCTACGACGACCTCATCGACGCCGTCACGGACGTCGCACCCATCCTCGACCACGACCCCGCCGCGGTCGAACTCGTCGACGACGTCCTCCTCGAGTTGGCCGCAGATACGGAGGAGTTCGCGGACGTGGTCGGGATGCTCCCCGACGGCACCGGTTCGGCTCTCCTCGTGGAGTTCTACGCGGAGGACGACGACCACGGCCGCCAGCAGGTCGCGGACCTCCTCGCGGACCGCGCGCCGGGTACTGAAACGGAGGTCGACCCGGACGACGACCACACCGAGACGGACGTGCCGATACTCGCGACGCACGCGATGGAGGCCCACGACCAGGAACAGCGCGACCGCTTCTGGAAGATGCGGAAATCCGGCCTCCCAATCCTCCTCTCCCGCACTTCTGACGCGAAACACATCTCGTTCATCGAGGACTGCGCCGTCCCGCCCGAACGCCTCCCCGAGTACGTTGCCGACTTCCAGGACGTGCTGGAGGACCACGGGACGTTCGCGTCCTTCTACGCGCACGCCGGACCCGGCGTCCTCCACGTCCGCCCGCTCGTGAACACGAAGACCGTCGAGGGCATGGAGCAGATGGAGGGCATCGCGGACGACGTCACCGACCTCGTCGTCGAGTACGGCGGGAGCGTCTCCGGCGAGCACGGCGACGGTCGCGCGCGCACGCAGTGGAACAAGAAACTGTACGGCGACCAGCTCTGGCAGACCTTCCGCGACCTCAAATCCGCGTTCGACCCCGACTGGCTCCTCAACCCAGGACAGGTGTGCGGGGACGTCGACATGACGGAGAACCTCCGGTTCGACCCCGACTACGAGTTCGACGCCGGGTTCGACACGTCGCTGAACTGGGAGAACGAGAACGGCTTCGAGGGGATGGCGGAGCTCTGTCACGGCTGCGGGGGCTGTCGCGGCCCCCAGGAGACCACGGGCGGCGTGATGTGCCCGACCTTCCGAGCGAGCGAGGAGGAGATTCAGGCCACCCGCGGACGAGCGAACCTCCTCCGGCAGGCGATGAGCGGCGACATGCCCGACGAACAGTTCGACGACGAGTTCGTCACCGAAGTCCTCGACCTCTGCATCGGCTGTAAGGGCTGTTCGAAGGACTGCCCGAGCGGCGTCGACATGGCGAAGATGAAAGCCGAGTTGACGCACGAACACCACCAGCGCGAGGGCGCGAGCCTCCGCTCGAAACTGTTCGCGAACATCGACACGCTCTGCGAAATCGGCAGTAAGACCGCGCCCGTTTCGAACCTCGCGACGAAGATTCCGGGCGCGCGCGCCGTCGGCGAACGCCTGTTCGGCATCTCCGCAGAGCGCACCCTCCCCGAATTCTCGCGCGAGACGCTCCACGACTGGTTCGACGCGCGCGGCGGGTCGCAGGTCGCGGAATCGGACGCCGAGCGCTCTGTCGTCCTCGTCGCGGACACGTACACGAACTATTGCACGCCCGCCCCCGGTCGAGCAGCCGTCCGCGTTCTCGAAGCTGCGGGCGTCCACGTCACGCTCGCAGACCGCACGGACGTCGGCCGCCCCGCGTTCTCGAAGGGCTTCCTCGACCTCTCGGCGGACACGGCGAGCGAAACCGTCGCCGCCCTCCACCCCCACGTCGCCGACGGGAAGGACGTCGTGCTCGTCGAACCATCGGACGCCGTGATGCTCCAGTCCGACTACCTCGACCTCCTCTCCGGGGACGACGTCGAGGACGTCTCCGAGAACGCCTACGGCGTCCTCGAATACCTGGACCGCCACCGGTTGGACGAGAATCTCGACACCCGCGCCAAAGGGTCGTTGGCCTACCACGGTCACTGCCACCAGAAGAGCACGAAGAAGGACCACCACGCCGTCGGCGTCCTCCGGCGCGCGGGATACGCCGTCGACGCCCTCGACTCCGGGTGCTGCGGGATGGCCGGCTCCTTCGGCTACGAGGCCGAACACCACTCGATGAGCATGGCTATCGGCTCCATCCTCGAAGACCAGGTCTCCGGCGCGGACGTCGACGAAGTCGTCGCGCCCGGCGCGTCCTGCCGCACCCAACTCACCGATCTCCCGGATGCGCCCGACGACCCGCGGACGCCCGTCGAAGCACTCTCCGACGCACTCGTCCGCTAAACGCACTCCATCTGGAGTCGCGTCGGCGAGACACTCTTACGCGTTCGGGCCCTAACCTCTGGTGAGGCCGCTGTCCCCGACCGTAGAACGCAGTAGGGCTGTGTTGGGGCCGCAGATTTCACACACACAAGCGACCCCGCGTGGGGACACGCCTCGCTTTTGTGCCCCTCGTCGCCCCACGTAGGTAGGTCCACGCGGACGACATAACTGTAGTGGCTACTGTTGCGGCCCGACCGCTTAATCCGCTCCCGACGCAGGAGTCGGTATGGACGTGGACGAGTCCACGGTTGGACGGACGCCGCTCGTGGCGCTCGACCTCGACGTCGCGCCCACGGTGTACGGGAAGGTCGAGTGGCTGAACTTTCACGCGCTCCCGTACGGCGGCGGGAGCGTCAAGAGCAGGGTCGCGCTCTCGATGCTCGACGCCGCTGAACGCGCGGGCGACCTCGACGACCACACGGTGCTCGAACCGTCGAGCGGGAACACGGGCCTCGCGCTCACCCGCATCGCTGCGAGTCGAGGGTACGACGCGGAAATCGTGAGCTACGAGGGCGCGAGCGACACGAAACTCGACGCCATCCGGGAGGCGGGCGGACGGGTGCGTCTCGTGGACGCCTACGAGGACATGCTCCCCGAGACCGACCGACTGCTCGAAGGGGGAGAGTACTACCGCCCCAACCAGTACGGGAACCCCGCGAACCCTGCGACGCACGAACTCGGGACGGGCCCCGAAATCTGGAACCAGACCGACGGCCGAGTCACGCACTTCGTCGCGGGCGTCGGGTCCGGCGGTACCGTCACCGGCGTCGGGCGCGCGCTCGCCCCACACGACGTGACGATTACGGGGTACGAACCCGCCGCGCCCGCCCACGCCATCGACGGCCTGAAATACGTCCGCGGCCCCCGCCACCACGTCCCCGAAATCTACGACACGGACGTTCTCGACGCCCGAATCAGCGTCTCCACGCGGGACGCCTACGAGTGGGTCCACGGTCTCCGCGACCGCTACGCCGACCGCCAGCTCCGAATCGAGGACACCGGCCAGTACGACGAGTCGCTCGTGCGCGAACACCTCCGGGCCGACGGCGACTTCCTCGTCGGACCCTCGGGAGGCGGGGTCGCGGCCGCCGTCAGCGAACTCGACGCGACCGGCGCGTTCCGTGACGACGACGTGGTGGTGGTTCCGCTCCCCGACCGCGGCGACCGCTACCCCGGCTTCCCGTAGCCTCGCGGGGTTTTTTCACGCCCGCCCGACAACTCCAGCCGATGCCCCCCGCGTCCCACGCGTCTCACGCGCCCGCGACCTCCTCCACCCCGTCCGCCGCCGCGCCAGCACAACGCTCACCCGCCGCGTCCCGGCCGTGACAGACGGCGACGGCATCCGGGACACCGCGGCCGCCCTCGCCGTTCTCGCCGCGAACCTCTACCCGGTCGTCGGCGTCCTCGCCTTCGACTGGAACGCGACACCGATACTCGTCCTCTACTGGGTCGAGATGGGCGTCACCGCCGTCTGGGCGGTTCCGCGCGCGCTCCTCGCACAGCCCCGGGACACCACCGGGAGCGGGTTCCGCCTCCCCTTCCGACGCCTCCGGAAGAAACGCGGCGGGTTCGCGGTCGGCCCCGCCACCGCCTACGTCAGAAACGTCCCCATCGCGCTCCAGCAGGTCGGCGCTATCGCCCTGTTCTGGCTCGCGTTCGGCGTCGGGTTCGGGTACGCGCTCTCCGTCCCGAGCGAACTCACGCCGTCCGTCGGGGCGTCCGTCGCGGTCGGCGGCGTCGGGATGTTCGTCGCGCACGGAATCGAGTTCGCCCGGGACTACGTCGGCGAGCGCGAGTACGCGACCACCACCGACCGCGAAGCCATCGTCGTCACCGCCCGCCAAGGCCTCTTCCTCGCCGTCCTCCTCTTCGCGTTCGCCGGGACCGACGCCCGCGCGACCGGCGTTCCGGTCGTCGTCGCCGTCGTCCTCGCGAAACTCGCGGTCGACGCGTACGGCCGCCGGGTCGCGGGCGGAAACGGCGTCCTCGCACGCCTCACGGACCGCCTTCGCCCCGACGAAACCTCCGCGCCCGCTCCCGAGTTCGAGCTACCGAACGGCGACCCCGACGCCGTCGTCCGCCCGCACCGCCGCGCCGTCCTCCTCGGAGCCGTCGTTTCCGGGTTCGCCGCGCTCGCCAACCGCCCGGCGTTCCTCTGCATCCTCCTCACCGCGTTCCTCGCCGCCTTCGTCTCCCCGCTCCTCGCGCTCGTTCCCGCCGCCCTCCTGGTCGTCGGGTTCCTCGCCGGAGTGGCCGTCCACTACCTCCTCCGCGGAACCGTCGAGTACCGCAGGTACGGCCGCACGCTCGTCGGCTACGACCGCCTGCTCGACGCGCCGCAGTGGCGTGCGCCGCTCGACGAGGTCGACGCGACCGTCGGCCGCAGCCTCGTGAACCGCCACCTCGGCACCGCCACCGTCTCGCTCGACTGGCGCGGCCCCGACGACTCCCGGTTCGGCCTCACGCCGTACGAGGCCGAACGCACGCGCGCGACCGTCGGGCCCGTTCCCGACCTCGGACGCACCGCCCGCGACCTCGACCTCCCCGTCGACCCGGACGGCCGGTCGGACCCGAACCGGACCGTCGCGCTCGCCACGACCGCCCTGCTCTGCGTCCTCGTGCTCGCACCCGTCGGTATCTGGCGCGCGACCGGCGACGGTCGCGCGCTCGTCATCGTGCCCGCGCTCGGAGTCGTCCTCGTCCCCCTCTGCTGGGTCGCGCTCTACAACGTCTGAGCCGACACCTGTTAGGTCCTCGCGGCCCACACCACGCGTATGAGCGGCCTCAACCTCGACCCCGTCCAACTCGACCGGTACTCCCGTCACATCATCATGGAGGACGTGGGCCCGGAGGGCCAGAAACGCCTCCTCGATGCCGACGTGCTCGTCGTCGGCGCGGGCGGACTCGGCGCGCCGGTCATCCAATACCTCGCCGCCGCGGGCGTCGGCAGTCTCGCGGTCATCGACGACGACGTGGTGGAGCGCTCGAACCTCCAGCGTCAGGTCATCCACGCCGACAGCGACATCGGCACCCCGAAAGTCGAGAGCGCGCGCGACTACGTCGAGAACCTGAACCCCGACGTCGACTTCGAGGGCCACCACACGCGCCTCGACACCGAGAACGCGGAAGACCTCATCCGAGAGCGGGATTTCGTCGTGGACTGCTCGGACAACTTCGGGACGCGCTACCTCGTGAACGACGCCTGCAAACTCCACGACGTCCCGTTCAGCCACGGCGCCATCTACCGATTCGAGGGCCAGATAGTCACCTTCGACACCGAGGACGACTCTCCCTGCTATCGGTGTCTGTTCCCCGAAGCGCCCCCGGAGGGGATGATTCCGGACTGCGCGACCGCGGGCGTGCTCGGCGTCCTCCCCGGCACCGTCGGCTGTCTGCAGGCGACGGAAGCCATCAAGAGCCTCCTCGACTACGGCGACCTCCTCGACGGCCGCTTGCTGTTCTACAACGCCGCCGACACCACCTTCGAGGAAGTCGAGGTCCGGAAGAACCCCGACTGCCCCGTCTGCGGCGAGAACCCCGAGATCGAGAGCGTCCAGGAAGTCGAGTACGTCGAGGGCTGTACGATTTCGTGAGGTACGTTACGTTATAGCATCGCCGAGTAGGCTTACGGAATCGGCGGCACTCGGTCCGGTATGCGCCGCCCGCGTCCCGCCGTCGCGCGCTACTACGCCTTCCGAATCGCGGGGTCAGCCGCGTTCACCCTCCCCATCTTCGTCCTGTTCTTCCAGGTAAGAGGCCTCACGCTCGCCGAAATAGGGACTATCGAGGCCGCGTACACGGTCACCGTCCTCCTCGCGGAGACCCCGACCGGGTACGTCGGCGACCGACTCGGCCACCGCCGCACCGTCGCCGTCGGCGCGCTGCTCTCCGCCGTCGGCGCGGCCGCGTTCACGCTCGCGCACACGTTCGCCGCCTTCCTCGCGGTCATCGTCGTCCGCGCACTCGCGGGCGCGCTCCGCTCCGGCGCGGAGGACGCGTGGCTCTACGAGACGCTCGCCGCGACCGACGACGGCGGCGAGTTCGCGCGCGTCAGCGGCCGCGCGAGCGCGCTCGGTCTCGCGACCACCGCCGCCACCGCCGTCCTCGGAGGCCTGCTCTACGCCACCAGTCACGTCCTCCCGTGGCTCGTCGAGGCCGGCGCGGTGACGCTCTCCGCGCTCGCACTCGTCGGCGCGCCCGACCCTCCAGCGGAATCCGACCGCGACGACTCGCCCGGACTCCGCGACACGCTCGGGGCTACCCGCGACGTGCTCGCCGCGCCCGCCGTCGCCGCCTTCGTCCTCGGCACCGCCGGCGTGTTCGCCGCCGCGAACACCGCGCACGTCCTCCTCCAGCCAGCCGCCACCGACCTCGCCGGCATCGACCCCGCCGCCCTCGGCTGGGTGTACGCCGCGCTCGCGCTCGCCGCCGCCGTCGCCGCCGACAGGACCGGGACGGTCGAGTCTGTCCTCGGAATCCGGGGGTGGTTCGTCGCCGCGCCGCTCGCGCTCGCCGCTCTGTTCGCCGCGGCCGCCGCCCTCCCGCTCGCCGCACTCGTCGTCCTGCCCTTCGCCGCCTCGCGGGTCCTCACCGCCGTCTCCGGCCCGCTCGTCGCGCAATACCTCAACGACCGCGCGGAGACGACGGGCAGAGCGACCACGCTCAGCGTCGCGTCGAACGTCCGCGCGCTCCTCACCGCCCCCGCGAACGTCGGCGGCGGCGTACTCGCCGCGAGCGCGATGACGCTCGCCCTCGGCGGACTCGCCGCACTCCTCGCGCTCTCCACCCTCTGTCTCGCGGCGTTCGCGCTCCGAGAGTTCAAATACGAACCCGACACAGCCGAGGGCGTGCGGTAACGAGAACTCGCCCGCGTCCCACAACGGTGGCGGCGACGCAACGCGGGCGAGCGGTGAAACCGCGAGTCGCGGGCGAGCGAACGACTCGCGGAGCGTCGCCCGAAAGCCCCTAGAGTTCGGACTTCGCGTCCCGCAGTAGCCCGTCGATTATCTCCGGCGTCGTCGGGTGGTACGCCCGGTCAGGTACCTCGCGGACGTCCATCCCGGTCTCCACGACGACCTGCATCGTCTTCGCCATCACGTCCGCCTGGTAGTGGACGCCGTGGTAGCCGAGCACGGTGCCGTCCCGGTCGACGACGAGTTTCGCCCACCCCCGCGGGACCTGCTTCGACGTGAAGATGCCGTCGCTGTCCGCGCTCCGGGTCGCGGCAACCGGCGAGTGGCCACGCTCCTCGGCCTCCGAGACCGTGTAGCCGACCGACGCGTACGGGTAGACGCCAGCGCCCGAGAAGATGACGTAGTGCGGAATCGGGTCGTAGGATTCCAACTCGTCGCCGCGGTGGTGCCGGCGGACGTTCTCGCCCGCGAGGTACCCCTCCTCCTTCGCCATGTGGAGTATCATGCGTTCGCCGAGCACGTCGCCCGCGGCGAACACCCACGGCGCGTCCCGGGACTGCATCGTGTCCGCCACCCAGTCCCCCGACGGGTCGACGTTCGCCGCGTCGAGACCGAGCCCCTCGACCGTGGGTTTCCGGCCGGTGAAGCAGAACAACTGCTCTGCGTCCACGTGACTGCCGTCGCTCAGGTGGAGGCGCACGCCGTCGTCCGTGGGTTCGACCGCCTCCTCCCGGACGTTGGTCAGCACGTCGATGTCGAACTCCTCCCGATAGGCGTTCAGGACCGCGTCGCCGATGCGGTGGTCCGCGCGGTCGATCGGCCGGTCGTCGTGCTCTATCACCGTGATGTCCATCCCCGCCGCCTCGCTCAAGTAGGGCGCGAGTTCGAGGCCGACGTAGCCGAACCCGAGCACGATTCCGGAGTCCGGGAACTCGGTCGCGTCGAGCACGTCCGCGCTCCCCATCCAGTCCACGTCGTCGATGCCGGGGATGTCGGGGACGTTGAGCGACGACCCGGTCGCGACCACCACGTAGTCCGCGTCCACGCACTCGTCGCCGATTTCGACTTCGTGTTCGCCGACGATGCGCGCCGTGTCGTGAACGAACTCGACGTTTTCGCGCTCCGCGAGGTCGTGCACGGCCGCGCGGCGGTGTTCCGCGAACCCGAGCACGTGGTCGTCCTTCGTCTCCACGACGTCCGCGAGGTCCACGTTGAGGGCGTCCGCGCCGTCGATGCGGTGGTCGTGGCGCGCCTGATACGCGTGCTCCGCGACCGAGATGACTTCCTTCGAGGGCATGCACCCGCGGAGGATGCAGAGCCCGCCACCGGGGTCGCCGTCGTCCACGAGGGTCACTCGGAAATCGGAGTCCGCGAGCGTCTCCGCTGCGGCGACGCCCGCGCTTCCGTACGCACCGATGACAACGACGTGCGGCTGTGACATGCCGGCGAAAACGAGAGGAACGTAGTTAGTCGTTCGGCCCGCTGGTCCCTATCGGTCGCGCAGTGCGAACGCGGCCGCGGCGAGCGCGACGACGGCGACACCGACACCGAATCCGGGACTGCCGCCGGAGGAACCGCTGCCGTCGCCACCGCTCTCCGTCGTGGTGGCCGCGTCACTATCGGCGCTGCTGATGGACGCGGTGCGCTTCGAGAAGTGGTTGAACGCCACGAGCACGTCCGCGCGTGCGCTCGCGCTCGACTGCTGGCGAACCATGTACGCGGACTCATCGCCGTCGACGGCGGATTTCAGCTTACTGTACGAGGAGACTTCGGCGGCCGCACCGCCGGACACCTCGACGCTGAGGTCGGAGAGCGACCCGACCGCTTCCTCGGAGACGGTCGTGATGACGACCTTCCCCTCGGAGGTAGCGCGGTCAGCGGTCACTTCGACCGTGCTCTCGCCCGTCTGCTCGGCGGAGAGCGTCGTCTGCTGGCCGTACGTCACCGTGTCCGTGACGACCTCTCCGTCGCGCTGCATCGCGTACACCTCACCGGCGGCCTTCCCGCTCGCGATGAGCTGTTCCTGGGACTCGTCCTCGTCGCTCCGCCCGTTCGGGTACGCGCGGAAGACGAGCTTCGAGTCCGCGGGGAGTTTCGCACTCACGTCACCATCGTCGTTCACGGTGACCTTCCCGTCACCGACGACGACGAACGTGCCTTCGACGCCGTCTCCGGATTCGACGGTGACCCGGCTGTCGCTCTGAGCGCTCGCGCTTGACTCGCTACTGAGGTTCGCCACGACGTACTGGGAGTCGTCGCCCGACGAAACCACGAGGATGCCGTGTGCGTTGTCGTGCGCGGTCATCGACGCCGACCCCTGAACGTCGACGTGTGCGCTCGCCTTCGTCTGACTGGCGAGCGACAGGCCGCTGCCCTTCAGGTCGACGAGCGCCTTCAGCGACACGTCGCTGGAGACGCGTCCGCTCGATTCAGCCTTGGATTGTGACTTCACCGAGACGCTGTCGAAGACCGTCTGGTCGTTCACGGCGTAGTCAGCGACGGCGTTCGACTGGACGTCGAAGGAGACGACTGCTCCCGCGTACGCCGAGTCGTCCGAGGGCGCTGCGACCGCGCCGCCCGGAACGGCGACGGCGGCTATCATCAGTCCGATGCATGCAAGCGCGAGTGAGCGTTGCATATCCGTTCGGAACGGTCCTGTTATAAAACAGCTTGTGGCCACACGTCGGCATTAGAACCTCTCTAACTGCTGATACCGGGAATTTCAGGCGTTTTTATTGCCGCGGAGGCGGGCGTACGTCGGCCAGAACGGGTCGGCGTCTGGAACCGCGAGCGGTGTGTCGTCCACGACCACATCGCTCTCGGTGACGCGGCCGACGACGGCGGCCCGAATTCCTTCCTCGTCGAGTGCTGAGACGACGCGGTCGCCGTCGCGTGCGGCGAGCACGACCGTCCCGGAACTCGACGCCATCCACGGGTCGATGCCGAGGTGGTCGCACACCGCTTCGACGCCCGGTGCGACCGGGACGCGGTCTCGTTCGACCCTGACACCGACGTCGCTCGCCGCGGCGAGCTCGTGCAGGGCGTTCGCGAGTCCGCGTTCGGTCGCGTCGTGCATCGCCGTCACCTCTCCCGTCGCTGCGGCGGTCAGCGCGTCCCGCACGGGCGACGCCTCCCGGAACCGCTCTCGCGCCGTCGCGACGGTCTCCGCGGGGAGGTCGAGGTCTTCGCCGAACACGGACGCGATGATTCCGACGGTCTCTATCGCGGGGCCGTTCGTCACCACTACGTCGTCGCCGACGTTCGCGCTCGTCGGGAACACGAGGTCGTCGCGGTCGCCGAACGCGAGGGCCGTCGCGCCGCCGACAGTCGGGAACGAACATCCCTCGTACGCGCCTGTGTGGCCCGTGACGATGCTCGTCCCGAGCGCGCGTGCCTCCCGGTCGAACACCTCGAACACGCGTCCGATTTCCGCCTCGTCGACGTCTTCCGGGAGGTTCCAGTCGACCGCGAGGTGGGTCGGCGGGAGGCCGGAGAGCGCGACGTCGGAGACGGCGACGTGGAACGCGAACCACGCCGCGTCCACGATACCGAGGTCGCGCAACACGAACAGGGGGTCGCTCGCCAGCGCGAGCACTCTCCCGCCGCCAGCGTCGACGACGCCGAAGTCCGCGCCGTGCGTCGGTCCGAGGAGCACGTCGTCGCGCTCAGCGCCGAGGTTCGGCGCGACGTATCGTTCGAAGAACTCGACGCCTGCCTTCCCGGAATCCATACACGTCCTCGTCGCGCTCGCGCCGTAAGCGGTTCGGGATTCAAGTACCGCGGGACGCGAACTCGTGGTATGGCAGACGACCTCGCCACCTCACCCGCCGAGTTCTGGGAGCGCCGCCGCGACCTCACGCCCGAACCGGGCGCGTTCGGCGGTGAATCGGCGCGCCACCTCGTCTTCCTCGCGGACGTCGGTGACGCGCTCACCGACGCCCGCGCCGGGCTCGACCAGTTCGACTGTCTCGACGTCGCGCCGCCCGCCTACCACCACGTCACCGTCACCGTCGTCGGTAACGTCGGCGAAGCCCTTACGGCCGACGCGGAAGCACGCATCCGCGACGCCGCCCGCGACGCGTTCGCCGACATCGACGCGTTCGACGTCTCCTTTCCCCGGTACAACCTCTTCCCGACCGTCGTGTACGCCGAAGTTGATGGTGGACGGTTCGCCGCGCTGAACGACCGCGCGTGCGCCATCGACGACGTGCCGGTCCACGGCCGCGACGACGCGTTCGTCCCGCACGCGACGCTCGCACAGTTCACGGGCGACTCCGACTACGACGAACTCCTCGACTTCCTCGAAGCGAACCGGTCGCTCGACGCGACGGCGACCGTCGACGAAGTGCAACTGGTCGCCGTCGACCCGTCGGTTCGCTTCCCCGACTTCGAAGCCGTGGAACGCTACCCGCTTCAGTAGATACGGTCCAAGAAGTCCGCTATCGCGTCGTTCACGGGTTCGGGGTTCTCACAGTTCGAGGAGTGACCGGCCTCGGGAATCGGCTCGAACGTCAGGTCGGGAATCTCCGCGTACGACTCGCGCGCCTCCTCGATTTCGAGCGACGCGTCCTCCTCGCCGTGCACCGCGAGCACGGGCACGTCGATGTCGCCGACTTTCTCGCGGAGGTCTTCGCGGCCGAGCCACGAGTGCACTTCGTTGTAGACGGATTCTCCCGGATAGGTGGTCCAGCGGTCGATCCACGCGTTCATCAGGTCGTGACGCTCCTCGCGCGTGGTCGCGCCGAACAGGTCGTGCGTCACGGGCTCGGCGGCTTCTCGTGGCACCTGCGGCGCCTCCCTGATTGCTTCCGACGTCTGCGTGTGTCGCTCCTGGTCTTCTTCGGAGTGCGGTTTCGCCATCGAGTCCACGAGAACGAGGCCGTCGAGGCGGTCCGGGTGCTGGAGCGCGAACTTCAACCCCATGAACCCGCCCATCGACATCCCGCAGAGGACGCAGGAGTCGATGTCGCGCGCGTCGAGGAATCGGACGGTGTCCGCGACGAGGTCGTCGAGGTCGTACGGTTCCGCGTATCGGTCCGTTCGCGCGCGCAAGTCGTACGCGACCGTCCGATACTCGTCCGAGAGCGCCTCTATCTGCGGGTCGAACATCGTGCGGTCCATCAGCGTCCCGTGTGCGAACACGATGGGGTCGCCGCTCCCGCGGTCGGTACTGACGGTCTCGCTTCGGTGCGTGTACAGTGCCGCGCCATCACCTGACATACACTCGAACTATCAGTGTCATTGTATATAATTTCGTGCCCCGGAAGCGGGGCGAACGGCCTAAACCCACACACCCCAATCCTCTCGCATGGACGCGGACTACCACGCGGACCCGACGCCGGAAGCGGCACGAGACGCCGTGCGGGACGCGGCGGGCCGCGCCGTCTCGCTCGACGGCGTCTGCGAACTCGCGTACGACGGGCGCGCCGCGAGCACGCTCGCGCCCGGCCGCCGCCACGTCCTCCTGAAACCAGACGGCGCGCTCCTCGCGCACGCCGCGACCGGCCACCAGCCCGTGAACTGGCTCGCCCCCGGCGCGACCCACGAGATAGCCGTCGAAGACGACGAACTCGTCCTCCGCGGCGAACGCGACGGCGAAACCCTCGTCTGCCGATTCCTCGCCGTCGACCTCGTCGCGCTCTTCCCCCTCGACGATGCCGACAGCGAAGTCTCCGGCACCGAAGAAGACCTCCGCGAACGCGTCCTCGCCGACCCCGACCTCGTCGAGGAGGGTTTCCGACCGCTCGCCACCGAACGCGACACCGCCGCCGGAGCCATCGACGTCTACGGCAAAGACGCGTCGGGGACGGCTGTCGCCGTCGAACTGAAACGCCGCCGCGTCGGCCCGAGCGCCGTCGGCCAACTCGACCGCTACGTCGACGCCCTCCGCCGCGACCTCCACGCGGACGCCGAAGTCCGCGGAATCCTCGTCGCGCCCTCGGTCACCGACCGCGCGCGCCGCCTCCTCACCGAGAACGGCCACGACTTCGTGCCGCTGTCCCCCTAGAGTTTCCGCTTCAACGTCTGGAGGACGTTCATCGCTTCGAGCGGCGTCGTCTCCGCCAAATCCAGTTTCCTGAGTTCCTCTTCGACTTCTGTGGGGACGTTCCCACCGTCCGCCTCACCCGGCCGCGCGCTCGCGGTGTTCTCGGCGGTTGCGGCGTCGCGCTCGCGCTCCCGTTCGACGAGTTCACGCGCCCGCGCGACGACCGCCTCGGGGACACCCGCTGCTTTCGCCACCTCGACTCCGTACGAGGCCGTCGCCGCGCCGTACGCGACGTCGTGCCGGAACTTCACGCCGTCCGCCTCCTGCGTCGCGGGGAAGTGGAGGTTCACGGCGTCGTCCAACTCCGCCGCGAGGTCCGTGAGTTCGTGATGGTGCGTCGCGAACAGCACTCGGGAGTCCGTCTCGTCGTGCAGGTATTCGGTGATGGCGCGCGCGATGGCGAGGCCGTCCGCCGTGCTCGTTCCCCGCCCGACCTCGTCCAAGAGGACGAGCGACCCGCCGTCCGCGTCACGGAGGATGTCCGCGAGCTCCGTCATTTCGACCATGAACGTCGACCGGCCGCCCGCGATGTCGTCGCTCGCGCCGACCCGCGTGAACACGCGGTCGAGAATCCCCACCTCGGCGGCCTCCGCGGGGACGAAACTCCCGACCTGCGCGAGCACGCAAATCAGGGCGACCTGCCGCATGTACGTGCTCTTCCCGCTCATGTTCGGGCCGGTGATGACCGCGAGACGTTCGTCGTCGCCGAGGTGGACGCCGTTCGGCACGAACGACTCCTCCGTCCGCTCGACCACCGGATGCCGGCCGCCCTCGATGTCGACGGGCGCGCCCGCCTCCCGTATCTCTGGTCTCGAATAGTCGTACTGGGCGGCGACGCTCGCGAGCGACACCAGCGCGTCGAGTTCCGCGACCGCCGCCGCCACGTCCTGAATCCGCTCCGCTTCGGCCGCCACCGACGACCGAACCTCGGTGAAGAGTTCGTACTCGAGGTCGTTCGCGCGCCCTTCCGCGCGCACGATTTCGTCCTCGCGTTCCTTGAGTTCGGGCGTCACATACCTCTCAGAATTCTTCAACGTTTGTCGGCGCTCGTAGTTCTCGGGGACGTGTTCGGTGTTCGCTTTCGTCACCTCGATGTAGTAGCCGTGGACGCTGTTGTGCCCGACTTTCAGCGAACTCACGCCCGTGCGCTCGCGCTCCGATTCCTCCAGATTCCGAATCCACTGTTTTCCAGCTTTCTCGGTCTCCCGGAGGTCGTCGAGGTCGTCGTCGTAGCCCTCGCGGACGACGCCTCCCTCCGTCAACTCCTGGGGCGGGTCGTCCACGATGGCGTCCCCGACGAGGCCGCGGACGTCCGAGAGGTCTTGCAGGCGCGCCCGCAGGTCGCGGAGTTTCTGCGACTCCGCGCCGTCGAGTTCCGCGCGGAGGTCGGGAATCACGTCGAGCGTCGACTTCAGCGACCGGAGGTCGCGGGCGTTCGCGCGCCCCCGCGACACCCGCGAAATCAGGCGCTCGATATCGTAGACGTCACGCAACGCCTCCGAGAGCGACTCCCGAGTCACGAGGTCCTCGGTGAACTCGCCCACCGCGTCCAGCCGCGCGTCGATGCGGTCTTCGTCCACGAGCGGGCGGCGGAGCCACGACGTGAGCTTTCGTCGGCCGAGCGCACACGACGTGTCGTCCAGCACGTCCACGAGCGTCGTCCCGTCGCGGCCGTGGACGCTCCGCGGTTCGAACAGTTCCAGACTCCGCAACGCCACCGCGTCGAGCACCATGTAGTCGCGCGGGTCGTACCGCGTGAGGTGGTTCAGGTAGTCGAGGCGGTCGTCCTCGCCCGCGCGCGTGTACTCCGCGTACGAGAGGAGCGCGCCGCACGCCCGAATCTCTGCGTCCCCGGCGAGGCGTTTTTCGGGACGGCCGAAGTACGCGTCCAGTTTCTCGCGCGCGCGGTCGCCGTCGAACGCGTCGTCGTGACGCGTCACCATGCACTCGGCGTCAAAGACCTCTGCGTCGACGCCCGGTTCCACGATGGCTTCGGCGGGGTCGAACCGACCCAACTCGTCCCGTATCTGCTGACGGGACTCCGCGCTCGTCGCGACGAAGTCGCCGGTGGAGACGTCGAGGAAGGCGAGTCCGTACGTCTCGCCGCCCGCGAGCGCCGCGACGAAGTTGTTCTCGTCCCCGCCCAAGAGTTCGTCCTCGGTGACGGTGCCGGGGGTGACGATGCGCGTCACCGCCCGGTCCACCAGTGAGTTCGTCGCGTCCGCGTCCTCCACCTGGTCCGCGACGGCGACCCGGTAGCCCGCTTCGAGCAGCGTCTCGATGTATGGTTCGGCGTTGTCGATGGGGATGCCCGCCATCGGGTACGTCCCCGTCGAATCCTCGCGCGCCGTGAGCGTGATTTCGAGGACGCGCGCCGCCTCCTCGGCCGCCTCGCAGAAGAGTTCGTAGAAGTCCCCGACCTGAAAGAGCACGAGCGCGTCGTCGTAGCGCTCGCAGAGGTCGAGGTACTGGGAGAGCATCGGCGTCAACTCCTCGCGGCGCGCCGCCATCTTCTCCGGAGCGCCCAGCGCCTCAGTCATAGGTTCGGGGAGGGGTTTCGGTCGGATATAGTCGTCGCACTCACGCGATTATGGCGTCAGAGAGCGCGAGCACGACGGCGGAACCGACGACGAGGAAGACGCCGCCAGCACCGAGCGCGACGACGGGCGAGTAGGCGTCCGCGACGACCCCCGACGCGACCTGCACCGGGACGACGGCCAGCGCGCTCGCCATCGACATCGCGGAGAGCGTGGTCGCGCGACCGGCGGTTTCGATGCGGTCGTTCACGTACTGGCCGGCGAGCGACCGCGTGACGGACGTGATTCCGCGCGCGAACACGAACGCTGGGAGCGCGAGCAAGGGCGCAAAGGAGAGGACGGCGAGGAAGCCGCCGATGCCGAACGGCACGACGAGGAACCACGTCCGGGTGCCGACGCGCTCGCGCACCCAGTCCGTCCGATAGGAGAGGCCGGCGGAGACGACGCCGATGGCGGCGTAGTACCAGCCGAGCGCACCCTCGACGTTCGTGACGCCGAGGCCGGAGAGGACTGTTTCGAGGACAGGCTGGAGGTAGACGAACACGAGGTAGGAGACGGAGGCGAACAGCACGAAGTAGTAGAGGACGAACGCGCGGACGCCCTCGCTCGTGACGGCTTCGCGGACGACGCCGAGTGCGTCCCGGACGGAGAGCGACTCCGCCTCCTCGTAGGAGGTCGGTTCGTCGAGACGGAGGAGGAACACCGCTCCGAGCGCGGTGACGACGGCCGCGACGTAGAACGGGTAGGCGAGGTCGAACCCGGCGATGTACCCTCCCACAACCGAGCCGACGACGCCGACGCCGAGCGCGACGGCCTGCGCGCGTCCACGGATTCGCGTGAAGTCGTCGGTGTCGAGGACGTCCTCCAGCGTCTCGTAGAGCCACGCGTCCTCCGTCCCCGAACGAAACGTGTACCCGAGCGACCAGCACGCGTACAGCGCGAGAAAGGCGGGGAACGAGGCGGCGAGACCGAGGCCGACGAGCGTTCCCGCGATGAGCAGGGTGCCGACGAGGAGACTGTTCCGCCGGCCGATTCGGTCGCCGACGTATCCCGTCGGGACTTCGCCGAAGATGGTCGTCGCGTTGTAGACGGCTTCGAGGAGCGCGATCTGGGTGAAGTCGAGGCCCGCCGAGAGGAAGTAGAGGTACATGATGGGCCGGTAGAACTCAACGGCCTTCGTCGCCTTGTAGAGGTAGAACGTCACCACGGCGACGGGCGGCCGGTCGTCGAACATCGTTCTGTGCGGGGTGAGCCACCGCCGTAGGCGTTCGGATTTTCGCCCGCCACATCGCCTAACTGGCCGGCGCGAGACGCCCCTGTATGGATTACGCGCGCGTCGAATCCCGGGTTCACGAGTTCCTCCGCGAACGACTCGACGCCGCCGACGCGGACGGCTACGTGCTCGGGGTGAGCGGCGGCCTCGACTCCGCCGTCGGTGTTCGCGTCGCGGCGGACGCCATCGGCGCCGAGAACGTCACCGGCCTCGTCCTCCCCGGCGACCCCAGTTCGCCCGAGAACATGCGCGACGCCCGCGAACGCTGCGACTCACTCGGCGTCGACTACCACGAGGCGGACATCTCGGACCTCGTCGCGAGGTTCCGGGACGGCCTCCCCCACGACTTCTCGGAGACGACGACGGGGAACGTCCGCGCCCGCGCCCGGATGGTGTTCTGTTACGAGGAGGCGAACGCCACGAACTCGCTCGTGCTCGGCGCGGACAACCGCTCCGAGTACGAACTCGGCTACTTCACGAAGTACGGCGACGGCGCGGTGGACGTCGCGCCGTTCGCCGACCTCTACAAGACGGAACTCTACGAGTTCGCGGAGTACCTCGGCCTCCCCGAGGCGTTCGTGGAGAAGACGCCGACGGCGGAACTCTGGGAGGGACAGACCGACGAGGGCGAACTCGGCGCGCCCTACGAGGTCATCGACGCCGTCCTCCGCCGCTACCTCGACCGCGACCGGTCGGTGGACGAAATCGCCGCGGACGTCGACGCGGACCGCGACACCGTCGAACGTCTCGTCGGCCTGCACGAGGCGACCGAACACAAGCGCCGGCGGCCGCCGACGCCCGGCCTCCGCTGACTACTCGACGCCGAAGTCGCTCGGGTCGGCGTCGCCCACGGCGGGAAGCCGACGGAGGTTCGGTCGGAGGAGGACGTAGACGGCGGTGAACGCGAACCCGGACGCGGCGAGCGCCATAGTGGTTCGCACGCCGAGCACGGCGGCGACGAACCCGCCGAGCAGGGAGCCAAGCGGGAGCGTCGCGCCCGACGCCGTGCCCTTCGTCGCGGAGACGCGGCCGAGCAGGTCGGCGGGGAAGACGCGCTGGTTCAGCGTCGAGGTGAGCACGCCGGACGCGCCCGCGGGAATCCACGCGAGGCCGAACAGGACGACGGCGAGCACGGGTGACGGGGCGAGCGCCGCCGCGAGCCAGCAGGCCGCGCCGAGTCCCTGCGAGAGGAGGAACAGTCCGTACGGCACGCCCTCGAAGTACGGGCCGACGACCGACCCCACCAACCTCCCGATGCCGAGCGCGCCGAGCATGAGGCCGTAGAAGAGCGCTCCCCCGAGTCGGTCCCCGAACGCGGGCAGTATCGCGAGCGTCACGCCGGTCGCGAAGTTCGCGACGGCGGTGGTGAGGACGAGTTCGACGAACACCGTCCCGCGGAGGACGTCGATACCCTCGCGCACGTCGTCGGCGTACGAGTCGAGGACCGACCGGAGCGACGGGTCGTCCCCGTCGCCGTCGGTGTCGTCGGGTGCGGCGATGGTGATACCGGCGAACAGCGCGGCGGCGACGGCGAACGTCCCGCTGTCGAGGAGGAACAGCGCGGTCGTGCCGACGTACGCGACGAACGCGCCGCCGAGCGCGTCGAACACCATATCGAGGCCGAGCGTCACCGTCGCGAGCGCCGAGTTCGCGTTCGACAGCCGACCGTCGGCGACGATGCGCGGGAGGACGGCCGTCTCCATCGGCGCCATCAGCAACGACGCCACCATCAGGAAGGGAACGACGGCGAACAGCACGCCGACGGTCAGGTGCCCCGTCACGGCCGCGAGCGGGAGGACGAGCACGACGACTCCCTGTGCGACCTGCGAGCCGACGAGCACCCACTTCAGGTGGAGGCGGTCGACGAACGGCCCCGCGAGAATCTGGAGGAGCCACGGGAGGAGGAGAATCGCGTTCAGCGCGCCGGTCACGACCGTCGAACCGGTCAACTGGTGGGCGACCCAGAGGACGGCGACCGTGTAGAGGCTGTCCCCGGCGTTCGTCACGAACTGCCCGGAGAAGAACCGCCGGAAGTCGCGGTTCCGCCAGATGGACGCGCCGTCGGTCACGCGCCACCACCCCGGCCAGTTTTCGGAGCGATGTGTCTATCGAGCGGTGCGGGCGGTGAGTCCCGTCGGGACTCTGTGTGCGTCTGCATCTGTGTTCGATGAGTTTCGATTAGTCGCCGAGGCGAACCCGAGTGCTGCAGCTATCGGGCCCGCCGCGAGGCGGGAGGAGAGAGCGGGTCGTACACCGGACGCGGGTGCTGACTCATCGAACGCTCGTCCGGGTGCACGACGACGCCCTGTATAGGTTTTGGGATGGTCGGGCGCGAGACATAAACGGCCACGTCACCTACTTCTGGTATGACTCTCACCGAGAAACCGCGTCAGCTAGACACCGGCGAGGAGCTCGACGAACTGGTCTCCGAACACGACGTCGTGCTCGTCGACTTCTACACGAAGGGGTGTGCGCTCTGTCAGGCCATCGAACCGGTCGTCGGGAACGTCGCGCGCGCCACCGACGTCACCGTCGCGATGGTGAACCCGCAGACCGACCTCGACCTCGTCGACGAGTACGACATCCGGAGCGTCCCGACGCTCCTGCTCTTTCAGGACGGTGAACCGGTCGCGCGGATGGCCGAGGGCTTCCAGGGCACGGAGAAAGTGGTCGAGTTCGTCGTGGAGAACAGCAGCGCGGAGCGAATCGACTAGTTCTACCGGCCGACGAGGCGCTCTAACTGTTCGGGGGGGACGGCCCCGCGGGCGGCGTGGTCGTCGTAGACGAACGTCGGAATCCCCGTCACGCCGAGGTCGGTCGCCTCCTCGAAGCGGTCTTCGAGTTCTGATTCGAGAACCTCGTCCTCGACGGCGTCCCGCACTTCGTCGCCGGGGATGCCCGCGTCTTCTGCGAGGTCGGCGAGCACGTCCGGGTCCTCGATGGGGCGGCCGTCAACCCAGTACGCGTCGAAGAGGCTGTGATAGAACGCAGAGAATGCGTCGGGATACGACTGTTTGACGTAGAGTGCGGCTTGCTGGGCGTCCCACGAGTCGACGTCCGGCACGTCCTCCAGGTCCCGCATCTCGACGTCGTAGTCCTCTTTCAGTCGCTCGACGTTGTCCTTGACGTCCGCGAAGTAGTCCTCGTCCTTCCCGTCGTCTACGTCCCGGAGTTCGCCGTCCGGGCCGCGCTTGTAGCCGCGCAGGTCGAAGAGCCGCCACTCCACCTCGGGCGGGTCTTCTCGGCTTTCGATGTACTCTCGGAGGGATGCGCGCCCGAGATAACAGAACGGACAGACGAAGTCCGAGTACACGGCCAGCGTGTCCTCGGGTACGATGTCACTCATACCCCGAGATAGGCGATTGCTCCCGAAAAGGGCCGCGGTGCCGGCACTCGCCTCGTGAGATTCTTTCACACGACCACAAAAGATTTAAAGGCTGCAAGGGGCAAAGCCCACACCACGATGGACGGCACACGCATCGAGGACGCGCTCCGCGGGTTCGTTCGCGGGACGCCCCTCTCCGCGCACGTCGAACCCGACCGAGCGGTTCGCGTCGCGGAGTTCGGCGCGGTCGGCGCGACCGGTGCGCTCGTCAACCTCGCCGTCCTCCTCACGCTCTCGGACGGCGCGAACGACCTCCTCCTCCCCGGTCTCGTCGCCTTCGTCGCGGGCGTCTTCTGGACGTACGGCCTCAACAGAGTGGTGACGTTCGACACCGACGCTTCCGTGGTCGGCCGCATCCCCCACTACGTCGCCGTGTACGCCGTCGGCTACGTCATCTACGCCGCCCTCCTCATGGGCGGCGTCGCGCTCGCGCTCCCGGCGTGGCTCTCCGGCCTCACCGCCACCGGCGCGGGCGGCGTCTGGAACTACTGGGGCAGCGAACAGTTCGCGCTCGACTGACGACTCGTTTCTCTCTCGGCGTGGGTAACGATTAAACCCCGAACGCGGATTCATAGCGTATGCGACTGGAGGACTACTGGGGGGTTGGCCCGAAGACTGCCGCCCTCCTCACCGAGGAACTCGGCGCGGAGACGGCGGCGCGCGCCATCGAGTCCGCGGACAGCAGAACGCTCGTCGAGGCCGGGCTCTCACGGGGGCGCGCCACCCGCATCCTCCGCCGCGCGAACGGCGGGGAGGGGATGGACGTCCTCGCCACCGAGGACGCCCGCTCGGTCTACAAGGACCTCGTCTCGCTCGCCGAATCGTACGCCGTCACCGACCACGCCGCCGACCGCGTGCGTGTGCTCACACCGCTCCTCGACCCCGTCGCCGTCGAAGACCGGTTGGACAGCGTGATGGCGGCCGTCGAGTCGTGGCGCGCACTTGACGACGAGACTCGTACCGACGTTCTCGACGCGTTCGAGCGGTACGACGAGGCGGGCGGCACGGACCGGGCGGCCGTGGACGCGGCGCTCGTCCTCCGCGAAACCGGCGTGCACGAGGGCGTGTTCGCGCCGCTCGCGGACTGCGACCCGGACGCGCTCGCCGACGCCGCGGACGCCCTTCGCTTCCTCGACGGCGACCGCGTGACCGCCGGTGCGGACAGCCGACTCGACGAACTCCGGGACGCCCACGCGGACGCCGAGCGCCTCGAACGCGACACCTTCGATGTCCTCGAAGAGATTCGGGGAACGGGCGTCACCGGTACTGAAGAATTCCGGGAGGCGTTCGTGGAGTACACTCGCGAACGCACCTCGCTCGACACGACGCGCGTGCGCGAGGCGATGGCCGACTCCGCGACGGACGCCGCGGACTTCCTCGCCGCGACAGCGCGCGACCTCGAAGCCACGCTCGCCGAGGAAGTCGAGGCGCGCGAAGACAGCGTACGCGATGACCTCCGTGAGACCGTCGACGCCGCGCGCGAGGACGTCGACGCCGCCGTCTCCGCCGTCTCCGACATCGCCTTCTACCTCTCGCTCGCGCGCTTCGCCGACGCGTTCGACCTCACCCGCCCGACCATCGCAGACCGGGACGCGCTCGCCGTAGTCGGGGCGCGAAACCTCGCGCTCCGCCGGGACGGCGTGGACGTCCAACCCGTCACGTACGGCGTCGGCGACCACGAGACCGGCGACGCACCCACCGGCGACAGGGTGACCGTCCTCACCGGCGCGAACTCCGGCGGGAAGACCACGCTCCTCGAGACGCTCTGTCAGGTCGCGCTGCTCGCCCAGATGGGGCTACCCGTCCCCGCCGAATCCGCCGAAGTCGGCCTGGTCGACGCCCTCGTCTTCCACCGCAGACACGCGAGTTTCAACGCGGGCGTCCTCGAATCCACGCTGCGCTCCGTCGTCCCGCCGCTCGCCGGCGACCGCCGCACCCTCATGCTCGTCGACGAGTTCGAAGCCATCACCGAACCCGGGAGCGCCGCAGACCTCCTGCACGGCCTCGTCACTCTCACCGGACGCGAGAACGCGCTCGGCGTCTACGTCACCCACCTCGCCGACGACCTCGACCCGCTCCCCGACGCCGCGCGAATAGACGGCATCTTCGCCGAAGGCCTCACCCCCGACCTCGAACTCGCCGTCGACTACCAGCCCCGGTTCGACACCGTCGGCAAATCCACGCCCGAGTTCATCGTCTCCCGCCTCGTCGCCGAAACGAAAAACCGGGAAGAACAGGCCGCCTTCCGAACGCTCGCGGAAGCCGTCGGCCACGAAGCCGTCCAGCGAACCCTCGCCGACGTGGAGTGGAGTTAGACGAGGTTCCGAATCTCGTCCGCGAACTTGCCCGCGCCGTAGACGTTCGTGACGGTGATCTCCAGCGCGCCACCGCCGCCGGACGCGACCCGGACGTTCCCGAGTCCGACGAACGCCTCCCAGATGGACTTGTTCTCCTCGACCCCGCGCACTTTGGTAAACGGTATCTCCTGTTTCGTGAGGGAGATGAAGCGGTATTCCTTGATGATTCGCTGGTTCGTCACGTAGTACGTCGTGAGCGTGTTCGTCCAGTAGGTGAACAGGCCCGTGGAGAACAAGTAGAGTCCGAGCGCGAGCGCCACGGTCGGGTAGACGTACGGCTGGAACGTGAAGAACAGCAGGTAGCCGGCGGCGACGAGGAACACGAAGCCGACGAGCGCCTTCGCTATCGCGGCGCGCTGTGCGGGGTTACGCGTATCGATAACCTCCTCGTTCTCGCGCATCCGAGGGGGTGACGGTGCGGCGACGAAATGGATGTAGACGCCGAACACCAGTACGAACACCCCGAACCCGACGAAGGGGATTCCGACGGACGCGGGCACCGAGTCCGCCGGAGGGTTCGCGTACACGTACCCGCCGACGACGAGGAATGGAACGGAGAGCAGCGCGCTCCAGAGTGCGGGTATGCCTCTCGCCATCTCAGTCACCCCGTACCATCTGTTGGACGATTCCCGCGACCGAAAGCGCGAACCCGGCCACGGTGAGGTTGAACACGTTCGAGAACACGCTTTCGTCTGCCGTCATCGAATTGGAGAAGAATCCTCGTTTCATCTGGTTGTCTGCAGCAGTCGCTGTTTTCGTTCCACCGCTCCCCGAGCTCGTAGTAGCGCTACCCGCGTTCGTGGTTCTCCCGGTCGCCGTCGTCGCCGTCGCAGTCTCCGCGTCTGAAGCGGTTTCGGGAGAGGACGTGGTCGTCGTTCGTTCGGGTGCAGGCGTGAACTGTTGGACTTTCCCGTCCCCCACACCGACGAAAACCCGTTCGCCCGCATGTGCGTGCGAGAGGACGCTCCCACCGCCGGAGTTGACCGACCAGAGTCGCGTCCCGTCGGCGAGGTCGATGCCGTAGAACGTATCGTTGAAACTCCCGACGTGCACCACGCCATCGACCACCGTGGGCGGATCGAGGAGCGCACCGAGGCCCGACACAGTCCACCGGTTCTCCCCGGTGTCGGCGGCGACACCGTGCAGTTCGCCCTTCGAATCCGAGTAGACACCGCCTTCCTTGTACACACTGCCGACGACTACGGTTCCGTCTGCGACTGCTGGCGACCCGATGTTTCCCTCGCCGCCGTGGTCGTACGTCCATCGCGTGTCACCGGTGGCGGCGTCGAGCGCGTACAGAACCCCTCGTTCGGACTCGATGTACAGCGTCCCGTCGACCACTGTCGGCGGCGTGTTCTTTCCAGTTCGCGCACCGAGCCGCTTCGACCACTGCGGGTCGCCGGTAGCGGCGTCGAGCGCGTACACGCGGTCCGAATCCCCGACGAGGTACACTGTGCCGTTCTCGACCGCTACGCCCGCCGACGGAAAGTCGACCGCATCCGACTCCCACGCGACCGACCCGTCATTCACGTTCACCGCGGACGCCGTCGGTCCCGGGAAGAACGCCATCCCGTCCGCCGCCGCTATCACGACGTCGCTCGGCCGTCGGTCGGACGAGTACACCGTCGACGTCCACTGCTTCGCACCGGACGTCGCGTCGTGGGCGTGCACCACACCGTCCTTGGTATAGAACACGATGGTGTCACCGACGACTGCTGGGGTCCCGCGGACGGCGGTTCCGGCATCGACCTTCCAGCGACCCGCCCCGGTGTCCGCGTCGACCGCGTACAGGTAGTAGTCCTCGCCCCCGATGAACATCGTTCCGTCCGCGACGACCGGCGACGCATATCGTCGAAACCGACCCAGTAGTCCGTACGACCACTGTTCGTCCAGTCCCGTTCGCGCCGCCGACCCGGACGCCGTCCCCGAGTTCGTGGCGTCATGTTGGAACTGTGGCCACGACCCCTCTGCGGGCGCCGCGGACGCCGTTGAAGCGCCCGCTACGCATCCCCCAACGAGTGCCGCACCGGATAACTGCAATGCGGTGCGGCGAGTAAGCCTCGGCATCGGTCAAACGCGTGCACCATTCGATATTAAAAGTATCTCTAACTGGTAAGATTACCCAACTATACAAATCGTCTACGTCGCTGGCCGCCGACCCTCCGGTATGGACCTGTTCGTCATCGTCGGTGTCGTCGCGTTGCTGTGCGTGAGCGCCTTCTTCTCGAGCGCTGAAATCGCGCTGTTCTCGCTTCCGATGGACCGCGTGCGCGAACTCGCCACCCACCCGCAGGGCAGCCGGCTCGTCGCGATGCGCGAGGACTCCCACCGCCTCCTCGTCACGCTGCTCGTCGGGAACAACGTCGTGAACATCGCCATCTCCAGCATCGTCACGGTGGTCCTCGTCACCGTCCTCCCGCCGAGTTACGCCGCCGTCGCCGCGACGCTCGCCACCACGACGCTCGTGCTCGTGTTCGGCGAAATCCTCCCGAAATCGTGGGGGCTCGCGAACGCGGAACGCTGGTCGCTCACCGTCGTCCAACCGATGCGCGTCGTCGAACTCGTCCTCTACCCGCTGGTCGTCGTCTTCGACTCGGTTACGGCACCGCTCGTCAGACTGCTCGGCGGCGAGAAAGAAATCGAACGCGAGTACCTCTAACTACTTCCGACCGGAGTTCGCGCTCGGACGCGTGCGCTCCGTGCCCTTGCCCTTCTTCGAGAGACCGCGACCGCGCTTGCCGGCGGCGGTGAGGCCGCGGTGTGCGCGGTTCTCCTGGGACGCGTTACAGATCCAGTTGAGGTCGCTGTCGTTCTCGATGGCGGGGTGCTCGGGGTCGAGGAGGATGACTTCGAACCACTTCTGCGAACCGTCCTCACCCACCCAGTAGGAGTTCAGCACGCGGAGGTTCCGGTACTTCCGGGTCGCGCGCTCCTCCGAGATGCGCTGGAGGTTCTTCGACCGGCCGATGCGGTTGACGCCCTGGCGCTTCGACCGACGTCCGGCCTTGAAGCGCTGCTTGCGCGCCGTCCCTTTCCGCACGCTGACGCGTGCGACGACGACGCCCTGCTTCGCCTTGTACCCGAGGTCGCGGGCCTTGTCGAGGCGGGTCGGTCGTTCGACGCGCTCGATTGCGCCCTGCTTTCGCCATTCCTGTTTTCGCTGCCACTGCAGTTCGGCGAGTTTGCCCTCGCCGGGCTGCTTCCACGCGTCCCGAATGTGGGAGTAGAAACTTCGTGCCATGGTTGTTCAGTCGGGCGCTTGCGATTCAACCCCAACGGGGTCACATTTCGTCCCGTCGAAACGGGTGCCCGCTGGAGCCCGTGGCCAGCGAGTTATCCACTCTTCGACGCAAGCGACTAAAAGGACTACGGAACGCGGCGAACTCACCGCGCGAGCAACGCGAGGTTCGTCGCGGTGAGGAAGACCCCGAGGAGCGCGAGAACCGCGGGAAAGAGAGCGAACACGAATCGGTCGCGCCACGCGTGCATCGCGTACAGGCTCACGGCGAAACACGCGAAGAACACGGCGAGTTTCACGACGACGAGTCCCGCGAGGCCGAGTTCGGAGAGCGCGAACGCGACGAGCGGATTCCCCTCGCGCACGTGCGGCGCGTAGAAGACGAGCGCTATCGTGGTGACGATGTCGCCGACGCCGTACGCGGCCGTCGCGAGCGTCCACAGCGCGTAGAACTCGCGTTCCGTCGCCACCGACCGGTCGACCGTGAGCCACCGCATCGACAGAACGTCGCGCCGCCCAGAGAAAAACGCACCTATCAGGCCGCGTGGTTCTCGACGGTCTCGAACTCGTCGGCGGCCACCGCGTCCGCCACCGCGTCCACGTCCACCTCGGGGACGGCGTTCGGGTACTTCCGCCGGAAGTAGGAGACGATGTTTCTGACGTCCCGCCCCAACAGTTCGCGCGCGTTCTCGTGTTCGGTGGGGACGGCCTGCGGCCAGTCGAACAGCGTCACGCCCGATTCGTGGACGAACACGTTGTACTCCGAGATGTCCGCGTGCACGAACCCTTCTTCGTACGCGGTCCCCATCTCCTGGAGCACGAGGTCGAGAACACCCACGGCCTGCGAATCGTCGAGTTTCGCCCGGTTCAGTTCCACGCCGTCGATCTTCTCCATCACGATGGCGTGACGGTTCTGGTCGACGGGTCGCGGCACTCGAACGTCCGGATACATCGTCTCCAGGGCTTCGTACTCGCGTTCGGCGGCCTTGCGCGCGGTGTAGAACCACGAGACGTGGTCGTTCTCGCTCGTGTAGTCGCGTTCCTTGTTCACCTCTCGGAAGTTCGTGTATCCCTCGCGGTGGAACTTCAGCGCCATCGGCTTGTAGGATTGAACTTCGAACACGTCCGACTCCTTCCCGACGCCGAGCGGTGCGCCGAACCCTTCGACCGTGTCGCGTTCGGCGAACGCTTTCAACGCGAGCACGTCGTACCCCTCGAACGTCAAGCGGAACCCTTCGTACTGGATGGTCTTTCGCTCCACCAGCCCCCGGTCCTCCACGCGGTCGAGACGGTAGTCCACTTCCTCCGCGGTGAGTCGCGCGAAGTCCGTGAGTTTCTCCCGTTGAACCCACTCGGAAAAGCGCATCCCGTGTTCGACGCCCGACAGGAGGTTGAAGTCGTCCTGTTCGAGGGCTGCGACCTCCTTCGCGACGTTCTGTACCATCTACCCGACGTACGCGAGTGAACCGTAAAAGCACCCCGACACCGACGATGAATCGTATAGCGCGATATAGGACGGCCTTCTCTCGGCCGGAGTCCGCCGTTTATTGCCTGCCATGTGTATGGAAAAATCGTTTAAAATTTGCCGATGGTAAGAGAAAATGTATATACGTTACAAACGGTAACTCGACTTACGACAATGGATGACAATCACTACGTCGGACGTCGTGGATTCCTGAAAGGGTCCGCGGGCGCTATCGCACTCGGAACGGTCGCGGGCTGTCTCGGCGGCGGCTCCAGCGGCTCTACCCCCGGTGCGGACGGAGAGCTGGTGATGACGACCTCCACCGAAACCACGTCCGCGTACGCGATGAGTCAGGCTATCGCGAACCGCGTCAACCAGAACAACGACGACGTCACGGTCGACGCCCGTCCCAGCGAGGGGACGAACGCGAACATCGGCCGCCTCTCCCGGCAAGAATCCGATATCTCCTACATCCAGAACTGGACCGCGAGCAAGGTCGCGAACAAGGAAGCGCCGTTCGAGGACGTCGAGTTCTCCCCGAATCAGGTGTTCCACCTCTACGACCTCGCGTGGCTGCTCACCTCCCCGAACGACGGCTGGAAGTCCGTCGCCGACATCGAGTCCGACAGTCGGGTCTCCCCGACCCCCCGCGGGTCCGGCACCGCGGAGATGCTCCAGCACTCCCTCGACTACGTCGTCGACGGCTACGACCGCGTGAGCATCTCGTACGGGAATCAGGCCAGCGCGATGAGTGAAGGCCGCCTCGACGTCGGCGCCGCGACATTCATCAACAAGTCCGTCGAACCCGGCTGGGTCCAGCAGATGAAGAGCACCGTCGGCCTCCGTATCCTCCAATGGCCGGACTCCGCGGTCTCCAAGCTCGAAGACGACCCCGCCGTCATCATGTCCGACATCGACATGAGCGGGTTCGAAGGCTACGAGTACGCGCCGGAGACCCTGCACACGCCGACGCTCGCGTACAACTTCGTCGTCCGGAACGACCTCTCCTACGACACCCTCTACTCGTTCCTCGAGACGCTGTGGGCGCAGCGTGAAGCGCTTCAGGAGGACAACGCGCTGCTCGGCGGCCTCGCCGACGGCGACTTCTGGACGCACAACGCGTACTCCACCCTCCCCTTCCACCCGGCCGCCGCGGACTTCTATCAGGAGAAGGGCGTCTGGTCGGACGACCTCGAACGCGGCGAAGAGTAACCCCGACTTTTCATGTTCGAATCACTGCGGCTGAACGACGACACGACAGTCGACGAACTGCTCGGCGCGTTCCGCGCACGGCAGACGCACGAACAGGTACTCGTCGCGGTCGTCACGGTTCTCGGCATCGCCCTCACAGCGTCCACGCTCGCGTTCGCGTGGTCCCGACCGTTCGTCCGCGTTCGATGGGCGAACCTCTTCCTCGGCGCCGGTATCGCGCTCTACTACCTGAACCTCGCGGTGCAGGCCCGCGACGGCACGTCCCGACTCCTCGGACTGGTCCCCGACCGCTACCACGACCACGTCGGCCGCCTCGACGCCGCTCTCTGCGTCGTCTCCGCGGTCGCGGGCGTCGCCGTGAGCGTCTACGTCGAGACGAACTTCACGCGCCTGTTCGAACGCGCGGTCGTCATCGGATTCAATCAGACGGACATCGTCGTCGGACTCGTGGTCGTCGCGCTCGTCGTGGACGCCACGCGGCGCGCGTACGGCTGGTCCATCGCGCTCGTCGCCATCGGCTCCATTGTCTACGCGCTCGTCGGCCCAGCGCTCCCCGGTTTCCTCTCGCACACCGGGTTCGCGCTCCGCGACATCGCCACCTACGGCGCGGTCCGAATCAGCGGCGCGTACGGGTTCATCATGGAAATCGGCGCGACGTGGGTCGCTATCTTCATCATGTTCGCCGGGCTCGCACGCGTCTACGGCGCGCTCGACGTCATCCTCGGCCTCGGCCAGCGCCTCGGTGAGAACCTCAAGAGCGGCGTCGTCCACGTCGCCGTCATCTCCAGCATGGCGATGGGGTCCATCACGGGGAGCGCCGCCGCGAACGCCGCGACCACCGGCAGCTTCACCATCCCGATGATGAAGCGACAGGGCGTCAGGAAGGACTACGCCGCCGCGATCGAGAGCGTCGCGTCGAGCGGCGGCCAGATCATGCCGCCCGTCATGGGCGTCGCGGCGTTCCTGATGGCGGACATCCTCGGCGTCTCCTACTTCCGCGTGATACAGGCGGCGTTCCTCCCCGCCATCCTCTTCTACTTCAGCGTCGGTATCGCCATCCAGTTCGCCGTCCTCCGGCACGGCTGGACCACGGAGACGTCCGGTCGCGGCGGCCTCATATCCTCGCTGTTCGGGAAACGCGCGCTCGTCAGCGCCGGCTACGTCGCGCTCGTCGTCGCCGCGTTCCGCGCGGGCCGCAACGTTCTCGCACTCGGTGCACTCGAATCGGCCGCCGTCGCGCTCGTCGCGCTCGCCGTCGCCCGACTCGTCCACGCGGTCGCGTTCGGGCCGGAGAACACGAGTACGGAGTTGGCGGGCGCGCTCCGCCGGTTCTTCTCCGGGACGCACTTCCTCGTCCCGATGTCCGTCCTCATCTACACGCTCGTCGTGATGCGTCTCTCCCCGCTCGCCGCGGGCCTCTACACGACGCTCACGATGGTCGGGACGATGTACGTCGGGAACGTCCTCGTCGCCGCCACCAGCGATGACGACGACTCCGACGAACCCACGGTCACGTCGAGCGTGAGCGCCGCGCTCGTCGGCACCACCATCGACACCCTCCGCGGATTCAAACGCGGCGCGCTCGACATGGCCCCCCTCGTCGGCGTGCTCGCGTCCATGGGCGTCATCATCAGCATGCTCACGCAGACGGGGCTCACGCAGAAAATCAGCCTCCGCATGATCTCCATCGGTGGCGGCGTGCTCGTCGTCGTCCTCCTGCTCGCGATGGTGTCCAGCATCCTGTTCGGCCTCGGGATGCCGACGCCCGCCGCGTACATCCTCGTGCAGGCGCTCGTCGCGCCCGCGCTCGTCGACCTCGGCGTCGGCGCCATCACCGCGCACCTCTACGTGTTCTACTTCGCGATGCTCTCCGCCATCACGCCGCCGGTCGCGGTCGGGGTGGCGGTCGGGGCGCGAATCGCCGATAGCAGCTTCATGCAGTCGGCGGTGCAGGCGCTTCGCATCGGCGCGGCCGGGTTCCTCATCCCGTTCGCGCTCGTCGCGAACCCCTCGCTCATCACGTGGACGCTCTCCGGGACGCCGATAGCCGCGTTCGCGGTGTTCCTCGGCGTCGTCTCCCTGACCGCCGCGACCATCGGTCACGACGGCGACGAGACGCTCACCACGCCGAAACGAGCCGTCTTCCTCGCGCTCGCCGCGCTCGCGCTGTTCGGACCGGCGCTCGCGAACACCGTCGGCGCGACCGCCGCGACCGGCGTTCAGGTCGGTGCCGCCGCGCTCGCGCTCGCGTTGTTCGTCGCCGCGAACGCCGGGGCGACCACCGGAACCCCGACCGCGGACAGCCGCTAACGCGCGGCCGACAAAACTGTTTTCTCGTCCGACCGCTCTCTTCCGATGTGACCTCACCACTCGACACCGAAGTCAGAGTCGGCACCGTCGAATCGGCCGAAGCGTTCCCCGAAACCCGGAAGCCGGAGATGGTGAAACTCGTCGTCGACCTCGGCGACCGAACCGTCCAGTCCGCGGCACAGCTCGGGTACCACCACGACCCCGACGCACTCCCCGGGACGCAAGTCCTCTGCGCCCTCGGCCTCGGAACCGTGAACATCGCGGGCTTCGAGTCCGAGGCGTTGACGCTCGGCGTCCCCGGTGACGACGGGAACCCCGTGCTCGTCCGCCCCGATTCCGCGGTGCCGTCGGGCGGCGAACTCTACTAACTAAGGCCCCCCGCGCCAACTCTCGCCCATGGACCTCGCGGACCGCGCGTGGCGACTCATCGAGGAGGAGACGTGGCACGGCCCGACGAACATGGCGCTCGACGAGATCGCCGCCCGCACCGCCGCGGACGAGGGACTCCGCACCGCCCGCGTCTACCGCTGGGGGCCGAGTACGCTGTCGCTCGGCTACAATCAGCGCCCGGAGAGCGTCGACTGGGAGTTCTGCGACGCGGAGGGAATCACCGTCACCCGCCGTCCGACCGGCGGCGGCGGCATCTATCACGACTACACCGGCGACATCTCGTACACGATAGTCGCGCCCGCCGACGAACTCCCCGGCGACCTCATGGACGCCTACCACGTCCTCTGCGAACCGATTCTGGACGCGCTCTCCCGGATGGGACTGGACGCGGACTACGTCTCCGAGTCCGTCCCCGAAATCCACCGGCCGGCGTGCTACCTCCGCGAACTCCACCCAGCCCACGACATCGTCGCCGGCGGGAAGAAGATCAGCGGGAACGCCCAGTACCGCCAGCGTGACGCCGTCATCCAGCACGGCTCCATCTCATACTCGCGCGCCACCGACCGTCACCTCGGCGTCTTCGCCGACGGCCCCGAGAACGAGGAATTCGAGGACCGGGTCACGTCGATTCGTGCCGAAACGGGACTCCGTCGGGACGAAGCGGTCGCCGCGCTCGAAGACGCGCTCGCGGACTGGACGGACGCCGACCCCGGCGAGTGGACCGACCGCGAACTCGCGGACGCCCGTGACCTCGCCGAACGAAAGTACGCGACGGACGCGTGGACGCGCGAGAAGGACGAGGGGAGCGCTTAGGGGGGTTCCCCCGCACGGTGGGGTATGGACACGCCCGAAGAACGCCTCGCGGCATACCTCCGCTCGCGCATCGGCGACGACTTGCGCAGCGTCTCGTCCTACGACGAAGACGGCGTCTCCGCCGTCTACCGACGCCCCGGAATCACGGACGCCTACACCGACGAACAACTGCTCACGCTCGCGGTCGCCGCACAGGAACTGAACGACACGCTGCACGCGGTCGGCATCGACGACTCCCCGCTCGGCGAACCGAACGCGGGCGTCTACGGGTTCGAGAACGCGTACGTCCTCCAGTTCCCCGTCTCCGAAACCGAAGGCGTCATCGTCACCATCGAATCCGGGGTCGGCACCGCGCTCGGCGCGTTCCTCTCCGACTGCGCCGCCCAGCTCAACTGAACCCGAACGTCTCCTCGCCGTCCTCCGGGCCGAGCAGGTCTTCGACCGTCTCCCGTATCTCGTCGAGCGGCGGGTGGTCGCGGGTCGGGTCGAGCGGGTGGTCGCCGACCCAGACGTACCGGATGGTTCCGTCGGTGTCCACGACGAAGACGGAGCGTTTCGCGCGCGCCGCGACCTTGAACGCGCGATACTTCACGCCGTAGGCGTCGGCGATGGCGAGGTCGCGGTCCGAGTAGAGCGGGAATCCGAGGCCGAGGTAGTCGATGAACTTCCTGTGCGTGTACGCGCGCGACCGACTCACGCCGACGACGCGGACGCGTTCGCCGCTCGCGAACCAGTCGTAGTCGCGAAACGAACACCACTCGTCGACGCAGTCCGGACTGAAGTCGTTCGTGTAGAACGCGAGCAAAACCGGTTTCTCGCCGAGGAGGTCCGAGAGTGGTGTCTCTTCCACGTCGCCGTCCGGCGTGACGAGTGGCGCGCTGAACAGGGGCGCGTCGTCGCCGACGGACGGCGGTGAACCGGACATACCTCCGCTCACGCCCGCAACGGTCTAAAACGTTGGTACTGTCGACAACGTGGCCGGTAACGGGTTTCGAAGCACTTTCCACGCGGCGCGACGACGCTCGCGTATGCTCAGAGTAGGCGCACACGTCTCCATCTCCGGGTCGAAGGCGTCCGGGGACGACGAGAAACCGCCGTACGGGAACATCGCGAACGCGGTGTGGCGCGAGAACCGAGTCGGCGGGAACTGCGGGCAAGTGTTCACGCACTCCCCCCAGGTCTGGCAGGACCCGAACGTCGGGGACGACGAAGCCGAAACCTTCCGCGAACAGACGGACGAAACCCTCGACGGACCGTGGGTGATTCACTCCTCGTATCTGGTGAACCTCTGCACGCCGAAAGACGACTTGCGCGCGAAGTCCATCGACTCGATGCAGAAGGAGGTCGACGCCGCGGACAAACTGGGGATTCCGTACGTGAACGTTCACCTCGGCGCGCACACGGGCGCGGGCGTCGAACAAGGCCTCGACAACGCCGCGAGCGCGCTGGACGAACTCGACATCCCCGACGGCGTGACCGTGCTCGTCGAATCGGACGCGGGCAGCGGCACCAAACTCGGCGGCGACTTCGAACACCTCGCGGGCGTCCTCGACCGCTCGAACCAGGACCTCGACGTGTGTCTCGACACCGCGCACGCGTTCGCCGCGGGCTACGACCTCTCCACGCCCGAAGGCGTCGACGACACTCTCGACGAGTTCGACGACGTCATCGGATTGGACCACCTGCAGTGCGTCCACCTCAACGACTCGAAACACGCCTGCGGCACGAACAAGGACGAACACGCCCACATCGGCGACGGCCTCATCGGCGAAGACGGCATGCACGCGTTCGTCAACCACGACGCCGTCCGCGACGTCCCGCTGGTCCTCGAAACCCCTCACGAGGACGGCCGCGGCTTCGCGTGGAACATCGAGAAAGTGCGGGAATTACGCGAATCGTAGATTCGCGAACGAGCGAGCGATCGGTTCTGTGGTGACGCAGTTTTCGTCGCGGTAGCGCCGACACCGTTTTGCGGTCGCCGCTCCGACCGATTGACGAATGCGCCGGTTCTCTGCGGACTACCTGAAGGACACGCGAACGGGGATGTGGGACGACCGGGAGGCGTTGGAGCCGTTGGCGCTCGCCGACCATTCTCGGGTGTTGGACGTCGGGTGTGGGACGGGGGAGTTGACACGCGTTCTCCGCGAAGAATCCGCGGGGCGCGTCGTCGGGTTGGACGCCGACCGCGAGTTGCTCTCGCACGCGACGGACGGCGAGTACGTACAGGGGGACGCGACGCGACTTCCCTTCCACGAGGGGAGTTTCGACCTCGTGGCGTGTCAGGCGCTCCTCATCAACCTCCCCGACCCGGGGAAGGCGGTGCGGGAGTTCGCGCGAGTGTCGTCCGACCTCGTGGCGGTCATCGAACCGGACAACAGCGAGGTCGTCGTGGAGTCCACGGTCGAGTCGGAGGGCCCGCTCGCGCAGCAGGCGCGCGAGACGTACATCGAGGGCGTGGAGACGGACGTGACGCTCGGTGCGGCCGCGGCTGACCTCTTCGAGGACGCCGCGCTCACGGACGTCGAGACGCGGCGGTACGAACACACTCGGGTGGTGGAGCCGCCGTACTCGGAGGCCGCGCTCGAATCCGCGCAACGGAAGGCGACGGCGAGCCGGCTCGCGGAACAGCGGCGGACGCTCGAAGCCGGCGGGATGACGCCGGCGGAGTACGACGCCCTCCGCGCGGATTGGCGTGAGATGGGGCGGGACGTCGTCTCGGAGATGCAGACGGGAGCCTACCGTCGCCGTGCGGTAGTTCCGTTCTACGTGACTGTGGGTCGGGTTCGAGAGTAGGGGACGGGTTCGACTAGCGGCCCGCCGCGTAGCCGGCGATCGCGCCAGTGATACCGGTGCCGACGACGAACCCGACGAGCGGGCCGAGCGACAGGTCGTCGGCGGTGACACCGCTCGGTTGGAGGATGGCGATGAGCACGTAGACCAAGACGACGAGAACGAGTGCGCCGACGCCGCTCGCGACGCCGCCGCTGACGCCGCCCTCGGTCGCGTCACCGGACTCGCGGCCGGTGAACGAGCCCACGACCACGGCGACGACCGGGGAGAACATCAGTCCGAGCGCCAGCGCCACCGCGACGCTCCCGAATCCGAGGTTCCGGAGTCCGATTCCCTCGCCGCCGGAGAGCGCGCCGGCGAGGAAGACGGTCACAGCGTATCCGATGGCGAATGCGACGAACACGCCGACGCCGAGGACGAGCGGCCCGCGGAGCGAACCCTCCATCGGTCGGCCGAACGCAGTCTCCCGGTTCTCCATGACGAACGCCGCTGCGGCCCCGGTGATGCCGGTGCCGACGCCGAATCCGACGAGCGGGCCGACGCCGAACACGCCGCCGGACGACCCGTTGAGACTCGCCGCGAGGACGAGCGTCACGAAGAACATCACGACGAACCCGAGCGCGGATCCGACGCTCGCGTCGAGTACGGCGCTGCCCTCCGCGTCGTCGCGCGCGACGAAGCTCCCGACGAGCACCGCGGCGAACGGCGAGAGAAGAACGGCGAACGCGAACCCGCTCTGCGCACCGAGTCCGCCGAAGAGACCGCTACCGCCGCCCGCGCCACCGGTCACGAACTGGGCGGCGAGGAACAGCGTGAACACGAAACCCACGCCGAACGCGACGAAGAGCCCGACGCTCCACGCGAGCGCCTCCGTCGACAGTTCCGCATCACTGGTGGCCGTCGATGTTCGGCGTGTTGATACATCGTCCCCGGGTTCGTCTGGGGTATCTGACATCGAACGATATCTCCGAACACGGTCTATAAGTGTTCGGACTATCGGCGTAAACGACGGGCGAGTAACAGAACGTCCGTTCTGGGAGCGTTTTTGTATCCCCGTCGACACGGGTGAGGTATGGATCCCCGTGTAGAACGACACGCCGAACTCATCGTCGACCACTGCGTAGATATCCAGGAAAACGACGACGTCTACCTCTCCGCCGGAACGGTCGCGGAAGACCTCGTGGTCGCGTTGCACGCGGAACTCGGGAAGCGCGGCGCGAACCCGCTGCTGAGTTGGTCGAACTCGGCCGCGAGCCGCGCGTACCACCGCGAAATGAGCGCGGACGATTACACGCTCAACGAGCACTCGCGCGCCGCGATGGAAGCCGCGGACGCGCTCATCGCCATCCGCGGTGACGAGAACACCGCGGAAACGAGCGACGTACCGCCCGAGAACCTCTCCGCTGCTCAGCGCGCGAACCAGGAGATTCAGGAGGTGCGCCCCGACCGCTGGGTGGGAACGCAGTATCCTGCACCCGGGAACGCGCAGAAAGCCGAGATGAGCACCGAGGAGTACGAGGCGTTCGTGTGGAACGCCGTCAACAAGGACTGGGCCGCCCAGCACGAACACCAACAACAGCTCGTCGAAATCCTCGACGACGCGGACGACGTCCGCATCAAGTCGGGTGAGTCGACGGACGTGACGATGAACATCTCCGGGATGAACGCGGTCAACGACGACGGGCGGAAGAACCTCCCGGGCGGCGAAGTGTTCACCGCGCCCGTCCCCGATTCCGTCGAGGGACACGTCACGTTCGACAAACCCGTGATGTACCTCGGTCGCGAGATCAACGACGCCGAACTGACGTTCGAGAACGGCGAAGTCGTGGACTACTCTGCCGGACAGAACGAGGACGCGCTCGGCGCGATACTCGACACCGACGAGGGAGCGCGCCGCCTCGGCGAACTGGGTATCGGGATGAACCGCGACATCGACCAGTTCACGTACAACATGCTGTTCGACGAGAAGATGGGCGACACCGTCCACATGGCGGTCGGCCGCGCCATCGACGACTGTGTCCCCGAGGACGGCGACGTCGAAGGCAACGAATCGGCGACGCACGTCGACATGATCGTCGACATGAGCGAGGACTCGTTCATCGAAGTCGACGGCGAGGTCGTTCAGCGCGACGGCACCTTCCGGTTCGAAGACGGGTTCGAGGAGTAGGTGAATCCGTAGGATTCGCCGCACGAGCGAACGCTGAGCGGAGGGAGGCGTGCACAATGGGCGCTCAGTAGTCGTCTCCGACTAAGGCGATTGTGCGAGGCTCTTGTCGTCCGTATTTGGGGCTTGCAGGCGGCGTCGCTGCCGAACGGGGTGTGCCGCGCTCTCGCTGAGTTCCTCGTTCGGCCGTGGTCACGTCACGCCACGTGCTGGTCCCGGTTTCCTATTTTAAACTACGTCCGAGCGGACGGTCGCGCCCTCCTGTCGTTTTCGGTACTTGTGGACTGCGTCGGCGGCGGTTTCTGCGTCTTCGGGTTCGAGGCCGAGCATTTCGAGTGAGTCGGCGAGCGTGGGGAAGGCGAGGCTGCTGTCGCGGAGTTTCTCGAACGCTTCGGTGGACCGTTGGCCGTCGACCCAGAGGCAGACGCCGCGGGGGTCGAGGACGCGTTCGTACGCGCCGGTGGCGTGTGCGCCTTTCAATCGCTGGGTGACGTTCTGTTCGAAGCCGGCGTTACAGACTTCGATGTGAATCGGTTCGTCGTCGAGGAGGTGGGCGGCGAGACACTTCTCTGGGGCGACGTGGCCGCTGTCGTTGGCGCGGACGTACTCGGGGAATTCGTCGGCCCACTCCGCGCGGACGGTGCGACCGATGCCGTCGACGCCGAGTTCCGCGTCGAGGTCGGGTGCGGGATCGCCGTCCATCAAGAGGTCTTTGGTGAGGTAGACGTCGAGGCGTTCGACTGGGTCTTTGCCGAGCGCGACGTCGCCGTACACCCAGAGTTCGCGCACGGGGACGGGCATCGTCTCCGTTTCGACAGTTTCGACGAGTTCCTCGACGCGCGCGACTGCGGACTCCCGGTCCATCGCCGCTTCCTACCGCTGCGAGCGGGATAGGCTTATCGCGGCGTCTCCGTCCCCCACTTGTCGAGGGCGACGCGGAGCTCGGGGTGGTCTGCGGCGTACTCTTCGACGTCGATGCCTTCGACGGACGCGTCGATGGCTTGCCGGAGCGCTTTCGCGCCCGCGTGCGTGCCGTCGGGGTGGCCGTGAACGCCGCCGCCCGCCTGAATCCCGATGTTCGTCCCGAGTCGATGGATGAGTTCGGGGACAAGTCCCGGGTGGAGGCCGCCGGACGCCATCGGGAGGACGTCGTTCAGGTCGTAAAGGTCGGAGTGCAGCCACTCGTTGATACCCGCCGTGTCCTCGTTTTCGAGTTTCCCGAGGTCCGCGGTGCCGGTGTGGATGTGGTCGACGCCGCAGACGCGCGCGATCTGTGCGAGCACGCGCATCGAGACGCCGTGTTCGGGAACGCGGTCGAACGCCGCGTGCATCGCACGGTGGGCGTGAATCGCCAGCCCCTCTTCCTCGCAGACCTCCCGCACCTGTTGGACGGCCGCCCAGCCGGTGGTCACCACGTCCACCATCACGAACTCACAGCCCGCGTCCGCGGCCATCTCTACCCGGTCTATCATCTCGTCGCCGGGCGCGGTGACATTCACGAGGTAGCTCTTGCGCTCTCCGGTTTCCTCCTGGGCTTCGTCCCGGCGTTCCATCGCGTCGAACAACCGGTCTTCGAACCGATTGAACGACTGGTCGGTGAGGTTCTCGTCGTCCTTCAGGAGGTCGATGCCACCCGTCCACGCGTCGTACGCAATCTGGACGTGCTGGTCCGTCGAGAGGCCGACTTTCGGTTTCGGGACGGTCGCGGTGATGGGGCGGTCCGCGGCGTCCAAGAGTTCCGAGCGCACGCTCGTCCCGTACTGGGGGCCGGGGAAGGAGGTCGCGAGCGGTTCCGGCCAGTCGCAGTCGAGCAGGCGGATGCGTTCGACCGCTTTCATCCCGAGGATGTTCCCGGCGATGCAGGAGAGCACTTGCGCCATGTTCCCGTGTTCGAACAGGGCGTCGGGGTACGCGACCGTGATGCGGTCGCCATCGATGTCACAGCAGGTCGCGCTCAGGTCCGTGATACCGCCTTCGACCTGGAGTTCGGCCCACGTCCCGTTCGAACTCTCGGACGCGACCCGGCTCCCGGCGGCCTCCATGTCCATGTCGCTCGCTGGCGTGATGCGGAACTCGCACACCAGTTCGTCGGCCGAGGGCTCGTAGTCGAGGTCGAGGAAGTCTTCGTACCGGATACCGGTCATAGACTCGACAATCGCGGGCCACCCCCTAAACTGTACTGTCGAACCTCTCACTCGTCGGACGTCGAATTCGACGTGGGACTCGAGGAGGTCGCGGAAATCGGCGGATATGGCACATCTAGCGCGCTTCCCCCGGCGTCGTCTCCACAGGCGAGTCCCGTCCAAATAACGGATTTTATATCGCGCGATGTGGTTTATCACCGGTCGAAACGGTGAAACCGCCGTACACGTAATCGGCGGTATGGAATGCACCAAGTGCGACCGAGAGGCGGTGATGAGCGCCGCCTACTCGGGGACCTACCTCTGTGAGACGCACTTCTACGAGTCGGTGGAGCGCCGCGTCCGCCGCCGCGTCCGCGAGGACGACATGCTCCCGCGGGACGCAACACCAGAGAACCCCGAAACGTGGGTCGTCGGGCTCTCCGGGGGGAAGGACTCCGTCGTGTTGACGAAGATTCTGCACGAAACCTTCGAGGAGGACCCGCGGGTCGAACTCGTCTGTCTCACCATCCACGAGGGCATCGAGGGCTACCGTGACGAGTCGCTGGACGCCTGCGAAGAACTCGTCGCCGACCGCGACCTCCGGCACGAAGTCGTCACCTACCGGGACGAGTTCGACCTCGAGATGGACGACGTGGTCGAAGACGACCCGGAGAACATGGCGGCCTGTGCGTACTGTGGCGTGTTCCGCCGCGACATCTTGGCGCGCTACGCGGCGGAGTTCGACGCGGACAAACTCCTCACCGGCCACAACCTCGACGACGAGGCGGAGACGGCGCTGATGAACATCTTCGAGGGGAACGTCGAACAGGTCGCGAAACACTTCGACGCCTCTCTCGGTCCGTTCGGCGAGCGAAACGAACGTGACGGCATGATTCCGCGCGCGAAACCGCTCCGCGACATCCCGGAGAAGGAAGTCGCGTTGTACGCGCAACTCCAAGACCTCCCGGTGCACATGGCGGAGTGCCCGCACTCGAGCGAAGCGTTCCGCGGCGAGATTCAAGACCTCTTGCTCTCGCTCGAAGAGAATCATCCCGGAACCCGCCACTCGATCATGGCCGGGTACGAAGAATTAGCGGCGCTCGCCGCGGACGAATATCGGAGCGAGGAACCGTCCTCGCTCGACGAGTGCGCGGAGTGCGGTGCGCCGACCACGCGCGAGGTCTGCCGGAAGTGCGCGCTGGTCGACGCCGTTCAGTCGGTCTGACGCACCCCGAACCCCTTCGCCGCTTCCCGGGGAACCGCAGCGCGTGACCGGACTGTCCTATCGGATGACGTCGAGACCGTTGTTCTGCTCGACTTCGTCCTGTCCGCCGTCGGAGTGCGCACCCCACTCGGAGCCCGTGCTCTCGGTCTGGGTTTGCGCGTCGACGTCACGGAGTTCCTGCCGGGACTTGTCCGCCTGTTTCTGCGTGCTCGGTCCGAGCACTTGCGCGGACTGCACGCCGGTCATGATGGCCATGACGCGGACTTTGCCCTTGTAGTTCTCCTGAATGCGCGCGCCCCAGATGACGTTCGCCGAGGCGTCGAGGCGTTCGGTGATGTTGTCCGCGATGCCCTCAGCCTCCTTCAGCGTGAGGTCGGGGCCGCCCGTGATGTGGACCAGTCCGCCGGACGCGCCGCGGTAGTCCACGTCGAGGAGCGGGTGGTTCATCGCGTCTTTCACCACTTCCTCCGTCTTGTTCTTGTCCTGGGTCTCCCCGACGAGCATCACGGCGACCCCACCCTGGTTCATGATGGCGGTCATGTCCGCGTAGTCGAGGTTGATGAGGCTCGGCTGGGTGATGGTCTCCGAGATACCCTTGACGGTCTCGGCGATGATCTGGTCCATCACGCTGAACGCTTTGCCGATCGGGAGGTTCGGGACGTAGTCGAGCAGCCGGTTGTTGTCGAGGACGATGATGGAGTCCGCTTCCTCGCGGAGTTTCTCCAGTCCTTCCTCTGCTTTCACGGTGCGCGCTCGTTCGACGTTGAACGGCGTCGACACCATGCCGACGACGATTGCGCCCTGTTCTTTCGCTATCTTGGAGATGACGGGTGCGGAGCCGGTGCCGGTGCCGCCACCCATGCCGGCGGTGACGAACACGAGGTCCGCGTCGCCGAGTACTTCCTTGATAGTGCCCTGGGCCATCTCGGTGGCACGCTCCCCCATCGAGGGGTCGCCACCAGCGCCGAGGCCGTTCGTCAGGGACTTCCCGACGAGAATCTTCGTGTCGGCCTCGATCATCTTGAGGTGCTGTTTGTCCGTGTTGACCGCGACGGTGTCAGCGCCCTCGACGCCGATGTTGTACAGGCGATTGACGGTGTTGTTACCCGCGCCACCCGTTCCAACGATGACGATTCGGGGGTCTCCGAACTCGTCACCGTCGGAAGAGGCGTCGCTCAGGTCTCGTTGCTCCTTCTCGGCGTTTTCGAGGGCCTCGTTGACGATATCTTGCATTGTTAGACTTTGGCCCAGTTCTTGGGACTGTTCTCCTGCTGGTCATCTAGCATCTCACGGACGGCGGATCGAATGGCCTCGCTGCGATTGGGGTACTTACCCCGTTCGACCATCTGTTCGACCTCTTCGATCTGCTGTCGTGGTATGCGGAGTGTCACACGCTCCATGGTTGGTATTCCCCGGTAAGCCGGTTTGTCTTACAATATCGCACGTCTGGCCGGAATCGGTCGCAGTCATGCGATTCGCGTGTAAGACGACCGTCTTACGTACTCCAACCATCTATGTTATAACGTAAATAGTTAATGGGGGATGTAAACGGGTGTCTTACTGACGGAACACGTCGGCCGACGGCGTCCGCCGACCGCACGCCGGACAGAACGCCCAATCCGCCCGTAACTCGTCCCCGCACTCGCAGAACGACCGCTCGCTCGTCTTCTCCCCACAGTTCGGACAGTACACGTGGTCCGCGTCGACGTCCTCCCCACACTGCGCGCACGTCGACTCCGCATCGAGCTCTCGCGGCTCTCGTGGCCGCCGCGGTACTCGCTCTCCTCGCTCGGGTGTCGCACGTACGCGCTCGTCGTCCACCGTCACGTTCACGTTCACGTCCGGAACACCCCCGCGCAAACGCTCCTCGATGATGGCGTCCACGCGCTCCGCCACCAAGTCGTCCAACGACCCCTGTCGGTCGTCGGACGCCGACTGCCGGTCGAGGTACTCGCGCAACGCGTCACGCATCACCTCGCTCTTCGACGCGTCGAGAGACTCCACCGCCCGCACGAGGTCCTCGTCCGCCCGGAACGTGATCTTACTCATCGATACACACTCTCATACCGACCCCTCCTATAATAAATCTCGCCCCCTGTCGGACACCGTCACCCAGCCACCGAATGATAACCCTTAAATCCGAATCAGCGATTACGAATGAGTACGCCCGCCCTTAGCTCAGACTGGTAGAGCAGTCGACTGTAGATCGACTTGTCCCCCGTTCAAATCGGGGAGGGCGGACTACTTCTGTCGGCGAACTACGTTCGCCGACGAATCGTCTACCCGAGACGATTTGAACCAGTCAGTCGCGCGCAGCGGAGCGAGCACGTCTGACGCGTTTCAAATCGGGGAGGGCGGACTTTTCCGACGAACGAAGTGAGTCGTGAAAAGCCACGCGACCCGATTCGAGCACGGAAGTCGCAGCGCGCGAGCGGAGCGAGCGCGTCGTCTTCCGGAGTTCAAATTCGGGGAGGGCGGATTTTCTGTACCCGACTCGGCGAGCGTAGCGAGTCCGAAGAGGGTCGAAAATCCTGTAAACATGGCATTCACCACTTCTACCGGCAGGTTACGATTTATACTGCCGGACGCGAACGGCACGCGAGAACGGCCGCTATCGAGAGGTCGTGACCGGCGACGCCGGAGACGAACACCCGAAACGTAGAAACCGCGAACCATTCGTTCAGCTTGTCGAGTACGCGGTCGAAGTTGGCATCGTGGATAGAACCCCACTCAGAACGACTTGAACCGACTCTACGGTTGGGAAATTTCAGATACGACTATACCGAGTGATTGAGGGCGGACTCTTGGAGACCGTTCTCTGCTTGATTCAGGCAGATGGGTCACTTGCTAGCTCTGTATTTAGCTCCGCTTCGAAAAAGTCTAGAACGAATCTATGAGTTAGTCGATGGTGACTTTGCGAGACGTAATCGTGGTGCCCGAAGTGGCATCAACGACGTCTATTGTAATTGTATCACCACTCTTGATAGCCGTCTGATTGCCTCCTGCTCCTGCTGCGTTGGAGTTGATGACGATCTGGTCACCAGGTCCGAAGTTCATATCGGGATAGTTGGCAAGGGTTGAGCCATTGGAGAGAGTTGCATTGAATCCTGGAACTGCACTGCTCCAGTCATTCTTTTTGTTGAGTATATCGAGCGTGCGACCGTCTTTACCCTTGATGACGAATTTGAGATTTTTATTCGAAATCGAGTCGCCTTGCTGGTGGTTGATATAAACGAGTGTAACGTTCTTGGATTGATTGAAGTTGTTGCCGCCTGCGTCTTGGATGCTGACGCTTGCGCGTGGACTGGTGTCGCCAACGCTGTTGCCGAGGTTGAGGACGAACGCGCCGATGACGGCCGCGAGGATGACGGTGATAGCGACCATCAGTATGACCCCTATGACAGGGCTGACACCGCGGTCGTCCCGTTCGAGGTTGGGTATGTTGAGTTTCATGGGTATGTTGCGTTGTATTTGCACTGAAACGGCCGGAAAGGTGATAGCGGTTCGGACACACATCCCGAATGGACAACCCGCCCCCTTTTTGCGGCGTTCCGCGTGCTCACGTGTCGTTAGAGGATGCATAATGATAAAACCATTCGCACAATAGCTGGCTATTACCCTGTCACCGTCTGACACGCAGATGTCGTTCGTCACATCTTCCGGCTTCGGCCGAACGTACGCGGCACCCGCGTACGAAGGACCGTGGAATCGTGGCGAGGACTCTCGGCGCGTTCTCGTGTACTGACTATCCTCGTGCGACGGAAGCCCCGGATTTCGAAGGATGGGGGTGCCCTCGTGCGTTGTTCGTTTTCCCTCGTGTATCGCTGTCGCGTCTGTCAGTCGGCGAGCAGGTAGAGGGGTGCGCTGGCGGCGAGGATGAGTGCGCCGAGAACGAACGTGCCGGGTATCGGGAGTGCGAACACGGCGACACCGAGTAGGCCGACTTTCGTGTGGGTCTCCACGTGAGGTGGAGGGCGCGGAGGGGGTTGTGCGTGGTGGCCGAGTTCCGGCAGGCACAGGCTTTTGCAGTGGGTCGTGGACGTTCGCGTATGCAGACACGAGTTCCGGAGTCAGAATTCGCGGCGCGGCTGGAGGCGGTGCGTGAGAAAATTGTGGACGCGGGCGTGGACGCGGGGGTGTGGTTCGGTGCGACGAGCATCGAGTACGTCTCGGGGTTCGCGCACATTCAGACGGAGCGTCCGGTCGTGCTCGCGGTGACGGCGGACGAGGTGGCTATCACGGTGCCGCGTCTGGAGGTGGAGCGCGTGTCGGAGAACCCGCGTATCGGGTCGGTGTATTCGTACTTCGACTATCCGCAGGGTTCGCCGGTGGAGACCGCGGCGGGGATGCTTTCGGACCTCGATGCGGAGTCTGTCGCGGCGGATATGGACGGTGCGCCGGGCGTGATGGGGTACGAGGGGCCGGCGTTGAGCGAGTTCGTGGACGTAACAGAGCAGTCGTGGGTGGATCGGATGCGGTACGCGAAGACGGAGGCGGAAGTGGACTTGATTCGGGAGTCGGCGCGCTGGGCGAATCTCGCGCATCGCTACCTCGCTGACTACACCGAACCCGGCGCGCATCCGGTGACGGTGAGTCAGCGCGCGTCGATGGAGGGGTCGCGGGCGATGCTGGACGCGCTCGGGAGCGAGTACGCGGTGCGGACGCGCGGCGACGGACCCGTGCACGCGGGCTACATCGCGGGCGAGCAGACTCGACTGCCGCACGGCCACACCGCGAACGAGCGATTGTCCGTGGGCGACGTACTGATAACAGGCGCGTCGGCGAACGTCGACGGCTATCACTCCGAACTCGAACGCACGATGTTCGTCGGGCGACCGACCGACGAGCAGGAGGACTACTTCGCCATCATGCTCGAAGCGCAATCGCTCGCGATCGACGCGCTCGGGCCGGGCGTCGAGTTGTCGTACGTGGACGACGTGGTTTCCGACTACTTCGACGAGCAGGGCGTCTCCGAGTACGCCCAGCATCACGTCGGACACAACATCGGGTTGGGTGGACACGAACCGCCGTACATCGATGCCGGCGCGGAGGGAACGATCGAACCCGGTCACGTCTACACCATCGAACCCGGCGTCTACACCGAGACGTACGGCTATCGGCACTCGGATACGGTCGCGATTACGGAGGACGGCACGGAGATGCTGACCTACTTCCCGCGCGACCTGGAGTCGAACGTCATCGACTGAGGACGCGCGCGCCGTCGGGCGAAATCCGGGTCGCGTTCGGCAGTACGTCTTCGACGCCGGCCGCGACCACGGTCGCCCCGACCATCGCCATCGTCGCGCCGCCGCCCGCGGACCGCACGTCTGCCACCGCGTCCGTCACGGCGTCGTCTTCGAGGCCGACGCGTTCCGCGAACGACCACGACTTCCTGAACCACTCGGCGAGCGACGCGTCCGGGTCGAACCCGGCGAGGGCTTCGGGGCCCGCGTCCGTGATTCGCGCCATCGCCTCGTCGTCGCCGAGCACGTCCGCCGTCGCGATGTCGCCGAAGGACGCGTATTCGATCCGGTCGGTGCGTTCGACTCGGTTTCGGCCGTCGCCCGTGTTCCACGCGAGGCCGCCGAGGTCCTGGACGAACACGTCGCCCAATCCGGTTCCCGCGGCGACTTCCGCGCGGTGAGCGGCGTCCACGCAGTCCTCGCGCGTGAGTCCGAGGTCGAACGCTTCGTTCGCGGCGAGCGCGGTCGAGAGGGTGGCCGCGCCGCTCGCGCCGAACCCGCGTCCCACGGGAATTTCTGCGTCCAACTCGACGCGCGCGGTCACCCCGAGGTCGCGGAGGACGCCGGAAACTGGCTCGAACTCGGTTCGTTCGTCGTTCAACGTAACAGTCGTCTCGTCTGCGGGCGTGACGCGCGCGGTCACGCCGTCCTCGGTGGCGAAACTCACGCCGAGCGACCCGTCGTCCTGCGGGACGAACACCGTCGTGACGCTCCCGGGTGCGTGCGCTCGAACCGTCATACCGCGTTCGTGGACGGATACCGCGAAAAGCCTACCTCTCCCGACTCGCTCCCGGCCAATCCACACGTTTATTGCAGAAAACGAGAGAAGAATAACTAATGGTCGAGGTGTTCGCCGTCGCATCCGGGAAGGGCGGTACGGGGAAGACGACGAGCACGCTCGCGCTCGGGATGGCGCTCGCGGACCGCTACGACGTGACGGTCGTCGACGCGGACACGGGGATGGCGAACTTGCTCTTTCACGCCGGCCTCTCGGACGCCGACACCACGCTGCACGACTTGCTCGGCGACGAGCGCGGAGTCGTCGCGGACGCGACGTACGAGCGGTTCGGGATGCGGGTCGTCCCCTGCGGCACCGACCTCGGGGGGTTCCGGGACGCCGACCCGGCGCGCCTCCGGGACGTGGTGGCGACGCTCGCCGCGGATACGGACGTCCTCTTACTCGACTCCCCGGCGACGCTCGCGTCCCGGAGCGCCGTCCTCCCGGTCGTGCTCGCCGACCGCGTCGTCCTCGTCACGCAGGCGACGGTGCCCGCGCTGAGTGACGCGCTCAAAGTCCAGGAGTACGCCGCGTCCTACGACACCGGCGTCGCGGGCGTCCTGTTCAACCGCGTGCGCGACGAGGACGGCGTGGACGACGTCGTCGCACAGTCCGAACGCTACTTCGAGGGGCCGATACTCGGTCGTATCCCCGAGGACGACGCCGCGCGTGCGGCCCGCCGCGCGGGCGAACCACTGCTCGCTCACGCGCCGACCAGTCCCGCCGCGGACGCGTATCGGGCCGCGGCCGCCGACCTCGACGTTCGCGCCGGCGACGCGGCCGTCGCCGCGGTCGCGGACCGCTTCCGACGCGCCGTCGTCCCGGACGACCCGATTTCAGGTGGTGGCGCGTCAGAGAACCGATGACGGGCCGTCTCGCGTTCTCGCGGACGGTGACCGACGCCGGGGTCCCTCTAGAGACGGCGCTGGACGGGGAACTGACGGGGTACGCGGTCTTCGAACCACAGCAAACCATCCTCCTCGATTCGACCGACCGGCTCACCGTCTGGTTCGACGGTGGCGTGCCGACGCACGCGCGCCACAGCGACGGTCGCGCCGGTGGTGCGGCGCTCGCGAGTCTCGCGGCGGTCGCGCCCTATCGGGTGGAGCTTCGGGAGTCTGACCCGTCACCACCGGCGGATGCGGCCGTCGCGCCGGACGCACCGGCGGACCACCTCGCGGGCGATACGGGTCTCGCGGAACGAACCCGCGAAGCCGCGCCCGACGACGCGGACGACGCCGGCGGATTGGACGCGGTGGAGGCCTTCCTCGCGGACGAGGACGCCATCGAGGACATTCAGGCGCGCGCTCGCGAGGAGGCCGAACAGCGCGCGGACGAGTGGGGATTCTAGCCGAAGAGCCACGACCACGGCGTCTTAGTCTCGAACTCCGTCACTGCTTTCTCGACAGTTCGAGTGAGGGTTCGGTCCGCCTGCGCGTCGAGGTCGTTGAGCGACGACACGAACGACCGTGCGTCGGACTCGGCGTCCTCGCGGTCGTCGCGTTCCGAGACGAGGAACTCGCTGTGCGTCACGAGCGACTCGTCGTCGTCCACAGACGCCCGGACCTGATAGCCGTCGGTTCGGCTGACGATGGTGACGGCGACCCCGCGTTCGTCGTCCCCGAATCGGTACTCGCCGTCGGTGCGCTCCCAGCCAGCCGGAACACTGACTGAACGGTCAGTCATGTGCGCGAGTAGGATGCGGAGCGCGAAAACGCTTCGGCACCCGGCAGAGACGGCCCGGAGGAAGCTTGATATCCTGAAAGCGCCTATCGTGCCAGTAACTGACTACCAAGCGGTGTCAGTCCGGGGGGAGCTGTGCACAAATCCAGACAACTACTCGTCAGTACCATCGCCGTCGTAGCCGCGGTGTTCGTCGCCGTCGACCTCTCGCTCGTCGTCGTCCCGCCGGAACTCGCCCCCGTCGGCGGCGTCATCGATGCGTTCTGGTCGACCGTTCACGGTTCGCCCGGTCTCGTGATGACGTTCGTCCTCTGGCAGCTCGTACTCCTCTACACGCTCCCCGTGAGTTTCTGGGCGTACCTCTTCGTCTACTACGTCTGGAACCAATACCGACCGAAGCGCGGCCCGGACCACGACATCTCCGTCGAGTGGACGCCGGACGCCGTTCAAGTCCGCATCCTCACCATCGACAACGAATCGGTGGTGCAGGACACCGTGGACGCCCTGCCCGACACGCTCACCGACGTGATGGTCGTCGCCGAAGCCGACATCGCCGTCGCGGGCGCGGACGTCGTCGTCGTCCCCGAGGACTTCACGTGTCACTACGCGCTGTTCAAGGGACGCGCCATCGAGTACGCGCGCCTCCACCACCCCACCGACAAGGAGTACGTCCTCTACCTCGACGAGGACACGCACGTCCCCTCGTTCGACGGGATTCCGTCGAACGCGGACATCGTTCAGTTCCGCGAACGCCCCGTGCGCACCGGCGGCCTCCTCCCCTACCTCGCGGAGATACACCGCATCGGGTTCAACATCGAACAACGCGCGTTCCCCTACCTCCGCGTCCCGTTCTACGCGTGGGGTGGCGGTATCGCCATCCGCCGCAGCGTCGAGGACGAAGTGACGTGGGACAGCGACACCATCGTCGAGGACTCGGTGTTCACGTGGCGCGCTGTCCTCGAACAGGGCGCGACGTTCGAAGTCGTCGACGTCTTCTTCGAGAATCAAGCGCCGCCGTCGGTTCGCTCGATGATCAGTCAGCGCCGCCGCTGGCTCACCGGCACCCGCTCGAAGGCCCAGCTCCTCCCGCTCGACTACCGCGTCCTCTATCACTTCCGCGACATCGGGTGGGCGATATCCGTCTTCGGTCCCGTGTTCTGGGTCGCGTCAGCGTTCGCGTACGCCGGCATCCAGATCGTCCCGCTCACGGTCCTCGTCTTGCCGGACGTGTACGTCGCGCTCTCGCTCATACTCCTCGCGCACGTCTATTTCTGGTCCGTCCTCGGCCTCATCTACTACCGAGAACGCCCCCTCGTCTGGACGGTACTGCTCACGCTCACGCCGTTTATCGTCCTCATCCACTCCCTCGGCGCGCTCTACGGTATCGTCGCACCCGCAAAACAGTTCGCGGTCACCGAGAAAGTGTCGTCGGCCGCGGACGACGTGCCGGAACCCGTCGAGGAACCCCTCCCACTCGTGGACGAAGACGACCGCTAAACGTCCCCGATTCCCCGACCGTACGCCGAGTACGCCGAGTAGGATTCCCCGTCTATCGTGACCATCATGTCGCCGCGCTCCCCGCCGAACACCGCCCAGTCCGTCTCCTTGTCGATGTCGAAGTACACCAGCAGTTCCACGGGGGACGCCGACGCGTACGCGAACAACTCCCGAAGCCACCCGTTCTTCGCCGATACCGAGTGGCCCTCGACGGTCTCCGACGTGGACGCGTACTCCGGAATACACATCGGTTTCCCGAACTCCGCCACGCGCCCGAGCATGTCGTCGAACACCTCGCTCGGGGACTGCCACGAACTCCACGACTGACTCGCCCCCCAGTTGAACCCGTCTACGCCCGCCCAGTCCACGTAGTCGTCACCCGGATAGAGCGACTCGGCCGCCACACCGCCGACGTCGACGTGGTTCACCGCCCACACCCACGACACCGCGTCTTCGAGGCTCTCACTCATCACCGCGTCGTACACCGTCCGCCAGCACGCGACGTACTCGCCCGCCGTGCCGCCGGTCGCGGGTGCCCACGGATACCAGTCGCCGTTCGGTTCGTGCGCGAAACGCAGGTAGCATCGACGGTCGTCCGCGGTGTCGAGTACGCCGTCGGCGTCCGCGACCCACTCGCGGAGTCGGTCGCGAAACCGCGCCAGATAGTCGTCGTACTCGCCTGCGACGACGCGTTCGGCCAGGTCGGTCGGCGTGTTCTCGCCGTCGGTGAACGGCTCCCACGTCACCAGCGGCACTCGTCCGCGTGCGACGATTTCGGGGAGGACGCGGTCGAAGACGTACTCGAGGTCCGCCTCCCACGTGACGAAGACGTTCTGGACGTCCATCGGCGCGTCCTGCCAGCGTTCCATCGCGTCCGCTCGCGCGAACGACGCCACGTCGGACCCGACGAACGCCCCTGTCAGCATACCCTATCCCGGGGCGACCACGCTCATAACGATACGGGTCATCGCGTCGCGACGAACCGGAGGGTTGCGTGTCCGTCCGGCCCGACCACGCGTATCCTGAACGCGACTGCGACGACGTGCGTTCGCCCGTCCCGCGACTGCACGACGACTCCGCCGTCCGTCCGACACGACCCGAACTGGCGGTCGGGGCCGCCCGGACACCTCGTTCTCGCCCACGCTCGCGCACCCGCCGGGTCGTAGAACACGACGTACGCCGTGCCGTCGACGAGCCTCGATTCCCGGAGGGCGTCGAGTCGCGGGGAGAGCGCGTCGCGGAACGCGTCGACCGCCCCCTCTCGTTCGTTCCACGCGTACGACGCCGGAAGACTCGGGGTCGCGCGCTCCACGGACCGCGAGAGCACGGTCTCCGCGTGCGTCCCCGGCCGGACGACCGTCGTGTCGTGTGGTGCGGCCGCCCCGCCGAGCTGGAGGTACGCCGCGACGACCGGAATCAGCGCGACGGCGACGAGCGCCGCTGCCGCGAGCACGAGTTGGCCGCGTCGGTCGGTCGTCACGCGTACCACACCCATATCGTGACCGTTCCGTACGCCGTCGGCCGGCGCGTCACGCCGTACGACACGCCATCGGGACGCGGAAACCCGACGCCCCCGTACGGGGTCTGCACGCGGTACATGAGGTTGTCCGGGAGCACGCGCCGTATCCGTTCGTCGAGCGCGTCCGCCTCCCGGTCGAACGCGTCCGGCGAACGAGTTACCTCCGCGAGACGCGTCGCGTCGCCGTGTCGGGGCGCGTCGTTCGATAGCACGGTCGCGAGGTCGTCGGCGTACGCGTCCAACTGCCCGCTGTCGTCCGCGGGCGGCGTCCCGAGAACGAACCCGGTAGTCACCGCGAACACGAGTAGGACGCCGATACCCGCCTCCACCGCGGAGAGCGAGAGCTGTCCCCTACGCATCGACGGCCACCACCAGCACACCCTTCGTCGTCCGCTCCACCCGGTACGTCACGCGAACGCTCCCGGCGGGCAGCGGGCCGTCCGCGTCGAAGCGGAGCGTCGTCGTCGCCCAGCGCGACGCCCGTATCGAGAACGTCCCCCGGAGACCTGAATCGTTCAGGAGGACCGTGCGGTCGTTCACGCGCACCGCGCGAACCGTCGTCCCCGTCGGCGGGTCGATTCGCACGGTCACCCGTCCCGTCCGCCGCGGAATCGTGAGCTCTCCCGTCGACAGTGCGGGCGCGAGCGTCCGCGTCGTCGTGTTCGCGACGAGCACGACCCGCCGAACGGTGGTCGGGTTCGACACCGCGCCCGTTCGTGCGAGCGTTCGGTCGTCCAGACGCACCGCGACCGTTCGGTTCCCGACGACCGGGAACGCTGCGCGCAACTGCGAGGCGTTCAGCGCGTCGAGTTCGTCGCCGTCGAGGACGTTCTCACGTTTCGCGAGCGGACCGTCCGCCGCGACGAGTCGGTCCGCGAGCGCGTTCGCCGCGTGTGACCGCACGGGTTCACGCTCAGCCCCCGCGAACGCCCCCTGCGCGACGGTGAGGCTGAGACCGACGGCGGCGGTGACGAGCAGCAACGCCACGCCGAGCGACGGCAGGTTCAACTGCGCTCTCATCCGTCCGCCTCCAGCGTCACGACGGTCGTACCGTTCTCGCGGCGCACCGTCACCGTCGCGCGCTCGCTGCTGTGCCACGCTCCCGTCACGCGCGTCACGGACCCGGGGAGTGCGAGCCGTATCCGCCCGGAAACGCCCGGATTCGGATGCACGAGAACGAGCGTTCTGTTGTCCGCGCGCACCGTGTACGTCTCGCCGCGGATGGTCGTCGGGAGCGACACCGACCGCGAGACGGTGGCGTTTCCGTGCCCGGCGGGAATCGCGTGTTCGACGTCGCTCGCGGCGTCGGCGAGCGCGCGGTCCGCGACCGCCGCCCCCGCCGCGCTCCGATAGTGCGGGACGACGGACCCGAACAGCGCGGTGGTGACGAGCGCGACGTACAGTAGTACGAGTCCGGATTCGAGCGCTTTCCCGACGACCGGCGCGACCGCGCGGTCATCCATCCGTCGACACCTCCACGCGGTGAACGACGACGTAGCCCGTTCGATTCCCGGGGAAGGCGGCGACGACGCTCTCCACGCCGTCACCGTCGAAATCGCGGTGGGAGACGGTCGCGTTCTCGCGTTCGAAGAAGTCCTCCCACGGACCGGGCCGCCGCGTCTCCACCGCGACCCTGAACTGTCCGCTGCCGAGCGTGCGCCGGTCGTGCGTGACCCGCGTCCGCACCCGGACGTGCGTCTCACCCGACGCGTCCAGCGACCCCGAGAGCACCGGAACGCCGACGACGAGCACGCCGTTTCCGACCGAAATCGGCGGACTGCGGGTGAACCGTCCGTCTCCCGCTCCCGAGCTTATCGCACCCGCGAGCGCCGTCACGCGGTACGACCCCGACTGGAAGCGGACGGCCCCCGCGTCCCGCTGGAACACCGTCCCGGACTCGTTCAGCACGCGTACTGTCCGCGACTCGGTGGTGAGGGTGCCGTCGGTGAACGACACCGCGCCGACGCGCGTCCCGGTGGTGCGGACGGGTTGAATCGCGTCGTCGAGGTCCGCGGCGACCCGGTTCGCGTCCGCGGCGGCGGCGTTCGTCTCGATGAGCGTGCCGACGCTCGCGGTGACCGTGCCCAACGCGAGCACGGTGACGCCGAGGAGTATCGCGACGCCGACGACGTTCGACTGACCGCGCGTATCCGAACTCACGCGAACCCTCCGATGCGGAACGCGACGAACGCCGCCGCGACGAGCAGTCCAGAGTGCAGGAGCGCGGCGTAGCGGCCCCGACTCGCCATTCCGGCGAACCAGCCGCAGGCGAGCATCGTCGCCTGCGTCACGAGGTAGAACCGGTGGCGGTCTCGCACCGGGTTCACAGCATCGGGCGCGAGCGAGAGGCCGGTGGTGGCGGTGGAGACGGTGGAGAGTTGGGCGAAACTGTCGAGGACGTACGTGTTGATGGCGACGACGATACCGACCACGAGGAGCGCGGTGGTCCAGCCGACGGCGACGTACACGACGAGCTGGGAGCGAAGCGCTTTCTTCTCGTGGTAGAGCCGTCCGACTTCTGCTTGCAGCGCCTCGAAGGCGGTTTCGACGTCGCTGCCGGCGGTCAACGCGCCCGCCACGAGTCCGATAGCCTGGTCGGCGAGCGGGGTGCCGATGCGGTCTGCGTACGTGGCGAGCGCGGCCGTCCGGCGGTCTTCGCCCCGTCGGGGGAGCGAGAGGCGTCGCGCGAGGTCGGCAGTATCTGCTCGGAGCGCCGTGAGTGACCCGTCGTCGGCGACGCGTTCGACGGCGGTGCCGAACGGGAGGCCGAGGCTCACGTGACCGGCGATGGCGTGGACGGCGTCCTTCAGTTCGCGGTCTTTCGAGTCGTCGGCGCGGGCGCGACGCACCGCGACCAGTCCGACTGGAACCGCGACGCCGGTGTACGCGACCAATACCGAGTCGAAGACGCCGAGGCCGACGGCGTGGCCCGCGAACGCGAACGGAATCGAGAGCGGTGCGAGGACGACGAGCGCGTCCGGCGGATTGAGCGGTGCGTTCGTGAGCAGGGAGAGGCCGTGAGAGCGCGTCCAGTGTTCGCCGAATCCGGCGGGGCGGAACGTTCCCACGAGGACGGCGGCGAGCAATCCGACGCCGAGCACGAAAATCGCACAGCCGGCGACGAGGAGCGCTCGCGGCGTCGTCGTACCCAACGGCGTGGCGACGGGGACGCCGAGGCCGGGTGCGAGCACGCTCATCACGGTGACGGCGACGACGATGAGCGCGGGGAGGACGAGCAGGACGACGAACATCTCCGCGAGCAGTTCGAGAAACCCCTGGGCTTCGGTGCGGGCCCGGGACTGCCGGTGGGCGAGCATTCTGCCCTCCAGTCTGAGGAACTGCTCGACGGCGTCGGGACCCGTCGCGGCGTGTTCGCGGAATTTGAGGAGGAACGGGGCGAGCGCGTCCCGCGACGGGGTGTCGCGCGCGACGACGCGCATCGCTTCGCCGAGACTTCCCGCTAGTGCAGCCTTATTGCGAACGGTTCGGAACGCCACCGCTGTCTCGCCGAACGCGCGTTCGCGCTCCGCGACGGCGGCGAACAGGCGGCGTTCGTCCGACCCGCCGGACGCGAGCACGCGGAGGTAGCGGACGGCGCTCGGGAGCGTGCGGTCGATGTCCGCGCGGCGCGACCGGAGCGTCCATCGGAGGAGCGTGCTCCCCGTGAACAGCGTCGCGCGTTTCGCGATGAGGCCGACGACACCGCCGGCCGCGAAGGCGACGATTGCTTCGGTGAGGACGCCGTTTTCCGCGGCGAGCGTCGCGGCGAGCGGCGTGGCGGTGGCGAGGAGGACGGTTCCGGCCGCAGCGAGCGCGAACGCTATCCACGAGACGCCGTAGAGGCGCGCGAGGTAGAGGTCGAACCCGGTGGTTCTGGTGGTGCCGCGGTAGCGTTGGCGGTCGGCGGCGTGACGGCCGCTGTCGGCGTGCTGGCCGAACAGCGCGTAGAGCGCGCGGTCGAGGACGCCGGGGCTCACGGCTCCCCCGCGGCGCGTTCCACGGTCGCGGCTTCGTCCGTCCGGAGGTCGGCGAGGAACCCGAACAGTTCGGTGCGGTCTGTGATTCCCTCCCGAACGAAGTATTCGACGTACCGGCGTTTCCGGTCGAACTCGGCCACCACGTCCTCGCGCGGCCGGTCGGTGTGGTTGGCGAGGCGGGAGAAGAACGCCACGTCGTCGCGGTCGGCGAACGTGAACGCGCCGGATTCGCGGCCCGCGACCTCGTGGTAGTAGATGCTGGTCCCGTCCTTCTCGATGACGCCGCGGGATTCGGGTGGGAGACCGTCGTACGTCTCTTGGGTGACGAGTTCGAGGAGTTCGCCGACGTACCGTTCGCCGTCGACGTGACGGGGGAACACCACGAAGTCGAGTTCGCGGAGCAAGTAGGCGGGGAGGCCCTGCTCGACCACGCGGTTGACGAGGCGGTTCGCGTCCGCGGCGTGCGTCGTCCCGATGACGCCGTGGCCCGTGTTGAGGACCTCGGCGAACGTCTCGAAACTCGCGGGCGTGTTTATCTCCGCGATGATTTCCACGTCGGGATTCAGGTAGTTCGACTCGGTCATCAGGTCCGCCATCGTCACGCGCTTGTGCGGGTTCTCGTGGTCGCGCGTGGTGAGGGAGACCCCGGTTTCGTGTGGGACGGCGACCTCGCGGCTCCCCTCGTCGATGCTGACGGGGCGGTCGCGATGTCTGATAAACGGGGCATGCGCATTCATGAGCGTCGTCTTCCCGACACCCGTGGGGCCGGAGAAGAGGACGACGCCGCGGTGTTCGTACGCCATCCACAGCAGCGCGACCATCTCCTCCGATATCGAGTCGGAGGCGACGAGGTCCGCGGGCGTGAGCGCGTCTGGGGCCTGTTTGCGGATTGAGACGTGCGGGCCGTCCTCGCTGATGGCGGGCAACGCGACCGCACAGCGGACGGTCACGTCGTCGCCGACGCCTTCCGGGCGGAGGTTCACTTTGGCGCTCGGGTTGCTCGCGTTGAGTTCCACGCCGTCCTCCGCCGCGAGTTGCGTCACGAGGTCGACGAACGAGCGCTCGTCCTCGAAGACGAGGTTGGTCGGGACCCGACCGCCCGCCCAGAGGTCGGCCCGCGGCACGACTTTCACCCGTTCGCCGACGCGGTTCGCTTCCACGTCTTCCAGTTGGTCGTCGCGGACGGGGACCGTGAGTTCGCCGTGACCGACGAAGTCGCGGAGGACGTAGTAGAGGAGGTCTGAGAGCCGATCGTCCGCGAACCGGCGGTCGACGGGCGGGAGCGCGAGGTCGTAGGCGGAGAGGGCATCCCGGACCCGATACCGGAGGGTGTCGAGCCAGCGGCCGGCGTTGCGCGCGGCGAGGGCGCGCGAGAGGACGCGTTCTGCGCGCTCGCGGACGAACGCGCTCCGGTCGTCGACGAGTTCGCCGACGCGCGCCTCCCAGACGCGGTCCTTGCAGTCCGCGAGCAGGTCGCGGTCGCCGGGGAGGAGGTCGGGTTCGTGGACGGCGTACCGAACGTCGAACGCGTCCGTGCCGAGGACGCGTTCGCGGTAGACGACCACGGGCACGTCGAACTCCAGAAAGGAGACGGTGTAGGCGTCGAGCCGTTCCGCGAGAAACCGGTCGAGTGAGGGCGCGTCGCTCGGCACGTCGGTGCGCGCGGGCGCGTACTCGGTCGTGTGAACGACGAGGTGGTCGCCGTCGGCGTCCGCGACTTCCACGGTGTCGTCGAGCGCGAGCGCGGTGAGGTCGCCGAGGCCGCGGACGTCTCTGAGGACGTAGTGGCGGAGGCGTCGCTCGCCGTTCGCGGTGGCGTCGGCGAGTCGCGAGACGGCGCGGCGGTGTTTCTCGTCCAGTCCGTTCGCGACGCGCTCCCGTGCGCCTTCGCGGGTGAGCGGGCGGTTCGGGCGGCCGCGCTCGAAGTAGGCGGCGATGGCGTCCCGCGCGTCCCGTTCCGCGGCGGTGAGAACGGGGTCGCGGGCGTCGTATCGGAAGCCCGTGTCCTCCTCGGAGACGGTGACGACGGTCCCGGGAGTGGGCTCGTACTGGCTGTGGACGGCGGGCGCGTACCACGCGGCAGGGTCGTCGGGTGGTACGGGACTCGGTACCGGACCGGGACGGCCGGTTGACGTATCTGGCACTGGAATTGAATCAATCCCTCTGTGTTTTAAATTTTCGTAAAGAGAGTCGAGTCTGAAGTCGTGCGGAAGGTCTATAAGAACGATGACGTAATCCGTCGGTGTGCAACGAAACCGGCGGGCGCTCGCCGTCGCGGTGCTGGTGGTGGTGGCCATCGCACTCGCGACCGCGACGCTCGCGAACCCTGCGACGACCGGGTCCGGAGCACACGGCGGGAGCGGCGGCGGAACGGGTATCTCGGACGGCAGCGGAAGTGGCGGTGAGGGCCAACAGGACGGCAGTCTCAGTCCCGGCGGCGGACCGACGAACCTCGACATCGGGACGTGCATCCCCTTCCTCACGACGTCGACGTTCTACCTGCTCACGCTCGTCGCCCTGCTCGCCCTGATGGCGTTCGTCAGGTGGCGTACGAGCACGCTCGCCGCCGTCGCGATCGTCCTCGCGTTCTCCGCACCCGCGATAATGCTTCACGCCCTCCTCACGAAGTGTGGCCCGAGAGACGAAACACCGGACGTCGGGTCGTTCAGCCCGACCGATATCGCGAACCGAAGCCTCCCCATCTCCGGCGACCAGGCGGGTGGCGCGGCGCACACCGTCACCCAGCCGCCAGTCCTGCTCGTCGTGTTCGTCGTCGGCCTCGCCGCTCTCTTCCTCCTGTTCGTCCGGAGTACCGGGAACGACGCCGAAATCGAGGAACTGGAGGAGGCCGACCCCGAGACGTCCCTCGGCGAGGTGGCTGACGCGGCCGGTACGGCCGCGGACCGCATCGAGGCGGACGCCGACGTCGAAAACGCCGTCTACCGCGCGTGGCGTGACATGGTCACCAGCCTCGACATCGACTCGCCGCGCACCACGACCCCAGCGGAGTTCGCGGCGGCCGCGCAGGACGCCGGGATGACCCCTGCGGACGTCGAGACGCTCACGGAACTCTTCCGCGAAGTCCGGTACGGCGGCGAACCCGTCACCGAGGAACGCGAACGGCGCGCTCTCTCCGCGCTCCGAGAAATCGAAGCCGAGTACGGCACGGAGGACGAGCGATGAACCGCCGCATCTCGCTCGCGTTCGGCGGTCTCGCGGTCGCGTACGGCGTCCTCCTCGTCGTCGCGCCCGGCCTCGCCGGTGCGAGCGCCACGACGCGGACGGTCGTCGTGCTCATTGGGGCCGCGGCCGGCGTTCTCGCGTTCCGCGCGTTCCTCACGCGACGGGACACCCCCGTCGAGTACACCGACGTACCGGAAGTCGAGTCGAAGCGCGTGTTTCCGCTCCCCGGACAGGAGTTCACGGACCGCCTCCACAACGCGTCGCGCTCCCGGCGGAGTCAGAGCCGAATGCACGTTCGAAACGACCTGGAACGCAGCGTCGTCACCGTCCTCACCACGTACCGCGGACTCGACGAGGACGCCGCCGAACGCGCCATCTCCGACGGTTCGTGGACGGACGACCCGTACGCGGAAGCGTTCTTCACGCGAACGTCGCCGCGTCGACCGCTCCGCGACCGAATCCGTGACGTGATGTCCGGGCGGACGGCGTTCGAACGCCGCGCACAGCACGTCGTGAGCGAACTGGACGACATCACGGAGGACGCATGATTCAGCAAGACACCAACCGCTGGGTCGGTATCAGCATGGCGACGTTCCTGTCTGTCGCCGTCGCCCTCGTGTTCACCGTTCCCGCGGCGCTCATCATCGGCGTCGTCGGCGGCGCGTACGCGGGATGGGCGCACTTCGACCGCGCACCCGACCCCGACCTCTCGCTCTCCCGGACGGTCTCCGACGACACTCCCCGCCTCGACGACACCATCACCGTGACCGTCACGGTTCGGAACGACGGCGAGTTCCTCCCCGACCTCCGCATCGTCGACGGCGTGCCCGACGCAGTGGAAGTCGTCGACGGGTCGCCCCGTCTCGCCACCGCGCTTCGCTCCGGAAAGGAAGCGACGTTCACCTACGAAATCGAGGCCGTTCGCGGCGACCACACGTTCGGGGACGCGACGGTCGTCGCCCGCGACGCGGCCGGGAGCGTCGAGGTGAAGTCGGAAGTCGGCGACGACGCGTCCTTCCGGTGCGTGCCCACGCTCACCGCGCTCCCGTCGTTCCCGTTGCGCGCACAGTCCGCACGCCGGGTCGGCCGCCTCTCGACGGACGAATCCGGCGCGGGCGTCGAGTTCCACGCGACACGCGAGTACCGGACCGGCGACCCGCTCTCCCGCGTCGACTGGAAGCGATTCGCGCGCACGGGCGACCTCGCGACGGTCGAGTTCCGCGAAGAACGCGCGGGCACCGTCGCCGTCGTCGTCGATACTCGCGAATCGGCGTACGTCGCACGACCCGACGACGACTCGGCGGTCGAGTACGGGGTGCGCGCCGCCGGGAGCGTCGCCGCGACCCTGCTCGACACCGGCGACCGGGTCGGTCTCGCGAGTTACGGCCCCGATATGACGTGGCTCGCGCCGAGTCTCGGCCGCGACCACCGCCAGCGCTTCCGGCGGACGCTCGCGACCGACGACGCGTTCGACCCGACGCCGCCGGACGCGCGGTTCTTCTCGGAGTCGACGTTCCAGCGAATCCTCAAACGCCTCCCGTCGGACGCACAGGTGGTGTGCTGTACGCCGCTCTGTGACGACGGCATCGTGCGATTTCTCCGACGGATAGACGCGCACGGCCACTCGGTCACCGTCGTCTCGCCCGACGTGACGGGCGCGGCGTCGACGGGCGACCAGTTGGCCCGCGCTCGCCGCCGCACCCGCATCCGCGGACTCCGGCAGGCCGGCGTTCGCGTGGTCGACTGGCCGATAGACGAACCGCTCGCCGCGACGGTCGCGCGGGCCGAACGGGGGTGGCGGGCGTGACGGCGGACGACTTCGACGACACGCCGCCGCGGAACTCCGCGACCGCCGCGGTCGTCGTCGCCGCCGTCGCGACGCTCGCCGTCGTCGCTATCCGTCCGTCACTCGCCGTCGTCGCGGCGCTCGGCGTCGTCGTTCTCGCCGCCGGCGCGTTCCGTGGAAACCGCGCGTTGGTCACCACCGGCGCGGGATTCGTGTTCGTCGCGGACCTCGTCGCGGCGTTCTCCGGTCTCGGGAACGCCGTGTTCCCCGCGCTCTGCGGGGGCGCGTTCGCCGTCGCCGCGTGGGACATCGCCGAACACGGCGTCGGCCTCGGCGAACACGTCGGGACCGACGCGCGAACCCGGCACGGGGAAACCGTTCACGCGGCGCTCACGCTCTCGGTCGCGGTGCTCGCGATCGGCGTCGGCTACGCGATATACCTGCTCGGCGTCGACGACCGACCGATCGCCGCGATCGTCGCGCTCGCCGTCGGCGCGCTCGTCCTGTTCGGCGCCTTCTCGGACTAATCGACCGTCGGCACCGCCACGTTACCGAGGACGTCGCCGACGACGTCCCGCTTCGAGACGTCCTGGACGGCTGCGTCCGGCGTCAACACGAGTCGATGGGCGAGCGCGGGTTCCGCCATCCGCTTCACGTCTTCGGGCGTGACGTACTCGCGGCCGCGAACCGCCGCACGGGACCGCGCCGCCTCGAACAACCGCTGCGTCCCGCGCGGCGACACACCGACTTCCACCCGGGGGTCCTCGCGGGTCGTCCGGGACACCGTCGAGACGTACTGCATCACGTCCTCCTCGACGCGCACGTCCTCCGGCACGTCGCGGAGGTCGCGCACGTCCTCGATTCCGAGTACGGTCTCGACGCTGGGACTCTGTGTCGTCCGGCCCGCGCGCCGCCGCAACAACTCCACCTCGCCCTCGTCGTCGGGATACCCGAGGCTCGACTTCACCACGAACCGGTCGAGTTGCGCTTCGGGTAGCGGGAACGCACCCTCCTGTTCGACGGGGTTCTGCGTCGCGATGACGAAGAACGGGTCGGGGAGTTCGTGCGTCTCACCGCCCACCGTCACCTGTTCTTCCTCCATCGCCTCCAGCAACGCCGCCTGCGTCTTCGGCGGCGCACGATTGATCTCGTCCGCCAGCACCACGTTCCCGAAGATAGGGCCCGGCTGGAACTCGAACTCCCGGGTCTTCTCGTTGAACACGTGCGTCCCCATCACGTCCGCCGGGAGGAGGTCGGGCGTGAACTGGATGCGGGAGAACTCCAGTCCGAGCGCGGTAGTTACGCTCCGCGCGGTCAGCGTCTTCCCGGTACCCGGCACGTCTTCTAAGAGGACGTGACCCTTGGAGAGCAATCCGACGAGGACCGTTTCGAGGACCTCCCGGTCCGCGATGACGGCGGACGACACGGCTTCGAGGACGGCGTCGGCCTCCTCGCTCGCCTGCGTGACGTTCATACGACAAGTCCACGGCCCGCCCAAGATATGTCTGCCGGTGTTCGGAATCGAAACCTACAAGCAACACACCGCATTACTGCGAAGTGAGCCGAGGTAGCCTAGCCTGGCCAAGGCGGTAGATTCGAAATCTACTGTCCTCACGGACTCGTGAGTTCAAATCTCACCCTCGGCGTTCTTGTTCGAGCGAAGCGAGAACAGACGGCGATTGGGAATTTTCACTTAGTCAGGCGAGCCGTGCGAGTCCGACGCAAGTTCAAATCTCACCCTCAGCGTTTGTCGAAGTTCTCGTTTCGTAGCGGTGGCTGGAGCGGTTCGATACCGGTGGATTCGGTTCGTCATCGGCGGGTGAGTGTCCGGGCGAGTGTGGCGCTGGTGGTGAGTTCGATGATGCCGAAGCAGACGGCGGGGAGGGCGGCCGCTTCGGGGAAGCCGGCGGCGGTGGCGAGGGCGGCGGCGACGGCGAAGTCGCGCATGCCGACGGCGAGGGTGCCGGCGGTTCGTTCGGGTGGGGTGGCGTCGGTGAGCGCGGTGGCGGTCCAGCCGAGCGCGTAGCCGGAGAGGTTGAGGGCGAGCGCCGCGACGGCCGTGAGGGCGAGGAGGCCGTTTTGGGGGAGGAGTGGGGCGTTGGCGGCGGCGACGCCGGCGAGTATCAGGACGACCATCGCGGAGGCGACGGTGGGATAGTGGTCGTCGTGGCGGGCGACGACGGGTTCGAAGCGCTCGCGGGCGAGGACGGCGGCGGTCATCGGGAGGACGACGGCGACGAGGAGTTCGGCGACGAGTCGCCAGACGTCGACGCGAACGGTGTCGCCGAGGAGTGCGGTGACGCTCGCGGGCGTGTACGCGACGCTCGCGACGCCGATGGCGACGAGAGAGACGGAGGAGAGCGCGACGTCCCCGTCGGCGAGCGCGGTCATCGTCGGGGAGACGAGTTCGGGGGTGACCGCGCCGAGCAGGACGAATCCGGCGGTCACGGCCGGCGGGAGACCGAGGATGCGAGCGATGGAGAACGCGAGGAGCGGCACGAGCGCGTGCGCGAGGAGGACGGCGAGGAGGGCGCGACGGTTCACGGCGCGAACGTCGTCGAGTGAGAGCAGGAGGGACGTACTCCCCACCATCACGACGAGTATCGGCGTCGAGAATCGGGTGATGGCGGCGAGCGGGGGGAACGCGACGCCGGCGAGAACTGCGAGGAGTAGCCAGCCGAGGAGGTGGTCGTCGAGCAGTCGCGTGAGTCGCACGCCGGCCGTACGGGGGTGTGGGCCGAATCGTTGTCGATTCCTTACTCGTCGTCGAGGCGGGGGAAGTTGTCGATGGTTTCCGCGCGGAAGGCGTCTTCGTCGAATTCCGCGTCGCCGAGGAAGTCGACGAGGGTGTGGGTGTCGCGCATCGCGTTCTTCAGGCAGGTGGACGCGCCCGGGCTGGGCGTGATGTTGAAGATGATGTCGTCGCCCTCGATTTTGGCTTCGCCCATGTCGAGGCTCTTTTTCTCCGTGTTCACGATCTGGGGGCGGACGCCGCCGTAGCCTTTCGCGCGGTCGATGTCGTCGACGTCAGCCGTCGGGACGACCTTCTGGACGTCGGGGAGGAACGCGCGCTTGCCGACGACGGGGAGGTCGTAGACGAGGTTCTTGAGGACGTAGGGGAGGAGGATGCGGTCCGCGAGGATGTTCGCGTAGCTGAGGAACGAGTCGGGATTCAGGCCGAACACGTCGAAGAAGTCGCTCACGGTGTTGAGGCGGCCGCGTTCGAGCGCGGGGACGAGTTTCGCTGTCGGGCCGAACCGGGTGACGGAGTCGTCGTAGACGTCCGCGTCGCCGTGGACGGCGGCGAACGGGAGTTTCTTCATCTGGAGCGTGTAGACTTTCCCGTTGAGGAAGTCGTTCGCGAGGAAGAAACTGCCCGCGACGGGGAGGAGGCTCATGTTCTCGCCGTACCCCATCTCCTTCGCGATTTGGAGGCTGTGCGACCCGGCGGCGACGACGGTGACGTCGGCGTCGAAGCGACCGGCGTCCGTCGTGACGGTGAACCCGTCACTGTGGTCGTCGATGTCCGTGACTTTCGTGCCGGTGAAGACGTCCACGCCGTCTTCTTCGCGGGCCTGGTCGACGAACGATTTCGCGGTTTCGCCGTAGTCGACGACGTAGCCGTCCGGCGTCTGGAGCGCGAGCAGGTCCTTCGAGGGGTCGCGTCCCTCGACGACCTTGGGTTCGAGTTCCGCGATTTCGTCGCGCTCGATGGGCCGGAGTTTTGGGTAGAGGTCGCCGAAACCTTCCTCGTGGTAGCGCTGTTCGAGGCTCTCGACTTCCTCGTCGCCCACGCCGAGCACCATCTTCGAGCGCTTCGAGTGGATGTCGCGGTCGGGGTCCTCGTTCTCGAGGTAGCCAGCGAGTAACTCCGCGCCCTCCTTGACGGATTCGGCTTTCTCGATGGTGTAGTTCGTCTCGATGTCCCCGAAGTGGAGGGTCTGTGAGTTGTTCGTGTGGTGTGAGTTGATAGCCGCTATCTCTCGTTCCTTCTCGATGAGTGCGATGCGGTCGATGTCGGTGAACTTCGCCGTCGTGTACAACAGCGCCGCGCCGCTGATACCGCCGCCGACGATTATCAGGTCGTACTCGCCGTCGTTCGCCGTCGAAACTCCCATTACTGTAACTCTCCCCGTTTCACCTACTTAACGCCTTCAAAATCGGCTAAACATACTACGCCTCGAGCCACACCCGGTCTCCGACCTCGACGTCGTCCGCCGCACCCGCCGGAAGTTCGAAGAGGTCGTCGGCTTCGGCGCTCGCGCGGCCCGTCCACGCCGATAGTCGTTCGACCCGCGTCACCTCCTCGTCGACGGTCCACACGACGTCGATGTCGAACGGCACGAACAGCATGTGGAGGCCGCGCGAGCTCGCCGCGTCGTGGCGGAAGGCGAGCGCGTAGTCGTCGGGGATGGACCGCCGGAACATCAGGCCGAGTCCGCGACTGAACAGGCCGTCCGCCACCTCCACCTCGGTGGCGAGGTTGCGCGGTTTCCCGTCCGGGTTGTGTCTGAGTCGCACACCTGGGAGAACTCGACAGGGGGAGTTAACACTGTTGTCCGACGCACTCTTGGCGTCCCGCGCACACGAATACGGTATGAAGAAGACGCCGAAGGGGACGAGCGTCGGGGTCGAGGACCCCTACGACCACGCCGGCGTCTGCGACCACGCGACCGGTGACGCGAAGTGCCGGTACGCGTTCGACTTCCCCGAACACGACCCCGAGTTCGCCGCCGAACGCCGCGACGACGACTTCCGCTGTCACGTCGCCGAAGATGGTGATTGGGGCGCGTGTCCCCACTACCGCCACACCGCCTCCGGCGACGAGTGCGCAAGGTGCGGCCTCGAAGAACGCCGGGACGCCCACTCCGACGAACGGCCGTTGTTGGAAGAGCATCATTTAGAATATGCTGCCTCTGGAAACGCCACTGGCGACGACCCCGAGGTCGGCCACGAGATCACGGTCCTCCTGTGTCGGTGGTGTCACGCGAAGGTGCACAATTCGTGGGCGTCTATCGCGGACGACGCGAATCCCGACCCGGAGGCGGTCGCGGCGCGGGAGGGGCGACGGAGCAAGGAGTTGGATGAGTTAGGTTTCGAGACGGCGGCGGACCGCTACGAGTAGTCGGATGGGTTTTTACTCGCGGAGGGGGTATCGGGCGTAATGACGCATATCGCCGTCGTGGACAATCACGGTCAGTTCACGCACCTGGAGCAGCGCGCGCTCCGCGACCTCGGGGTGGACGTGGAGTTGATAGACAACGAGACGCCGCCGGAAGACATCGACGCGGACGGACTCGTCCTCTCGGGCGGCCCGAGCATGGACCGAATCGGTCGGTGTGCGGACTATCTCGACCTCGGAATTCCGGTGCTCGGTATCTGTCTGGGGATGCAGATTATCGCGCACGAACTCGGCGGCCGCGTCGGGTCGGGAGACTACGGCGGGTACGCGGACGTGACGGTCGAAATCGTCGAGGAGGACGACCCGCTCGTCGGATCGCTCGCACCGGAGACGCGGGTGTGGGCGAGTCACGCGGACGAGGTGAAAGAACTCCCCGACGGCTTCACGCTCACCGCGCGCAGCGACGTCTGTGACGTCGAAGCGATGAGTAACGTGGCCCGCGAGCTGTACGGCGTCCAGTGGCATCCCGAAGTCGCGCACACCGAACGCGGCGACGAAGTGTTCGAGAACTTCATCGCCCGCTGCTAGGATGACGGAGACGCAGGGCGACCTCGCGAGTCTCTCGCGATACATCTTCCGCGCGCCGCGCTGGTACACCAGCGTCGCGTTCGCCCTGCTCGTCGCCGCCGTCACCGGCGTCGGCGTGTTCGAGTCTCCGACGGTCCTGGAGGACGCGTGGCAGGGAATCTTCTTCGTCGGCATCCCGACCGTCGTCGCCGCGCTCGGCACCACGCCGGTCGACCGACGGCTCGGCGGCCAACTCACGTACAATCGGTCGTCGCTCCTCGCGCTCGTCTGCGAGGTCGTGGTGGTCGTGATGCTCACGCTCGCCGGCGGCATCTCGCTCGTGTCGTCGTTCGGCCAGCAGTTCGTCTTCGACACGCTCACCGCCGCGCTGGCGCTCGTGTTCGCGATTCGGCTGCTCGTGGTGCTCGCGGTGTCCCGGAACTCCCCGATATTCGCCGCCGTTCCCGCGAGCATCCAGACCACCACCGCCGCCGTCCTCCTCTTCGTCTACTCGGGGACGATGAACTTCTTCGACATCGGCGGCCCCCTCTTTCACGCCTACCTCTCCCGACCCGCGGAAGCGCCGACGCGGATTCAGTACATCTTCACACCCGGCGATTTCGTCGTTCTCCTCGGGCTCACCGTCCTCTACGGCGTGGTCGCGTACGGCTTCCTCGCGGTCATCGACCGCCCGTGGAAGAACAGCCTCGGCGTGAGCATCCTCGACTTCGTGCGCGGGTTCGTCGGCCACATCGCCGAGGGCACCCGCGAACTGGAGGACTTCTTCGAGCAGCTCGGCGAGGACGCCGTCGTCCCCGTCACCGTCCTCTCCTTCCGGACTGACGAGGGGGAGAAAGCGCGGTTCGTCCTCCCGATGATTCATCCGGGGCCGATGGGCGAGATCGGCGGCGGCAACCTCCCGCAGCGCATCGGCGAGTCGACGGACGGCCTCGCGTTCCCGCCGCACGCGACCGCGGGACACGACTTCAACCTCGTCACCGAACGCGAAGTCGACCCGATTCTCGACGCCGCCGAGCGCGCGTACGACCGAATCACGTACACCGACCGCGTTTCGGAGAGCGTGCGCGTCCAGTCGGGCGAAGCGTCCGTCGTCGGGCAAGCGTTCGGCGACGACGCCCTGATGACGGTGACGTACTCGCCGCGGTTCGCCGACGACATCGACTACGCTGTCGGCCTCGCTGCGAGCGCAGAAGCGCGCGTCGAGGGCCTCGGGAACGTGTTACTCGCGGACGCGCACAACTGCAACAACGGCCTCGACGGCGACGACCTCGGGCACGTGGTCCCCGGGAGCGAGCGCTCGTTCGACATGATTCAGGGCGCGAGCGAGGTCGCGACGCGACTCGTCGAGGCATCGGAACACGCGCTCGAACTCGGCGTCGCGTGGGACGAGACCGAGTGGACGCCCGCGGACGGTATCGGACCGCTCGGCGTCCGCGTCGCCGTCGTCGACGCCGACGGTAGTCGGACCGCGTACGTCCTCGTGGACGGGAACAACATGGAACCCGGGCTCCGCACCCGTCTCGTCGACGCCATCACCGACACGGGTATCGCAGACGCGGAAATCCTCACCACGGACACCCACATCGTCAACACCGTCCAGTCCGAGAACCAGGTCGGGTCGGCAATCGACCACGACGACCTCGAATCCGTGATACTCGACCTCGTAGGGGACGCGACTGCGGACCTCGAACCCGTCGAAGCGGGGATGGAGACCGAACGCGCCACCGTGACGGTCTTCGGGAACGACAGAACGGAGACGCTCGCGAGTCACGCCAACGCCGTCGTCTCCATGGGCGGCGCGTTCGCGCTCGTCGTCGTGTTCGCGACGATGGTGGTGAGCGCGCTCGTCTTCTTCGCGACCTAATCGAACACCGCCGCGATTCGGTCGGTGAGCGCGGGAACCGCGATGTCGCGTTCGCGCTCGCACGACACGGACACCGTTCTGCCGTCGTCGACGCGGACGCGGACGACCGTACAGCGGTCGAACACCTCCACCTCGGACCACAACTCGTCGTCGGCGAACGAGACGTCCGTGAGGGAGCGTTCGAAGACGAACGTCCTGAGCACTTCCTCGAACTCTTCGTCGGTGTACTCGGCCAGCGCGCCCTCGTTTCGAACGATATCTACGCGCTCGCCGTCGTACACGCAGACGGTTCTGAGGTCGTCGCCGCACGCGTCTCGCGCGATTTCGACGACTCGCTGCACGCGTTCGTCGTCGGGGTCTGTGCGCCGCCAGTCGACCGAACGAATCTTCGGCTTGACCCGTACCCACGCCTCCCGTCCCGCATCGGTGAGTCCGTAGTACCGGCCGGTACTCCGATACTCGGGGACGCGGAGGTCGACCACGTCTCGCTCCCTGAGTTCGGTGAGCGCTCGCGACACGTGCGGCCGCCGAATCCCCGCCGCGCCTGCGATTTCCGTCGGTGTCGCCGCGCTCTCGTCGGCCAACTGTACGAGGACGTGACGTCGATACTTCGAGTTCAGTATGTACGCGTCGACGTCCTCGGGAGGGTCGTCTCCCATAGATTCACCTGAGTAAGTACTCGGCCGTGCTTGCCGGTTTCGTACCGTTCCGATACCATTGATACCACTAGCGTACCAACAGGGAAGGGGGCTGTGGCCGTCTCTACCTGCTAATTTTCGACGAAACGACATCTCGCCGCTCTCGTTCTCGTGTGTCCTCCGCAGAACAGTAGTGTTCTCGACGGCCACGGCTGGTCGGTGTTAGTACGCGAAAGCGAGGCCGGGGGCGCTCGCTTCGAGTTCCGCGGCGTCGAATTCGACTAATCTTCGAACAAGTCGTCGACCGCCTCGCCCGCGACGAGCGCGGCGTCGTCCGCTATCTCCGCGAGGTCTTCGTCTGCGTCGGGCGCGGTGACGTACACTTCCACGTCGAGCACGCCGTCTTCGAACGATACGGTGATGTCGAGGTCCTCGACGTCGGATTTCGACAGTCGGGAGAACACGTACCCCTCGGCGGCCTCGGCGGCCGTCCGAACGACCTCTTCGTCGGATGGCATTTACGCGCCGCCCGGACCGCCACCCATTCCGCCGGGAGCCGGACCGCCCGCGCCGCCACCGCTGAGCATCTCCTGCAGTTCTTCCTGCAGGCTCTCGAACTGCTGTTCGACGCGTTCTTCCTGCTTCGAGAGCGTTTCGACGCGGAGTTCGAGGTTCTCGACCTTGTCCTCGAGGTCGCTCTGGGCCTCGTCGTACGCCGTCTCCACGAGGAGTTCGCCGACCTCGCGGTACATGACGGTGTCCTCGTCGATGTTATCGAGTTCGTCCAGCGCGGCTTCGGCTTCGTTCAACTGGGTTTCAGCCTGCTGTTTCTGCATCGAAACCGTCTGCGCGGTCTCCTGGAGGTCCTGGAGTTCTTCGAGTTTCTCCTGGGCCTCCGGCGGAAGGTTACCCTGCATGGGCGAGAAGTCGGGACCCGCAGGGAAAAAACCCTGCATTTGGGTCCGCGCCGGTCATGGGGAGAACGCGGACGCCCGAGGGGGGAGGGGGCGAGCGTCCGCAGGTACCGGCGTTTCACATAAACGCGCGCCGCCGTGAAGAAAGATTTTCCTAAATGATTAGGTACGGTCGGCGACGCGTTCCGCGACCTCCACGAGGGTGAGCCACGTGTTCTGCCCGGCCCGCAACGCCGTCAAATCCTCCGCCACAACCTCGATACGCACGTGGTTACCGTCACGGGAGAGCGACGCCGACGTTCGGTCACCACCGATCTGGTCGAGTTCGGGGCGGAGACTCGCCGCTACACGCGCAGCGACAGTAGAAGACGAATAAGCGAAGGAGAGCGTCGTGTCGTGATTACTCGACGGCAACTTCCTTCACGTCGCGCGCACGCTCCTTCAGGAGGACGCGGTGCCCGCAGTACGGACAGCGGATGCCGCCGTACTCGTCGAGTTCGACGTCCCGTTTGCACCGCGAGCACTTGTACGACATCTATGCCTCCTGTTCTTCCTCGGAGAGCGCGGTGCGGATGGAACGAGTCACCGCCTGTCCGCCGGGCGTCTGCGGGCGGTACGCGCCGCCGGCGAACTTGTAGTCACAGGTACTGCACTGCCAGATACCCGTGCCCTTCCGGGAGACGTTCTCCGCGCCGCACTCGGGACAGCTGTGGTCGTCGTTCGTGTCCGCTTCGATCTCGGAGACGCGTCGGCGGGCGACGCGGCCGTAGCGCGCGCCGAACCGGCCGGCGCTCCCCGTCTTGGAACTCTTCTCGGCCATAGTACCCGTTCGTACTACCAGAGTCGGGATAAACCCTTTGAGTCACGCCCGCAACTCGGCGTCAGCGAGCGCCTCGTTCAGGTCCTCACGTACTCGTTCTCCGGTCTCCCGGTCCATCGCCGTCGTCACCACGCGGTTCTCTTGGACCGACGACCCGTCCCTGACGAGGAGGCGGACGTTCCCGTTGCCGTCCGCGCGCGTCACCTTCGCCCGCACGCCGCCGCGCGCCCCGCCGCCGCCCGCCTCGATGGGGCCCGGAACCACCTTCTTCACGTGCGGGTGCGCCGCCACCGTCCGCAGCGCACGCACGCCCTCCCGGTCCCCGATGACCGTCGAATGCGCTCCCCCGAGTTTCTCGGACAGCGGCTTCTCCACGACCTCCAAGTCCCGGCGGTCGCGGCGCTCCAACACCTCCCCCACGGGGTCGTCTTCGGGGACGCGGTACACGTCGTAGCGCACCTGCGAACGGAGTTCTCGAACCACGTCGCGCTCGCCCGCCGCAAACACGGCCTCGGGGCGCTTCCGTCGCACTTCGTCCGCGATACGCCCCGCGAAATTCCGTCGCTGGGTCCCCGACAGTTCGCCGTCCTCGGGCGTCGTCGTCACGTCCGTCTCCCCCACCACGTCGTCCTCGGAGAGGAACGTCAACGTCGCCCGCCGCTCCCCTACCTCGACGACGACCGTCTCGCAGTTTGCCGTCTCGCACACCAGACAGTAATCACCCGGCTTCTCGAGCGAGGTGGCGCACTGCCGACACTGCATTAGCGGGAATTGGATACTGGAACGTAAAACGAGCGTGATTAGCAGAGGTAGTAGCACTCAACCATTGCGACTCGGGAAGCAACCCTATTCAGAATAAACGAGGGCTGTTAAGCACGCAAGAAAGCATTTACCATCAAAGGATAAAAATTAAACATGATTTCGAAACCTTGGCTGTTCGGAATCGCTGGAGTGCTTGGGGGCGTACTCTGGGCACTAGTCCCGTTTGTCGACGAGGCTTATTCCGCACACCCCGAGATACTCGTATTCGTTCCACTTCTTCTCCTTCTCGCGACCTACGGTGTGAAAGCACGATTTCGCGGTGATGTACCCTTTACTGCGGTGTCTCCACTGGTAGTGGGACTTGGTATCTTAACACTCGATGCAGTATGGTTGGCGAGCACCACCAACGGGAACCTCGGGTCCGTGTTCCTCATCGGAATTCCAGCTCTCGCGGGTCTGGTTTTCGTTGGAATTGGATCAGTGCTACTCGCGCGCCGCCTACACGATGTCGAACAGTTCCCGAACTCGATGGCAGTGCTTTTCGCAGTGGCGCTCCCCCTCGACCCCGTATTCAACGGGATAGTAACACCACTGCTTGGAGGCGGGTTGTCCTTATATGGCCTCGCGTGGGTTCTCGTCGGATTCGAACTAACTCAAACAGCTCGAGAAACACGTAGCGGCTCTACGAACTGGACCCCATAGAGGACAACTACTACTTATACGCCCGCGCCGGTCGGGGCGTCCGGCAGGTCCACCGGCGTCGAGTCGAGGCCGAGTTCGTCCAGCGCCTCCTCCAGGTGCTCGGCTTCGGCGTAGTCGGAGCCGTCCGCCTCCCGAATCTCCTGGGTCTTCGCGAGCACCTCGCCCCGCCGCTCGTCGGGAATCTCGTACTTGTCCGTCGCGAGTTCGATGGTGAGTCCGTTGTGGTCGCGCGTGTAGAGCGAGTGGAAGATGCCGCGGTCGAAGACGTTGTAGCCGTGGCCGGCGTCCTCTAAGCTCTCCATCACCTCCTCGAACTCGTGGGGGTCGATGCCCACGGAGATGTGATGCACGCTCCCGACGCGGTGACGGTGGGGCTGCGGGTTCGAATCCCTGTCCTCGTTGACGAAGAACGTCAGGATGCGGCCGTCGCCCGCGTCGAAGAACAAGTGCGTTTGGCTGGGGTCGTCGAGGTTCGGCTGGCGGAGGACGAGCGGCATTCCGAGGAGGTCGCGGTAGAACTCGATGGTGTCCTCCTCGTTCGACCCGATCATCGTGATGTGGTCGACGCCGGTGGTGTGGAACGGACTGTCCGGGAGTTCGTCGGTGACTGGTTCGCTCATACTCGACTGCTTCGACGCGTGGGGGGAAATGGTTACTCCCCGCGGGTCTCGTCGCCGCTACTACGTCATCGCGAGCGGATTCGACTTCAGGTATTCGCGCAGGACGACGGTGGCGTAACACCCCTTCGGGAGCGCGAACGAGAACGACAACGGCTCGTCGACCTCGACGTCCGTCCGCACCAGAATCGCCCGCCGCGTCCCCGTCGAGTGGAACTCACCGGGAAGGTCGAACATCTTGCGAGTGATGTCGAGGTCGTCCATCACCGAGCGCTCTATCTCTCCCTGCTCGCCGTCCGCGAACTCCGTCTCCGTACCCACCAACGGCGCGGTGACGAACGCCCGTCCTCGCTCGGTGTGTCGGGAGAGCACGCGCACGCGGTCCTCGGTGGCGCGCTGGAGGCGGTCGGGGTCCGGAATCACGAGGTCGCCGGGCGCGTCGGTGTCCGCGAAGCACAGCACGTCGCCCGCGACCGGTTCGTGGAAGGGGAGGCCGCGTTCGAGGCGCTCCGAGAGCATCCGATTGTACGCGTACGACTGGGCGGCGTGCACGAACAACCGCTGGACGTTCGACGGGAACGTCTCCAGCGCATCTCGGAAGTCGTCTTCCGATTCGCCGCCGTTCTCCGCGAGCGCGTTCAGCACGGTGCGCTCGTACCGCAGGTGGCGCGGGAACTCCTCGATGGCCGCGCTCCAGTCACGCGTCTCCTCCACGAACTCGCGCGCCCGCTGGGTCTCCTCGGGTTCGTGTTCGCTCGGATTCCCGATATAGGCCATCACCGCGTCCTCCCAGTCGCCGCGTACGACGGCCAGACCGACTTCGTGGGTGACCGGGCGATAGCTCCCGAAGCGCTGCTGGCCGAAGAAATTAGGCACGGAGAACTGGCCGCCGCCGAACGCTTCCAGTTCGTCCGTGATGGCGTTCGCGTTCTCGGGTTCGTCCGGGTCGCGGACGCGAATCTCGAACTCGTTGCCGACGAGGTCGCCGAACTGGAGGTTTCGCCCGGCGCGGCCGACGATTTCGATGTCGGCGTTCGGGACGTCGGGGATGTCGGCGGGGTCGATGCCGCGAACGGTGAACAGCTGGGTGGTGACGGCGTTCTTGTCCTTCGTGCCCGCCCAGTTCACGCGCTCTCGGCTGATTCCCAGTCGGTTCGAGAGTTCGCGCGCGAACCCGTTGGTGTCCCAATTCGTGAGGGTTGCGCGGAGGACGACGTGCGGGTAGTCGCCGGGGTTCGCGTCAGCGGGTTCGGCGGCGAAGTCCTCTATCTCGCGCACTCGGAAATCCGCGGAGTCGGTGCGGAGACGCCCCCCGGTTCCGTCGGTGTCGCTCGCGTAGTAGTCGATGCCGACCGCGCGTTCGAGCGGGTGGGCGTCGCGCATCAGAACAAGGTGAGGTCGCCCGTTATCTCGTCGATATCCGCGTCCGCCGCGGGACCGATGGCGAGCGCGGTCGGTGTCCCCGGGTCGACCTGCGTGTGCCCCGCGTCCTCGATGACGGCCGACGGGAGACCGTGGTGTTTGGCTTCCTCGTTCAACCGATAGAGGTCGCGCTCCGAGTTCACCTTGAGAACTATCTTCTTCTGACCGCCCTGCTTCCACGCGCGCTTCGCGTCCTCGTCGGCGTACTCGTACGCCTTCAGGGAGGCGTGTGAGGCCTGCGCCGCGACCTTCCCCGTCCCCATCCCGAGGTCGGCGCGCACGACGATGGCTTGCTTCATACCCCGAATCGGGGAGCACGCGCCAAAGACCCTGCTACTCGCGTCCGAAGAACTATACGCGTGTGACTTCGTGTCACGGATATGGCTCCCCGCACCCCCCTCCGCCACCCGAAGAGATACTTCGAGGAGCGCGGCTTCCGGTTCGACCCGGCGGTCTTCGCGCTCGCCGGCTCCCTCGCCGTCGTCGCACTCGCGCTCGTCGGCTTCGGCCTCCTGCTCGCCGCGAAACTCAGCGCCGCCGGCCACGGAGACGTCACCTCGGAACTCTGGGGTGCGCTCGTCGGCCAACTCGTCGGCCTCGTCTTCCTCACCGCGCTCGGCTGGCTGATACTCACCGCCATCATCCACGTCGTCGCCCGCGCCGCGCTCAGCCACGACGGCCGGTTCGGCGCGACGCTCACAATCACCGCGTGGGGTTTCGTCCCGACCGTCGTCCCCACGGTCGTCGGGTTCGCCGCCCTCCTGTTCACACTCTCGAACGTCACCGTCAGCACCCCCGCAGCCTTCCTCGCGGACTTCGAGCAGGCGTTCGCCGACACCCTCCCGATTCGAATCGCCGTCGGCTTCCTCGCCACCGGCTGGCAGGCCTACATCTACACCCACGGCCTCGCCGTCGAGTTCGACGCGTCCACCGAGAGCGCCGGCCTCCTCGCCGTCGTTGTCGCCTACAGCTTCTGGCTGCTCGGCCTTATCTGAAACCTTTAGGCCCCGTCACTCCCACGAACGCGTATGATACTCTCGGACACGGACATCCTCGACCGCCTCGCCGACGGTGAGCTGGTCGTCGAACCTCTCGACGACCCAGACCTCCAAGTCCAACCGGCGAGCGTCGACGTCCGCCTCGGCCGCGAATTCCTCGAGTTCCAGCGCGCGAACATCCCCTGTATCCACCCGAACGACGAGACCGAAGTCGAAGACTACGTCACCGAAACCCACGTCGACGAGGACGGCGAGTTCATCCTCCACCCCGGCGACTTCGTCCTCGGCACCACCCACGAACGCGTCGAAATCCCGCCCGACCTCGTCGCGCAGGTCGAGGGTCGGTCCAGCCTCGGCCGCCTCGCCGTCGTGGTCCATGCGACTGCGGGTTTTATCGATCCGGGTTTCCGTGGGAAAATAACTCTCGAACTCTCGAATCTGGGGACCGCGCCGGTCGCGCTCTCCCCCGGGATGCGCATCAGTCAGCTCGTGTTCACGGAACTCGCGACCGAGGCGCGGAGACCGTACGGTTCCGACCGCGGGTCGAAGTATCAGGACCAGGCGGGCCCGCAGGCGTCCCGCATCCGGGGCGACCGCGAGTTCGGTGGTGAGCAGTGAAGTTCGTCGAGGAAGTCGTCGTGGAGGAGTTCCTCCCGACGTTTCGGTCGTTGCTCGCCGCGGACCTCAGAGAGCGCGGCCTCACCCAGCAGGCGGTCGCTGACGTGCTCGGCGTGAGTCAGTCGGCGGTGTCGAAGTACGCGACGGGGGACGTCGCGCAGAACGAACTCGTGGCGGAGGACGAACGCGTCCGCGACCTCGTGGAGCGCGTCGGCGAGGGCCTCGCGTCCGGCGACATGAGTCGCGTGCAGGCGCTCGTGGAGACCGAGGTGCTGATTCGACGCCTCGAAGCGCCCGGGGACGTGTTTGCGCGCCTGCACGAGGCCGACGTTCCCGAACTCGCGGCCTACGAGGGGGACTTCCGCGTTCACGACCCGGAGAGCGAACTCCTCGCTCGCGAGCGCGTGCGGTCGTCGGTCGGCCGCGGCGTTCGCGCGCTCGAACACGCGGGCGGGTTCGCGACGCTCGTTCCGAACGTCGGGTCGAACCTCGTCGAGTGTCTGCCGGACGCGGACTCCGTCGAGGACGTCGCGGGCGTCCCCGGCCGCATCTTCGACGTGATGGGGCGGGTCGAGATACCCGACGACCCCGCGTTCGGCGTCTCCGAGCACGTCGCGACGGTTCTGCTCGCCGCCCGCGAGAACGGGAGTCGCGCGAACGCCGCGCTCAACGTCAAGTACGACCCGGAGTTCGTCACGCTGCTCTCGGACCTCGGGTACACCGCGGTCGAGTTCGACGCGACCGACGGCGAGACGGCGAACGCGGTCGCCGACGCGATTTCGCGCGACCCGGACGCGTCCGTTCTCTACCAGACCGGCGGGTTCGGCGTCGAACCCATCGTCTACCTCCTCGGCGAGTCCGCGCCCGCGGTCGCGGAACTCGCGCGCCGTCTCCTCGACTAACGCCGAACTAGTCGCCGCCCTCGCGGATGCGGCGTTCGGCCGCTTCGAGCGCGGCGTCGCGGTCGAAGGACTCCACGATTTCCGCTAACGTCTCGCGGTCGGCGTCGGCGAGTTCGCGCGCGTGCCGGGTGATGTTCGGGACGGCGCGGATGATGTTGTCGATTATCGGCACCGTCGCCGTCTGCGCCGAGCGCGACTGCGGGTTCAGGTCTATCACCAACTCCGTCTTCCCCATCTCGGCGAGCGCTTCCGCGCGGTCGCCGTCTTCGAGGGGGACGAGTACCACGTCCGCGTCGCCGATGCCGTCCGCGTCGACCTTCGCGCGTTCGTGGCTCAACCCCGGAATCCGGCCGTCCGCTTTCAGACCCTTGACGTCGTCCGCGCCGTGTTCGCGCAGGTGGTCGGCGATGGCCTGCATGCGCTCTTCGGTCCGGTTGAACAGGTTCACCTCGACGTCCGCGCCCACCGCGTCCGCGAGTTCGACGATTTCGCCGGGGACGAGCGCCGCGACGTTCCCGTTCACCGAGAGGACGGGGTGGTCCGCGAGCAAGAGATAGGCGGCCGCGACCCGTTCGGCCGCGTCCGCGCTCGGAATGGTCTCCTCCCCCAGGAGGTAGTCGAACGCCTCTCCGCGGCCCTGCGCGATGAGGCCCTGCTTGCTCGTGATGCCTTTCTCCACGCCCTCCTCGATGCGGTGGCGGGTGAGCAGGGACTCGTAGCGCGGGTGGTCCTCGGGAATCTCCACGTCACTCATACCCCGACGTGGGCGTGCAGCGTGGAAAAACGGTCCGTTATCGGAGGGTCGCGCCCGCCGGATGGATGCGGCAGACCGCGGGGTCGTAGCCTGCGGTCGAGAGCGCGCCGTCGAACGCGAACACCGTCCGACCGAGCATCGCCATCGACGCCCGGCCGCCTGCGTCCTCCGCCGCTTCGATGGCTTCCCGAACGTCGTCGGTGAGGAGGCCGGCGTCCGCGGCGAACCGTTTCGATTCGCGGACGAACGCGTCGAGCGTCGGTTCCTCGCGGAGCGCCGAGAGCGCTCGTTCTCCCGCCGCGCTGAGCACGTCCGTTTCTCCCGACAGCACGTCGCTCGTGGAGAGTTCGCCGAACGAGACGTACTCCACGTCCGCCATCGCGGGCACGCCGTCCATCGACCCGTACGGGGGTGCGCCCGGTTCCTCGCGTACCGGAACGCCGCCGCGTGCTTGGGCAACCACGTCCCCGAGGCCGGTTCCCGCCCGTACCTCAGCGGCGTGCGCGAGTCGGACGAGTTCGTTCTCCGAGCGGGCGCGGTCGAACGTCGCGTTCGCCGCGAGCGCCGTTCCGAGCGCCATCGCGCCCGACACCCCGAACCCCGCGCCGAGCGGGAGCGGCGTCTCCGCCTCGACGCTCGCCGTCGCCGAGAGCGCGGACAGCACGTCCGTCACCGCGGGGACGTCCACCGTTTCGCCGTTCAAGGTCACGGACGTCGACTCCGCGGGTTCGACCGCGACCTCCACGCCGTCGGTGAGCGTCACCCCGGCGCCTCGCGACCCTGCGCGCGCCGCCGCCGCGTCCCGGTGAATGCTGAAGAACCCGGTGACGTGACCCGGGACGAACGCGCGCACTGCGTCTGTCATTACGTCGGACTCGGAGTTGCCGCGGATAAGAGTTGACGGATTACGTCCGCCGCCGGACCCATCATCCCTCCTTGGGGACGCGAACCGTTTCCGCGTCGGTTTCGAGCACGCCGTCCGCCGTGAGTCCGTCCAGTTCCGCCCGCGCTTCGTCGCTCTCGCGCTCCCCGAGCGTCGCCGCCGCCGCGACGAGGAGCGGTTCCGGGACGTCGCCGTCGTCCAGCGCGTCCGCGAGTACGCGCGCGAACACCACGAGGTCAGTCTCGGAATCGAGTTCGTCGTGGAACGACCGCGGATACCGACTCACTCGGCCGTTCGACACCTCGTACAGCGCGTCACCGGACAGCCACCCCGCGCTGTTCGTGAGCGCGTTGTCCACGTCCCGCCGGAGGCTGTCGCCGTCGAGCGACTCCCCGAGTTCCGTGATGTACGCGTCCAACACCTCCCGCGACACCCCCGCAGCGTCGGGGTCGTGGGCGCGTTCGACCAGTTCCACGAGCTCCGTGACGTGGAGGTTGCCGCCCCGACTCGCCGCTTCTACGAGCACGTCGCGTTCGACCCCGGACATACACACGTCCAGCGTCTGCGCACGTATGAAGATTCTCGCCGCCACCAAGAACTAAACACCCGGAGAAAACATCAGAAAACATGGACTTACCCGCGCTCAACCAACTCGCCTCGTACGCCGACGCGGCCGGCAGGCTTCGCGGCGTGGTCCTCGCGGTCGGCGTGGTGGTCGTTGTCGCGTTCTGCCTCGCCTTCTTCGCGTTCCTCCTCGCGCCGCTCGCTGTCCTCGCCCGGTTCGGCGTCCTCGCCGGCGTCGCCGCCGCGCTCGTCGTCTACGGCGGCTTCTACCTCGTCTGGGAACGCGAACTCGGCTACGTCGGCGTCACCGGCCGCCAATCGAGAGACGGCGGCCGACGGAAACGATAGCGCGACGGCGGAAAAACACGAACGAGTCGTCTACGCGTCGATGGCCTTGCCGTGGGCGTCCTTGACGCCTTCGACGGTCTCGCGGACCGCGTCGCAGCCTTCGTCGTGGAGGAGGTCGCCGACGACGATGACGTCCGCGTGTTCGCCCATCTCGTGAGCGGCGTCGTAGTCGCCGATACCGCCGCCGTAGAACAGCGTCGCCTCGTCCAGCGCGTCGTCCGCGGCTTCGACGACCGCGGGGTCGCCGTACGTGCCCGAGTATTCGACGTACACGATGTCCTGGCCGAACATTCGCTCGGCGACGGTGGCGTACGCCGCGACGTCTTCGGCGCTCTGGTCGCAGTTCGCGCCCGTCAACTCCGCGACGCTCGACTCGGGGTTCATCACGACGTACGCTTCGGTCGTCGTCTTCTCCCAGTTCACGTCGCCGATGCGCACCCACTCCTTCTGTGCGCCCGTAATCCACGACACGTCGCCCGCGTTCATCACGACGGGGACGAGGTAGCCCGCGAGCGCGTCGTCGTCGACGACGACCGCCGGGTTCGACGGTTCCTGATAGATCGGTACGTCGTGCTTCCGGCACGCGTCGATGACGCGCTCCATCTTCTTCGACGTCACGTCGAGCGTCCCGCCGACCTCTATCGCGTCCGTCCCCGTCCGGCACACGTCCTCGAACGTGTCGCCCTCCGCGAGCGACTTGTCGGGGTCCACCTTGAGGACGTGGTCCCAGTTCCGCCACGGCTGTTTCATGACTGGTTCTTTTCGAGGCACCGGGCAAAACCCCTTCGGTCCGCCGAAAAACCGGTTCTCAGCCGTGAATGCCCATCGCTGCTCTCTGTTCTCGGACGGGTTTCGAAGCGACGCCTCGGTCACTTGTGCGCCGTCGGCGACCCTACGCTGGGTTCGTTTCTCGTTCCCGACCAGGTCCCGTGCGATTGACTCATCCCGATTGTGATACGTCTCGTGTCCACGGTCGTTCGAACACGCAACGAACTTACGCGGTTCTCCCCGACCCACGGGTATGCCAGTCATCGAGTGCGACCCGGCGGACGCCCGCGCCCGACTGGAAGAGGCGGGGGCGACCGTCGACGCCGGGAACACCGACCACGAGCGCTGGCGCGCCAGTCTCGGCGACGCCACCGCGGTCGCGTACGACGACAAAGTGGTCGTGCAGGGGTCGCGACCCACCGACATCACGGCCGTTCTCTCCGACGACGGTGGACGGGTTCACCTCTACTTCGACGGCGCGAGTCGCGGGAACCCCGGGCCCGCCGCGGTCGGGTGGGTGCTTGTCTCCGGGGACGGAATTGTCGCGGAGGACGGCGAGACAATCGGCCGCGCGACGAACAATCAGGCCGAGTACGACGCGCTCATCATCGGCCTCGAAGCCGCGGACAGATACGGATTCGACGAGGTCGAGGTCCGCGGGGACTCCCAACTCATCGTGAAGCAAGTGACGGGCGCGTGGGACACGAACGACCCGACGCTCCGCGAGAAACGCGTTCGCGCCTGCGAACTGCTCGACCGCTTCTCGGAGTGGTCGATAACGCACGTCCCGCGTGGCGTGAACGACCGCGCGGACGATCTGGCGAACGAAGCCCTCGACAATGCCTGAGATACCCGAAGACGTGACGGACGAAGCGGAACGGTTGACCATGCTCGCGCGCCGCGTCGGCGACGACGACGAGGCCGCCGCGTACCGCGAACGCCGCGACGACTTGCTCGACTCGCACGACTACGAGGCTCGCGTGCGTGAGGACGACCACGGCGACACGCTCGTCCTCTACCCGGCGGAGTGGCTGGAGGAGGGGACGGTTCGCGTCGAACGCATCGACGACACCGACCGCGCGGTCGAACGCGACCTCACCGCCGGCGGCGAACAGGAGGAGTGGGAGACGGTCGAAGCACACAACCGCGACGTCGTCGCGCGAATCCGCGACGAACACGGTCGCGTGCACGCGGCGAACGCCCGCGCGTTCGCGGACTTCATGGGGAACCACCGGTCGCGGCGGATGGAGACGGCCACCGCGGACGACCTGAACGAGTTCCTCGACGACTACTATCCGCGGAACGTCTGGCCGACGCCGGAACAGGCCGACGCGGTAGAGACTTCTCTGGAGTTAGTGTTCGAAACTGTTGGAAAACGGTCTCCTCTCTAGAGGAGGTCGCGGACGGTTTCCGCGCGGTCGTCGTCGGTGACGAACTTCGAGAGCGTCCACTCGATGTCGTCGAGGACTGCGGTGAACCCGTCGTCGGTGAGGGCGTACTCGTTCGTCCGCTTGTCGAGTTCGGATTTCTCGACGAAGCCCTTGTTGACGAGGTCGTCGAGGTTCGGGTAGAGGCGGCCGTGGTTTACCTCTTCTCCGTAGTAGTCTTCGAGTTCGCGCTTGATTGCGAGCCCGTATCGCGCCTCTTCGGCGAGGACGACGAGGATGTTCTTCTGGAACGCAGTCAGGTCGCGGGCGCTCTGACGCACCGCGCGTTGTGCCTCTGACATACTTCAGTAAATGTCATCCCTCTATTTAAACGCTTCTCAACTAGATGCTGGTTTCGAAACCGGGAACGGATGCGAAAGGCCCTTTAGCACGCCCGACGCACTCGAAACCGCAATGACGAACCTCTGGGAAGACATGGAGACGGGCCCGGACGCGCCCGACACCATCTACGCGGTCGTGGAGTGTCTGAAGGGCGAACGGAACAAGTACGAGTACGACAAGGACATCCCTGGTACGGTCCTCGACCGCGTCCTCCACTCGAACGTTCACTACCCCTCCGACTACGGCTTCATGCCGCGGACGTACTACGACGACGGCGACCCGTTCGACGTCCTCGTTCTCGTCAAGGACAAGACGTTCCCCGAGTGCGTCATCGAAGCGCGCCCCGTCGCCCTCATGAAGATGGACGACGACGGCGAGCAGGACGACAAGGTCATCGCCGTCCCCACGGAGGACCCGCGCTACGACCACGTCGAGGACGTCGAGGACCTCACCGAGCAGAAGAAAGACGAGATATCGGAGTTCTTCGAGACGTACAAGAACTTAGAGGAAGGCAAGGAAGTCGACGTCCTCGGATGGGAGGACGCGCAGGCCGCGAAGGACGCCGTCGAACACGCACAGGAACTCTACGAGGAGAACTTCGCGTAGTCTCGCGGTTCTCGTTTTCAGTATTTCTCGCGCGCATCCGCCGTCGCACGGACGATGCGTTATGCACATGGGTAATTTTAGGGTGGTGTGGGTCCTGTACTCCTCCATGGCCGCGAAGAACCCTACCGTCGGTATCCAGCACGTCACTGTCGTCCCGACGAACTACGAGCCCGCGGCGGAAAACGATCGAGACACCGACGCCGACTGCTGACGTCCGCGGCGAAACCTACCACTCGCGGGACGGAAATCTACTTACGGTCACACGTGGATTGCCCGTGTGATGCTCGATAGCACGGACCCCGTGCTCGTCACGGCCCTCGGCGCGTTCGCGTTCCTCGTTCTCGCAGCCATCGGCTGGATCGTCTTCGCCGACACCCTCCGCGCGCGCCTCGGCCTCACCGACAACAACCCGTTCGCAGACCTCCGCGCCGCCCTCACCGGCGCCGATGGTGTCGCTCTCGTCGTCCCCTCGAACCCCGGAATCGACGCCGTCGCGTCCGGCGTCGGCCTCGCAGCCGCCTGCCGCGAGTGGGGTGTCACGCCGACGCTCGTCGCCGCGGACGAAGTGTCGAGCGACGACACGCGCGCCTTCTGCAACCTCTTCGACGTGGAAGTCGACACGATAGACGACGGCGTCGTCGACGAAGACGTCGCTGTCGCCGTCGGCGGCGGCGGTCCCGTTCCCACGCTCGGCCCGACCCCCGTCGTCGGTGTCGTCCGCCACCGCCCGCTCACGGACGAGAACCGCGTCGTCGTCGGCGGCACGGACGGCGCGACCGCAACCACGGTCACCCGCCTCCTCGACTGGGGCGACGTGACGCCCGACCAGCGCACCGCGACCGTCCTCCTCTACGGCATTCACGCCGGCACGAGCGAGTTCCGGCGAACCCGCGGCGAGTCCGACCACGCCGCCGCCGGCCGCCTCCACCGGTACGCGGACCGCGGCCGCCTCGACGCCCTCCGCACTCCCGGTCTGAGCGACGAGACGTTCGACGTCGTCGGGTCTGCCATCCGGAACCGCGAACGGAACGCCACGTTCGCCGTCTCCAACGTCGGCACGGTCCCCACCGTCGGCGCACTGGAAGAGGGAGCGGACACGCTTCTCCGCCTCGACGGCGTCACCACCGCCGCCGCGTTCGGACTGCACGACGACACCGTTCTCACGTCGTGTCGCGCGGAAGACGTGCGAACGAACGCGTTCGACGTGCTCTCCGCAGCGTTCGACGAGAACGCCGTCGCCGGGGATGCCGACGCCGCCGTCGCGCGCGTCCCGCTCGGCCTGTTCGGCGGCGTGAGCGACGAGTGCCGGGACACCCTCGACGAACTCGTCGACCGGAGCGCGCGCCGCGTCCTCCGCGACGCCTTCGAGGAAGGCTGATTCCCGCGAAGTTTCTTGTCCGTCCGCGGTGAACGAGGAGACATGGGACTGTTCGACCGCCTGCGCGGCGGCGGCGCGCCGCGTGTGGCTTTCGTCGGCATCGACGGGGTTCCGTTCAGCCTCGTCACGGAGAATCCAGACACCTTCCCGAACCTCACGCGCATCGCGGAGTCGGGGAGCGCCGCGGCCATCGACAGCATCGTGCCCCCGGAGTCGTCGGCGTGCTGGCCGTCGTTGACGACGGGCGTGAACCCTGGTGAGACGGGAGTCTACGGGTTTCAGGACCGGGAGAACGGGACGTACGAGACGTATGTGCCGATGGGGCGGGACGTCCAGGCGACCCGGCTCTGGGACCGCGTGACCGACGCGGGACGGAAGGCAACGGTGCTGAACGTTCCCGTGACGTTCCCGCCCCAGCAGAACGTCCAGCGGATGGTCTCGGGCTTCCTCTCACCCGGCGTCGACAAAGCCGCGTACCCCGCGGACGTCGCGCAGTATCTAGACGACATCGACTACCGCATCGACGCGAACGCGAAACTCGGCCACCGCGAGGACAAAACCGACTTTATCGAGAACGCGCACGCGACGCTCGACGCGCGCTACGAGGCGTTCAGTCACTACCTCGAACTGGACGACTGGGACCTCTTCTTCGGCGTCTTCATGACCACAGATAGAGTGAACCACTTCCTCTGGCGGGAGTACGCCGAGGACGGCGAGTACAAGGAGGAGTTCCTCGAGTTCTATCGGAAACTCGACCGCTACATCGGCGAACTCCACGACCGCCTCCCGGACGACGTGACGCTGGTCGTCGCGTCCGACCACGGGTTCACCGGCCTCGACTACGAGGTCCATCTCAACGCGTGGCTGCGCGAGGAGGGCTGGCTCGACCTCGAAGACGACCCCGACAGTTTAGAAGACATCACGGACGACACGCGCGCGTACTCGTTCATCCCCGGCCGATTCTACCTGAACATGGAGGGCCGCGAACCCCGCGGGTGCGTCACCGAGGACGAGTATCACGCGGTCCGCGACGAACTCGCCGACGCCTTGCGCGCGCTCGAAGGCCCGAACGGCGAACCCGTGGTCGAGCGCGTGGTGGAGACGGAAGCGGCGTTCGCGGGCGCACACGACGACATCGCGCCCGACCTCGTCGCGATTCCGAACCACGGGTTCGACCTGAAAGCGGGCTTCAGCGGTGCCAGCGACGTGTTCACTGAGGGGCCGCGCACGGGAATGCACTCGTTCTCGAACGCGACGCTCATCAGCGACGAACCCGGCCTCCACACGGACGCCGTCGACCTCTACGACCTCGCGCCGACGCTCCTCGACCTGATGGACCACGAGTACGACGCGAGCGAGTTCGACGGGAAGACGCTGGTGTAGGGGCAATAGTTTTTCACCGTCTCCGACAGAACACTCGGGTATGGCGCTCTCGCTCTCCAGTCGCGCGTTCGACGACGGCGACCGCATCCCGGAGAAGTACGGATACGACGAGGCGAACGTCAATCCACCGCTCTCGGTGGCGGGCGTCCCGGACGGTGCGGCGTCTCTCGCACTCGTCGTGGACGACCCGGACGCCCGGGAGCCAGCGGGCAAAATCTGGGACCACTGGGTCGTCTGGAACATCCCCCCGGAAACGGACGTTCCCGAGGACTGGAACGCCGAATCGGACGGCGCGACCGAGGGCGTAAACGACTTCGACGAACGCGGGTACGGCGGCCCCGCCCCACCCGACAAAGAGCACACCTACCGCTTCACCCTCTACGCGCTCGACACTACCCTCGACCTCCCCGACACCGCGACCAAAGCCGACCTCGAAGCCGCAATCGACGGCCACGTTCTCGAACAAGTGACGCTCGAAGGCACGTACGCGCCGTAATCGATTAGAATCGGTCGCGGAGCGGTGCTGTGGCGGTGCTGTGGCGGGGCGGATGCGGTGCTGTGGCGGTGCGGGTAAGGTCGAATGCGGGCAGTACCGAGCGCGCTCCGCGCGCTCGCGAGAACAGGTTTTTTTGCTGGAGGGGGTCGCTCCGCGACCCCCTCACAGTAAAAAGGTGGATTAGAAGAGGTCGTCGAGTTCGTCGTTCTGGAAGGCGCTACTGGGGTCGGGTTGGGGGTCTGTTTTGGCGGCTTCGCTGGCGCGGTCGAGGAAGTCTTGGATGCGCTGGGAGCGGGTGATGCCGGAGAGGACGACGAGGACGGCGAGTTGGTCGCTGTCGACGGGGTAGTCGCCGCCGCGGACTTGGGTGCTTCCGGTTTCGCCTTCGATCCAGCGGCGGGCGCGTTCGACGCCTTTGCGGGGGATGCGGTCGGGGTGGCCGGCGACGACGACGAGGGCGGCGTCTGCTTCGACGGTTTCGGGGACGCTCATGCCGGTGAGGAGGGCTTTTCGTGCTGTGCTGGTGATGACGTTGATGTTGTCGCCGGCGTCGGGGCTGGCTTCGGCGTTGGCGTAGCCGATGGCGGCCATGCTGCCGTTGCGTAGCGTGTTGATGATTTCGCTGGAGTCGACGACGGATTCGGCGACGCCGTCGGTGGATTCGCCGGAGGCGAGCAGGAGGCCGAGGCGTTGGGCGATGGTGTCGTTGATGGCGGCGTAGGCGTCGGTGACTGATTGGCCGCTGTCGTGCCACGCGTCGTTGTCGACGAGGATGGTGTTGTCGGCCTCGCGGACGACGGTTTTGAGGCTGCGGCCGGCGTTCGCTTGGTAGAGTGCGCCTTCGCTGCGGCCGGGGAGGATGCCGAGACAGTAGATGGGGATGTCGTAGATTCGTTTGAGTTCGCGGACGAGGACGGGTGCGCCGCCGCTCCCCGTGCCGCCGCCGAGTCCGGCGACGACGAACACGCCTTCGGTTCTGCTGGTGATGACGCCGTCGAGGGCGTTGACGACCTCGGTCGAGTCTTCCTGCATGATTTTCGCGCCGAGTTCGTTGTCGCCGCCGACGCCGTCACCTTTGACGTGGTTCTGGCCGACGAGCACTGTCTCGACGTCGAGTGGTGTCAGGTCTTGGCTCGCGGTGTTGACGGCGAGCGCTCCCTGGACGGCACCGTGGCCGTTCTCGCGGTCGTTGCGGACGAGGGCTTCCGTGAGTTTGCCGCCGGCTTGGCCGACGCCGACGAGGGCGGCTCTCATGGTCACATCCTCTCTGGGGGCGGCCTTCAACGTTGCGCCGAGCGTTCAAGTAGGATGGCGCGGCCAACCCGGGGTATGCCGGACGAGAACGCGCTCTCAGAGCGTCTCGCCGCCGTGGAACGCGCACTCACCAACGCTGACAGTATCCCCGACCTCGACGCCGCGGACGCCGAACGCGTCACGGGGCTCGCGGCACGTGTCGACCGGCTCGAGCGGCGGCTCGACGAACTCGACGGTGACCTGCAAGCGGTCCGCGGGTACGTCGGGCGAATCGAGCCGGCCGCTTCGACGCGCGCCGACCGTCCGGTCACCGACCGAGCGGACCTCCCGCATCCGGTGCCCGACGTGGAGTCGAGCGCGGAACCGAACGAGGAGTCGTCGCTCCGCGACCGCCTCACGGGTCTCCTGTGACGGTTCGCGTCCTCGTCTCCGCCGTCTTCGCGTGCGCGCTCCTCGCGACGGCTCTCCCCGCTGTCGAGAATGCGCGCGAAAGCAGCGAGACCGTATCGCTCGCCGCGACGGCAGACCGAGTGTGCGACGCCGCGCGCGCCCTCACGCGGAGCGAAGCGCTCTCGCCGCGCGTCGCCGCGACCCGCTCCCTCGCCCTCGACTTCGCGAGACGAGTTCGACTCACACCGAGCGGTGACGTCGAGACCACTACCGGGAGACGACTCTGCCGACTGCCGGCGCGAGTCGTCACCGTCCGCGCCGGTCGCATGGTCACTGCACCGACCGTCTTCGCCGGTCGAGTTACGGTCGTCCTCGCGTACACCTCCTGCGGATTCCTCGTCCGCCGCGCGAACGTTCAAATAGCAGAACGGGACGACTCCGCAGCATGCGACGCCTCATCGACCGCTTCCGCGACGACCAGCCAGCGTGCTCGTGCGACACGGAATTCGACCGGGACGCGCTCGTCGTCGACGCGAGCGACTGCGACGGCGATATCGCCGCCACTTCGGCCTGCCGCGCGACTACCGTTCGCGCGCTCCGCGACAGGGACGCCGACGCCGTTCTCGTTCGCACCGCGGGACTCGAACGCCGCTACGACGACGCCACGACAGCGCTCCTCGTCGCTGCCGGCCGGTTCGCCGCTCGCGTCCGGGACCGGGACGGCCGACTCGCTACCCGTGCCGAGACCGACCCGCTCGCCGCCGCCCGAGAAGCCACCGGTCGCGCCGGTCACGTCGCCGATATCGCCGCCGAAACCGGATTCGCGGTCGCGGCGGAGGGCGTGGCGTCCTACGACGACTTCCGCGCGTTCGGCGGGCCGCGCGTCTCGCACGCCCGCGTGAATCCCGACCCGCCACCCGGCGCGGAACTCGTCGCCCGCTCCGAGTTCGACGGCGGCGTCACCGTCCGCATCTACGACACCTGCGAGGAGCGGGTCTGTCACGTCGAACCGATAGAGGCGCGGTTCGACGCCGCCGCGTATCGGGCGCTCGACCGCGCACACGGCCTGCTCGCGGCCGGCGTCGTCACTGGCGGACGCGCCGCTGAACGCGCCGCAGAACGCGCGGTCAACGGCGACGCCCCGGCTGACCGCGTCGCGTCGGTCCTCGAAAAACACACCCGCGGCTACGGCGTCCTCGACGACCTGTTCGCCGACCCCGCCGTCTCGGACGTATACGCGTCCGCGCCCGCCGCCCACACCCGATTGCGCGTCGTTCGCGACGGCGACCTCCTCCCGACCAACGTCCGGCTCACCGGCCGCGGCGTGGACGCGCTCGCCTCCCGGATTCGCGCCGCGAGCGGCCGACCGTTCTCCGCCGCGGACCCGACGCTCGACGCCACGCTCACCGGCGTCGGCGCGACCGACCGCGTTCGCGTCGCCGCTGTTCGGCCGCCAGTGAGCGACGGCGTCGGGTTCGCGTTTCGCGCGCACGGCAACCGGGAGTGGACGCTCTCACGACTGGTCGCGCTCGGGACGCTCACGTCCGACGCGGCGGGCTTCTTGTCCGCCGCGGTCGCACGCGGTGCGGCCATCCTCGTCACCGGGGCGCGCGCCGCCGGAAAGACCACGTTCCTCTCGGCGCTCCTCCGCGCTGTCCCCGCAGACGCGCGGACGGTCGTCATCGAGGACGCCCCCGAACTCCCCGTGTCCGCGCTCCAATCCGAGGGCAGGGACGTGCAGGCGCTCCGCGCGACCGCCGAGGGCGACGGTGCGGCGGTGTCGACCGCCGACGCGCTCAGAACCGCCCTCCGTCTCGGAGAGAGCGCGCTCGCCGTCGGAGAAGTCAGGGGCGAGGAGGCCGCCGTGCTCTACGAGGCGATGCGGGTCGGCGCGGGCGCGAGCGCCGTTCTTGGAACGATTCACGGCGACGGCGGGCGGGACGTCCGCGAGCGCGTCGTCTCGGACCTCGGCGTGCCGGCGTCCTCGTTCGCCGCGACGGACCTCGTCGTCACGCTCGCCGACGCGCCGGACGGGAAACACGTCACCGCGATAGAAGAGCACGGGGAGGCGTTCGCGCCGATATTCGAGCGCACGCCCACCGGCCTCGAATCGACCGGACGACTCGACCGCGGAGAGAGCGCGACCGTCGCCGCCCTCACCGCGTCCGACGAGACGTACGCAGACGTACTGGCTGACATCGACGCCCGCGTGTCCGCGTTCGAGGGAGACGCGTGACCGTCGTTGCGCGGGTCGCAGAGCGCGTTCCGTTCTCCGCCGGTACGGACACCGACCTCGACCGCTCGCTGGCGCTCCTCGGTCGACCGGAATCCAGCGAACAGGTCCGGGCGACAGCACTCACCGTCGTGCTCGCCGGTGCCGCGTTCGCGGCAATGCTCGTACCCGTTGCCCCCCTCGCCGCGGTCGTTTCGCTCGCAGTCGGCACACTTGCGGGCGGAAGTCTCCTCTACGGACCGGGCTTCGTCGCGACGGCCGTGCGCGTCCGCGCACTCGGAGACGGACCGGACCTGGTGTGTCGCGGCGTCCTCCGGGCGACGCTCAACCCGACGCCGGAACACACCGCCGCGTTCGCCGCGACGGGCACGGGCGTGCTCGCGGACCGCCTCGCCGCCCACGTCCGATACGCCCGCGGCGGACCCGAGACGGCGTGGACGCGCTTTCGCGAGAACTGGCGAGACCACGACCCGGCGCTCGCGCGGGCCGTCGCGCTCGTCGAAGCCGCGACTAACGCGCTCACGGAAGAACGCCCGGAATTGCTCTCCCGCGCGCTCGCCGTCTCGCTGGACGCCGTGGAAGACCGCGTCACCGCGTACGCGAGCGACCTCGGGAGCCTCGTCTCCGCGCTCTACGCGTTCGGCGTCGTCCTCCCACTCGCACTCGTCGGACTCCTCCCCGTCGCACCGGTCGCCGGCGTCTCCGTCCCGCTCACGGCGCTCGCGGCCGTATACAATGTCGTCCTCCCCGTCTGTCTGGTCTGCGGGCTCGCGGTCGTGCTCGCACGCCGTCCCGCCGCGTTCCCCCCCGCCCGCATTCCCGCGGACCACCCGCACCTCGCCGACCGGGCACGTCCCGCCCTCGCGTGGGGCGTCTGTGGATTCGTCGCGGCGTTCGCCCTCAGCTCCGCTGTCGCGCCGTGGGCGCTCGCGTTCGCCGTTCCAGTCGGCGTCGCCCTCGCGCTCACGCGATGGACGCGGCCCGCACGCACCGTCCGCGAGCGCGCCGAAGCGCTCGAACGCGGCCTGCCGGACGCGCTCGTCGTCGTCGGTGGTCGCGTCCGTCGCGGTGACCCGCCCGAACGCGCGCTCGAAGCGACCGGTGACGCGCTCTCGGGCCCCATTGCCGACGCCTTCGCGGACGCGAGCCGTGTCCACCGCACGCTCGCGGTCGACGTCGAAACCGCGTTTCTCGGCCGACACGGCGCGCTCGACGTTCCGAGCCCCCGAGTCCGGTCGGTCGTTCGCGTCCTCGGGGACGCGCTCGACGCCGGCCCGTCCGGCGGCCGCGTCCTCGTCTCACTCGCCGACCACGTCGACCGGCTCGTTCGCGTCGAACGCGAGACGACCGCGGACCTGGCAGCCGTGACGAACGCGCTCGCCACGACCGGTCGCTGGGTCGCGCCCGTCGTCGCCGGCATCACGGTCGCACTCGCCCGCCGTCTCCACCCCCTCGGCGGTGGGTCCGCCTACCCGCCAGACCTGCTCGCGCTCGTCGTCGGCGGCTACGTGCTCGTGCTCGCCGTGCTCCTCCCTGCGTTCGCGGTTTGCGTCGAACGCGGCTTCGACCGGGTTCGAATCCGCCACGCCGTCGGCGTCTCCGTCGCGGTGGCGGGTCTCGTCTACCCGGTCACGGTCGCGCTCGCGAGCGTCGTCACGAGCGTTTAAGTCGGATGCCGGGACCAGCGGGGTGGTGTGTTCGACGCCGCTGACTCCCTCCTCACGTGGACGGGACTGACGCTCGCCGCGGCCGCGTTCCTCGGCGCAGCGCTCGCCGTTCCGCACGCACCGCCTCCGGACGCCACCGCGGTCGCGGACGCCGTTGACCGCGTCGCCGCGAGTGACTACGACGCCGCTGCGACGGTCGACATCGCTGCCGACGAGGTCCGCGTCGGTCCGCGCAGACTCTCCCTCCGGGGGGACGGTGGGACGACGCACGCGGTCTTCGCGGAGCGTGTCGTCCCGGCCCGCCCGGACAGCCCGCTCGACCGTGTTCTTCGCGGCGGGGACCCCGACCCCCTCTTCGAGACGCCCGGCGCGTTCGCCCGGGCCGCGGCGCTCGCGTGGAACCGCCCCGCGGAGTGGCGGTCGACAGAAACGCTCCGCGTCCGTCACGTCGTCTGGGGAGGTGTCGATGTCGTCCTCGTCGGATAGAGCGCAGGCCGACCCGATCGTCGCGCTCGTCTGCGTCGCCGTCCTCACCGTCGCGCTCGCCGGCTACGCAGCCACGTACGGACGCGTCCTCCCGGAGAGCGACCGCGACCACGCCGGACCGGCCCTCGACCGTCTCGCGTCGGCGCTCACCGACAGCGGCGTCGTCCACCCGAACCGACTCGATGCCGTCGTTTCCGCGAGAGACGGCCACGTGAACGTCACGCTCGTCACCCGAAACGCGACCTGGAACGCGGGCCCGACACCGCCCGGTGACGCGGATTCAGCGAACCGCCCCGTCGCGGTCGCCCGCGGGAACGGAACCGTCGCGTTCGGCACGCTTCGGGTGGTCGTGTGGTAGCTCGCGGCATCAGCACGGCCGCTGACACGGTGCTCGCCGTGTCACTCGTCGCGGCCGCCGCGACGGCTCTCGTCGTCCTCGCTCCCGTGGCGACCCCCACGCCACCCGACGCGGGTCCGGCGCTCGACGCGCTCTCGGTGACGACCGTCGCGGCGAGCAGTTCGACCGGTCCCGTTCGTGCGTCGCTCGGCACGCACCTCGCCGCGGCGGCGACTTCCCCGGGAGGTTCGTACGCCCGCGCGGTCCGTGCCGCCGTCTCAGCGCGTCTCGAATCGCTCCCGGGCCGCGCCGAGATACTGGTACTGCACGACGCAGAGCGCGCGTTCACGGTCGGGCCGACACCGACCGCGAGAGCTGACGTGTCGGCGGCGTCGCTTCCGGTGGGGAACGCGACGGTCGTCCTCCGGCGGTGGTGGGCGTGATGGACGACCGCGGCCGCGTGCCGTTCGCCCTCGTCGGCGTCGTCCTCCTCGTCACCGCTTCGTCGGTCGGCGTCACGCTCGCCACGCGAGACGCACCCGCTACGGCGAACGCGGCGGACCGCGCCGTCGAGAGAGCGACCGCTGCCGCCCGCGTCGCGCTCGAACGCGCCACAGTCCGCGTGAGTACTTCGGCCGCCGCTCATCCCGTCGTCGAACCCGCAAGCACGACGTACGGACGCGCGCTCCGCTCCGAGTCGGTATTTCGAGATGCGCTCCGCCTCCGCGTCTACGCCGCCGCGGCGCGAGCGTTCGCCGAAACGCGGGTCGAACACGGTCACGCGTCCGCACGCATCGAACTCCCGGGAGTGAACTCGACTGTGGACGCCCGACGCGCGATTCAGTCAGTCGAACTCACGCCCGTCTCGCGAAACGACCTTCGGGTCCGCGTGCGGAACGCGACGCTCGTCGTCGACACCGGCGCACGCGTCCTTCGGCGGTCAGTCTCCACCTCGGTCGTCGTCTCGACGCCCGTGCTCTCGCTCCACGACCGCGTGAGCGCGTTCGACGAAGGAGTCACCGCGGGTGTCCTCGACGGCCCCGGACTCGCGCGGGAGACGACCGCCCGCCTCTACCCCTACATCGAGGCACGAGCGCTCGCGCAGTACGGCGGCCTCCCGATAGAGAACGTCCTCTCGAATCGCCACACGGAGGTCGCGACGAACGACGGTCTGCTCGCCGTCCAGCGCGCCACGCTCGGCCACACCGCGACCAGGGCCGACGCCGCGGTCCGTCGAGCGTACGCCATCACGGGCGTCGGCGACCTGCTCGCAGTCGGCGGGCGGAGCCTCCGCGGCCGCGCCACGGAAATCCTCGCCGCCCGCGGCGTGAACGCATCCGCGCCGTGGCAGGGGTTCGACGCGCCGACGACCAGCCTCACGCCCGCCGCTGCCGCCGACGAAGCCCTCGTCGCGTACGTCGACGGGACCAACGACGAGTCGCTCGACGCGGCGCTCGTCGACGCCTATCGGTTCGACGCTCGTGTCGTCGCACGCGTCACCGACACCGAACGGAGAGTCGACGCCGACAGACCGCCGGCAGGATGGACGCGCGTCAACGCCACCACTGAAACCTCGATAACCGTCCGCGAAAGAACCCCGACTCCGGTTTCCGCTCCGGACGGCTTCCGGGTCGTCGCCACGCTCGGAAAGCGCGTCGTTCGGGTTCGAGAGACGCGGACAACGTGGACGAACGGCTCCGCGACTCGAACGACCACGCGCGCCGAGCGAGTCGCTCGGGACGTGACGATGGCCGCAGTCGCACGGCCACGTCGCCTTCGGGGCGTTCCCGCGCGGCCCCTCGCCGGCGACCTGCCGGTGAGCGTCCGGGACGAGATTCGCGCCGCCGTCTTCGAAGCGCCGGAGGAACTCGCACGGCGAACGGCCGCCGGCGAACACGTCGCTCGCGCGGAAACCGTCTCGGTCGACCCCCCGGACGCGGTTCGGGCGCGCGCAGCCCGCGAGGTCGGGTCGCTCCGCGACCGATTGGCGAACGTGTCCACGACGACGCACGTGACCGGACGCGGCCTCCTCACCGCGAACCCCGTGAACGCGCTCGTCCGCGAACTCGCGACGCGTCGACCGGCCCTCGTGAACGCGCCGTCCCGGTACGACTCGCTCGCGGCCCGCGCGGTGACCGCCGCCCGCGCCGGCTACGTCGACTGCGCGCTGGACCGCGTGCGTTCGCGCGCCGACGACGCGGCGAGCGTTCGGTCCCACCTCCGGGAGACGGTCGCCGACCTCGGCGGGCGGATTCCGACCGGCGTCACCGTCCACGCGACCCCGGACACGGTGGTCGAGTCGGTGTCGGCGCACCCGCGCTATCTCTCGCTCGCGCTCGACCGGAACGACTCCGCCGCGCTCGCGGCGCGCAACGTGAACGTCTTCACTATCCCCTACGGCGACGCTGCCGACGCGGTGGTCGACGGCGCGTCGGGCGCGGTTCGGCTGTCGACGGCGGCGG